>JGI24770J26754_10002522_pt1 | contig 12619 bp, 8 predicted proteins | sample LakOneMetagenome_FD_26754 | JGI IMG/M metagenome (IMG submission 26754) | reverse complement strand
CCGCCAGCGTCAAGCAGCATAACCTGAACCCGATGAGCCCACGCCCTCCAATCCAAAATCAGCGCAGCTGTTCCAAATCTTTCGACGACGGACAATCAACGCGTCGCGCTGCGCTTCGGCCTCTGACCTGGTCAGACCTTCGCCATTCAGTTGGCGCACAGCCTCCAACACGATGCCATCGAAATCATGGGTATCACCCGAAGCGCCCACAAAGCTGGCGCCGACGAGACGCATCGCCAGCGCGTGGCAGGTGGACACGGTGACGCGACTGGCATCGTCGCCGATCAGGTGCCGCAGGCGCGCGCGGATTTCGGCGGCAGCATGCCGGTTGTAGGCAAGGACCAGAATCCCGCGCGGATCTTCACGTCGAACCCGGACCAGATAGGCGATCCGGTGGACAAGAACCCGCGTTTTGCCCGATCCGGGTCCGGCAAGCACCAGCACGTTGGTCTGTTCCCGATCGTCTGCGACGATCTTCTGCTGCACCGGATTGTCGAGCGCCTCGACGATTGCTTTCCAGGATGTTCCGGTCGTCTGGCGTCGGATTTCGGTGCCACGCCCGGGCATCCAGCGTCGCAAGAAGGCATCGCGCTCCAGCACGAAGTAGTCTTCAGAAAGCCGCAGCGCCCGATCCATCGCATCGAGACCCGCTTCGGCATAGGCCGCCATCACATGGGTCTGGATCGTTTGCTCGCCGTAGTGCTCGTCGAGCGGTGTGAAGTCCTTTTGGGTAAAACCACCGCCGCCTGAGCGCAGATGCACGGTCATCGCCGGTCGGAACACGGTCAGTCCCTTTCCGAGCGCCACCACCTCTTGCTCGTGCAGCCACAAGAGGCCTCGCTCCATGAGCTTGTTCATGTCCTGCACGGCGCCACGAAGGAAGGCATCGCCGCTGAGCGAGGCAAGCAGATCGCCCATCGTGGTTTCGACCTGGAGGTCCTTGCCGCGCGTTCCTTTGCTAAGCTTGCCGACCAAGTGGGCGAGCAAGAGTTCGGCTGCTTGCCGGCGGATTGCCGCAGTCTGTTCCAGCACCGGCCACGAGCGTTGCAGGGCAACCATGAGGGTATTGCGCGAGGCTTTGCGCAGCCGGAGGTTGCCGCGCCCGCCATCCTGATCACGTCCGTCCCCCGCAATTCCGCGCAGGAGCTTCTCGACGATATCTGGGCGTGCTGATGAATGGTCACGGTCGCGCAGCGCCTGACAGGTCTCGGCTAGGTGCAATGGTGACGCCTCATCCCCTTCGATATCGGGGGCAGCCTCGCGCATCAGTGCGATCAGAGCCCCCTCAAGCCGGGAAGCCTGACCGAGGCGGTGCGATGACTGCCCCTCAACGCCGACATGAATGAAGACGGTCACAACAACATCATTTCGCGCGATGCCGAGGGCTTCGAGATCAGACAGGGCCTTGTTCAACCCGCCGCCGGTCAAGCCGCTGACACCGGTCAACTCGTCCGTCGAGATACCTTGGTCCGGTGGTGCATTCATCAGGTGACGCACGATGTCGAGAAGCTGCCGCCGCCGCGTGCCGGTAATGTCGGCTGCCGCGAGAAGTGTCTCAGCTTCCTCCAGCCGCTGGACACGCAGGGAGGAGGGGAAGACCTGAACCCGGTTTTCCTCGCGGGTCAGCAGCTTTGCTTCTTCGAGCCATGACACGGCTGTCTTGACCCGCGTATCGTCGGTTGCGCTGTCGCGCTCGAATTCCAGCTCTTTCTCGGCGCGTACGATCTCGCCCGAGGTTGCCACAACTTCCCCATGCTTCGAGGTCCTGCCGTCGAGCCTGCGCAGCGCTTTCAGGATCGCGCCAATTTCGTGCCGCGCGAGCCTTGAACGGGCGGAGAGCGAGAACTGGCGCTCAACATCATCGCCGGCAAAGAGGAGGACGCAATTGGCGTGCTCCCGATCGCGGCCGGCGCGGCCGGCCTCTTGCAGGTAGTTCTCAAGAGAGCCGGGAATATCCCCATGGACGACGAGCCGGATATCGGGCTTGTCGATCCCCATGCCAAAGGCATTGGTGGCGGCGATCACCCGCAGCTCTCCGATGCGGAACCGCTCCTGAATGTCCCGCTTTTCGTCTGGCTTCAGTCCCGCATGGAAGTGCTCGGCCGCGAGACCCTGTTGTTTGAGGAACTCCGCGACCCGTTCTGTCGTGCTGCGCGTCGCGCAATAGACCACAGCGCCAGAGGCTCCTTCGCGCGGCAGCTTCGCTTCGATCACGTCTAGGATATCGGCAAGCTTGGTCCCGCGTTGGGTCGGTCGCACCTCGAAGGTCAGGTTGGTACGGACCGCACCGCCGTCCAGGAGCAAAAGGTCGGCTTCAAGTCGCGACTGGAAATGCTCTCGGATATCGCGGACAACTTCTGGCTTGGCAGTGGCGGTCAGGCACAGGATAGGCGCCGAGGGCTCGTCGCCCGAGAATTCCTTGATGAAGCGTCCGACATAGCGGTAGTCGGGCCGAAAGTCGTGGCCCCATTTCGAAATACAGTGGGCTTCATCCAGCGCCCAGAGCCCGACCTCGCGCTGCGCCAGGACCGAGCGGACCGAGACACTGCGCAGCTGCTCGGGCGAGATCAGCAGCATTGCGGCTTCGCCCATGCGCACTTTGTCGAGGGCATCTTGCCGTTCGGGTAGCGAGAGCATGCCGTTCATTGTGACAGCAGAGGAAATCCCGGCGCGTGCCATTCCCTGCACCTGATCGGACATCAGCGCCACCAGAGGCGAGATAACGACTGTCAGCGCCCCGGTCTTGTCGAACTTCGAAAGTGCCGGGATCTGATAGCAGACAGATTTCCCCGTGCCGGTGGGCAGGATGCCGAGAATGCTTTGTCCGTGCATCGCCTCGCCAACGATCCGTTCCTGCAAGGGTCGGCCCAAGTCATCCACGGGCTGAGGCCGGAACGCCTCGAAACCGAACCAGCGCGAGAGCGCACGCTTTGGATCATTCTTCTCGCGACACCAGGCACAATCGGAGCTATCGCAAGCCGTATCGCGCAAATGTCGCACGATGAGCGCGGCCTCGCGGAACTGCATGCGAACCCATGGCGGCATGACGGACTCACCGCCGGCCACAGAAATCCAGGAGAGGGCATAGGCCATGGGCCAACCGAGCTGGGGGCTTGCCAAGCGTCCCAGGGTCTGCTCGATACGCCGGCCACATGCGTTGCCCGACAGCAGACGTCGGATCGCATCTTCCGCAGCTTGTGCAGAGGGAACCGGACCTGAACGGATGAGGCTGAATACTGCATCAAACCCGCCTGAGGCTTCCTGCCGCGTGGCGAGAAAATGATAGGCGGTCAGCGCGTCAGGTTCAGCCCTATGCAGATCGTGGAATGCGTTGATCTGGTTTTCCAGGACCTGAAACACCAACCGCGCGTCGAGTTCTGGATTGTTCACATGTCCCGCCTGGAGGCGGCCATCATGATAGTGCTTGACGAGGTGGTGGTATGGGTTGCGCGGAAAGGCCAGCGGGTTGAGCCACAAAGTGTCGATCGGCGCGCCGAACAGCTCCACCAGGCGCGGCCGCGCTGCGGCGAGGTGGGGCAGATCGTGGCGCAGGATGTTGTGGCCGATCAGATGATGGGTGCTGACCACCGCCGTTTCCAACCGATCAAGAGCGCCTTCCAAGTCGCCTTTTCGGGACAGGATCGGTGGCATTTCGCCACGCTGAACCGCCGCGAAGGCAAAGATCCGAGCGGTCTTGGGATCCACCTCGATGTCGACCGAAACGCACTGCTCGAGAAGCTTGTCTGAAGGTTCATGCATTGCGAGCGATCGGTCCAAGATGGTCTTTCAGTCTGAGATGTCGTCGATCTTCTCCCGGCTTGAAACACAAGGTTCGTGTGCCTTCGAGGGACCTTGAAACTGATACGGCTGAGATGATTGGAAAGCTTTTTGTCACAGTTAGGGCGAGAAGTGGAAATTGGGGCGCATGGCGCAACAATGTTGGCGACTTCAAAATCCTAATCGACAACGGGATAAAATGGCTTCCCCCAATCCTGTTCAGGGTTGTCCATCATCAGGTCTACAAAGACGGGGAGCAGAAACGCCAGAATGGTCGCGCCATCGCGTACTTGCGCTCTGTTCACGCCGCTATTCCAGGTCGCGCCACCATGGATGAGTTGGTTGCGCAAGACGTATAGGCGGTCAAAAACAAAGCTGAGGACGCGTGCGGTATCCCCGGCCTGGAATGCCTGGGTGAAGGATCGGACGGAGGTGTTGAAACGCGCCTCCCAGTCTTCATACCCCTCGATCCCATTGTGGTGCTGCCAAAACGGATTGAACACGAACCGGTTGTCCATGAGCAGTCGGACAGGACCGGTGAACCTTTGCCACAAAGCCTTGCAGACCTTCTTCTCGTTGTCCAGCGCGACAAGCTTGCCGAAGAAATCCAGAAAGGCCGCGCGTTCACCCGGTGCTATCGACTGGAACTCCCGCTCATCGGCATACGCCGCATTGAAGGCAATCCAGAGAAACAGGAAGCGCGCATCGTCGTCCCCATCACAGGCTTCGGACCTGCCGACCCAGCTGATGGCGCGGTGGACGCGCAAGCCCATCGTTTCAGGGAAGCCGGCCCGAATGGCGCGCTGTTTTTCCTTGAGCGCGCTGAATTTCAAACTGCCGTCCATCAAATATCTCCTTCGAAAATCGCGTTCATGGCATCGCCCCGAAATCGGACCGACGATAGTCCTCCACCATGGCGCGTAACCCCTCGGGGGCGATCACCTCGACCTTGTCGCCCCATTGATAGAGATGCCAGGTCATTTCGAGCCATCCGGCCGCATGGAAGCGCACGATCAGGCTGCCGTCACTTTGCGGTTCGAGAAGCTGATCGGGATGAAACCTGAACCCCGCCGCGCGGTCGGCCGCCTCCGGCGCAAAACGCCAAACGACCTCTCCATATTGTTCCGGGTCTTGCCAGACGCCGAAGGACTGCGCGGCATAGTCCGCAATGGTGAACCCTTCCTTCAGCGCAAAGCTCTCGTCGAGCGTTGTTGCCTCGCGAATGAGATCGATCCGGAAGTTCCGAACCTCATCGGCCTTGGCGAGATCACGGGCAGCAAGATAGGTGCGATGGCCCAGGAGGACGCCATGAGGTTCGAGGATGCGCGACGTCGTGTCTGCGTTGTAAAGAACGCGCAGCCGAAAGGGCCCGCGCAGCGCCTCGATGATCGCGTCGAGAATGTCAGGGGAAACGCTGACGCGTGGACCGGGTCGTGTCACCTGGCCCATTGCCGTCAGAACCGCTTCGGTATCGGCTTCGATGCGGGCTGCGCTGCGTGAAGACAGCCTGGCGAGGAGCCCGTCGCGAAGATCGGTGAGAGCCTGAGCGTGTCGAAGGCGTCCATCGGCCTCGGCGCCGCGTGCCGCGATCTCCAGCGCTTCGATCCCGGTCTCTTGGCGCAATTGAAGCCGATCGAGGTGCGGATCTGAGAGGCGCCAGCGACGTTTTCTGTCCTCGCCGTCTTCCGCGGCGACGTTGCCGAACGTCTCTTCGAGAGCGTCGGTCATGCGCTGTGCCGTTCGGTGCGAAACGTCGAACTCGGCGCAAATGTCTTCGAGGCTGATGCCATACCGCCGTGCCGCTGCCATTTGAGCGAGGCGGATCAGATCCTGGGCTTTCGCGAAAGACATAAGCGCACCGAACGAGCCTGTCAGAGTTTGACACCCTCGCAGGCTAGGAAGGTTCCTGCGCCCTGTCGAGTGATTCCCTATGCAGGTGATTTCAGCACGAGTTCCTTGGGTTCGGCGGGGCGCACCAACTTGGCAGAAGGAACTGCAACATGAGCGGACGTGTCATCAGGATTGAACGGATCTCCTCCCGGAGTGGCGTAGTGGAGGAGCCGGCGGGCACCACCAAGGGCTATCAACTTGCCGACCCGGCGCATGGCAGGCACAAGCACCATGCCGAGCATGCGACCTATGTGAAGACGCTCGACGAAGCGGTGGCGCTGATCGAGCGCGGGTTCTCACTTCGGATGGGGGCGAAAGGCAAGGCCCCTTCGTTGATCGCGCCGAAAAGCCTGCGGATCGTACGTGCAAGCTAGAGGCGTGATCTCTAAGCACCTAGCATCACGAAGAAATCGGGGTAATGCTTGAGCGCATTCCGTTGCCGCGCAATGTTGTGCATGACAGTTGTTGACACCCATCTGGGTTATTGAACAAGGTGCAACTCGGGGAAGATTCCGCTTCGGGTTGCGCTCATATTTGATTGTAGGAACCCATGCGGGAACTTGGCGACACTATCCTTTTCTCAGCGACGGATCTGATGCGGTTCATGGGCTGCGCTCACGCAAACCAGCTTGATCTGTTGCGCATGCGCGGCGAAGGGCCTGAGCCTGGTCAAGATACCGAAGACGCTGCCCTGCTGCAGAAGCAGGGGGATGCGCATGAGGCGGCGCATTTGGCGAAGTTGAAGGCATCCTGTCGGCATGTGATCGAGATCGATCGGGGTGATCTGGCTGCCAACGCAGAAGAAACCCGCGCCGCACTTGCCACAGGGGCCGAGGTCGTGTTCCAGGGCGCGTTTCTCGCGGGCAACTGGGGCGGATGGTCAGATTTTCTGGAGCGGGTCGAGCGCCCCTCGGCTCTGGGTCCGTTCAGCTATGAGGTGGCCGATACCAAGCTCAAGCACCAGCCTCACCCGAAACATGTGCTGCAACTGGTGCTGTATTCCGACTTACTGACCGAGATCCAAGGCGTGGCGCCCGAGTTTGCCCATGTCGAGTTGGGGACAGGCCAGAGGGCGACTCTGCGGATTGCAGACTACGCTCATTACGCGCGGGCCGCTCGGGCTAGACTTGAGGTTTTTGTAGCAGAGCCGGCGGCGACGCGGCCTGTACCTTGTTCCGATTGCGCTCTCTGTCGGTGGGCGGATCACTGCAGCAGTGTCTGGGATGCCGAGGACAGTCTTTTCAACGTGGCGAACATCGGCAAGGGGCAGGTCAAGAAGCTGGAGGCCGCCGGGATCTCCACGATGGCGGGGCTGGCGACGCATGCCGGTTCAATTCGCGGCATGGCGAATGAGACCCTGGAAAAACTGCGCACCCAGGCGCGCCTTCAGAATGCCCGGAAGGTAGGGGCACCCCACTATGAGCTGCGTCCGCCCCAATTCGGGAAGGGATTTGATTTGCTGCCGGCGCCGCAGCCTGGTGACCTCTTTTACGACATCGAGGGGGACCCCCATTACGAAGGCGGGCTCGAATATCTGCATGGCGTCTGGTTCGATGGAGGCTTTCGTGCCTTCTGGGCGCATGACCACAAGGCAGAGGCGCGGACCCTGTCGGAACTGCTCGACTTCTTCCGGGACCGGCTCGCAAGTTTCCCGCAGGCGCGGATCTATCACTACGCTCCCTACGAAATCACGGCCCTGCGCCGTCTGACCGCGCAATACGGGATCGGTGAGGCGTTCCTCGACCGGCTGCTTCGTGAGCGCCGCTTTGTGGATCTCTATGCCGTTGTGCGCGGAGGACTGATCTGCTCCGAGCCCAACTATTCGATCAAGTCGCTGGAAGCCTTCTACGGGCTTGAACGCAAGGGCGAGGTCAAGACGGCCGGCGGTTCGGTTGTGGCCTATGAACATTGGCGAGAAACCGGCGAGCAGCAGATCCTCGACGAGATCGAGGACTACAATCGCATCGACTGTGTTTCGACAGAACGCCTCCGCGACTGGTTGGTTGAAATCCGCCCCGAAGGTCCTTGGCCGCAGCTCATTGAACCTGCCGATGCGAAGGAAAATGAGGAGGACGTCGAGGCTCAAGCCTTGCGCGCACAGCTCGCGGCGTCACGCCTCCCAGAGGACAGACGGTCGATGCTGTTTGACCTCGGGATGTTTCACAAGCGCGAGGCCAAACCGGCCTGGTGGGCGATCTTTGACAGTCTTGGCAAGGATGATGAGGATCTGATCGATGATCTCGACGCTTTGGGTGGACTCGTCGCGACCGGGCCCGCCGAGCCGATCAAGCGCTCAGTGCAGCGCAGCTACCGCTTTCCGGCACAGGAAAGCAAATTGCGCGGCGGCAAGAAGGCCAGCATTCCGACGCCCGAAGGCTTCACATCGGTGAGTATCGAGGCGTTCGATCGGACGGGACGAGCAATTACACTGAAGATTGGTGCGGCACGGGCAGATCTTTTGGCGGACCGCCTGACACTTCATCCTGACAAGCCGATCAATGCCGACGTGATAGCGTCCGCCCTGCGCGACGTGATCGATGATCAATGTGGTCCTCGGAGCTACCGCGCCGTAGATGATCTTCTCTCGCGGTCGGCTCCGAGGCTGACGGGCGCAGGCCCCATTCTGCCGGAGGGTGACGTGCTCGCAGGTACCATCGCGGCAGTCGGGCGAATGGATGAAACGGTGATGCCCATTCAGGGACCGCCTGGAAGCGGCAAGACCCATGTCACTGCACGTGCAATTCTGTCGCTTGTCCGAGCGGGAAAACGGGTGGGTGTGGCCTCGAATAGCCATGAAGCCATACGCAACGTCTTGATGGGATGTCTGAAAGCGCTCGAAGACCAAGATCTTCCGATCGACCTGGACCTCATCCACAAGGTGTCAGGCGACGAGGATGGCTATCCCCAGGACTGCCCGATCCGCCGCACCAACGACAACGCGGAAGCCGCGTCAGGTGGTCATGTGGTGGGCGGCACGGCATTTTTCTTCGCCCGCGAAGAGAACATTCAAGCCTTCGACTGGCTGTTCGTGGACGAGGCCGGACAGGTGGGTCTCGCCAACATGGCCGCCATGGGCCGGGCCGCGCGCAACATCGTGCTGGTGGGCGACCCGCGCCAGTTGCCGCAGGTGATCCAGGGCGCGCATCCGGCGCCTGCGAACCTGTCCTGCCTCGAATGGATGTTGGGTGATCACGCCACCATTCCGCCGGATCGCGGCATTTTCCTGGGCGTGACACGGCGCATGCATCCGGAGGTCAATCGCTTCATTTCGGATCAGGTCTACGAGGGTCGTCTCGAAAGTCACCCCGATACTGCCCGCCAGGCGGTGACCGGCACGAATTTTCCGGAAGCCGGCGCCTTTTGGGTACCGGTGGTACATGAAGGGAACGCACAGGTCGCACCGGAAGAAGTCGAGGCAATCCGAGCTGCCGTCGAGGAACTGCTGGCGGGCGCTTGGACGGAGAAGGACGGCGTGACGCGCCCCATTCGTCAGTCTGATATCATCGTCGTCGCGCCCTACAACGCTCAGGTTAACGCGCTACGCGAGGCCTTGCCCGAAGCGATCCGGGTAGGCACGGTGGACAAGTTCCAGGGTCAGGAAGCGCCTATATGCCTAGTCTCCATGACGGCATCCTCTGCTGAGGAGACATCGCGTGGCATGGAGTTTCTGTTTTCGCTCAATCGCATCAACGTGGCGGTGTCGCGCGCAAAGGCTCTGGCGCTGGTTTTCGGGGCTCCGCGTCTGCGCGAAGCTAAATGCGAGAGCGTGGAGCAGATGCGGCTGATTAACACGCTCTGTGCGGTGACGGCACAGGCAGAAATCAAAGAGGCGTCATGAGATTCGACCCAAAGGACATCGTCGAACATCTGCGCCACAACCTTGAGCGTTATCCCTATGCTGATGGGTTCCCTGTCCTTCGCGAGCTTCTGCAGAATGCCGATGACCCGAAAGCTGAAGCTGAAAGCGTAGCCGTAAGCCTTCTCAGTGGGTGGCCGGAGGCTGCCAATCCGCTGCTCCGCGGACCGGGCCTCTTGTTAGTCAACGACGGTGGTTTTGACGCCGGCTCAGCAACAGGAATGCAAACCTTCGGCGGAAGCGTGAAGGCGCTCGATGAGGCCGCCGTGGGGCGGTTCGGCCTCGGGCAGAAATCTGTCTTTCACCTTTGCGATGCCTTTGTTGTTGTTCCCTATGGTTACGGGGCAGAACACGCTCCCTTTGTCGTCAACCCTTTCGAGACGCTCGGACGCGAAGGCGATGACTGCCTTCGCTGGACCAAAATCGATGAAAGCGATGCATCCCTTATCGTTTCGGCGGGGGAGCGCTTCATATCCTCGTCCCGCAGACTGAACTTGTGGTTCCCCCTGCGAGGTCACGGACTGCGCCCCAAGCCGACGAGCAAGGGCGTTGTCGCAACCGATGTCACGCCTGAAAGCCTCTCGCCCCTTGCAGACCGTCAACGCCTCGCTGAAATGCTCGCATCGCTGCGTCATGTGCGCCGCGTGTCGGTCGAGATCAACGGCGTGCGCGTTGAACTCGACCGCGATGCGGCCCCCAGCATGGTTGGCTACGAACTTGATCCAGGTGATCGTAGTTTCGGGGGCGCGCTCGGCCCGGGTATGTTTAGCCTCGGCCGCGAACGTCGTGCATCTGACGACTTCCGCAGCTACCTTCGAGGGTCGGACAACTGGCCACTCAGCCGGAACCCGGACACCGACGAGGAGCAGAAACAAAAGGCAACACCCCACGGCACTGCGATCCTCGTAATCGAGCCCGACAGCCGGGGGCAGCTCTCTGCCGACTGGTCGGTGCTCCTGCCGGTAACTCAGGCTTTTCGCGCCCTCCACCATAACGGTGTGTTTCGGCGTGCAAAATTGACCCCGTTGGCGGGGTGATCGACATCCAATTTTGACCCCCCTCAGGTTTCATCTGACCATCCGCTTTTGGCCAGCGGATGGAGCGGGAGTTGAAGAGAGTGGATACGATCGCGCGTGTTCGCCGTGCCTTTCATGCGCAGGGCTGGTCGCTGAAGCGGATCACGCGGGAGCTTCATGTCTCGCGGAACACGGTGCGCAAGATTCTGCGGTCGGGCGAGACCGACTTCACCTATGAGCGCGGACATCAGCCGCGGCCGCGGATGGTCCGTGGCGGGAGCATCTCGATCGGTTTCTGCAAGCCAACGAAGGCAAGCCGTCGCGGGAGCGGCTGACGCTGATCCGGATCTACGAGGAGATCCGCGCGCTCGGCTACGAAGGCAGCTATGACGCGGTCCGGCGCTATGCGAAGAGCTGGACCAAGACCCGCGGATCGATGGCGGCGGATGCCTATGTGCCGCTCTATTACGCACCCGGCGAGGCCTACCAGTTCGACTGGAGCCATGAGGTCGTTCTGATCTCGGGTGTGACGGTCACCGTGAAGGTCGCCCATGTCCGGCTCTGCCACAGCCGGATGATGTTCGTGCGGGCCTATATGCGCGAGAGCCAGGAGATGGTCTTTGACGCCCATGACCGGGCCTTCGCGTTCTTCCGCGGCACCTGCACGCGCGGCATCTACGACAATATGAGAACGGCGGTCGAGGCGGTCTTCATCGGCCAGGAACGGCTCTACAATCGCCGGTTCCAGCAGATGTGCAGCCACTATCTGGTGCAGCCGGTGGCCTGCACCCCGGCCTCGGGCTGGGAGAAGGGCCAGGTTGAGAACCAGGTCGGTCTGGTGCGGGAGCGCTTCTTCAGCCCCCGGCTGCGAGTGAAGAGCCTCGACGAGCTGAATGTCTGGCTCCTGGACAAATGCGTGGCTTACGCCAAGGCGCACCGGCATCCCGAGCAAACCGAGCAGGCGATCTGGCAGGTCTTCGAGGCGGAGCGCCCGAGTCTCGTGCCTTACGCAGGTCCCTTTGATGGCTTCCACAGCGTGCCGGCTTCCATCTCGAAGACCTGCCTCGTTCGCTTCGACAACAATAAATACTCGGTGATCTCGACAGCCGTCGGGCGCCCGGTCGAGGTGCATGCCTATGCCGAGAAGATCGGCATCCGTCAGGAAGGTGCGGTTGTGGGAGAACATCCGCGATGCTTCGGCCGCGGCGAGACAGTTTACGACCCCTGGCATTATGTCCCTGTCCTGGCGCGCAAACCCGGTGCCCTGCGCAACGGCGCGCCGTTCCGGAACTGGGTGCTACCACCAGCGATAGCCGCGATCCGTCGCAAGCTGAGGGGCGTGAGCGACGGCGACCGGCAGATGGTCGCCATCCTCGGATGCGTTGTCTCCGATGGCCTGGCGGCGGTCGAGGCGGCCTGCAAAGAGGCGCTGGATCACGGCGTCTTCTCTGCGCCGATCGTCATCAACATCCTGGCGCGCAGCCGTGATCCGGCCCCGGCCATCTCCCTTCACACCCCCGATGCGCTGCGGCTGATCCACGAACCGGTCGCCGATTGCGCACGTTACGACAGCCTCAGGAGGGCAAGCCGACATGGAACGCACACAGGTTCTGGAACTGATGGGCAACCTCAAGCTCTATGGGATGCGCAGTGCCTATGACGAGGTCATGGCTGCCGGCATCAAGCGCCAGCACGAGCCGCCGCGCATCGTCGGCGATCTGCTCTCCGCGGAGATCGCCGAGAAGCAGGCGCGCTCCATCAAATACCAGCTGACCCTCGCCAAGCTGCCCCTGGCCAAGGATCTCGACGACTTCGACTTTGCCGACACGCCGGTGAACGAAGGTCTGGTGCGGGAGCTGGCGACCGGCACCTTCGTTGCCGATCAACGCAACGTCGTGTTGATCGGCGGCACCGGAACCGGCAAGTCGCATCTGGCCATCGCCATCGCCCGGGCCCTGATCCGCAACGGCACGCGCGGCCGCTTCTTCAACGTCGTCGATCTGGTCAATCGACTTGAGACGGAAACCCGGAACGGCAAGCAGGGGCGGCTCGCGGATTATCTCACCCGCCTCGACTTCGC
>JGI24770J26754_10002521_pt1 | contig 12624 bp, 8 predicted proteins | sample LakOneMetagenome_FD_26754 | JGI IMG/M metagenome (IMG submission 26754) | reverse complement strand
TTTATGTTCTGCCTCCAGTGTTGTTTTGATAAAAGCATCTATCTGCTGCGAAGTAAATCTTTCCGGCGCCGTTGGTTCACCTGAGTCCACTGCTGTCTTTTTACAGGATATGGCAAACAGCAGGAGCATAAGAGAAGCTGCATAATATTTTTTCATGGTAGATAGTTTTGAGCTTGAAGTAAACAAATAAAAACATCATATCAAAGTAAATAATATCAGCAAACTGATATTATTTTAAACAGCTGCTAACAAGAACAGCCTGCACAAGCCGGTAAATTTTGTACTTTTAAGGATTAAAAATAAAAGATGAAGACAAAAGAAGAGATCGTTGAGAACTGGCTACCCAGGTATACAGGAGAAAAATTATCAAATTTTGGAGAATATATACTCCTTACCAATTTCTCCAACTATGTAAAAATGTTCGCACAGTGGAACAATGTTGAGGTCATCGGGCTTGACCGTTCCATGCAATGCGCCACTGCCAATAATATCACCATCATAAATTTTGGAATGGGGAGCCCGGGNGCCGCTACGGTAATGGACCTGCTTACCGCTATTCAACCCAAAGCNGTATTGTTCCTTGGGAAATGCGGCGGGCTTAAAAAAAGAAATAAGATCGGCGACCTGATATTACCCATCGCCGCTATCAGGGGTGAGGGTACAAGCAATGATTATTTTCCTCCCGAAGTGCCTGCACTGCCTGCGTTCGCATTACAGAAGGCGATCTCCACCACCATCCGTGATTACGCGGTTGATTACTGGACAGGCGTATGCTACACTACCAACCGCCGGGTTTGGGAGCATGATGAAGTGTTCAAAGAATATCTAAAGAAAATACGGGCCTATGCCATCGATATGGAAACCGCCACCATATTTATCGTTGGCTTTTACAATAAGATACCAACCGGCGCTTTGCTGCTTGTAAGCGATTCCCCTATGGTACCCGAAGGAGTAAAAACAGAAGACAGTGATAAAGCCGTTACATCCCAGTATGTAGAGAATCACCTGAAGATCGGCATTGATTCATTGAAGCAACTGATCAATGATGGATTGACGGTAAGGCACCTGAAATTCTAATTTGAAGATTTGAAAATGAATTTGATCTTCAAATTAGCAAATCTTCAAATTAATGTATGTATCCCCTTCTTGAAATAAAAAATCTGGCCATCAGTTTCGGGGAACAGGGTATAGCACATGATGCCGTAAAAGATATTTCATTTACAGTAACAAAGGGAAAGATAACTGCCATTGTGGGCGAAAGCGGCTCCGGCAAATCACTAACTGCTCTATCGGTTTTGCAACTCCTGCCCAAACAGGCGATACAAAAAGGCGAAGTGTTGTTCAGCCCTAACGGGCAGCAACAAATAAGCCTGCAAAGGCTTCCCTCCAAAGACATCCGTGCAATAAGGGGCAATAAGATCTCCATGATCTTCCAGGAACCCATGACCTCGTTGAACCCTGTGCTTACCTGCGGTTTCCAGGTAATGGAGACATTGATGCAGCATAAAAAAATTTCCCGGAAAGAAGCAAAGCAGGAAGCCACCCGGTTATTTGAACAGGTTGAACTTCCCGAACCTGCGGCCATGATAGACCGTTATCCGCATCAAATAAGCGGTGGTCAAAAACAACGGGTCATGATCGCTATGGCCATGAGTTGCCAACCCGATCTTTTGATTGCAGATGAACCAACCACCGCATTGGATGTACGGGTGCAGCAAAATATCCTGCGGCTGATCAAAAACCTGCAGCAACAAAATAATATGGCAGTTTTGCTGATCACCCATGACCTTGGCCTGGTAGCAGACATAGCCGATGATCTACTGGTGATGTACAAAGGCGAGATCGTTGAACAGGGAAAAGCGGCAACCATATTAAAAGAGCCGGAACACAATTATACAAAAGCGCTGCTTGCATGCCGGCCTGCAGCAAATTCCAAAGGAAAAAAATTAGCAGTGCTGAAAGATTTTTTTGCAGCTTCTGCAGAAAAGGAGATCATTTTAAAAGAGCGCACAGCAACAAATATCGATCCTGTTCATCCTGTTCTATCGGTACAAAACCTGAAAGTATATTTTCCCGTTGCCAGGAATATTTTCGGAAAGCCAACTTCTTTTTTCAAAGCGGTGGATGATGTAAGCTTTGAAATAAAGAAGGGGGAGATCACCGGGCTCGTGGGCGAAAGCGGATGCGGCAAAACAACATTGGGCCGTGCGATCCTGCAATTGATCAAGCTCACAGCNGGCAAAATATTATTGAACGGGCAGGAACTTAGCAGCATGTCACCANCCGCATTGAGGGAAACCAGGAAAGACCTGCAGATCGTTTTCCAGGACCCGTATGGTTCTTTAAATCCCCGTATCAGTATCGGCAGCGCCATACTCGAAGCGCTGAAAGTACATGGGCTGCATGAAAATAATACAATGAGAAAGGAAGCCGTAATTGATATGCTTGAAAAAGTACAGCTTTCTGCGGATCACTTTAAAAGATATCCTCACCAGTTCAGCGGCGGACAACGCCAGCGCATTTGTATCGCACGGGCATTGGTATTGGATCCTTCCTTCCTTGTTTTTGATGAAAGTGTTTCGGCCCTTGATGTAAGCGTGCAGGCAAGTATCCTCAACCTGCTGAATGAACTGAAAGCCGAACTTGATTTTACAGCCATCTTTATTTCACATGATCTTTCCGTGGTGCATTATATCAGCGACCGCATTTTGGTAATGAATAAAGGAAGGATCATTGAAGCAGGAAATGCAGGCGATATTTATTTTCATCCAAAAACGGAATACACCCAACAGCTTATTGATGCGATCCCGGGTAAGGCGCTTATTTAAAATCAAGTCACATTCATTTAAAAAAGATTGCCACTGATTCACAGATTATTCGCTTCCTGAAAAGCAATCAGTGAATCAGTGGCAAGACCAAATTTTAATATTTAATCTTCGTATTGGCCGATCGGTTTTATCCTGCTGAAGGGGCCATCATTATCATTGAAAAAATTCTTCCCTGATCTATGCAAACCGAACAGGATCTTTTTTAACTGCATTTCCAATTGATCGGCAATGGGCTCTTTTTCTTTTAGCTTCACGCCCGTCATTGACAATACCGAACAGTTGCTGCTAACCTTATCCAGCGCTTCCGGTTGCAGGCCGCTGATACCGATCCTCCACTGGTCTGACTTCTTCACCCTGTATTTGAAAAAATATACCCACCCTTTTTCTCCTTTTACAGATACAAGTTGCCTGGAGATAAAAACGACCGAATCAAGTTTGTCATATTCACTCAGCTGTACCAGGAAACTGCGGGCAATATTCATTTGTGTTTTATACCGGGCCGGGAACATTCCAGGTTTATGGATCTTTTCCAGGCTGCTGAACAATGTACTGCTGTATTTATCATTGGCAGCGAGTTTAAGGATGATACTGTCGGCAACCGGTTTATCATTGCGCAACATCAACACTGCTGTATTCAATTTTACATTATCATCTTTCGATTGCAACAGCCTTGTGAAAAAATTTCTCACATGTTTATCCTTATCAAAGAAAGGCATGAGCAGCACGGAATAATTGTGGAGGCTGTTACCGGTATTGTAATAATTAAATACCCTTGTTGGCCCGTCATTTTCCAAAAGCTTATTTTCTGCCTGCACCTGTTTTTCATCTTTTATTTTTTGCTTCTTTAAGGCAACCACTGCGTCAATATAAATGTTGGAAAAATAATTGCTGTACATGGATTGTTTAATATAGCCGCTGTCTACCAGCTCTACCAACAAGCCTATGATCCTTTCTTTGTAATCATCCAGGGAAGCCAGTTGCATGATCTCGGGGAAAAGCACAACACTTAACTGCAGGCTGTCTTCGAGGTTATTAAAAATGCTGTTGTAATCATAGTTATCCTCGAATACCGGTGGGTCCTGCAGCAGCAATTCTTTTAGTTGCAGGTAAGCAGCTTTTGTTTTTATCCTGGCCAGTGACTTGAGCACTTCATTTTGAAACAGGCTGGTATCTGCTGTTCGGTCATAAATGGATTTGAGATGGGTTACCAATATATTTGAACTGCTGTCGCGAATATACCCCAGCTCGGCTACCAGTTTTGTTTTACTGTTATAATAATCCTTATCGGCGGGAGATAAACGGCTGATCGCATCCATGATCAAGGGGATGCCCGCCACCCCATAACTTATATTTGCGATCGATTGCTGCGCCTTGTTATGCAGTGCACTGTCTTTGCTGAAGAGGTCGGAAAAGAATAACGGCAATTTGCTTTCATAGATATTTTTTGGCTCGCCGGACTGTATGGGTTTAAAACTATCCAGGAAAGTTTTTATGAACCCATTGCCCCTGTTTATTGTATCTGTAATACCCGACACCCTGTACAGGAAATTGTTTTTGAGTAACAGCAAATGATCGATGCTCCTGCTGCTGCCCGTATCACGCAATGTAAAACGTATGCCTGAAAAATCTTTTTCATGCACGGGTTCTACTTTGCCATCGTAGTACATATCCTCTTTATTGAAAAGCGTTGATACCTCATCCTTCCAGAATTTTATTGAATCGGCGATATAATAATATTTGGGCAGTTCCTGTACCTGCACTGCAATCATTTCGCCTGTTGAATCACTTTTAAACAAACCGTTCTTTGTCTTTTGCCAGTAACTGATATAACCATTGTAATTATTTCCATTGGCGGTGGCTTCCATTGTTTGTTCTATCAGGGAGCGCATCTCCTTGTCAATTTCAGGAACAATGGGCGTTAATACAGCCGCACGTAAAAAAGTATCCGTATATAACTTTGGGGAGGGATATTTGTAAGGCCTGAAAGAGAATGAATGCAGGTAATCTTCACCCGCTTTGTTGCCGGATGACCGCTGCGCCACGATATAATAATGCGGGCCGTTAATAAATAACATGGCATTTATGATCGCACCGTTCTTCAGTTTTTCTTTTACTTCCAGTGCCGGGAATCCATTCAAAGAAAATTGTTTCCTGCTTAGCTGCTTGTCAAAGTAATCCGGGCTGCGGAATGATTCTTCAATGAGCTTCAGGTCAAAACTATCTTCATCCAAATAATTTATGTTGTAAATACTCTTTTTAAAAACCAGGTAGGCATCGCCGGTCGATCTGTCTGTTGCCTCGTATTCCCACCTGTCGTCTGCACCTGCATCCAGGTATTGAGCCGGCTGCTCCGGGAGCATCATTCCAAACCCGCCCTGTGGGGGTTCAAAATAAAACGGCTTGTTTTCTTTTTCTTTTAAGCTGATGGATGAGAAGAACCTTTCTGCTTCCGGGCCTGCCACATAATTTTCCTTGCCACTCATTTTAAAAATGATGATCTCAAAAGGCGTTACGAATATTTGGTAACGTTGCAGGTCGCCCCGCCTGGTCTTATTGCTGATGTCGTAGCCACTATACCCATTCCTGCTGACCAGTTTTTTGGATAAGATCTTACCGGGTATATTCTCATACAGAACGCTGTCTAATTTTTTAAGCACTTCCGTTTCTGGCTGGTTTAAAAAAGCAGCATGTGTCTTCACCCTTGTTACCAGGTAATAAGAGCCATTGCTCATATCTGCATATTGCCTGCGATCGAGATTGGAATAATCCTGTTGTACCTTATACAGGTCGCCGGGCACATCTACACTGTAAAAATCATCCTCTGCATATTTTTTTTGAAATGAAACGGGTACATGCAACACATCGATCGAATTTTTTTGCAGCCCGTTGCGGTCGGCCATCTTAACAGGCCTTAGGGTGTAACCTTTTTTACGAAGCAATTCTATGACGCCGCGGTCGCCCGGTAAATGTGCAGCGCCAACACCGGCAAATAAAGAAGTGTGGCGGATGATACTGTCGATCGAGTTAGCCTGTATCTCGTTTCTTTTATAAAGGAATTTTTCCCTGAAAGCTGCTGAGCGTTCCATTTGGTTATCCAATGAGTCCATCAGGTCAAGGTCGCCTTTGCGGTAAGCATCCTGTATCTTCTCTACATAATCGTTGGAAATATCGCGGTCTATATCTGCATCCTTTTTCTTTTTTTCTTTCGCCATATCTGCGTAGGCTTCCAGTACCAGCCGTTCTGCTTCAAAATAATTTTCAACCCCTGCAGCTTTTTTGCCAAGTTTGCGCCCGGTTTGAAAAATATACAGGTCAAGAAAAGTATCTTCCTCGAAATCCTCTTTGGCCTTGAATGAACGGTACAGGAGGCTGTTCACAATAGCGGGTTCCGTTTGCAATGCAGATTTGAGTTCATCCGAATAATCCTGAATGCGGAAGGAATTCTCATTGATATAATCATTGCCTGCCAGTTGCACGAATGAACTGTAGTTTTCTTTCAGCTTGTCGAGCCTTACCATTTGCCCCTGCCATACATCGGGGTTCAATTCAAGTGCAACCGCATCAACTTTTTTAATGGCATTGTAAAAAGAATCGCTCAGGTGAAATACCAGTTTGCTGCTCACGTGCATGGTACCAAACAGGTAAGAAGGTTTGGTAAGGCCGTTGCCGGTGATCTCCCATAAAAGGCTTGGGTATTTTTCATTATTCGCCGGTTGGGCAGCAAGATCGCCTGTTGCCAGGAAAAAACTGAAGATGGTAATGATAAGCGCCTTTTTGTACATAATTAAGGGGTGACTGCCCATTTGCTGATAAAGATGCATATTCGCCGGGAAATAATAATGAAGCCGGCTTTTTTTGGGTTTTATTTCTGAAACCCGGAAATATATATATCCATTTTTTTAATAAGAACGTTCTTACGAGTAATTTATGTACATTTGCCCACTTTAAAATCATGCCGTAACATGATAAATGCCTTGCTGATGTAAGGCTAAATATCTCTGTAACAATTTACAGTAATTCAGGCATGTGATAAATTTCTTAAACTATTTTATTACATGAAATTATCTCAATTCCGTTTTGATCTCCCTTTAAACCTCATCGCCCAGCATCCTACCAAGAAAAGAGAAGAAAGCCGCATGATGGTGGTTCACCGTAAAACAGGAGAAATTGAAAGCAAGCAATTCCGTGATATCATGGAATATTTTGACGACAAAGATGTGTTCGTAGTAAATAACACAAAAGTGTTTCCTGCACGCATGTATGGGCGCAAAGAAAAAACGGGCGCAAAGATCGAGGTCTTTTTACTGCGTGAATTGAACAAGACAAATAAACTCTGGGATGTTATCGTTGACCCTGCCCGTAAGATCCGTGTAGGCAATAAATTATATTTTGGCGAAAGTGATGAACTGGTTGCTGAAGTGATAGATAATACTACGAGCCGTGGGCGTACCATTCGCTTTTTATGGGATGGCACTGATGAAGAATTCCGCCAGATGCTGGAGATCATGGGTGAAACNCCCTTGCCNAAATATATCAAGCGCAAACCGGAAGAGGAGGATAAGGAACGTTACCAGACAGTATACGCCAAGCATGAAGGTGCAGTTGCAGCGCCTACTGCTGGATTGCATTTCAGCAAGGAACTCATCAAGCGCCTGGAGATACAGGGTGTGCGTTTTGCAGAAGTAACACTGCATACCGGTTTGGGAACTTTCAGGCCGATAGAAGTGGAAGACCTTAGCAAGCATAAAATGGATGCTGAATATTATAAGATAGATGAAACAGCCTGTGCGATCGTAAACAAAGCAAAAGAATCCGGTCACAGGATATGTTCCATCGGTACCACCACGATGAGGGCCATGGAAACTTCTTATACCGCACAAAAATTATTGAAGCCTTCAGAAGGCTGGACCAATCATTTTATCCACCCTCCTTACAATTTCAATATTGCAGACGCATTGGTAACAAACTTTCATTTGCCAAAAACAAGTTTACTGATCATGGCTTGTGCATTTGCAGGTTACGACCTGATGATGGAAGCTTATAAGAAAGCCATTAAGGATAAATACCGTTTCTTCAGTTATGGAGATTCGATGCTGATCATATAACAGTTCATCAATTTAAAATATAAGGCTCCTGACAAGGAGCCTTTTTTTATGGGAAGAATGGAATATCGAACAAGGAACAAAGAATGTTGAGTGATGATCGGAGACGCTACTTCATAATTGGATATTCCTTGTTCCTTGTCCGATATTCGCTCCGTTGTTCAGTATTCCCGGCGGTTTGGGGCAAAAAAAAGGGGCCATGATAGAAATCAAAGCCCGTATTAATCCAATATCCTATGAAAAACCACACTATAAACGCAGGTTCTGGAATTTTAGTTTGTTATGCATGAAGTATTTTTCAACTTTTTTCCCGTGACTCCAAATAGCCTTGCAATCAGTATAAAGTTTGCCTAACTTTAAATCAGTAAATCTTCGTGTAAATGAAAACCATACAGCAGTGGCTCTCCGAGTATGGGGAAAGCCATAAAAATGAGACCAATAAAACCATTCACTGGATCTGTGTTCCTTCTATTTTCTTTTCCCTTGTGGGGTTGCTGTATGGGGTCAAGCTGCCCTTTGTGATCGCCGGCATCCAGCTCAATGTTGCCATTATCCTGATGATATTCGTGATCATCTATTATGCAAGCCTTTCCAGGACGATCTGGATAGGGATGTTGCTTTTTGGCCTTGCCTGTTTAACTATATGCCATTTCATTGAAAAGAGCGGGATCTTACCATTATGGTTATTTTGCCTGGCCGTTTTTATATTAGCCTGGGTCGGCCAATTCTATGGACATAAAGTGGAAGGAAAGAAACCATCTTTTTTGCAAGACCTTCAATTTCTCATGATCGGGCCCGCCTGGCTAATGAGTTTTATTTATAAGAAGTTGGGGATAGATTTATAGTCCTTTAATTAGGTACAAGCGCCAAGTTACAAGCTAAGCCTGGCTATTTTAACTTGTAGCTTGATGCTTGTAGCTTGTAACTTGTAGCTATCAATTACTCCAATCCAAACAACCCTTTATTCAACAATTGCAAGGTTTGTTCTTTATAATTCCTCGGTATCAGTAAAGAGATATTGTGCCTGCTTCCGCCATAACTTACCATGCGGACAGGAATTACAGAAACGGCATCAAATAATTTCTTCATGATATCCTTGGTTTCCGTTATTTCATTGCCAACGATGGCAACAATGGTTTGGTTGGTATCTATCTCCACTGTTCCAAATGCCTCCAGTTCACTTTTTATTTCGTTCAGGTAAATATCATTATCGATCGTAACAGATACCGCTACTTCAGAAGTTGTGATCATATCAATGGCCGTTCTGTATTTTTCAAAAACCTCGAATACCTTTCTCAAAAATCCATGCGCAAGCAACATCCGGCTGCTTTTTATTTTTATGGCAGTGATACCATCCTTTGCTGCCACTGCTTTTACCCCGCTGCTTCCTGCTTCTTCTGCGATCAGTGTTCCGGGTGCTCCAGGCTGCATCGTATTCAATAACCTGACTGGCACATTAAAGAACTGTGCAGGCCAGATACTTGCAGGATGCAGGATCTTTGCACCGAAATAGGCAAGCTCTGCCGCTTCTTCAAAACTTAATTGCTTGATGGGTATGGTATTTTTTACAACACGGGGATCGTTGTTGTGCATGCCGTCGATATCGGTCCATATTTCGCAAACACTGGCATTGATGGCCGCTGCGATCAATGATGCACTGTAATCACTGCCGCCCCTTTTTAAATTGTCCACTTCTCCCTTTGCATTGCGGGTAATATATCCCTGGGTCACAAATAATCTTATCTCTTTGTTCCGCTGAAGCAATTGCGCAAGCTTTACTTTTATGGCTCCTATCTGTGGCTCATCCTGGTTATCCAGCGTCATGAATTCAAGTGCAGGCAGCAGCAGGTGTTCGATCCGTTGTTCTTCCAGGTAAAGGCAGAATATCTTACTGCTTAGCAATTCACCTTGTGCAAGGATGTCTTTTAAGAGGGCCTGGCTGAATGATATCTTGAGGATGATGGTAAGGAATTCAAAATGTTCTGCCAGCACGGCCCTTGCTTTATCCAGGAAAAACTCTTCACTCAATAGTTCGATGATGAACTGCTGGTAATAAGCTTCCAGTTCATTTATCTTTTGACGGGCCCCGTTCCGGTTGTTGTCTGCAAGCATATCACTGATCTCGATGAGCGCATTAGTTGTGCCGCTCAATGCAGACAATACAACGATCTTTGCTTCATCACCGGAACCAACCAGTTTTGCAACTTCTTTCATACGCTGTGGCTTGCCAACACTGGTGCCACCAAATTTCATTACTTTCATTATACTCAAAACTGATATTTAATTTACCAGGATTGCAAATATATTGTAAGTAGTACATAAACCGCTAAGACGCTAAGGCGCAAAGTTTAATTTGCGCTGCCAGCAAGTTTTTACGGTACTATTAATTCGTAATAAGCGTAAGTAAATGCGGGTTGGTTGGATCGGCAATATCATAAAGCATGATGCCCGTTGATACATAGCAGATCAATATATTTCCATAGGGGATCACGTCTTTGAAATCAGCGCCGGTCAATGTTCTTATCTCGCCGGGATAAACAGGGTTGGAAACATTAAAAAGCTTGAGGCCGTCATTATTACAGCATACATATAAAGTAGTGCCCTGTAAGCCAAGTCCCTCCGGGTTTGCCAACGCCAGCATTTTGATCAGCGTGGGATGAAGTATGTCTTTGATGTTGTGTATATACAAACCGCTTTCTGCCGGTCCGCAACGGGAGTTCCCTTTTAATGTAACGAAGGCAATAGAATCATTGGCGATCACGGGGTCACAGCTCCTGGCGTGTTGTGCTTCGCCAAGTTTAACAGGTGCAGAAGGATTGTCGATTGAATAAATAAATAATCCGGTTGTTGTGCCAATGAATAGCCGGTTATTATAAGAGTAGATGGTTTCGATATTAAAGCTTACCGGCGAAGTGCTAGCAAGAACAGGATCGTTGGCATTGCTGATATTGAAAGAATACAGGTAACTATTATCCACTGCATACAGGAAATTACCTGCAATGGTAAATTTTGAGAGAGAGCCGCCTTTCCCTGTATCTGAAGTTGCCGCGGCGTTATTACTATCTTTTGTACAGGAGAAGAACAAGAGGCTTGTGATAGTTATTGCAATTATTTTATTCAGGAGAGATTTCATGTTTGTTGTTTTAGACCTGCTTAATTTTTATAACAAATTGCCCAGATGGAATCTTTTCTCCACCCGATCACCACGCTATCATAAGTAGGGCATTCATAATAACCGGTTTCGGTTGGCTCGGAATAAAAATAATTGTACCTGCCCTGGGGAAGAGCGCCTTCCATGCGCTTAACAACATGCATCGTATTGCCCCCGGAAATATCGATCACCAGCAGGTCATCGTAATTGTTGGTATATAAATAATTTGATTTGATGGATATCTGGGAACTGCCGTTCACTGTTATAAAACCAACGCGGTGTGCCTGGTTTGGTATGCTGTTGTCAATAACATGGATACCTTTTCCAAGTTCCAGCTGGTAAATGAAATTTCCTTTTGCATATATATTACCCGGGTGAATTACAGGCATGGCAGAATCAATGTAAGAGACCTGTTTTGCATTACTGATGACTTCGTAAACAGCTTTGTTGCCCCAGACACGTTCGTTATAATATGGCTGCGGCGATGGTTTTACTTTTGGCCAGCAGGAAGAAAGAGTGAATAAAATGGCCAGGATCATCAATAATCTCATAAGGGTATTTTTTTTACAGAGTATTTAAATATTTGAAATGCTGCCTGTGTTTTAAATTTAAATCATATCAACTGAAAACCTTTTCCCCAATTCTTCCAGGTCGTTGGCAACAACCTCGTTCAGGGCAATGCCCTGCTGCATGCGGTATGCTTCCATCTCCCGCTCGGGTTCTCCGGGAATGATAACTTTATCTTCTCCTTCAGTCGTTTTAGCCTTTTTAAATTCCTGTATCCAGTTGTCCATATGATGCTTAAAGTCTTCGGCAGTGCGAAAAGCATCTATCCGCATGGCCCCAAAAAAATGGCCGATACCATTGCCGGGCATATTTTGCGGCATAGGAACATAAGAGGGAAATGGCGGAACCCAGGGCCCATAATTTGCCCCGCTCAATATCCCTGAAAAAATATCCACGATACTTCCCAGCATATAACCTTTGTGGCTTCCATGTTCCCTGTCGCCACCCAATGGCAGCATGGCGCCGCCTTCTTTTAATTCATTTGCATTGCTGCTTGCCTCACCATTCTTTGTTTGCACCCAACCCAATGGAGCAGGCTTATTCTTTCTTTGAAGGATCTCCAGTTTACCATTGGAAGCTGTTGTTGTTGCAAAGTCGGCCACAAATGGTTGTTCCTTACCGGCAGGAATGGCCACTGCGATCGGGTTTGTACCGAGCATCCTTTGTGTTGAAAATGTTGGCGCAACAAGTGCCGAGGCATTGGTCATGGCAATACCGATCATATCGTGCGGCAATGCCATCATTGCATGGTAACCTGCTATACCAAAGTGATTGCTGTTTTGAACGCTTACCCAACCGCTGCCAACATTGGTTGCTTTATCGATCGCTACCTGCATGGCGTAGGGCGCTACTACCAGGCCGAGGCCGCTGTCTCCATCCACTACTGCGGTACTGGGTGTTTCGTGAATGATCTTTAATACAGGTTTGCTATTGACCCTTTTTACTTCCCAAAGGCGGACATAACCACTTAGCCTGG
>JGI24770J26754_10002517_pt1 | contig 12633 bp, 6 predicted proteins | sample LakOneMetagenome_FD_26754 | JGI IMG/M metagenome (IMG submission 26754) | reverse complement strand
GGCGGGCGTCGAACCTGCCGCGCGCGACGGTCGACGAAAGCCTGCCCATCGCCGCGCACGCGGACCAACTGGTCGAACTGATCCGCAATCGCCAGGTCGTGGTCGTCGCCGGCGAAACCGGCAGCGGCAAGACCACGCAATTGCCGAAGCTGTGCCTGCTCGCCGGGCGCGGCGCGGCGGGCATGATCGGCTGCACCCAGCCGCGGCGCATCGCCGCGCGTTCGGTGGCGCGGCGCGTGGCCGAGGAACTGCAGGTCCCGCTCGGCGGCGCGGTCGGCTACCAGGTGCGCTTCAACGACGCGGTCGGCGAGAGCACCGCGATCAAGTTCATGACCGACGGCATCCTGCTCGCCGAGATCCAGAACGACCGCTGGCTGTCGAAGTACGACACGATCATCGTCGACGAGGCGCACGAACGCAGCCTCAACATCGACTTCCTGCTCGGCTACCTCCGCAGCTGCTGCCGAAGCGGCCCGACCTGAAGCTGATCGTCACTTCCGCGACCATCGACACCGAACGCTTCGCCGCGCATTTCGGCGACGCGCCCGTGGTCGACGTCGAAGGACGCGGCCATCCGGTCGAAGTCCGATATCGGCCACTGGAAGGCGAAGGCGAAGACGCGGGCGAGCGGACCCTGCTCGACGGCATCGTCGCCGCTTGCGACGAGATCCAGCGGGAGAGATCGCTGGGCGACATCCTGGTGTTCCTGCCGGGCGAGCGCGAGATCCGCGATGCGCACCAAGCGCTGGAGCGACGCAAGTACCGGCACACCGAAGTGCTGCCGCTGTACGCGCGGCTGTCGGCGCGCGACCAGGACCGGGTGTTCCACCCCGGCCCGCAGCGACGCATCGTGCTCGCGACCAATGTCGCCGAGACGTCGCTGACGGTGCCGCGCATCCACTACGTGGTCGACCCGGGCGTCGCCCGGGTCAAGCGCTACAGCCCCCGGCAGAAGCTCGATCGCCTGCACATCGAGGACATCTCGCAGGCCAGCGCCAACCAGCGCGCCGGTCGCTGNGGGCGGATCGCGCCNGGTACCTGCATCCGCCTGTATTCCGAAGCCGATTTCCTCGCCCGTCCGGCGTTCACCGATCCGGAAATCCGCCGCGCCGCGCTCGCNGGGGTGATCCTGCGGATGCTGGCGCTGGGCCTGGGGGCGATCGAGAAGTTCCCGTTCCTGGAGCCGCCCGATCCGCGCGCGATCGCCGACGGCTGGCAGCAGTTGAACGAGCTCGGCGCGGTCGACGCGCAGCGCAGGCTCACCGCCATCGGCCGCACCATGGCGAAGCTGCCGGTCGACGTGAAGCTGGCGCGGATGCTGGTGGCCGCGAACGCGCACGGCGTGTTGCGCGAGATGCTGGTGATCGCCAGTTTCCTCGGCATCGCGGATCCGCGCGAACGGCCGGCCGACGCGCGCGCCGCCGCGGACGCCGCACATGCGCAGTTCGCCGACGCGAAATCCGAGTTCGTCGGCATCCTCGAGCTGTGGCAGGCCTACCGCGACGCGCACGAGGACCTCACCCAGTCGCAACTGCGCAAGTGGGCGGACCGGAACTTCCTGGGTTTCCTGCGCCTGCGCGAATGGCGGGAGCTGCACCGCCAGCTGAAGCTGCAGTGCGAGGACCTGGGGTGGGCGAGCGAGGTTGGTGNGGGAGNGGCTTCAGCCCCGACTTCGGACCAGCGAGACACGACTGGCCGGAAACACGCTGCACGCGAGGAAGGCGCGACCGGGGCCGAAGCCCCGCCCACAGGAATGCACCGGTACGCGGACCTCCACCGCGCATTGATCGCCGGCCTGCCGACGCAGATCGGCCACCGCGGCGACAAGGGCGTCTACGACGGCCCGCGCGGGCGCAAGTTCCAGTTGTTCCCGGGTTCGAAGCTGGCCTCGAAGCCGCCGCCATGGGTGTTGTCGGCCACGCTGCTCGATACCGAGCGGGTCTGGGCGCTCACCAATGCCGGGATCGAACCGGACTGGGCGATCGCCGAACTGCCGCACCTCCTTGCGCGCCGCCACCACGACCCGCACTGGTCGCGATCGCAGGGCCGCGTGGTCGGCAGCGAACAGATCTCGCTGTTCGGGCTGGTCCTCGCGCCGAAGANGCCGGTGCATTACGGCGCGCTGTTCCCCGCGGAATCGCGCGGCATCTTCGTGCGCGACGCGCTNCTCACCGGCGAGATCAACACCCGCAGCGCGTTCCTCGCGCGCAACCTGCGCACGCTGGAATCGGCGAAGCAGGAAGAGGCGAAGCAGCGCCGTGTCGGGCTGGTCGTCGACGAAGACTGGCAGGCCCGGTGGTACGTCGACCGGCTGCCGGAGCACGTGCACAACGCGCAGGCGCTGGATGCCTGGTTCGCGAAGCTGCCGAAGGAGGAGAAGGCCGCGCTGGAGTGGTCGCGCGAGGAATTGCTGGTCGCCGACCAGGGCGACGCCGCGCTGTTCCCGGCCTTCATCGCGCTGGGCGATGCGCGCCTTGCGGTCCATTACCGCTTCGAGCCGGGCGCGGTCGACGACGGCATGACCGTGGTCGTTCCGCTGCACCTGCTCAACGCGCTGGACGCCGCGCGGCTGTCGTGGCTGGCGCCGGGCTTCGCCGCGGACAAGGCAGCGGCGCTGATCAGGTCGCTGCCGAAGGCGCTGCGCCGGAACTTCGTACCGGCGCCGGATTTCGCCCGCGCCTTCGCCGAGGCGCATCCGCAGCCGGAGGCCGACGGGATCGAAGGCGCGCTCGCGCGCTTCCTGAAGCGGCTCACCGGGGTCGAAGTCGGCGCGACCGATTTCGATCCGATGGGCATCGAGCCGCACCTGCGCGCCAACCTGCGCCTGCTGGACGCGGACGGAAGGCGGGTGCTCGCCGAATCGCGGAACCTCGACGAATTGCGCGAACGCTTCGGCAAGCGCGCTGCGGACGCGTTCGCGCGGCATGCGGCGCAGGGCATGGCCAGGACCGGACTCGCCACGTTCCCTGATGCGCCGATCCCGATGTCGGTGCCCGGCGCGGGCGGGGTGCCGGCGTACCCGGCGCTGCAGGACGAGGGCGAGTCCGCATCGCTGGCCGTGCATGCGCGGCGCGAGGACGCCGAACGCGAGCATCCGCGGGGCGTGCGCCGACTGCTCGCGATCGCGCTGGCGGACAAGCTCCGGCAGGCGCGCAAGCAGCTGCCGCTCCAGCCGAAGACTTCGCTGCTGTACGCGACGATCGAAGCGACGGACCCGCGCCTCGACGGACCGAAGGAGGCCGATCGCCTGCGCAGCGACCTGGTCGATGGCGCGTTCGCGGCCCTGGCCGGGCACGATCTGCTTCCGATCCGCGACGCGGAAGCGTTCGCGCAGCGTCGCGAGGCGATTTCGAAAGCGCTGTTCGGCGAAGCCATGCGCCGCCTGCGGCAGGCCGAAGCCATCCTCGCGCTGGTCGCCGAGGTGCGGGCGAAGCTGGAGTCGAAGCTCGTCGGCTGGGCCAGCGGCAACCTGGACGACATGCGTTCGCAACTCGAGGCCCTGGCGCATCCGGGCTTCCTGCGCGACGTGCCGGCGGAAGCGCTGGCCGGATACCCGCGCTGGCTGAAGGCGCTCTCGCTGCGTGCCGAGCGCGCGCAGCGCGATCCGGCCAGGGACCAGCAGCGCATGCTGGAACTCGCGCCCTTCGTCGACGCGTTGGCCAACGCCGATCCGGCCGACGCCGAAACGCAGGCGCTGCGCTGGGATCTGGAGGAACTGCGCGTGCAACTGTTCGCGCAGGAACTCGGCGCGAAGGGCGGGGTATCGCCGAAGAGGCTGGCGCAGCGCGTGCAGCGGCTGCGCCGAGCGCCGTGATCACTTCACCCGCTGGACCTTGGCGCGGGTGTTGTAGCCCTCGATCGCCATGTACCAGGCGTTGCCGACCATGCTCGGCGACAGCCGCACGACCGGATTGCTCTTGTGCACGCCCGAGAGGCTGGCATCGTCGAGCTGGCGCCAGACCTGGCCGTTGTCGAGGGTATAGCTGCGGCCGGGCGCGAAGCCGTGGAACTCGCCCGCGATGTGCGCACTGAAGTTCTCGTCGCTGCCGAAGTGCAGGAAGCCGCGGTTTTCGTTCTCGAAACTCTTCTTCGCGTTCGATGTCGCCTTGGCGGTCTCGGCCTGCACCGTGTGGTTCAGCCAGGCGTTGAGATTGGCCAGTTCCTGCGGCGACAGCTTGTCCAGTCCCGCGGCCTTGAACTGGTCCGGCGTCATCTGCCGTTCGATCGCTTCCTGGGCGAACGCGCCGCCGCAGGCGAGCACGAGGGCGAGGGCGAAGCTGGCGCGCAGGGGCGTTCTTTGCGGGAACATCATCGGGGTGTCCTTCGGCGGGAAGCGCCGGTAGTGTAGCCATTCCCGCCATCCCCCATGCCGGCGTGAACGCTTCCCTCGCCAAACCCGGGCCCTCGGCCGGGCCGCTGCCGGCGCTGCTGGCAGAGGCCGCGCGCCTGCCGCCGCAGGAGGCCGCGTTGCTCGACGACGCGCTGGCATCGCTGCGCGCGCTCGGCAGCGACGAGGACGCGATGCTGGCGACAGCGCTGCACGCGCTGGGCGAGGCGGCGCCCGCCGCGCAGCGCGAGGCGATCCTGCGCACGCATCCCGGCGTGGCCGCGCTGCTGGAAGGGCAGGATGCGGCCGCGCAGGTGTGGGCGCTGCATGCCGAATCGGATTCGCCGCGCAACCACGAGGGCCTGCGCCGCCTGCTGCTGGCGATGGTGCAGGACCTGCGCGTGGTCCCGATCCTGCTCGCGCGTCAACTGGCGTGGATGCGGCGGATGGATGCGTTCGAGCCGGCGCAGCGGATCGCGATGGCGCGGCTCACCCGCGACCTGCATGCGCCGCTGGCCAACCGGCTGGGCATCTGGCAGCTGAAGTGGGAACTCGAGGACCTCGCGTTCCGCGCGCTCGAACCCGGCACCTACCAGCGCATCGCGCGCCTGCTCGACGACAACCGCGGCGGGCGCGAGCGCTACATCGCGCGGGTGCGCGGGGAACTCGCCGCGGCGCTGGCCGCGAACGGCATCGCGGCCGAGGTCGCGGGCCGCCCGAAGCACATCTACAGCATCTGGCGGAAGATGCAGAAGAAGGGCGTGCCGATCGGCGAACTCCACGACCTGCGCGCGCTGCGGGTGCTGGTCGACGACGTGGGCGCCTGCTACGCCGCGCTCGGCGTCGTGCACGCGTCGTGGACGCCGGTGCCCGGCGAGTTCGACGACTACATCGCCCGCCCGAAGCGCAACGACTACCGTTCGCTGCACACCGCGGTGGTCGGTCCCGCCGGCAAGACCGTGGAGGTGCAGATCCGCACCCGCGACATGCACCGGCAGGCCGAACTCGGCGTGGCCGCGCACTGGCGCTACAAGGAGGGCCGCGCCGGCAACGACCCCGCGCTGTCGCGCCGGATCGAATGGATGCGGCAACTGCTCGAAGGGGGCGCGGAAGGCGTGCAGGGCGGCTTCGAAAGCGAGCTCGCCGAAGACCGCGTGTATGCGCTCACGCCGAAAGGCGAGGTCGTCGACCTGCCCGCGGGCGCGACTCCGCTCGATTTCGCCTACCACGTGCACACGGAGGTCGGTCACCGCTGCAACGGCGCCAAGGTCAACGGCCGCATCGTGCCCTTGCAGACCGCGCTGCGCAGCGGCGACCGGGTCGAGATCCTCACCGCGAAGATCGCCGCGCCGCGCCGGGACTGGCTGGTGGCGGCGAACGGCTTCCTCGCCAGCGCGCGTTCGCGCGAGAAGGTGCGCGGCTGGTTCCACAAGCTCGATCGCGCGCGCAACGTGCAGGCCGGGCGCGAACTGCTGGAGAAGGAACTGCGCCGGCTCGGCCTGCTGCAGCACGAACTCGGACCGGTGCTCGCGCGCTTCAACGCCGCCAGCGCCGAAGACCTGCAGGTGCTGGTCGCGCTCGGCGACGTCGGTCCCTCGCAGGTGTCGCGCGCGCTGCTCGACCTCGAACGCGCGCCGGAACCGGACACCCCCGCGTTGCGCCAGCCGCGTCGCGTGGCCAGGGCGAAGCCCGCGCGGCTCACCGTGGTCGGCGTCGACAACCTGGTGGTGCAGGTCGCGCGCTGCTGCCAACCCCTGCCGGGCGAAGCGATTTCCGGCTACCTGACCCGCGGGCGCGGGGTCAGCGTGCATCGCGCCGATTGCCCGGCGCTGCTGCGCCTGGCCGCGAAGCAGCCGCAGCGGGTGTTGCCGGTGGAATGGGGAACTTCCGCCGGCGCGCAGGAAGTCGCGGTCGCGATCGAGGGCTTCGACCGCAAGGCCCTGCTCAAGGATCTCACCGACACCATCGCCCAGGCCGATGCGCACGTCGGCGACCTGCATGCGGAAACCCTGCGCGGCGGCCGCGTGCGCATCCGCATCCGCCTGCGCGTGCCGGGTTTCGAGGAACTCTCGCGCCTGCTCGGCAAGATCGAACAATTGCCCGGGGTCGAACGCGCGCGCCGCGGCTGATCGCGACCCGACCGGCTCACGCCGGCGCCGCACCGGATGCGTATGCTCCCGGCATGGCATCGGCAGGCGCGGAATGGCGGACCTGGGCGCAGCGCGCCGCGGCGCTTGCGCTGTGGTTGCTGCTGTCGTTGCCCTTGCTGCGCGTCGCCGCGCTCGACCGGCTGTGGCCGCAGGACCAGGTGCTCACGTTGCTCGCGCACGCGCAGTCCGCGCTCGACGCCGGCCGCCTGAGCGCGGCCGACGGCAGTGGCGCGCGCGAGCTTTACACCGCGGCGATCGCGATGGACCCGGACCGGGGCGAGGCGCGGGAAGGGCTCGCGCGGGTCGCGCTTGCGGCTGTGGCGCAGGCGCGCGATGCGACGTCGCACGACCGCTTCGCCGAAGCGCAGCGCATGCTCGACCTCGCCCGCGAACTGGATGCGCCGCGCGCGGCGCTCGGTCCTGCGGCCGATGCCTTGCGCAGGCGCGAAGCCTCGCGCCTGGGCATCGACGCCTTGCTGCGCGACGCGGCCGCGGCGCGTGCGGCAGGAAGGCTCGATGGCGCGCCCGGCGCCGCATTGCCCCTGTACGCGAAGGTCCTGTCGCTGCAGCCCGAACGCACCGAAGCCATCGAGGGGCGCGAGGACGCGCTCGCCGACCTGCTGCAGCAGGCGCGCACGTTGCTGGACGCTGGCAGGCTCGCCGAAGCCGCGGCGCTGATCGCTTCGGCGCGGGGATACGACGCTGGCCATGTCGATTTCCCGGAAACCGAGGCCGCGTATGCGCGCTCGCGCGATTCGCTGCAGGCGCAGGCCGACGCCGCTTTGCGTCGCGNGCGCCTCGCCGATGCCGAACGCGACTACCGCCGGCTCGCGGCCTTGCCGGAAGCGCCGCCCGCGGCCCGACAGGGCCTGCATGCGGTCGCGCTGGCGCAAGTGCGCGACGCGGAGAAGCTGAGCGCGGACTTCCGCTTCGACCAAGCCGATGCGGCGCTCGATCGCGCCCGCGCCATCGATCCTTCGACACCGGGCCTGCGCGACGCACGTTCCCACCTTGCCCGCGCGCGGGTGGCGCAGCGCGGCATGCAAGCCGCGCGGGGCAGCGCGGCGACGCGCCATCCCGACGTGCGGGCATTGCTGGCGAAAGCCGCGGAGGCGGAATCGCGCGGCGACCTGCTCACGCCGCCCGGCGACAGCGCCTACGACCGCCTGCGCGTGGCGCGTTCGATCGCGCCGAACGACAAGGCGGTGATCGCGGCGTCGAACCGGTTGTTGCCGGCGGCCTGGCAGTGCCATCGCGCGCAGTTGCAGGCCAACAGCCTCGCGCGTTCGCGCGCTTGCCTGGACGCGGCGGAGGCGCTGGGCGCGGCCCGGTCCGACGTCAATCGCGCGCGTCGCGCGCTGGCGTTGCGCTGGGTCGACGTGGGCGAGGAACGGCTGCGCGGCGGCAGCGTGGACGCGGCGGGGCAGGCGGTGGAGGAAGCGCGCCGGCTGGATGCGTCCGCGCCGGGGATCGAGGAGTTGCAGGAACGGGTGCGGATCGCGGCGAGGCCGTGATCAGCTCTCTTCATCCGCAGGCGAAGCCGGAGGAGAGGGTCTTCGCAGCAGGGAATGCCCCGCAACGTCCGCGGTCAGGCGCCCGCGACCGGTAGCGCGCGCAAGGCTGCGTCGAGCCTGCGCGCGATCGCCTGCCAGCTGGAATCCGCGACCGTTTCCATCCCGAGCTCGAGACCCTCCTCGAGCGTTCCGGCGGCATGCGCCCTCGAAAGCGTCGCGAGCCGCGCGGCGAGCGAACCCGCCTCGTTGCGGCAGACCCATCCCCGCCGAATCCGGAGCAGGAGGCTGCCGGTCGGATCGTCTTCCGTGCCCAGGTGCAGGATCGGCCTGCACGCACCGAAGTATTCGTGGACCTTGCCCGGCACCTGGGTGTTGTCCTGGTTGGCGATGTTCACCAGCACGTGCGCGCGGCGCTGCATCGCCAGGATCGCATCGTGCGGCAGGAACCCGAACAGCCGGACCTGGTCCGGGGCCTTGGCCGCGAATTCGAGCACGCGCTCCGGCACGGTGACCGACGCGATGTTGAGGCGCGCGCGCGGATTGGCCGCGAGCGCCGAGAGCAGTTCGTCGATCCGGCGGAAGCGGTACAGCGTGCCGCTGTAGAACAACTCCAGCCGCGAGCGGTCGAAGGGATCGTGCGCGGCCTGGTCCGCCACGCCCGCATCGAAACCCTGCGAGAGCACGAGCGTGCGCCTCGGCGCGCCGTGGCGCCGTGCGAGCAGGGCCGCGGTTCCCTCGTTGGTGACGACGACCAGATCCGCGAGTGCGCAGGTTTCGCGCTCGATGCGCGTCGCGCGGTTCCGCCAGCGGCGCGGCGTGTAGCCGGCGAGCACCGGATCCCCCAGNTCCGCGACCCAGGGNATGCCGCGGGCATGCGCCTGCAGGCCCAGTTCCAATGTGGTCGCCGGTTCGTGCGAGCTGATCGCGACATCCGGCTTCACCTGGTCGAGGAGCCTGCGCAATTCGCGCCGGGCCCATGGCGTCCACTCGCCGCGGACATCGGGGTAGATCACGGTTTCCAGCGCTGCCTGCACCAGCTCCGAGATCCGCTGTTTCCAGTTGCGCGGCGGCCGCAACATCGCCGGCAAGGGTTGCGTCGGCGTCGGTGCGCCCTCCGCCCCGGTCTCCGCACGTCGGCGCAGCCGGCGCCGCAGCGCGACCAGGCCGCGGAACGGGCCGGCGAAGCACCGGTGCACGACGATGCCTTGCGGCAACGTGGGCAGGCCCGGCGTGATGCCGCCGAGGTCCGGCGCGAGCACGTGCACTTCGTGTCCGAGCGCATCGAGTTCGCGCGCGAGGTAGGTCCAGCGCAACGATTGCGGCGANGGGCTCGGGGGGAATTCGTAGGCGATCAGCAGCAGNCGCATCAGGGTCGCGAAAAGGTGTTTNCCAGCGCCCGTCGCGCCGTGTCGAACGAGAAGTGGCGCGCGACATTGCGCAGGCCGCCCTGCGAGAGCCGTTGCCAGAGCGCGGGGTCGCCATGCAGCCTTGCGACCGCGTCCGCGAACGCGCCCGGGTCTTCGGCGATCAGGATGTCCTCGCCCTCGCGCAGGTGCATGCCTTCGGCCGCGCAATGCGTCGCGACCACGGGCAGGCCCGCGGCCATGCAGGCGTTCACCTTGCCCTTGATNCCCGCGCCGAAGCGCAGCGGCGCGAGCCCGGCGAGGCAGCCATCCAGGTAGGGCGCGAGGTCGGGCANGTGGCCGTGCACGTGCGCGCCGTCGGGGATCGCGAGATCGCCGAGCGCTTCGGGGAAGCCCGGGCCCACCACGTGCAGCGCGCAATCCGGCAGCCGCCGCCGGATCCGCGGAAAGATCTCGCCCAGCAGCCATCGCACCGCGTCCACGTTCGGCGGGTGCCGCGCGCCGCCGATGAAGAGCAATCCGCTGCGCCCGGCATGCGGGCGCGCGCCTTCGGTCGGTTCGTGGATGTTGGAAACGACTTCGACCCGCGCGCCGGGCAGCGATTCCCGCAGCAACGCGCGTTCCGCGTCGCTCACCACCCACGCGACGTCTGCGGCGGCGATGGCCGCCAGTTCGCGGCGCCGGGTCGAGCGCGAGAGCCGCGCGAGCCCGCGGTCGTCGTGTAGTTTGGCCTCGCGCGCTTCGCGCACGTGGTGCAGGTCGATGGTGTCGATCACCAGCAAGGCCCCCGGGAACATGCGTCGCGACAGCGGCAGCAGGAATTCCGCGAGGTGGTAACGGCTGACGACCACGGCGTCGTAGCGTCCGCGGTGCAGCGACATCCAGCGCGGATACCCTCCCGCGCCGGTGCCGGCGTGCACGCCGACGCCGAGCGAGCGCAGCGCGTCCGAGTAGTGCCCGGCGTCGCGGCCGTCGTCGGGCAGGAAATCGACGGCATGGCCGGCGTCGCGCATCGCGCGCATCAGGTTCCATGCGCGCAGCGATCCGGAATCGCGGTCCGGCCTTGGCGTGGCGACGTCGACGACGAGGATGCGCCTGCCTCCGGGCGACGGGACCGATGCGACGTAGGGAAGGGTGTTCCGCGGGGCCGGCGCGTCCCCGTGGCCGTTGCGCGCCCGTGCGAGCAGTCCCCTCAGGCCGCGCGCATGCAATGCGAGGCGCGCCCGGTGCAGGCGCGACGACATGCGGTGCCAGTGGTAGGGAAACGGCAAGGGCCGGGCTCGCTCGATGGAAGATGTCGGCGGCCGGCCCCTGCAGGCGCTGCGTTACACTCGCGGCGGTCCGGCCGTTCCGGGCATTGTCGCATCCCACGCCCGCCCGCCGACAGGCGCCGCCAGCCCGAACATGCCCCGCATCGAATACGAAGACGACGACGATTTCGACGACCTTGGCGACGAAGGCCCGGCGTTGCGGCAGCGGCTGTTCACCTGGGCNCTGGCCGCGGTCGCGATCGGGCTCGGTTTCCTGATTCCCTACACGCTGTACCTGAACCACCAGGTCGGCATGCGTTTCGGGCAGCTGCAATGGCAGTTGCCGACGCGCGTGTACGCGCGGCCGCTCGCGCTCGCGCCCGGGCTGGCGATGGACGCGCAGACGCTGAAGACCGAACTCGATGCCGCCGCCTATCGCGACGACGGCGCGGGCGTGCGCCCGGGCACGTACGCGCGCAACGGCGCGCGCTGGCTGATCGCCAACCGCGGCTTCAACGACGTCACCGGGCCGGTCGGTCCGAGCCGGATCCAGGTGCAACTCGGCGATGGCCGCGTGTCCGACGTGCGCGACATGGTCGGAAAGCGCGACGTGCGCGCCGCGCGGCTCGATCCGGCCCGCATCGCCACGCTGTACGGGCAGAAGCAGGAAGAACGGCGGCTGGTGCGGATCGAGGAAGTGCCGGAATTGCTGGTGACCGGGCTGCAGGCGGTCGAGGACAAGGATTTCGCCCACCACCACGGCATCGACCTCGGCGGCATGTTGCGCGCGGCCTGGGTCACGCTGCGTTCGCGCGGCGAATCGATGCAGGGCGGCAGTACGCTCACCCAGCAGCTCGCGCGCAGCGGCCTGCTCGGCATCGGTCGCGAGCAGACGCTCACCCGGAAGTTCAACGAGATCCTGTACGCGTTGCTGATCGAGGCGCGCTACGATAAGCGGACCATCCTCGAGACCTACCTCAACCAGGTCTACCTCGGCCAGCGCGGCGCGCAGGAAATCCGCGGCGTGGCCGCGGCGTCCGACTACTGGTTCGGGCGCGACCTGCGCGACCTCGACACCGCGCAGGTCGCGCTGCTGATCGGCATGGTGCGCGGTCCTTCCTACTACGACGCGCGCCGCAACCCGGGACGCGCGCTGGAGCGGCGCAACTTCGTGCTCGGCAAGATGCGGGAATCGAAGCTCATCGGCGACGACGAATACGCGCGCGCGCTCAAGGCGCCGCTGGGCGTGACCGACGCCCCCGGCAGTACCGCCGCCAACCGGTTCCCGGCCTATGTCGACCTCGTGCGCCGGCAACTCGCGCACGACTACCCGGCGGATGCGTTGCAGGGCGCCGGGCTCTCCGTGATGACCGGCATGTCGCCGTCGGCGCAGGCGTATGCCGAAGGCGCGGTGACGCGCACGCTCAAGTCGATCGGCAGCGCGAAGCGTCCGCCGCTGCAGGCCGGGCTGGTGCTCACCGACGTCCACGACGGCGAAGTGCGCGCGGTGGTGGGCAGCCGCGTGTTCTCCGAACCCGGCTTCAACCGCGCGGTGGAAGCGCAGCGTCCGGTCGGTTCGCTGCTCAAGCCGTTCGTGTACCTGCTCGCGCTGGCGCAGCCCGGGCGCTGGTCGCTGGCGAGCTACGTCGACGACGGCCCGGTGACGATCACGCTCGACAACGGCAAGCGCTGGTCGCCGGACAATTCCGACGGCCGCAGCCACGGCAGCGTGCGCCTGCTCGATGCGCTGGCGCAGTCGCTGAACCACGCCACCGTGCGCATCGGCATGCAGGTGAAGCCCGAACGCCTGGCCGACCTCATCCACACATTGGCCGGGATCGACGCGACNAGCAATCCNTCGCTGATCCTCGGNGCGGTCGACGAAAGTCCGTATGCGATGGCGCAGCTGTACCAGTTCCTCGCTTCNGGCGGCGAAATCCAGCCCTTGCACGCGGTGCGCGGCGTGCTCGACCGCGAAGGCAAGGCGGTGAACCGCTACGACAAGGCGCCGGCGCCGGCGCAGCAGGG
>JGI24770J26754_10002515_pt1 | contig 12635 bp, 11 predicted proteins | sample LakOneMetagenome_FD_26754 | JGI IMG/M metagenome (IMG submission 26754) | reverse complement strand
CTTCCTTCACTCCGGTGAGAGCTGCGTTGCCTGCAAGAATGCCGACATTGCAACGGAAACTCTCGGCATTGTGTCCAGCAAGTTGCAGCTTGATGGCTCGCTGGGCAATAAAAAAACACCCCGCTTTCGCGGGGTGTTTTTTATTGCTGTTTCGTGTCGCTATTACCAAATACGCACACGTTCTTCCGGCTTCAAATACATCTTGTCGCCCGGCTTCACATCGAAGGCTTTGTACCAGGGATCGAAATTACGCACCGAACCATTGGCACGATACATGCCGGGTGAATGCGGATCGGATTTAATCTGGTTGACCAGGGCTTCGTCGCGATATTTGGTTTTCCAGATTTGTGCGTACGCCATGAAGAAACGCTGATCGCCGGTCAGGCCGTTGATGATCGGCGCTTCCTTGCCGTTCAAACTCAGATGGTAAGCGGTGTATGCCATCGACAAGCCGCCGAGGTCACCAATATTTTCACCCATCGTCAATGCACCATTGACGCAGATTTTTTCCAGCGGACAGAACGTGTTGTATTGCGCTCCGAGTGCTTTCACGCGGGTTTCGAAACGGGCACGGTCTTCATCGGTCCACCAGTTTTGCTGGATGCCCTGCCAATCGGATTTGCTGCCCTGGTCGTCNAANCCATGGCCCATTTCATGACCAATCACGGCACCAATCGCGCCGTAATTGACGGCCGGGTCGGCATGCGCATCGAAAAATGGCGGTTGCAAAATGGCAGCCGGAAAAACGATTTCGTTGAACGTGCCGTTGTAATAGGCATTCACCGTTTGCGGCGTCATGAACCATTCGTCGCGGTCTGTTTTTTTGCCGATGCGCGCGTTTTCATCATTGACGTAGAACTGGCGCATGGCCAACACATTGGCCATCAGATTATTGGGCACGATATTGACTGAACTGTAATCTTTCCACTTGCCCGGGTAACCGATTTTTGGACGGAAGGAATCAAGCTTCTTGTAAGCCTCGGCTTTGGTGGTATCACCCATCCAGTCGATCTTGCTCAGGTTCTGGCGCAAGGCTACCCGCAAGTTTGCGACCAATGCATCCATCGCCGCCTTGGATTCCGGCGTAAAGAACTTCGACACATACACCTGGCCAACTGCATCGCCCAGACCCTGGCTTCCACCGACCAGACCGCCGGCACGTTTCCAGTCATCGCGTTGGGCTTTTTGGCCGGACAGGATGGTGCCGTTGAAAGCAAACGCGGCATCATCGATTTCCTTGCTGAGCAAACCGGCATTGCCGTTGACTGCATTGAAAGTCAGATAGTCGCGCCAAACCGACAATGGCGTTTTGTTGACGATGGCGATGATAGGCGACACCGAACTTGGCGTGTTGACGTTCACTTCTTCGGGAATCGGCAAGCCTTGCGCCTTGAATGCGGCAGCCCAGTCATAGCCCGGATAGAGTTTGGACAAATCGGCAAATTTGGTCAGGTTATAGGTCTTGTCGCGGTCGCGCATTTGGGCACGGTCCCAGGTTTCTTTCGCCAGCGCCGCTTCAAGATCGAAGATCGCCTGCGCACGCGCCTTGCCATCGGTAACGCCGGCAAAGCCAAGCATTTTCTGGATGTGTTCAACATAGGCTGCACGAATAGTGACGAAACGCGGTTCCGGATTGACGTAGTAATCCTTGTCCGGCAAACCATAGCCACCAACACCGACACCGATCAGGTAACGATCAGGGTTTTTGCGATCCAGACTGACACCGGCACCGATCGGTGCATTGGTGCCGTCCACATCGGATTCGGCGAAAGCCTTTACCAATGCAGGCATCGAATTGATTGCGGCAATCTTGTCCAGCACCGGTTTCAGCGGCGTGATGCCTGCGGCATTGCGCGCATCGCGATCCATGAAACTGTTGTAGTAGTCGCGGACTTTTTGTTCATTGCTGCCCGGTGCAAGATCGGTACGCTTGGCCAGTGCATCGAAGATCTGCCGGGTTTGTGCCTCGGAATCCTCGCGCAGGCTGGTGAACGAACCGAAGCTGACTTGATAATCCTTGAGTTGATAGGTATCTAGCCAATGACCGCTGGCAAAGCGGTTGAAATCGTCGCCGGGCTTGACCGACATATCGCGGGAACTCAAATCGACGCCGAATGTACCGATTTTCGGGGCTGGGGCAGCGGCATCGGCGGCAAAGCCAATCGATGTACAAAGCGCAATCGCAACGCTAAGACCGAGGAGTGTTTTCTTCATGACAGGATTCCGGACGGGTAAACCCCAAGCATATCCCAATGGGGTTTTGTGACACCCCCCAAAAGTCATTGTTTGGAGGAAATTCACAGCGGTATTACGCTGCACGGCTTCGGGCCAACATCATGATTTTTGTAGTTAACATAGGCAAATCCCGGTTTGGAACATTCCTGCATGCGTTTTCAAAAAAAGTGGTTCCGCTTCCTTGCCATCTGCACGGCAGCAAGATAGTACAAATGGAATCCCCCGAACATCCCGAAGACACCGACGCCTACCATCTGCAAATACGCCCTGCACAAGCACCAGGCGGCAAAGAAGTAAATCTGTTTGTTTCCGATGCAAGGCGCTTGCCAATCCAGAAAAAAGCACCCGCCCTCAAGATTAATACACGGGATATGCATATCCCGTAGGTCGGGCCGTTGGCCCGACTAAGGAACCTGGAATTTGTATTTCTGCCCGCAATACAAAACGATGTTGTCCGGGTTGCTCAGGCAAAGATAAAAATCCTTCACATTACCTTCGGAGCTTTCGCAGGACTTTACGTTGATGGCGTTACGCAAGGCGTTGAGCTTTTTACCGGAATCGGCCAGTTGCTGCCGGGTGCTATAACCGTCGTTGAAATTGATTTCACCCTGCAATAGTGCTTGATCCAGAAAGCGCCATGTGTCTTTCACCGCCTTGCTGCAATTCAAGGCCTCCGCATTTTCCTCGCCGGTGCCAAACAAGCCTTCCGCCATTCCAGATACCGTTTCGGCAACTTCCTTCGAAACGATTTTTTCTTTTGCCTTCGGTTTGACGTAAACCCTGTCGCTGATTTTCTCGAAGACAAAATCACTGCCACTCACCGAGATCGCCATGGTTTTCTTGTCCAGTTGCNTCACATCGACCTTGCCGAAATCGAATTCCAGCAAATGCCCNTCGGTAATGTAAAAAACCGAGGGGCTCATCANGTGAACTTTACCGTCGNGAGAATAAGTCACCTGCGACATATGGCTGCCGCTGTATTNCCAACGGTCGTCATCTTCATAGGGCTTGTCGTTATACCTTACGATTTTCCAACTGCCCTTCAAGGCGTCTTCGCTCACTTCGACGGCAAATGCCTGGTTTGACAGAAAAACCAGAATGGCTAACGCAAACTTCAACATCGTCGCTGTTCCTCTAACGTCATGGATTGCCGTAGGTCGGGCCCCGGCCCGACAGACAATTGCGACAATGTATCAGCAAAAATGCAAACAATTAAAAGCGCGTGGCCAAGATGCCCGCCTGTGAAACCTGAACAACCGAATTGATAAACGCCTGCCCGATCAATTCCAAGGTTCACGAAATATCGACACTCATCGGCGTAATGGGTACGCTTAGCCTGCCGTCGCAAGAATTCGCAAAATCATCATGCAAAAACCTCTGGATGCCTTCACCCACTTCAGTGCTTCGGGCACGACCTTGGAAGAACTTGCAAGGCCGATACTGAAAGTGCTCGAAACAAGTCTGGGGCTGGAGTCCACCTATCTGACTTCGGTAAACGAAATCGACGGCACGCAGAGTGTGCTTTTCGCCCGCAATACCCAACAGCTGCAAATTCCCGAAGGTGAGTCCTTTGATTGGGGCGATACGCTATGCCGACGCGCACTCGAACAAGGCGAATCCTGGGTGTCCGATGTACCGCAATTCTGGCCTGAGTCCGAAGCAGCAAAAGCACTTGGCATCATGACCTATGTCAGCAGCCCGATTTTTATCGGTGATGGCAATCTGGTCGGTACTTTATGCGGCGCGAGCATGCAGAAAAGTCCGGCAAATAGTCAGGCACTCAATGTGTTGAATATGTTCGCAATCATGGTTGGCCAACGGCTGGAACAAGAGTACGAGATTGATCGATTGCAGCGGGAAAACCGTGAGCTATCGGCACAGGTCATGGTGGATGGACTAACCGGATTACCCAACCGCCGCGCCCTGCAGGAGGAACTTTCCCGCGAATTATTCCGTGCAGGCCGTAGTGGAAAGAATGTCCTGGTGGCCTTTATCGATCTCGACGGTTTCAAGGCAATCAACGATCAATACGGCCATGCAGTCGGTGACAGGTTTCTCGCGGATGTCGGCCGTCGGCTTGAATCGGGTCTGCGAGCCGGCGACTTTGCGGCACGTTACGGTGGCGACGAATTTATCGTGATTGCGCCGAACGCCAGTGAAGATGTCAGCTCGCATTTGGCAGAGCGATTGAATGCGTTTCTGATCGGCATATACAACATCGGACCACTTGCCATCCATTATGGNGGCGCCAGTATCGGCATAGTGACTGCCGGTGCCGGCCACAATGTCGCTGAAGTGATTCGCATGGCAGATGCCGCGATGTATCAAGTCAAAGGCAAGCGGCGCGATAAAGACGCGACCTGAATTGCCGAATATCAAGCAAGCTTTAGATGACATGTTCATGTAGCAGTTTCAGGATTTCCTCCCAGGCAAAATCAGGCGGAATCTATAGAGTCTCAACCATCGACCAGACGATCTCCCCATGTTTGAAATGATCGGCCAATACGAAATTACCCGCGATGGCGATGTCATCCGCGTCTGGTCATCGTCCGAATTCAATGTTGAAGCGGCACAGCATTACGCGCTCGCCATGATCAGGATGATCGATCAGATGCCACCGAAGTTTGGCACTTTGGTCGCGTTCGATTCGCCCCCCATCCTCGCTCCCGATGTTGAAGACGCCATGCACCTCTCGGCAATCCAGCGTGCCGAGCGCGGCATGGTCGCCGTTGCATTCGTCACGGAAAATCTCGAGGGCATCAAGATCGCGAGTACGCAATGGAACCGCATCTACGAANAAACNGGCGTGGTGCTGCAATTTTTTCATGANCTGGAACCTGCGAGGATTTGGCTGCAGGAAGAAATCGATCGTGCAAAAAGCACAAGATGAATTGGTGCCTTNGAAACNCACCCTATCCAATCAACTGCTGCCGCAAATCTCCAGCCGATTTTTTAAACCAGCGTTTGCAGGCGTGCTGAAGTGCAGCCGGTTCCGAAAAACCAAGCAGATAAGCCGTTTCCGTCACGGATAAGCCGCGCGAAAAATGTTCTTTTGCCAAATCACGCCGCACTTCATCGAGCAGCGAACGAAAAGTGGTTTGCTCCTGGGCAAGACGATCACGCAGCGCGCGCGGGCTCAACCGACATGCTGCGGCAATCGCATCGATAACCGGCGTTTTGCCTTTCACGAACGACCTGGCAATGTCGGCACGAACTTTATCCAGCAAAGAAGCTGGCACTGCCACTTGATGCATTTTTGCCACACGTTCAAGAATGGCATACAGGTAGTCGTCGTGGGTAAGCAGTGGCCACGACAAAAATTCCGCATCGAACTCGATGGCATTGCGACCTGTATCGAAGCGAGGCGCAACGCCGAAACGGCTCTGATACACCTCTATTGGTGCCTGGGCGGCCGTGGCGAATTCAACGTTTTTGATCGGCGGCATGCGACCGGTGGCACGCGTCATGAATACCACGGTCATCGACAAATAATGCTCGGCCATCCAGGGGTTGCGGATGGCGTCGGCACGACATTCATAGGAAAACCTGACGACGCCGCCATTACGTTCAAGCATCAACTGATCTGCTTTACTGGTTACGCCTGCGTAGCGGCATACATTGTCGAGGGCAGCACCCACCGTGGCAGAGCGCAGTGCCAGATGTGCCAGGATATGCATCTGGCCTTCGGGAAATTGTTCGACCAGCGTAATGCCAATATCCGGTCTTATTACTGCCACTCTTGCCCAAAGCTCGCGAAAAGCCTCCAGTGGCATTGCCAATTCCGGCCCGCTCAATTGATCGCGAGACAAGCCGACACGCGCCAGCACGTCGTCAACGGGCTTCCCCGCAGCATCCAGCATGGCGACCAGAAACCGGGAAGCAATTGACGTTGTAGTCTCGGATTTCAAGGCCTGCTGCATCTCGAATCATATTTATGGGCAATCGAATCATCGCCAACGGGCCGTGCTTTGTCCAATCTGTCGATGTCCAACCACGGAACTTGCCTCCATGCAGCACTGGGTCGCGCACCATCCTGCCGTCATTATTTTCGGATTGTTCATCACGTTTGCCGCCATCGAATATTTTCGCGGCCTGACACAAAGTCCACACGGCACTCGCGAGGATGCACCACTCGAAACTGCCATCACCCTGTTGTTTGCGGCCCTCATCTATCCCGGAATATTGCTGTTGGTCGGCTTTCTGGCACGGCACTACACACCCGGACTTGCAGATAGTTTGTCAGGCTTGCCGATACTTCCGATGATCTTGCTGCTGCTGATCGGCGACGACCTTACTCAGTATTGGTGGCACCGCGCCTCGCACACTCCACTGTTGTGGCCATTGCACCGCGCCCATCATTCGGCACCGCATATGGGCATTCGAGTCGTGTATCGAAACAACTTTTTTTATTACGCGATGATGCCTGGAATCTGGATAAGCGCCTACCTTGTCTTTCTCGGCCTGGGTCCCGTCTATCCCTGGTATTTGCTGATCAAAATGCTCGTGATCTTTGGTGCCCATAGCGAAATACGCTGGGACACATTTCTTTATCGCTGGCGTTTCCTGCATCCAGTGGCATGGGTTGTCGAACGCACCATCTCGACACCTGCAACGCATTTTGCCCACCATGCCATTACGCAGGACGATGGCATCGGCCACTACAAAGGCAATTACGGCAATCTGCTTTTCTTCTGGGATGTGTTGTTCGGCACGGCAAAAATTACCCGCCGTTATCCATCGCGTGTTGGTTTGAAAGATGATTCCGATCACGGACCGGAACGTTGGTGGGTGCAACTGCTGTACCCCATTGTGAAATCACGAAGGGAACAATCGGCGTTGGCAAAGGATGCAACGATTGTGGGGTGAAAGGAAGATTGGAAACGGGCTGGTTGAGTAACTACATCATTTCGCGCACACATCCAGAACACAAGCGCGCAACCAACGATGCGCCGAATCGCCATCCATACGAGGATGCCACAGCATAGACACCGTAAATTCCGGTGTAGAAACAGGAAGCATGAAACGATACATTCCCGCACGCAGATTTTCAGTGTGATATTCGGGCACCGTAGCAATCATGTCGGAGCCACGGGCAAGTGAAAGCGCGGCGGAAAAACCGGAAACGATCGTGCCGATCTCCCGCACCAATCCGAGTTCCTGCAGGGCTTCGTCTATCTGGCTTTTTTCGAAACCTTTTCGCGAAACAAGAATATGGCTGCCTGATGCATAACGCCTGGGAGTAATTTTCCCCTTGCTCAACGCGTGTCCCATTTNCACCACACCCACCAAANGATCCCGGAACAAGGCGCGNGTGCGGACTTCGGGACCTGTCGTGTCATCGACAACCCCGGTCTCCAGATCGACACTGCCATTGCGCAGCGCCGAGCTGTCCTTATCTATTTTCTGCACGAAGCGAATCCGTACATCAGGCGCTTCATCATGAATACGGGCAATAAGCTTCGGTCCAAAGTTTTCCACGAAACCATCGCTCGTTCGCAAGGTGAATGTTCGAACCAGCTGCTTGAGTTTAAGTATCTGTGCAGGACGTAAAACCGATTCGGCGTCCTGCACAAGCCGGGCGACTTGCTCGCGAAGTTCGAGCGCTCTCGGCGTTGGAACAAGCCCACGCCCTGCCCTGACCAACAGCGGGTCACCCATCGTCTCGCGCAATCGCGCCAGGGCGCGGCTCATCGCCGAGGGGCTGAGCCGCAAGCGTCTGGCAGCACGTGCAACGCTGCCTTCGGCAAGCAACACGTCCAGCGTAATCAGCAAATTGAAATCAGGTTTCGACATGCATAAAACCTAACACGGTTTGAGGTACATATGGCGTTAAACGCACTTATAAAGTGTAAATGCTGCGTCTTCCGCCCTGTCAAAAACGGGAATAGNCTGCCAANAGCCATTCTTGGAGCCGCGAAGTGAACCCAATATTGAAGCCAGGCACGTCTGTAAACGATGTTGGCGCAAAACCGCCATCATCGATCAAATGGGCACTAACCGGCCTGTCACTATCGATGTTGCTGTCCTCGCTTGGTACCAGCATCGCCAATGTCGCCTTGCCGATGTTGGTNGCGGCATTCCATGCCAGNTTTCAACAAGTCCAATGGGTCGTGCTTGCTTATCTCCTGGCTATCACCACGTTGATTGTTGGCGTNGGACGAATCGGCGACGTGATTGGTCGTCGACGTTTAATGCTGACAGGCATTTTTATTTTTACCTTCGCATCCATTCTCTGCGGCATCGCAGCTTCACTCTGGTGGCTGATAGCCGCCCGCGCTGCGCAAGGACTNGGAGCCGCCATCATGATGGCCCTCACCCTGGCTTTAGTGAGTGAAACCGCTCCGAAGGAAAAAACCGGCAGCGCGATGGGCCTGCTTGGTACGATGTCCGCGATCGGGACTGCACTCGGTCCAACATTGGGCGGTTTGCTGATTGCCGGCTTTGGATGGCGATCCATTTTTTTCATCAATCTGCCACTTGGTGTTCTGACATTTATTTTCGCTTATTTGCATCTACCCGCCGATCGTAAAAGCACGACATCACTTCGCGCCAATTTCGACATCGCCGGGACGCTGCTGCTCGCCGTAACGCTTGCTGCCTATGCACTCGCCATGACGGTTCATGGCAATAGTGTTTTCGGTTTGCTGAATATAGNTTTGTTATTGANAGCCGTTTCCGGCGCGTGTGTATTTGTATTGATCGAAACAAAAGNCCGAACGCCACTAATCCAACTNTCGATGTTCCAAAATCCCCGGCAAAGTGCGGGATTGGCGATGAGCGCCATCGTCACCACCGTCGTAATGGCAACACTGGTGGTTGGCCCGTTCTATCTTTCCGGTGCACTTGCGCTCGATACAGCCAGTGTCGGCCTTGTTATGTCATCGGGCCCCTTTATCGCCGCACTCACTGGCGTGCCGGCGGGCCGCATTGTGGATAGATGGGGTGCACAACAGGTCAGCATCACCGGGCTCGTCGCAATGCTAGTCGGATGTTTTATTTTCTCGATAATCACGATCCGTTTTGGCATCGCGGCATATATCGCGCCACTGGTCATCATCACTGCCGGCTATGCACTGTTCCAGACAGCCAACAATACTTCCGTCATGAGCAACATTTCGCCGGATCAACGAGGCGTCGTTTCCGGCATGCTCAATCTTTCGCGAAATCTTGGTCTTATCACCGGTGCATCAGTCATGGGGGCCATATTTGCATTCGCTGCGAATACGGGCGACGTTACGGCCGAAAATCCGGATGCTGTTGCAAGAGGCATGCAGATGACATTTTCGGTTTCGCTGATTTTCATTCTCCTGGCGCTCGCGATTGCGGTGCTTAGTGGCAAACTGGCGAGGAAGGTTTTATTGCCTTCTGTTTGAAGTATCGGGCCGGGGATCGGCCTGCTTGCTTTCACAACTAAATACATATGACTGCATGTTTGCTGCCTACCTATGGCACATACATCCACATGCAAATTCCCGCACAATGAAGCTACGCGATACCCCCGCATTCACGGAACCCCTGAAATCATGACCCGATATTTTCTGGCAGCAATATTATTGCTGCTGCCTCTTTGTGCATCCGCGAAAACCGCAAACATTTCCGTCGCCAAATGTACGTCCGCCACACCGGCAATCAATGAAGAAAGTTTTGTCTTGATCGGCGGCATCGAGCAATGGGTCACTATCCACGGTGCGAACTGCGCAAACCCGGTGGTGCTTTTTGTTCATGGCGGGCCGGGAAATCCGTCAACACCTTTTGCACGCNCGGTATACGGCGCATGGGAAAAGGAATTTACCCTTGTCCAATGGGATCAACGCGGAGCAGGAAAAACCTTTGGTCGCAATCCCGACACCGCAAAATCGGAATTGACGATCGAACAAATGGCGCAAGACGGCAACGAGCTGGCGGCTTATCTGGCCCGGCATTTGAATAAAAAGAAAGTCATTCTGACTGGCGGCTCCTGGGGCTCTTACCTCAGCGTGCATATGGCCAAATCCCGTCCCGAGCTTTTTCATGCTTATGTCGGCATTGGACAGATGGTGAATTACACCGAAAACCAGACTTCCAGTTATACAAAAGTGCTTGCACTGGCACGCGCCGCAGAGGATGCAAAAACGCTGTCGACTCTCGATGCACTCGGTCCACCACCGTGGTCGAACCCGCGCAACTTCGGCATCCTGCGCAGGGCTACCCGAGTATACGAAGCCAAAACGACAACGCCGTCGCCAAAATCCTGGTGGATATTGTCGCCCGAATACACCACCCCGCAAGCGCAGGCAGACTACGAAGCCGGCGAAGATTATTCCTATCTCCAGTTTGTGGGTCTTTCGGGTAACGGCATGCTCTCCCGTGTGGACCTGCCAAAACTTGGCACTACATTCAAATTGCCGGTATTCATGATTCAAGGTGCGGAAGATCTGGTCACAACACCTGAAGTCGCAAAAAAATATTACGATTCGATCAAGGCACCGAAGAAAGAATACCTATTGCTGGCACGCACCGGCCACGACCCCAATGAAGCGATGCTTGATGCCCAGTACAAAATCCTGAAAACTCTGACGGCGAAAAAAAAAATGTAGAGCAGTAGGTGGAAATTCCGGCTTTTGGCAATTCCACCTAACGTCAATATGATGGCATTGACGATTGCGGCTTATGGCCTTGCACGCCCAGTCTGGTGCCTATTGTCTTTTCATAAGCAACCAGCAAACGCGACATTCTTTTTCTTTCAAGAACCAGCCTTTTGGTCAAGCCCCAGGGGCTTCGACCTCGCTGGTATTTGAAGTCTATCCATGTTGTTTTAGGGCTGGAATGCCGAAACGTTTCCCAGATCATCGGGATGTATTCCTTGTCCAGCACCAGACCGACAATATGCTTGATACTGATTTTGTCGGGGTCTCCACGGGGAGCCCGATAAGTGATGTACAGGGAATGATGCCTGCATTTGCACCGACGACGTAATAGCTTTTGATTCCAGCCGGCAGGAGCCAATTCATCCAGGATAAACGCGGCAATACTTCGGGAATTGCAAACCGTCAGCCACGCCGGCCTATCCCCGCAAAAAGTGCATTGCCATACGTATTTCGCCATTGAATTGGTACCAGTCGGCGCAAAGACTAGTGCGTCGACATAGCGACCTTGGCTTCAACATATTTCTTTAATCCCTCGAGCATCACGCCCCAATTCTTCTCGGAGGCAAGACGCTCTTTTTCGTCATGGTTATTATCCTGGGTAAGTGACACTTCGGTCCTGTCGGCACCATCGGCAAGATAAATCGTGACGAAGTGGTAATTTTCGGACGCGTCGGGTTTACCGGATGCCGGGCTGTAATGGCTGTACTTGAAAATATGCTCTGGATCAATTTTCAGAATAACGCCTTTGTCCTGATATGTTTTGCCATTGAATTCGCCCCTCCAAATTATTTCGCTACCTTCAATCCAGCCCGACTCTACATCTGCACCAAACATGTATTGCTTGATAGCTGCAGGATTCACCAAGGCATCCCATACATCTCGCTTGCTCGCGTTGATGGTGACGGTGGCATTCGCCATGAATTCATCGATACCCATAAAGAAGACCAGCCTTTTTCCGACAATACTGAATGCTTGTATAGGTCTAAATTTGAAGGAAGTCGGTGCGTCAACACACACTGCCACGTGCCGGGCCCTACCTGCGATGTGACGGTTTGCTGAAGCGATAAAATTTGCGTGTGCCATCGCACGAAGCCATGGCTGTGCATTGATAGTTTGGATTTACGTCACAGGCATGCCACGCAGTGCCATGTGATTCCAACATTTATCTAATGAGGTCTTCAATGAACACAGAATATCAGGATGAGTTAAACGACTCTCTCAACCCGCAGGTACCGGCCGCTTCGGTCATACGCACGGATCGTGTCGACATGATCACCGCATTATTCAATGATCGCGAAAGTGCCGAACAGGCATTTAATTCGGTGACCGATCGCGGCTATCACAAAGACGAAGTCAATCTGGTGATGTCGGACGCCACGCGTCAAAAACATTTCCAGGAAAATCCGATTACCTATAATGAACTCGGCAACAAGGCAGCCGATGGCGCCGGAATTGGCGGTGCCATCGGCGGTGCAATTGGCGCCATTGCCGCCGTCGTAGCCACCGTCGGCAGCACACTGGCCGTACCTGGCCTGGGCATTGTTTTCTTCGGACCTGCCGTCGCAGCACTGGCCGGACTCGGTGCCGGCGGATTAACAGGAGGTGTTGTCGGCGCCCTCATTGGCCTTGGCATTCCCGAAGAACGCGTCAAACATTACCAGAGCGGAATTGATGAAGGCGGAATCCTGATGGGTGTCAAACCCAAATCGGATGAAGACGCAGCAAACATCGAAAAAGACTGGAAAACCAATAACGGGCAACATATTTATCGTT
>JGI24770J26754_10002513_pt1 | contig 12663 bp, 9 predicted proteins | sample LakOneMetagenome_FD_26754 | JGI IMG/M metagenome (IMG submission 26754) | reverse complement strand
GTGTCAACTTCCTTTAGTTCTTCAATAGTTAAGAATAAATGATAATAAACCTTTTCCCAAATAGGCAAGGAAAGTAATTGATTGGCAATAGCCAAACTTCTCGCTTCAATTTCTTCTTGAGAAAGCGAATTCCGTAATTCTTTGTATTTTTTTCTAAGGTCTTTTTTAAACATAAATAGACGACTTCAATTCGTCTATAAAAATAGTCAAATGTTGTACTTCAACGTGATTCATCAACACAATTTTATACCATTTATTTTCATAATTATGGGTTTCGGGAACTAAATCATACTTTTCAGCAATTTCTTTCGGAATATATTTGGCATGAATGGTTACAATATTCATAAAAGGTTCTCTGAAATAAGGGATGTTTAACGCGTCTAATTCGCTGCATAAATATTGAGTTCGCATTTGTAAAACACTTATTTTTTCAAACCATTTATGTGGGCCATATGTAAATAAAATCATCCAAACAGCAATGGCATTGGCACCCGAACGACTGCCGCAAAGCGTAATATCCATGCCTTCTACATACTGCGCTTCTTTAGTCAAGACATTTTCGATTAAGCCTTTTCGACAAATAAAAATACCCGTTCCATATGGTGCTTGAAGCATTTTGTGGGCATCAATAGTAATCGAACTGATTTTAGGATTGTTAAAATTTATAATCGAATTTTCATTGCTAAACGGATATACAAATCCGCCATAAGCGCCATCTATATGAAGTTTGTAGGCTACATCATATTTTTCTAAAATGGAAATATAATCGTTCGGATTGTCAACAGAGCCAAACATAGTCGTTCCCATATTGGAAACTACAATGAAGAATTTTTTACCATTTGCAATCGCTTTTAAAAGAATGTTCTCAATAGCCAATTTGTCAAGTTCTCTTTTCTCAAAGGAAACCGGAATTTTCAACCAATCCAATTGCAATAAATTGGCACCTTTCGGTATAGAATAATGAGTGTCTTCTGAAGCTAAAATGACAATTTCTTCTAAGGCAGCATTATGATGATACAGATAATAGTTGCGATACATCCAAAGCGCTTGAATGTTAGCTTCGGTTCCACCGGGTGAAATATAACCATCAAACTCATTTGGTTTTGCTTTAAAAATATCTACTGCAAGAACATTTAAAACTTCCTTTTCCAATTCGTGTGTACCTTTAAAAGCACTTTCAGAATCGCCAAGCGTATGGCATCCAATGTGATTCGGATTGGCTACAAACGTTTGCAGCACTGGTGCGTCTTTTAGAAATTCGGCATCATAAAATACTTTTCCGTCTAGTTTTGAAGCAGGATATCCTAACGAAGTGTCTTTAGCAAAATTTACATTGGCATTCAATGCTTGTTGCACTTTGTTTTTACGTTCTTCTTTTGAAAGTTTTTTCCAATAAATCATACCTAAATTTTTTGGTAAAACTAATGGAATGTGATTTTTAAAAACATGATAATTGTTAGGTTGTTAAGTTCTTGTTTTTTGGAAAAATCGAATTAACTTTGTTACATGAGTAATCCATCCCTAGAACTTCAAATACAAACACTACCCGATAATCCCGGAGTATACCAGTATTACGATAAAGATGGAAAAATTCTATATGTTGGAAAAGCTAAAAATCTAAAAAAGCGTGTTTCTTCCTATTTCAACAAAGTGCATGATAATGCCAAAACGAATGTATTGGTTCGCAAAATTGTTGAAATAAAACACATTGTGGTTTCGTCTGAACAAGATGCCCTTTTGCTGGAAAACAATCTGATTAAAAAACTGCAACCACGATATAATGTGTTGTTGCGCGATGACAAAACGTATCCGTGGATTTGCATCAAAAAAGAACCTTTTCCGCGCATATTCCCAACCCGAAGAATGATTAAAGACGGCTCAGAATATTTTGGACCGTACACCAATTTTAAAACTGTAAATACCATTTTAGATTTAATCAAAGGCTTGTATCCGTTACGAACGTGTAACTTCGATTTGAGTCCGGCCAACATTGATAAAGGCAAATTTAAAGTCTGTTTAGAATTTCACATTGGTAATTGTAAAGGTGGTTGTGAAGGCTTTGAATCGGTCGAAAATTATCAAATCCAAGTCAATGCTATCCGTGAAATTTTAAAAGGAAACTTCAAAGAAAGTTTGCGCGATTTCAAATCCAAAATGCAAGAATTTGCGGCCAATATGCAATTTGAAGAAGCACAACAAATCAAAGAAAAAATTGAAGTCCTTCAAAATTACCAATCGCATTCTACCGTTTTAAATCCGAAAATCTCTAATATTGATGTGTTTTCTATCATTTCCGACGAAGCAGTCGCCTATGTCAATTTCTTGCAAATAGCACACGGAGCCATTATTCGTTCGCATACGTTAGAACTCAAAAAGAAATTAGACGAATCAGACGAAGAGCTTCTCGAATTAGCGGTGGTCGAACTTCGCGAGCGTTTTCAATTGCTTTCAAGAGAAATTATTTTGCCTTTTCCATTAGATTTTGGCGATAAAATAAAGGTTACAGTACCCCAATTGGGCGATAAAAAACAAATTTTAGAATTATCAGAACGAAACGCCAAATATTACCGAATGGATCAATTGAAACAGATTCAAATTGTAGATCCCGAACGCCATACCAATCGCATTATGGCGCAAATGCAAAAAGATTTACGACTTTCGGTAGAACCACGTCATATCGAATGTTTTGACAATTCCAATATTCAAGGAACTAATCCTGTAGCAGCTTGTGTGGTTTTTAAAGACGGAAAGCCATCCAAAAAAGACTACCGCCATTTTAATATTAAGACGGTAGAAGGTCCCAACGATTTTGCTTCTATGGAAGAGGTGGTCTACCGCAGGTACAAAAGGTTGTTAGATGAAAACCAACCCTTGCCACAACTCATCATTATCGACGGTGGAAAAGGACAATTGTCATCGGCACTAAAAAGTATTGATGATTTAGGGTTACGCGGAAAAATTGCCATCATCGGTATTGCTAAACGTTTGGAAGAACTTTTTTATCCAGGTGATTCTGCTCCGTTGTACCTTGATAAAAAATCGGAAACACTCAAAGTAATTCAGTTTTTGCGTAACGAAGCACACCGATTTGGGATTACGTTTCATCGCGATAAACGCAGTAAGTCGGCGCTCAATTCGTCTATAGAAACCATTCCTGGAATTGGCGAAAAAACCATGTTGACTTTAATAAAACATTTCAAAAGTGTTAAAAGATTGAAATTAGCCACCGAAAACGAAATTTCAGAGGTTGTTGGGGTATCAAAAGCCAAAAAAATTTCCGACTTTTACCATAAAATAGATAATTAATAACAGAAGCGAATGATTAAGGCTTACCTGCAATCCATTTTCCTGCTATTCACTTCAATCTTTTTCTTTTGTTGCCTTCGANTACCTCAGGCAACAAAAGAAAAAGGATTTCCGCTTCTATCAGGGCTAAGTAGCTTTCGTCTTTTGTGTTTATTTTCTGTTTTCTTTGGACTTTTTTCTCAAAACATCCATTCTCAAGACACGATTAAACGTCCAAAAATTGGATTAGTATTAACCGGTGGTGGAGCCAAAGGATTTGCACATATTGGCGTTTTAAAAGTATTAGAAAAAGCAGGGGTTAAAATTGATTACATAGGCGGAACCAGTATGGGTGCGGTTGTTGGAGGTTTGTATGCCACAGGTTATAGCGCTACACAAATAGATTCGATATTTAGAGACACCAATTTTGACGAACTTTTACAAGATTATATTCCAAGAACTTCCAAAAGTTTCTATGAAAAACGCAACGACGAATTATATGCTATGGCATTGCCTTTCAAGAAGCTAACTATTGGCGTTCCAATTGCACTTTCTAAAGGAATGTATAATTACAATTTGCTTACAAAACTTACACACAAAGTGCGCTATNTAAGAGATTTTAATCAACTTCCTATCCCTTTTGTGTGTATTGCTACTGATATTGAAACTGGAGAGCAACTCATTTTAAATAAAGGATATTTGCCTCAGGCTTTGTTGGCAAGTTCAGCTTTCCCAACGCTTTTTTCTCCTGTAGAAATCGATGGAAGAATGCTTATAGATGGTGGTGTAACCAACAATTATCCAATAGATGAAGTCAAGAAAATGGGCGCCGATATTATAATAGGTGTTGATGTGCAAGACGGTTTAAAAGATAGAAACTCGCTTAGGGAAGCGACTAAAATATTGGTACAAATCTCCAATCTTCAAATGATTGAAGGAATGAAAGAAAAAGTGAAAAGAACGGATATCTACATCAAACCAGATATTACAGATTATTCCGTTATCTCATTTGATAAAGGCAATGAAATTGTAAAAAAAGGTGAAGATGCTGCCATGACAGTATTCGAGGAGCTTAAAAAATTAGCCGTCAAAAACAACCAATATAAGGTACAAGAACTTCATGTCGAACGCGATAGTTTGCAAGTAGATCAAATTACAATTAATGATGTAAAAAATTATACACGTGCATATATCATTGGTAAATTAGGGTTCAAACAAGGCTCAAAAATTTGTTACGATCAGTTAAAAAAAGGAATCAACACCTTAAATGCAACCGGAAATTTTAGTTCAATAAATTATAAAATTAACGCGATTAATTCGGGAGATGAATTAGATTTAAGTGTAACCGAAAGTAAAAACAAAACCTTTATTAAGTTTGGGTTGCATTACGACGGATTGTATAAAAGTGCGGCATTAATTAATCTAACTCAAAAAAAATCACTTTTTAGGAATGATGTTTTGTCTTTAGACATGGGGCTTGGAGATAATTTCAGGTATAATCTAGATTATTATGTAGACAATGGTTTTTATTTTAGTTTTGGATTCAAATCTCGATTCAATCAATTCAATAGAAATGTTACTACCGATTTTAATAATGGAAATTTATTTGCACAATATGGTATTAATGCTCTAAATGTTGACTTTTCCGATTTAACCAATCAGGCTTATTTGCAAACTATTTTTGCGCAAAAGTTTCTGATCGGTGCAGGTCTAGAAATGAAACACATCAAAATTGAGTCTAAAGCATTAGAAAATACCAACCCAATTTTTGAAAACAGTGATTATACCAGTGCCTTTGGGTATTTTAAATACGATTCGTTTGACAATAAATATTTTCCTAAAAAAGGATGGTTTTTTAATGGTGATGTACAAACGTATTTGTATTCAACCAATTACACGAATCAATTCAATAGATTTTCCATTCTAAAAGGTGAATTCGGAATCACAAGAACCTTTTATAAATTTATAAATCTTAGATTGCAAACCGAAGCAGGATTTTCATTTGGCGAAAAAAGCGTCCATTTCTTGGATTTTGTCCTTGGAGGATATGGATTCAACGCAATAAATAATTTTAAACCATTTTATGGGTATGATTTTTTGAGTATTGCTGCTGATAGCTATATCAAATCATTAGCGACAGTGGATATTGAATTTTACAAAAAAAACCATGTTAACTTTTCGGCCAATATTGCCAATGCAGAAGATAAATTGTTCAGCACAGGAAATTGGCTTGCAACCCCTAAATATACTGGATATGCTTTTGGGTATGGTTTAGAAACTGCACTTGGCCCCATAGAAGTTAAGTATTCTTGGTCGCCAGAATTACCAAAAGGTTTCTTTTGGATTAATGTAGGGTTTTGGTTCTAAATCCTATAAAATTTATTTTTCCTTATAAATATTAAACAAAAAAAGTATATTTGAACACAATAAACTAAAAATATAAAAGATATGTCAGTTTGGAGAGTAAAACCGGTATCGGCCTTCGAGGCGGATATGAAAAAAAGTGAATTAAAAAGAGTTCTAGGAAAATGGAGCCTTACCGCGATAGGAATTGGAGCTATTATCGGAGGAGGGATTTTTGTACTTACAGGAACTGGAGCTTATTATCATGCTGGACCAGCTTTAGCTGTATCCTTCATTATTGCAGGTATCGCCTGTGTTTTTGCAGCTTTGTGTTATTCCGAGTTTGCCTCTATATTACCTGTTGAAGGTTCTGCCTATGCTTATGCTTACGGAACAATTGGNGAACTATTTGCTTGGATCATTGGATGGGGACTAATTTTAGAATATGCGATGGGTTCTATGACCGTTGCAGTGTCTTGGTCGGGATATTTTAATAAACTCTTAAAAATGTTTGGGTTGCATTTGCCAGATTGGCTAACCAGTGACCCAGCAAGTTATACCGGTGAAGGCTTTTCTATGAATTTGCCGGCTTTTTGCATTGTATTATTTGTAATTTCTATACTAGTTAGAGGAACACAAGGTGCTGCTAAAGCCAACAATTTAATTGTAATGCTTAAAGTATCTGCTGTTTTATTTGTGATTATTGCAGGAGCATTTTTTATTAATACTGCTAACTGGCATCCATTTATACCTGAAGCTACTAAAATTATTGATAATGTAGGAAAATCTCATGACGCATATGGCATTAAAGGTGTAATATCAGGAGCAGCAGCAATTTTCTTTGCCTATGTAGGGTTTGACGCTGTTTCAACTCAAGCAGGTGAAGCAATAAATCCTAAAAAAGATGTGCCTTTTGCTATTATTACTTCATTGTTAGTTTGTACATTTTTGTATATTTTAGTGTCGTTAGTATTAACAGGAATGATGAATTTTAATGATTTTAANCCAATGGGTAAATACCCAGAAGCTATTAAAGCTCCAGTAGCTTATGCTTTTGATATTGCCGGACAAGCATGGGCTGGTTATGTTGTAACTATAGCGGCAACAATTGGATTAATATCCGTGTTAATGGTAATGATTATGGGACAGTCTCGTATTTTCTTGGGAATGTCTAAAGACGGATTAATACCGCCTGTATTTTCTAAAATTCATGGCGTAACAGGAACTCCTAAAACTAATTTATATATTCTTGGAGGAGTTATTGCGGTTGTGGCTGCCTTTACACCCATTAATAAATTAGCAGATATGACAAGTTTTGGGACTTTATTTGCTTTTACAATGGTTTGTATAGCTGTTTGGATTTTAAGAAAAAAACAACCTGATTTGGTTAGACCTTTTAAAGTTCCATTTTTACCAGTTATTGCTACATGTGGAATTTTAATCAACACCTATTTAATGATAAACTTAAGTATTGACGCGCAAATGTTGTCGTTAGGCTGGTTAGTAATAGGAGTATTTATATACTTGGTTTACGGAAAAAGAAAAGCAAAATTGAACAATCCAGAATAAACAGTAAACAATTTTAAATGTATAAAATCCAAAGGTGTATAAAATGACACTTTTGGATTTTTTTTATTAGTTTTTTTACGATATTTGTAATAATGAAACAATGGGATAACTTATTAATTCTATTAAAATACCTTATCAAGAGAAATCCTGAATGAGAGGTGCTTCTTTTTTGATTGTGAATGAGGTTATAGAACCTTCAAATTTCAAACATTTAAATAAAAAGAACATGCCAATTTATCATAAACTCGGAAATATTCCACCTAAGCGACACACGCAATTCCGAAAACCAAACGGCGATTTATATTACGAACAGCTTTTTGGAACCGTTGGTTTTGACGGAATGTCAACCAATTCTTATCACGAACAACGTCCTACACAAGTTAAAGAAATTCGAACTCAATACAGTGTTGCGCCAAAAATCGCAAAATCAAATAACATCCAATCGTATAAATTACAAGGATTTGATGTGGCACCTCAAGACGATTATCTTGAAAGTAGAACCATTGTGTTAACCAATTCCGATTTGCACATTGTACTNGCNGCTCCACGAAAATCAACCGTAGATTATTTTTATAAAAATACCGATTCAGACGAAATGCTTTTCATCCACAAAGGAAGTGGAAAGTTGCGTACCATGTATGGAAATCTCGATTTTAAATATGGAGATTATCTCATCATTCCGCGCGGTATGATTTATAAAATTGATTTTGACACCGAAGACAATCGCTTGTTTATTGTCGAATCACACCGTCCTATTTACACCCCAAAACAATACCGAAATTGGTTTGGACAACTATTAGAACATGCGCCGTATTGTGAACGCGATATTCGCCGTCCATACGAGTTAGAAACCAATAACGAAAAAGGAGATTTTCTTATCAAAATCAAAAAGAAAGATGAAATCTTNGAAATGATATATGCTACACATCCTTTTGATGTAATAGGTTANGATGGATATAATTATCCGTATGCTTTTTCGATACATGACTTCGAACCTATAACTGGCCGTGTACACATGCCGCCGCCAGTACATCAAACGTTCGAAACCGATGCGTTTGTGGTTTGTTCTTTTGTACCGCGCCTATACGATTATCATCCGATAGCAATTCCTGCACCATACAANCACAGTAACATCGATGCCGACGAGGTGTTGTATTATGTTGACGGTGATTTTATGAGTAGAAACGACATCAAACAAGGCAATATTTCTCTGCATCCAGCAGGAATTCCTCACGGACCACACCCAGGAGCAGCCGAAAGAAGTATTGGTAAAAAAGAAACACTAGAATTAGCTGTAATGGTTGATACTTTCAAACCGTTAATGGTTACCGAAGATGCTATGAAAATTGCTGATGATACTTATTTTCAAAGTTGGTTGGAATAACAAATAAAGAAAATGAATATGAAAAATAAGTTGTCTGCTGATCCCACAGCATTAGTTCTTGGAATTGTAAGTTTGGTTATAGTGATATCGGGTTGTTGCTGTGGATTTTTAGCAATAATCTCATTAGCACTTTCTATTGTAGGATTAGTTTCGGCAAATAAAAGCTTGAACGAATTNTATTTGAATCCCGAAAATTATATTTCAGAAAGCAGAAGTAATGTTAATGCAGGGAAAATAGTTTGCATTATTGGTGTGATTTTAAGCTCAATTTTAATTCTTATTTCAGTAGTGTTCTTCGCTTTTCAAGGACAGTATTTATCAAAAAAGATTTTAGAAAAATATTATGAATCAAAAGAAGTTCAACATCAAGTAGAAATTAATGATACGGTAAAACCAAAAGTAATTTCAGTCGATTCTATTCGGATTGATTCTACAGGTGTGAATTAATAAAAAACAGAATTATGTCAAAAGAAGTAAAATCCGTTGAATACGGACTAGAAAAAATATTTGAAGGAGCACAAGATTTCCTTCCGCTTTTAGGAACCGACTATGTTGAGTTTTACGTAGGCAACGCAAAGCAATCGGCACATTATTACAAAACAGCCTTCGGATTTCAATCACACGCCTATAAAGGACTAGAAACAGGCTCTAGAGACTCGGTAAGCTATGTTTTGAAGCAAGACAAAATCAGATTGGTTTTGACTACACCACTTACCAGCAATTCACCAATTAATGAGCATTTGAAAAAACACGGCGATGGCGTTAAAGTAGTAGCGCTATGGGTTGAAGATGCCAAATCGGCTTGGGAAGAAACCACAAAACGCGGCGCTAAATCGTTCATGGAACCAACCGTTGAAAAAGACCAACACGGAGAAGTGGTGCGTTCAGGAATATACACTTATGGTGAAACCGTTCACATTTTTGTAGAACGTAAAAACTACAATGGAATATTTTTACCCGGATTTGTAGAATGGAAATCAGACTACAATCCAGAAGCACTTGGGCTAAAATACATCGATCACATGGTNGGTAATGTGGGNTGGGGTGAAATGAATCAATGGGTAAAATGGTATGAAGATGTTATGGGATTTGAAAATTTCCTTTCGTTTGACGATACTCAAATTCATACCGAATATTCTGCTTTGATGAGTAAAGTAATGTCTAATGGTAACGGAAGAATCAAGTTTCCTATAAACGAACCTGCCAAAGGAAATAAAAAATCTCAGATTGAAGAATATTTAGATTTTTATGAAAGTCCAGGTGTGCAGCATATTGCAGTGGCAACCGATGATATTATTAAAACAGTTTCTGGTTTAAAAGCACGTGGCGTAGAGTTTTTGCCACCACCACCACAAGCCTATTATGATGATATTCCAAGAAGATTAGGAGTTCATATGGATATGATGAAAGAAGATATCAAAAAACTACAAGAACTTTCTATTTTAGTTGATGCCGACGAAGACGGGTATTTACTACAAATTTTTACTAAACCAGTAGAAGATCGTCCAACCTTATTTTTTGAAATTATTCAAAGAATGGGAGCTAAAGGATTCGGTGCAGGGAATTTTAAAGCCCTTTTTGAGTCAATTGAACGCGAACAAGCATTGAGAGGGACGTTATAATTTTCACATTTTATTAAACAATCATCAAAATACAACGTTGTAGTATCGACATTTTTAATAAAAATATGTTAAAGTTAATTTTTTATTGAGAATAAATCAAAAACACTAGTATCTTTGTACTCACAAAAAGAGAAGGAGTGGTTTCCTTTAATTTTTATATAAGTTTTCATAATTTATAGTTTTTTGGTTGGTTAATAGCATAAAAACTCCGTCAATATTTGACGGAGTTTTTTTGTTTTAATACATTTGGAACAAAAATTGCACTACAGTTACTAAATTAACTAATAAAGTATTCTATAATGAAAAAGATAATAATTCTGGCGTTACTTTTTTTGACTGTAAGTTTTGATTCTCAAAGACCCTCTGCGTTTGAGGTTGGTGAATGGTTTAAGTTTAGAATTCACTACGGTTTAGTTACAGCAGGCTATGCTACACTAGAAGTTAAAGAAGGAACAAAAAACAATAAAAAAGTGTATCACGCTATTGGTAAAGGCTACACAACCGGAATGTCAAAATGGTTCTTCAAAGTAGAAGATAACTACGAGTCTTATTTTGATAAAGTTACCGGAAAACCCTATCAATATGTAAGAAAAATTGATGAAGGTGGATACACAAAAAACCAAGAAGGTTTCTTCAATCAGGATAAAAATACTATCTTAGTAAAAGATTATAAAAACGATACCAACAAAACGTTTACCACGCCAGAAAATGTTCAAGATATAGTATCAACTTTTTACTATCTTAGAAATCATCCTAATGTAGATAAATTAAAAGTAGGTGAATCTATTGCAATTGATATGTTTTTTGATGATGAAACCACAAAATTTAAGTTAAAATTCATCGGAAGAGAAGATTTAGATACTAAATTTGGAACTGTTCCCTGTATGATTTTTAGACCTTTGGTTCAATCTGGAAGGGTTTTTAAAGAACAAGAAAGTTTAACCGTTTGGATATCAGACGACGACAATAAGTTGCCGCTAAGAATTAAAGCGAGTTTGGCAGTAGGCTCGATAAAAGCCGATTTAGAATCTTTCAAAGGATTGGCCAATCCATTTACAATTAAAGTAGACTAAATGAATTCAGAAACCACTCATTTAATTGAGGAATTAGAACAAAAATTTGATGCCATAAATCAAAAAACCGAAACGCATCTGGAAGGATTGCTTTGGGCTAAACCAATAACTTATTGGGATTATATCCAAACCGATGCTTTGCTAAACCTTCAAACGCAACGCACCACATTGCCTGATGAAATGGTATTTATAATGTACCATCAAGTAAATGAGTTATTGTTTAAAATGATACTTTGGGAAATCAAACAAGTATGTCATTGTGAAAAACCGGAAACCAAATTTTTTACTGATCGTTTGATGCGAATCAGTCGTTATTTTGACATGCTTACCACGTCTTTCGATATTATGGGTGACGGAATGGAAGTGGAACAATACATGAAATTTAGAAATACGTTAACACCAGCAAGTGGATTCCAAAGCGCCCAATACCGATTAATAGAATTTTCTTCTACCGATTTAATTAATCTAATTGATTACCGATTTAGAGCAACTATCGATAGAAATACACCCTACACTCATGCCTTTGAACATTTATATTGGCAAGCTGCTGGTAAAGATTACAAAACAGGTGAGAAATCGTATTTGATTTTAGAATTTGAAAGAAAATACAAAGATGAATTNTTGCGCTATATGGAAGAATACAATACCATTAATATTTGGAGAAAGTTCAAACAACTTCCAGAAGAAGANCAAAANAACTCCGATTTAATTGNAGCCATGCGTCATTATGATAAAACGGTAAACATTACTTGGGTTATGGGACATTTAAACGCCGCTAAAAAATATATTGAAAGTGGTCAAGGTTCTGGAGAAGCCACAGGAGGCAGTGATTGGAAAAAATATATGCATCCAAAATACCAAAGAAGAATCTTTTTTCCCGAACTTTGGAGTGAAGAAGAATTGAAAAATTGGGGAGAAGATTGTTAAAGATTAAATAACTCATATTGAGAAAAATAGCATTAATTTTATTGGTTTTAGTAACATTGTATTCTTGTAAAAAACAACAAGAAGAGTTTGTTATTGAAGATGTTGAACCTCAAAAACCCATAGTAGATTTTGGTTTCCACTTCGATGATTTTAATGTGCATTATGATACCATTCAAAGTCAGGATACTTTTGAAAGAATTTTAAAAAAACAAAACCTTAACGGAAAAAAAGCCGCCGATATTATTAGAGTAATCAAAGATTCTTTTCCTACGAGTGTCCGATTTAAAAGAACTTACGTGTGTTTGCGTTCTAAAGACAAATACAACAAACTACAATATTTAATNTACCAACCCAATCGAATTGACTATTATTTGGTTGATTTAACCGATTCTATAGTTGGATTTAAAAAATCTAGGCCGCTAACTTTTAAGGTTCGAACTATTGCTGGAGAATTGACTGG
>JGI24770J26754_10002507_pt1 | contig 12674 bp, 12 predicted proteins | sample LakOneMetagenome_FD_26754 | JGI IMG/M metagenome (IMG submission 26754) | reverse complement strand
ACACCGTCACCGGCGTCAACAACATCCAGTACACCGCTCAGTTCGGCAACGGCGTGTCCGGCACCATCGGTCTCGATGATCCGACCGTGTTCAACCGGACGTCCGTTGTCAACCTGTCGACCGGCCTGAACGCTGTTGGCGTGGGTGGTAACGCCTATGCCGGCGCCCATGCTCCGGACGTGGTCGGCAACCTCCGTGTCGATCAGGCTTGGGGTCTGTTCCAGATCTCGGCTGCGGCTCACCTCGTGAACGCTTCCTACAATGTCCTCGGCGCCGGCGCCGTTCCGACCGCTCTGTCGGAAATCTCCGGTCACCCCGACGACAAGTGGGGCGGTTCGGTTATGGCTGCGTTGCAGATCAAGAACATCCCGACCGGCGCAGGCGACGACCTCAAAATCGACGCCAGCTACGCCAAGGGTGACACCAAGAACGTGATCGCGACCTCCGCAGCTTCGCCGAGCTTCGCGATGTTCGGCGGCACGGGCCGGGCTGGCGTTTACCAGAGCGTTGGTTTCGGTGCGACCACTGATGGTGTGTATCTGCCGATCCTCGCTGGTGGTACGGGCGACATCAAGCTGACGGAAGCCTATGGCATCCGTGGTGCGTTCAACCACAATTGGGATCCCTATTGGTCGACCAGCTTGTTTGGTTCGGCGTCGGCTGTCCGTTACAACGGCAGCAACACCGACCTGACCTCGGCCAAGGGGCAGTATTGCGCCACTTACAACGCCAGCACTGGTGCGAAGTCGGTAGACTATACCTGCAACCCCGACTACAACGTCTACCAGATCGGTGTTGTGACCCGCTGGACCCCCGTCAAGAACCTGACGTTCTCGGCTGAAGTCCAGTACTTCCGCCTCGACCAGCGGTTCACCGGCACCAACGTCTTGGCTGCCGCGGCTCCGAAGCCGACGACGGTATATGAGTACAAGGACCAGGACACCGTGTCCTTCAACGTTCGCGCTCAGCGTAACTTCTGATCTCGATCGTCTGAAATATTCTAAGGGAACCCCCGGCAGGCAACTGCTGGGGGTTTTGCTTTTGAGCGGTCGCCCCACGTATCAGCCGTAAACACGGAAGATGAAAATGTCGGTTGGGAACTGCCGTGCTGGTGTCGATGGGTTGCTCAGCGGCGCACGAAGTTAACCCCTCGTACAATACCTTGGCTGCCGGCGCGTTGCCGACCGCTCTGTCGGAAATCTCCGGTCACCCCAATACCAAGTGGGGCGGTTCGGTGATGGCTGCATTGCAGATCAAGAACATCCCGACCGGCGCAGGCGATGACCTCAAAATCGACGCCAGCTACTCAAAGGGTGACACCAAGAACGTGATCTCGACCTCTGCGGCTTCGCCGAGCTTCGCGATGTTCGGTGGCACGGGCCGGGCTTGTGCTTACCAGAGCATTGGCTTCGGTGCGACTTCGGATGCGGTTTTCCTTCCGATCGCGGCCGGTGGTACTGGCGATCTGAAGTTGGTGGAGGCCTACGGTATCCGTGGTGCGTTTAACCACAACTGGGATCCCTACTGGTCGACCAGCCTGTTTGGATCGGCTTCGGCTGTCCGTTACAATGGCGCTGTTGGCGACCTGACGACGGCAAAGGGTCAGTACTGCGCGGTTTACGCCGCAAGCAATGGCGCGAAGTCGGCGGACTTTTCCTGCAACCCCGACTTCAACGTCTGTCAGATCGGTGTTGTGACCCGTTGGACCCCCGTGAAGAACCTGACGTTCTCGGCGGAAGTACAGTACTTCCGCCTCGACCAGGCCTTCACCGGCACCAACACTCTGGCTGCTGCTGCTCCGAAGCCGACCACGGTTTACGAGTACAAGGACCAGAATACGGTGTCCTTCAACGTTCGCGCTCAGCGTAACTTCTGATCCGATCGTTTGATCTAATCCAAGGGAGCCCCCGGCACGAAAGTGTCGGGGGCTTCGTTTTGTGACCACGCGTCTGACCCAGCCGTTCGGCGCGCGCACGCTCTGCCAGCAGCATCGCCTTGAACGTGCCGGGATCGTCGGGAAGTGCGTCCTCCGTCATCGCCGCCATGATGCGATTACACCATGTGTCGCAGCGCCTTGCGAGTATTGCGATCGGGCTGATTCACTCTGTCGCAGATCAGCCGGGCTGCACCGGTGCCGGGGTCTCGCGCGCGGCGTAAACCCGTCGCCAATCTAGCCCTTCCAGCAATGCCGAGAACTCCGCAGCCGATAGCCGCATCACCCCATCCTGCACGTTCGGCCAGCGGAACTTGCCATCCTCGAGCCGCTTGGCGAACAGGCACACTCCCGTGCCGTTCCAATAGATCAGCTTCACACGGTCGGCCCGCTTCGCCCGGAACACATAGACCGCGCCCGAGAACGGATCGGACTTCATCGTCTCGCGCACCAGTGCCGCCAGACCCTCGGCGCCCTTGCGGAAGTCCACCGGCTTGGTCGCCATCATCACCCGCACCGTACACCGGTCGGACCGATCACGTGCCCGCCTTCAGCGCCCGGATGACCACCGCGACCGTCTTGGCGTCAGCGCCACGGCCGACCCGGACGCTGACGCCTTCGATCTCCACCTCGATGATTCCCGAGGCCAAATCCACCGGGCGTGCCCGCTGGCGCTGCCGCCGACGAACTGGGCCTTCCGGCAATGCCGATTCCACGACCGCAGACACGAACGGCGGTACCTCGGTCGCGGCGTCCGCCCCGGCAGGCTGCCGGGCCTGGCGGCGCCATGTGAAACAATTGTTGCGGCGCAAGCCCATGCCGCCGCGCAACTTCCGAAACCACCGCGCCAGGCGCAAGCGTCTCTTCAATCATCCGGGCCTTGTCATCTGCCGAGAACAAACGGCGACGGCCCGTCCCCGTAATAACCTCAACCCGACGCGCCGTTGTGGCCTCCGGCTTAAGCGTATGGTCAAGCGTAGACACAACACGATCTCCGATTCAGAGATCGGCACACTTGCAGATCGTAAACGTCAGGAAAAGGTGCGGTCGAAACATCGCTTACGTCGGAACGGCGGGTCTGTATGATCGCGGGCGCAGCCGAAAGACGACCACTACCGCTCTCGCCGGCCGCCAGATACCGAGCTGTGTCTGAGTGAACTCGTCAACGAACGCCGCCGGCCAGTTATCGCCGGCTGTTCGTTCTGCCGCGGCGGTAGGGCGAGCCGTCGGGATTAACCCGATCCACCGGTCAAATCGGGAGGAGACCTCACTATAAGCGGCGGCCCCTGGAAGGCGACGGGAACCGAGCGCCGATTCGGGTGGTGAAGCTAAGCCGAATGCATACTTGTCGCTGAAGCTCGTCTACTACCAGTTTGCCAATACCCGGCGCTTCGGCGACCTCAACATCGTCGATGATGTCGCCAAGGAGCGCTTGGGTGCGGTCCCCGACATGTCGATCTCCGGACGGCGGGTGGCTCGGGAACTGACGATGATCGTCGAGCGGCGCGGCAAGCTGAGCATGATCTATTCCAACCCCGAGTTCCCCTGAACGCCAGGCTGGTCTGATGCAAGGATGCATCGACTGCCAGTTCATTCGTGCCAGCAAACCGACCCAGCATGCCTTCGTAGAGGGCTTCAACGGACGCAGCCTGCCCTCGACGAGACCCTGTTCTTCGAACTCGGCTGCCAGCCAGAATGTTCAGTGGCAGGTCAAAACTCAACCCAAAGATTATTCCTAAATAACTTTTCTTCGACGTAGCTCAGCGACCTCGTCTGTTGTGAACCCGAATTCGGCGAGTATTTGATCCGTATGTTCGCCAAACTCCGGCGGTCGAATCACCAAATGGCTCGGCGTCCTTGAAAGCGTAACAGGCTGCCCTACGAGGCAAATTTCTCGACCTCGTTCATTGGGCACAGTTTGGGCGATCCCAAGATGCCTAACTTGAGCATCGTCGAACATTTGATCGATTGAATAGATCGGGCCGCAGGGTACACCAGCTGCATTAAGTGCGCTGACCCAGTAATCTGTCGTCTTTTCTATAGTCCGCTCATTGATTTTGGCATTGAGCGCCTCTCGATTGGCCGAGCGAGACGGAGCTGTCGCATAATCTGGGTGCGAAATCAGATCAGGCGCTCCCAGAGCTTGCGCGCAACGTTCCCAGATCCGCCCTCCGGTAGTTGCTATGTTGATAAAACCATCGGAGGTCTTGAACACGCCCGTAGGAATGCTGGTCGGATGATTGTTCCCGGCTTGCTTTGCTACCTCTTTATCCATCAACCAACGCGCTGCTTGAAAGTCCAGCATGAAAATCTGTGCCTGCAGGAGGGATGTCTGAACCCATTGTCCTTCTCCGGACACATCTCGCTCAAGCAATGCAGTAAGGATGCCAAGAGCGCAGAATAGGCCGGCTGTTAGGTCGGCTACCGGAATTCCCACTCGCATTGGCCCTTGGTTGGGCGCGCCAGTAACAGACATCAGGCCGCCCATTCCCTGCGCGATTTGATCAAAACCAGGTCGTTTGTGATACGGGCCATCTTGCCCAAACCCAGAAATGCTACCGTAGACGATTCGCGGATTGATTTTTTGGACGCTTGCGTAGTCGATGCCGAGCTTGGCCTTAACATCGGGTCGAAAGTTCTCGACGATGACGTCGGCTTGTTCCACGAGACGTTTGAAGACTTCTTGTCCCTTCAAGTCTTTCAAATTTAGTGCCATTGCGCGCTTATTGCGGTGAAGATTTTGAAAGTCGGACCCGTGACGAGGACCTCCCGGTTGCTCGCCAGCTGAATCTTCCAACAGAGCATCAATCTTGATTACGTTCGCGCCCCAATCCGCAAGTTGGCGCACGCAGGTCGGTCCAGAACGGACACGCGTGAGATCTAGTACTATGAATCTCGCTAACGCTAGGGAAGCGCGCTGATGTGTCATCAAAGGCTCCAAATTACGGTTGTTGGCGATTCGCAAATCCCGTTTCCAATGTCAACGTGTAGTTACAAAAGAATGGCTGCGCAACGTCGTACCAGCGCTCCTGTCATGCATTCAGGTGGGAAATCTGGGTCGAAATGGTCGCGGGTTAAATTCGAAGTCCTGTTCCGCTGGCCGGCTATCGAATATCATGTCTTTCGACATTCGTGCTCCCATCGCATGATTGACGTTTGGAAGAAACGGACGTGCTGCCATAAAAGCAAGCCGCCAAACCAGAGGTGGCATCGGTATAATTATCCGCGGCCTTCCAAGACCGTCGAATATTCTTCCCACCATCTCCCGATAGGTCAAAGTGTCTTTTCCTGGTAGCGCGTACATCTTGTTCACGGTATGCGGGCTCATGGCTGCCGCAACTGCCGCCTTAGCAAGGTCTTGTGCATGGACCGGTTGTCTGAGTCCATTTCCAAATCCAGAAAGAGGAAAAAATCCGAACCGGTCGATGAAACGGGATAATCGGGTTACATTTGCATCGCGCCCTTCGGCATAAACCAAGGTCGGCCGTAGCACGGTCCAATCCACTCCCTGCCTGTCGCACTCGTCGCAAAGCATTTGTTCGCCATAAGCCAATGTTCGGACGGAATCGCGCTCCGATGGAATGTCAGAACTAGTCTTGTTAACGATGCTGGTTGAGGTAAAAAAAACCAATCTGCGCAGGGTAGGTGAAGTTGTCACCCGCATAGCTCTGGCTAAGATAAGCGGGTGAACAGTCGAGTATATGACTTCTGAGGGAGGTATGTGAACTGAGTCCGGCGATGTGAGGTCGCCTTGGATCCAGTTCACGCCATCGGTGCATTTTTGTAGTTTTCTCGACAGTGCAAAAGGCTTCTCACCCAATTCAACAAGCTGGTCTTTGATGAACCCGCCTACAATTCCGGTAGCGCCTAATACTGTGCTTCTCATGCGATCACATTCGATCGTCCGTGGTGGTATTTAAAGCCTGTCCACATGATATCAAACTGGATCCGTGCATGGCGAGGGCTTCGCAAGGAATTGATTATCCTTGTGCCAGCTAGCGGAAATAAGAACCTGAATAGGTCTGCATTTTGAATGCTAGACAGTAATTGACGCTGACGCGGTCGCTTTTTGCGATTTGAGGTTGCTCAAGGCTCGTCCGGCTCTGATGCCAGGACGCTCGACCAGCTGATAGCAGATTGTCGCGCTTAAAATTGAACAACACCCAGTTGCAATGACAAACAGAAGCCCTGACGCGCTTCCCGAAAAAGATAAATAACCGGCTTTGATCGCTGCGATAGCGAGCATAAATGAGATGGGATGAAAAAGGTATAACGAATAGCTTATCCGACCTAAAGGCTCGAACCGTGCGAAAAAAGGCCTCGCAAAAAGTGCGGATAGGAAGAGCAGTATGCCAATGCTTGTCGCTATATAAAGTCTGGTGTTCGGTGTCGAGCCCGAATTGATCGCCTTAAGGCCGAAATAAGCAGGCAGCATCCCGACGAGAACGAGCGCTGCAAAAGCCAAGAGCGCCACGTGAACGCGGTTTTGCAACATGCCCTCGCAATAAAGCCTGAACACGGCCGCAAGCGACATGATTGAAAGATAGAAGGCCGACAGCCTGATAAATCCAAGATGTTCTTGCTCAATTTGTAATAGATACGGAAAAAAATGTCTCGTTAAGGTCGGCAAGCCCAGATACGCCAAAAAACCAACAGTACTGACCGACAACAGCCATGCAGGCTTTTTGATCGCTCCAACAAAAAAAAGGCCCGCGCAGACCGAATAGAAAAGGACTTCGATTTCCAACGTCCAGTAGACACCCGAGATGGATGCGCTGCCCAGTAGTCGTGGGATCATGATGATGTTTAGGAGAATTGTGCGACTGTCGTAAACGCTGCCCTCGGCGAGCCATGCCGCCAACATCGTAAGCGGGATAGAAATAAGATAAGCGGGCAGAATGCGCGAGGACCGCCGGATCGCGAAAGACAAGAGACCTAATGCTCTCGTGCCGTTCATTGTAAAAGGAATAAGATACCCGCTAATGCAGAAAAACGCAACGACGCCGATCCGTCCTACGTCAAACGTCAACAACCACTCATAAATCTCGAGGTCGACGAGATGCGAAGGTAATCGTAATTCTGCCGCGACACCCCAGCCATGCATAACGACGACGATCAAGGCTGCAAATCCACGTAGCCCGTCAATATGCGAAAGCCGTTTAGCGGCCTGTTTGGTATTCCCCTGAACCATGCTGTAAAAGTCCGTTGAGGGGCCACGGCTGCAGTGTCTAGAAGGTGAAAATGACCACCAGTTTAGCTAAATGCCCGTGTCTATTATAGCAATTAAGAGCGAGCTTACTAGCATCGATCCAATAAAGCTATGCCATCGGTTCACTTTATACCGATGTCGTACTAAATTTATTGCCAGATGAAAGTCGCACTCTCGCGTGCCGCGAAAGCTCTGCAGCGGTTGAAAGCTGGTTGGGCAAATTCACATTGTCCTCAGTAGGGTCGAATGAAAAATCTATACGAAATTCTTGGCGTCTCACCCGCTGCAAGCAGTGAGGATATTCGTTGGGCTTACAGATCCAAGGTGAAAGAGGTGCACCCGGATGTCGGCGGGTCAAGTGCGGCGTTCGGTGAGGTCGTGCTCGCGTATGAAATTCTGATTGATGAGGAACGTCGAAAGCATTATGATGAGACGGGTAGCGCTGAAGAATCCGGCAAAGACCTTCTGCAAGGCGGTAAGCTTGTCGTTGAAGGTTTGCTGAACGATTTGATCCAACGCGATGACGCGAAATATTTTGATGTTATAGCGTTGATGTGTGCCACCGTTTCACGGCTGGTCAGCGAAAAAAATGCCAACATTGATACGCTGGAACAGCGAAGGCTGTCGCTTGCCGACCTCAAGGACCGCTTTAAGCCCCTGTCGCCTTTGGAGACTTACCTTCATGATCTTTTTGAAACGAAAATTGAGACAGTCAGCAAAGCCATTGCGGCTGAGCGACTATCAATCGCTCATCTGAACGCAGCCTCATCGTTGCTTAAACGATATGAATTTAGCCGCGAAAATCGATCGAGCTTCCATCAACCGGGTAGCATTGATCCAACCGCTTTTGGCCGACCGTTTGATCCGCTACTAAATACGAGCGACATATCGTCGGCGACGAAGAAACCCTAGGTGGTCGGATCCAAGAGTTCCCGTAAACCGTGAGCAGATATTGGATTGGAAGCCATTCTTTGGAATGATTGACTGTACTGAGCGACGCGGTGGGGTCCGATGGCGCTGGCGACATGGCGAGACAAATTCGGGGCCTTTTTCCTTCAGTTTAGGTTTTCCTAGCGGTAACGGGCAACTACAAGCAAAGCCTTCCATGAATTTGCCGCAGCCGGCCATGGTCAGCGATGCCTCTGAACGATCGCAGCCGGACGCCATGCCATCAAAGGGCGATAACCGAGGCAGCGTCGTGGTGGATGTGCGCACCGGCAGACTTGGCGGGATTAGGCGGCTATCTGGCCGATCATGCGCGTCGACACTCCCTCTGGGGACGGGAGGGTATAAAGGCGCCGCAAAAAAATTTGGAAAGCGCCGAGGGTAGCCGGAATACCCAACCGATCGATCTAAGCTCGAGCCCTTTTTATTTCGCGATCAAGCGGATTGCGTGAGAGTCGAGCTTGCAAGTCAGCTAGATCTATAAACTGATCGGCAAGACGACGCAGATCGTCGGTGATCATCGCCGGCGCGCTTACCAAGGTCGACACAATAGTGACGTATTTACCGCGGCGCTGAAGGGCTCTTACCAAAGGGGCGAACTCAGCATCCCCCGCAACCAATACAGCGTGATCGATATACGGCGACAATTCCAGGGCATCGACCGTCAATTTGACTGCCAAACTCCCTTTTATCTTACGTCTCCCCGTGGCATCGGTAAAAGGCGCTGCAGCTTTCGTAATAACGGTGTAGCCGTTGTAATCCAGCCAGTTCGCTAACGGACGGACTCCGGAATTTACATCGTCTTCGGCGATAGCAATATAAAATTGCGCCCGAACCAACGTTGCGTGGGCATCGAAGAGCCCGAGAAGACGCTTGTAGTCAAGGTCCAGACCTATTGACTTGGCTGACGCGTAAAGATGAGCGCCATCAATAAACAGACCTGCCTTAGAAGATTGTTGCACTCAAACTCTCCCAGAAGTTTCAAACTCTTAAATTGAAACTCAGCGGACCAAAAATATCACAGCCAAGTGAGAACGCTTTTGGCTGGGCCGATCCGTGCGGTCGGGGAAAAGTCGAGCATCAAAATTGATATGATTTTTACCTTATTGGCGGACAGCAGCTGCGCGTCAAGGGGCATTTAAAAAATAAAAAGTGGCGATATCCGGATGTGCATACCTCCAGAAAGGAACCTCTGTTTCTTCAACCCCATAGCTGCATTTGAGCCAAATGCCACCTAAAAATTGTCGTTTTAAGTCCACAGCTTTCTTTAGGATCGTTCCTTATGTCGTTTTGGTATTTTGCGTCGGTGACGGCTTTTGCCCTCGTTCGTGATATTGATAACTTTCGTTTCGGCGCGTTTTTCCCAAGTTGCTGCCTCTCTCAACCAAAACTCTTCATTTTCGTTTTCCATTTGAGCGCGCTGACGACAGAACGCGGCCATCACGCGTGCGCGTGTCAGATAATCCATTTCTGCCCCTCGAAAGCGTGTCGACAGGGCAGAAATCAGCAAACGTTAGGCCAAGGGTGCTCAAAGCGACGTTTCGCGTTGAAATGAGGTTAATCAGCCCCCATCAATAAGAAAAAATGTGTGATTTAGCTTAGGATGCGGATTCTGCAATTGCTCAAGAAACTGTGGGATAAAAATAATTCTCGCCACTGAATTCCATTTTGAACCATCGGTCTCAAACTGGCACCTGCGATTAGAATAAGTGTGATATTCTGATGCACCGTATCTCCGTCGCTCGTTGCGTGCTTGAGGCAAAATCGTGCCTCTCTGCGAACGGTTACGGGAACAGCTTATTATCACGAAAGGGCTTACAGCAACACGGATGCTACGAATATGGCCGCGTCATACCTTTCGCCGCCTAATCGACGGTCTAAATCGTCGCTGAGTTTCCAAATCTTTCATAGCGGGCGTTCAATATCGATGATGACTGGCCTGCCAAGTTGCAAGGCTCGAAGCGAAGCTCGATCAGCTCCACTTGCGGTCGCTTCAGATATCGAACCGTCGCAAGAAAGCCTGAAGCTGGGCAGCATAGTTAACTGGATCGTGGTTCAACCGCAGTCTTTCATGACCGCGCAGACCGGTAGGATCAAAGTAGTGACGGTCGGAACTTAATTGATCGAGGATGCGAGCGATGCCGAGGGCCTCGCTGCCTGGCTTGATCTTCAGCACGGTGTCATCGGGTAAATCGCCGAACCAGCCGTCGTCGGTCACGACCGAAGGGGCTCCATTCTTCCATATCCGCAGTTGCGTGCCTGAGGCTTCGCCTATCGTGGGAAAGCGAAGGTTAAAGACCATGTCGGCACACGTGATGGCCTGATCGAGTAATCCCTCATCGACAAATCCCTTCAGCTGGACGATTCCCTCAAGCTCCAGCATCTTGATACGTTCGGTTATGTACGATTCACTCCAAAGCCGCCCAAAAATCTCAAACCGAAATTTTTGATGAAGTGGATGATCATGTAGGGCCTTTAAAATCTCGTCGAGCTTGCGATGAGGATTGAGATAGCCAAATTGCACAAGGCGGATTGGTCCCTCGCGAGTTTTCTTCTGCGGGACGTCAGTCGCGGCAAACGGTAGGTCAAGTTCAAGAACGGGAAGTTTGGCCTGCTGTGCTCGCCGCGTCACCTGCTTCGTGTGCGACACAACGCCGAGAGCGTTGCTCAAGGCTGGCGCCACGATCGGATATTTGTGAGCCAAATCATCGAGACGAATTCCGCGAAGGCGCGCCTTGGCAAAAACCTCAGCCAAGGACCCATAGTTGTCGCGCATATAATCGATATAGGAGGTGCCATGATCGCTCTTCAACCACGAGTACAGGAAAAGTCCCTGTAGATCAGCCTCGTGCAGGATTACCACGCCGGGTAACCGCTGAGACATTTGGTAGATTCCGGCATGAAACGGGCCATTGTTTCCAATGTTGTAGACAATAATTCCGCGACTTAGCGCAGCATGATCGGGATTGTCCGGGTCAAACTGGCGAATTTTCACATCTGGCAACACGGATCGTAGAGGCTCGTTTGTCTGAGTCCATACCGTGACGTCGCTGATCTTGGTCAGTTCCGCAAGCACGCGAGTTGTAAAATGCCCAATGTCGGTAGCGTCGGGGAGAAGAGGTGAGAACCAGTGAATTTGCATCAGGATCTCGACGAAAAATTCTTTTCGATCGTATCGAGCGCACCGCCATCGGCAATGAACCTTACGTCGCCGACGCCAATGTGGCTCAACCAACCGTGCCCCCGGCGTTCTAGGCGAGCCATCAATACGCAGCTCGTTTTTGCGACTTTCGGGGCGATTAAAAACGCAAAATCCCGGCTTTCGCCGGCAGGCACGAACAATGGCAATTGGAAACGAACGAATCTCCCGTGCTTTCCTTCTCCTCCGATAATGGTCAAGACCAGATTTACTGTGCGTTCGTTCCAGTTTTCGCTTCCGGTATTGGTGAAGGTCAGGACGAGTTCGTCCGAGCCGGGTACAGGAGCTCTGGCAACAATCGATCCCGTATAGGCAAAGGGATTTTCCAAATAAAGCGGCGAGGGACGCGTGTCGGGTTGTGCGCCTAACTTTGCGCCGGTGTAGAAGATGTTTTGCCCACGCAAGGCGTATGGATTTTTCATGTCAGGAAAATTCGCAGCAAAGTTGTGCGCGTCGTCGATTTGGGTCGGATAGACGTCCTTCGTCATCAGGCAGGAAGTTGACAATCCGACCGATTGTCCCAAAAGTTCGATTTCATGCGGCGTATATTCCCGATTATGTCGACCATAAACCCCGTGGTAGGGGACAAAAACGCCGAATGAATAGGGCGCATGACCGTGGTAGATCTTCTTGAGCGCCATGTCGGAACTGATATTAGGGGTAGTCACGATGAACTTACCGTCGGGCCGCAGAATGCGGGCTACCTCCCGAAACATGTGAGCGGGATTGAGCGCTAAATGCTCGACGACTTCCATAGCAAGGACGACATCGAACGTGTTGTCCGCATAGGGAAAAGCGTCTGTCTCTACGTTGAACGCCGTGGTTCGAATCTCAAGCGGTGAGGCGCCACGTCTGGACGTGTAAGATTCGAAACCCACCGCTTCATAATCCTTTTCGACGGCAGCTTCGAACGTTGCAGTAGGATTCAATAGCTTAAGTAGGCCAAGGAAAACGTGAGGGCGAACGGCGCCTAGATCGAGGATGCGGAGCGCTGAGCGCTCGGGGAGCATCGCCGCAGTCTGAAGATATCGCAGCCAGTGGCTTTCGAGGTAGGAGGCCATTTCATCGTTGACGTCGGGACCGAATTCAAATGCGCCGAAGAGTTCACGAATACTGGCCACCCGAGCTCGTTCTTCGATCAGGCCGACATCCGGGGTATAATGGTAGGCTTGAGCGATGCTCGGTGTGATCGCGGTCATTAATTTGGTGGGGGCCGCGGCGGCTTTTAAAGGATCGGCAGGCGCGGTAAGGGGCGGCAGCTGTACGTTGCCCAACGGAGCTGGAAGCCTCAGCAACTCACCAATCACGCCATCCCAGCCGACGCCGAGATCGCGATAGCGTTGCAACGCGCCCTCTCCCAATTGCCGAGCGAGGGCACGATCTGCCCA
>JGI24770J26754_10002504_pt1 | contig 12679 bp, 10 predicted proteins | sample LakOneMetagenome_FD_26754 | JGI IMG/M metagenome (IMG submission 26754) | reverse complement strand
AGCACTTCGCCGGCCGGCACCGACGGCTGCGCGGCGAGGTCGACGTAGATCGGGCGGAAATCCGGGCGCGTCGCATCCATCAGCTGCTCGAAACTGTCGATGACGAAATAGGTCTTCTGGTACGTGTCGATGCGGTAGCGCGTGCGCATGATCCGCTTCAGGTCGAAGCCGATGCGGTTCGGCGCCGGCGATTCGAGGCTGTAGATCGATTCGCCCTTCGAACTGACGATGCCGGAACCGTAGATTCGCAACGCGCCGTCCTGGCGGATCAGGCCGAATTCGACCGTGTACCAGTACAGGCGCGTGAGGTTGACCAGCGCCTCGGCTCCGAAGCCGTGCGCCTTCACGCCGCCGCGCCCATACGCCTGCATGTAGTCGGCGAACACCGGTTCGAGCAGCAGCGGCACGTGGCCGAACAGGTCGTGGAACAGGTCCGGCTCGGCGAGATAGTCGAGCTGCTCGGGCTTCCTGATCCACCACGTCACCGGGAAGCGCCGGTTCGCGAGGTGATCGAAGAACGTCAGCTCCGGCAACAGGCCCTCGACGCCGACCAGTTGCCAGCCGGTCGCCTTGGCGAGCACTTCGTTGAGTTCGTCGAAGCGCGGGATCGCATCCGGGCTCATGCGGAAGCGTTGCTGGTTCTCGATGAACTCGCGACAGGCGCGCTGCTCGAGGACGCCGCGCTGGCGCTCGAACAGCGTCGCCCAGGTCTGGTGGTCGGTGCGCGAATAGCTCGACCACGGCTGTTCGACCACCGCGGTCGTATACACCGGCACGTAGCCTTTGTCGGTCTGCTGGTGTTCGACGCGGCGCGCTTGTGGTTCGTTCATGGCCATGGCCCGGGTTGCATCGGCGGCAGCTTAGCGCGGTTCGCGCCAGGGTGGCGCTGCAGCGCGGCGCGCGTTCAGTGCAGGGTCGGCGGCGGCGGGTCCGGCGCGCGCGGGCGCGGGCGGAACTCGATCACGTGACCATTGCCGCTTTCGCCGGGCGCGCGCTGCCAAAGCACCGGCACTTCCTGTGCGCGCGGCAGTTCCAGTTCGTCGTCGCCATCGCGCGCCGTCTCCTGCTCCCAGCTGTAACGCTTCTGCGGCGGACTCGGATCGCGGCGGCGGAACAGGAAGGCCGCGAGCACGCCGGCAACCGCGCCAGCGGCATGGTATTCGAAGCTGACCCGCTCCTCGTGCGGCAGCACCGACAGCAACATGCCGCCGTAGAGGAAGAACACGACCAGCGACGTGACCACCGCGAGGCGGTCGCGGCGCAGCAGGCCGATCACGAACAGGAACAGCATCAGGCCATGCACGATGCCGCTCGCGCCGACATGCACGGAACTGCGCGCGAACAACCATACGCCGAGACCGGACAGCAGCCAGATCAGCGGCAACGCAAGGCGCGCGGCGCGCGGGTAGCAGTACAGGGTCAGCGTCGCCAGCACGCCGAGCGGCAGGGTGTTCGACATCAGGTGTTCGAACGAGGCGTGCGCGAACGGCGCGGTCAGGATGCCGATCAGCCCCTGCGCCTGGCGCGGCACGACCCCGAGATCGTCAAGCGACCAGCCGAGCATCCAGGCACCCAGCCAGGCGATCCACACGCCGGCGAGCAGCGCGCCCGCGCCGAGCAACGCATAGCGGATGCGCGCGCGGTCATGCGCGACGGTGACGGCGGTCGGTTCGAGGGCCGGGCGGGCAATGTCCATCGGGTCGAAATTGGGGCGCCGGGCACTCCCACAAGTCGACTCCGTCACAAAATCCGGGTGGGGGGCCTTTGCTAAAATACTGGCCCAAATGTGCCCGTACGCATGATGCGTGCGGTGATTCACGTCCGCGGCGCGACCGGCAGGGGGCCTGTCGCGCGGCCGCCGACGATGGCTTCGGGCCCCGTTCACGGGGCTTCGTGTCGTGCGTCGACCTGCATGAACTTCGATATCAAGTCCGCCATGATGATCGCCTCGCTGCTGACGCTGTGCGTCGGCGCGAGCCTGTCGTTTGCGGCTTCGCGCTATCCGGCGCAACTGCGCACGGCCATGCGCATCTGGATCGGCGGCCTGCTGATCGAGGCATTGGCGCTGCTCTCGGCGGTGCCGCGCGGTGACGGCTGGGACGGCCCGTTCGCGATCATCCTGACCAATACGATGTATGTCCTCTCGTACGCCGTGATGGGGCGCGCGGTGGAGCACTTCGCGAACCGTCCGCCCAGTCGCGCGCCGCTGCTGCTGGTTGCGCTGACCTTCGTGATCCTGTGCCTGTTCACGCTGGCGTGGCCCGCGCCGCGCTGGCGCATCACGTTCGACACGCTGCCGATCGTCCTGCTTCAGCTCGGCGTCGCGCGCGCGGTGATGCTCGGCCGCGAACGCCTCCGCCCGGCAGAGCGGCTGACCGGCTCGCTGTTCATCGCCTGCGCCGCGCTGGCCCTGCTGCGCGGCCTGACCGAACTGTTCGGACCGATGCTCGGCCTGGCGGATTTCCGCCCGACCGTGCTGACCCTCGTACTGGTGTCCAGTTCGATCCTGCCGATGCTCGGCACGATCGGCTTCATGCTGATGTGCGGCGATCGCATGAACGACGATCTCACCCGCCTGGCGATGACCGACCCGCTCACCGGCGTGCACAACCGCCGCACGCTCGCACGCATGGCCGACCATGAAATCGATGCAGCCCTGCAGGAGGGTCGCCCGCTGTCGCTGCTTGCGATCGACGTCGATCATTTCAAGCGGATCAACGACGCGTTCGGCCACGACAGCGGCGACGAGGCGCTGCTCGGCCTGGTCCGGCTGATGCGCGAATCGCTCGCGGTCGACGCCCCGCTCAGCCGCATCGGCGGCGAGGAATTCGCGGTGCTGCTGCCCGGAGTAGTGAACTCGAAGCCTGCGTGCTGGCCGAGTACCTGCGTCAGCACGTGGCCAGCGCACTGCTGTCGAGCAACGGTCACCCGCTGCGCCTGACCGTGTCGGTCGGCGTTGCCTCGATCGACGCCGAAACGCGCGACCTGCGCGCGTTGCTGCGCAACGCCGATCGCGCGCTGTACGCGGCCAAGCACAACGGCCGCAATCGCTGCGTCGCGCATTCCTCGCTGGCACCCACGCCCGCGTTGGGCATGGGCACGGCCGCGCGCGCCTGAGCAGGCCCGTCAGTCGGCGCGGTGCGTGTGCGGCGGCAGCAGCAGGCTGGCGACGATCGAAGCGATGATCAGCAGCGCCACGATGGCCAGTGCGATGCCGATCGGGATCACGAAAACGCCCGCGAGCAGCATCTTCGCGCCGATGAACAGCAGCACCGCGGCGAGGCCGTGGGCAAGCAGGTGGAAGCGGTCGGCCATGCCGGCGAGCAGGAAGAACAATGCGCGCAGGCCGAGTACCGCGAACACGTTCGAACTCAGCACGATGAACGGATCGAGCGTGACCGCGAAGATCGCGGGGATCGAATCGACTGCGAAGATCACGTCGGTGACCGCGACGAGCACCAGCACCACGAACATCGGCGTGTACCAGCGCCTCCCGCCCTCGTGGACGCTCAGCGCGTCGCCACGGAAGTCGCGCGTGATGCGCAGGTGGCGGCGCATCCAGCGAAGCACCGGATTGCGCTCGAGGTCGGGGTCGGGATTGGCCGCGAGCAGCATCTTGAGCCCGGTCGCGAACAGGAACAGGCCGAACAGGTAGAGAACCCAGTGGAATTGGGCAACCAGCGCCGCGCCGAGCAGGATCAGTACCGCGCGCAGCACGATCGCCCCGAGCACGCCGAGCATGAGCGCTCGCTGGCGCAGCTCGGGCGGCACCGCGAAGCTGTTGAACACCATCAGGAACACGAAGATGTTGTCGACCGCGAGCGCCTTCTCGATCAGGTATCCGGTCAGGAACTCGAGGCCGATCTCGTTTGCGACCGTGCGCCCGGCGCTCGCATCGAGCCATGCCCACAGGCCGAAATTGAATGCGAGCGCGAGGCCGATCCAGGCAAAGCTCCAGACCGCCGCGGCGCGGAACGTCACGCGGCGCGGACCGGCGGCGCGCAAGAGCAGGAAATCGACCGCGAGCGCGGCGGCGAGGATGACCGCAAAGACGGCCCAGAGGGCAGGAGTGGCGATGCTGTGCATGAACTTGTGTCCCGTGGCTGCGCTGGGATCGATGGCGCACAGGTCACGAAAACTCGGGACACAGCTTCGCCGTCGACGGCGAAGGTCTTGCTCGCGGAACCGCCCGTGGGCGATCCGCCCGCCGGACCGGAGCCTTGCGGCTCGTGTTGACGATCACGGCGACGGGAGAGCTACTCCCCTTCTGCTGAGTGGAACTTAGCGTCCGACCCGCGCGCTTGCAAGGTCGGACGCAGCGCGCAGGTGTGAATATTGGTGAGGTCCGAGGGCTGAAAAGCGCGATCTGTCCGCGCAGCGGTTTCCCGCTTTCCCGCCGAGAAGGTTGCCGGCCCTCAGCCTCCGGCCCTCACCCCTATAATCGCGCAATGAATCGCGAAGCCCTGCCGCTCATCACCCTCAAGACCGAACGCCGCTCGAACCATCCATGGATCTTCCAGAAGATGGTCGAGAAGCCGGACCCGAAACCCAGGCCCGGCACGATCGTCGACATCGTGGACCGCGAAGGAAACTTCGCCGGCCGCGGTTTCTACAACGGCCATTCGCGCATCTCGCTGCGCGTGCTGACGATGAATCCGGACGAGCCGGTCGACGCGGCGTTCTTCGCGCGCAAGATCGGTGCGGCGATCGCCCTGCGCCGCGACCAGCTCAAGCTCGACGCGGTCACCGACGCCTACCGCCTGGTGCACTCCGAAGGCGACGGCCTCTCCGGGCTCGTCGTCGACCGCTTCGCCAACACGCTCGTGGTCGAATATTTCTCGGCCGGCATGTTCAAGCAGCGCGACCTGATCAAACGCTGCCTGCTNGAACAATATCCCGACGCGGACTTCTACGCGTTCGCCGAGGATCACGTGCAGAAGCAGGAGAGCTTCGACTGCCCGATCCCGAGCTCGCCGCCACCGACGGTCATCCACGAGCACGGCGTGCAGTTCCACGCCGCGCCCGGCACCAAGCACAAGACCGGTTTCTTCGCCGATCAGCGCGACAACCGCAAGTACCTCGCGACGTTCTGCGAAGGCAAGCGCGTGCTCGACCTTTGCTGCAACTCGGGTGGCTTCGGCATCTATGCNAAGACGATCGGCGGCGCCAGCGAAGTCACCGGCGTCGACCTCGACGAGGAAATCCTCGAGATCGCCGCGAAGAACGCCTACCTCAACAAGGCGAAGGTGCGCTTCGTGCAAGCCGACATCTTCCACTGGCTGCGCGACGCGGCGGCAAACCAGGCCAAGCAGTTCGACGTGGTGATCCTCGACCCGGCCAAGATGACGCGCGACCGCGAGCAGGTCATTCCGGCGCTCAAGAAATACCTCGACATGAACAAGCTCGCACTCGGCGCGGTCAAGCCGGGCGGAATCTTCCTGACCTGCTCGTGCACCGGCCTGGTCAGCGAGGAGCAGTTCCTCGACATGCTGCGGCGCGCCGCGTTCTACGCGAACCGCACGGTGCAGGTGCTCAAGGTGACCGGCGCCGGCGAGGACCACCCGTGGATGGCGCACGTGCCGGAATCGCGCTACCTCAAGGCCGCGTTCTGCCGGGTGGAGTGAGTTTGCAACGACAGTCGCTACCTGCCGAGGACCGTCTGCGTCAGGGTTTCATGGTGTTTCGACTTCGCGGAACTTGGTTTCGCTGCGCTCGACACGAACGGATGGACTGGGCGCCCTGTCAACCGGACGTGCGCCACCGCGTTGCAAGGGTCGGGTTTCCGACGAGGACTTGCCGTGCGTTTCCCGCCCCTGTTCCTGTACGCGGCATCGGCCGTCGTCAACACGGTCGTGCACGCGGGGCCGGCTTACCATTTCGCGCCGGTCACGCAGCAGATCGATGACCTGTTGTCGAGCCATCCCGGCATCAGTGGCGCCTCGCTGATCGTGATCCGCGAGGGTGCGCCGATCTATGAGGATTATTTCGGCGACTACACGCAGACCACGCGCATCCCGATCGCATCGGCGAGCAAGTGGCTGTCGGCGATCGCGATCGAGCGCCTGGTCGATCGTGGCCAGATGCGCTGGAGCGACACCGTCGGCGAGTATTTTCCGGGCGCATCGGCCGACAAGCAGGCGATCACGCTCGGCCAGTTGTTCAGCCACACCTCGGGCCTGCCGGCGAGCGACGCGCCCTGCGTCGGCGACCCGAGTTACTCGCTGGATACCTGCGCGCAGCAGATCCTCGGCCTAGCCCTCGCGTACGCACCGGGCAGCGCGTTCGCCTACACCGGCAACGGCATGCAGGTCGGCGGGCGCATGGCCGAGATCGCCACCGGCAAGAGCTGGGCGCAGATCTTCGCCGATGAAGTGACCACGCCACTCGGCATGCCCGATACCAGCTTCTACCATCCTGGTGCGAACCCGCAGATTGCCGGCGGCATCGGCGCGACCATGCTCGACTATTCGCATGCGGTGCAGATGATCGCGCAACACGGCACCTGGAACGGTGCGCAGTACCTCGAGGCGGACGGCATCGTCGAGATGCAGAAGGGACCAGACGCACGGCGCACCGGTCCTCAACTCGCCCGATCCGATGGCCTACGGCTACGGCTACGGCGAATGGCGCAACCTCGTCGACGCCCAGGGCAACGCGGTGCAGGTGTCGAGCACCGGCAAGTATGCGACCTCGCCGTGGGTCGACAACCAGACCGGCGTGGCCGCGGTGTTCCTCGTCTACACGACCGCCGCGCTGCTGCACGACCAGTTGTATGCGCTGTGGGGCAATGTGCGCGCGGTGGTGCTCGATCCGATTTACGGCGATGGGTTTGATTGAGGGCTGAAGGCCGAAAAGCGGCATCGCGGCGGAAACCGCGCCTGCGCACATGCGGTATGCGCCATCCTCGCGGCGATCTCCGGACACGGGCGGCGCAGCCGCGACAGGCATCCGGCGTGCGCCAGGGTCCGGTCGCGCTTGCGGCACTCCTGCACGGCTGCCTCGACCCGGCCGTCTAGCGCGACTCGCGCCGTGCCGGAATGCGATCGGCGAGCACGAGTTCGGTATGCGCGGGCTTGTCCGCGCGCACATACGCGAGCGGGAGCTTCGTCCCGGCCGGCTGTTCGCGCAGGCGCTGGCGCCATTCGGACAGTGGTCGCATGCCGACTTTTTCGGCGCCGATCGCGGTGATGCGATCCCCCACGCGCAGGCCCGCGCGCGCGGCCGCGCTGTCCTGCGCGACGTCGGCGACCTCGAGCGCATCGTCCGTGCCGAGCAGCCACAGACCGCTGCGATCGAACGCATCCGCCTTGCCGAAATCCGCATTCGGCGCGAGGTACATCTTCCTGGCCGCATAGTCGAACGCCACGGTGAAGCGCTTCAGCACGCCGCCGCCGAGGTTGGCGCCGAGATCCGGACTCGCGAACGCGCCCTTGTCGCCGGTGTAGATGTCGCCCGCAATACCGTCGATCGCGAGATCGCCGAGCGCGAGCGTGCCAAGGCGCGCGATGCGCCCGCGTGACGGACCGCCGACGCCCCAGCCGACGACCGCTTCCGGCGTGGCGGCGTACTTCGCGACCAGACCGTGTTCGCGCGCGAACGGCGCGTGCAGGGTCAACGATGCACGCGAGCCGGTATCGACACTGATCCGCGCGGGCACGCCATCGAGCGTGCCCTGCACGATCGGAATGCGATCGGCGAGTTCGAACGGCACCGCATGCGCGCCCGCGGGTGGCGCGAACTTCGACGGTTCGGCCAGCACGAGTTCGTGGTTCGCGTAGTCGATCGTGACACCGAAGCGGCGGAACATCTCGTAACCGACGAGGCCATCGGAGTCGTAGCCTTCCACTTGCGGCAACTTGCCGAGGTCGATGATGTAGAACACCGGTTTCGCCAGTACCGCGGCGCCGAGACGCACTTCCTGCGCGTGCGCGAGCGCGAGGTCGACCGTCTGCTCGCCGACGCCGCGACCGGCGAGCTTGCCCTGGCCTTCGACGCCGAACTTCTTCGCCGACGTCGGCGTGAGCAGGTTCACACCACCGGTGTCGACCAGGAACCGCGCCGGCTTGCCGTCGATCGAGCCGCTCGCGTAGATGTGGTTGTTGACCAGCTCGAATGGCACGCGCGTGACGCCGCCGGGCGCGTCAATGCGTGCGGTCGCGGTCATCGCCGGCATCGCGAAATCGGCGTCGGCAATCGCGACGTTGAGGGCGATGCGCGAGGCCTTTACCTCGCTGCGGTTGCGCTCGTCGCTGCGGCCAGCGGTGTCGGTCAACCGGGTCACGGTATGGAACGGCAACTTGACGCCATCGACGTCGCGCCAGTCCTCGAACGTCGTGGTGGCGGTGTCCGCGCCCTGCTTTTGCAGCGTGCGCGCGAGCAGGTGCGTGCCGGCGTCGAACCACAGCGTGACCGGATCGCCGCCGTCGGGCGTCGCAACCACAACGTTGTAGCGGCGACCGTCCAGTTCGCGCGCTTCGGCCTTGGCGTAACTCGCCGCGATGCGCTGCGGATACCAGTAGCCGCGCGCATCGAGCCACGCCTGGCTGCGCGCACGGCGTTTCGCTTCGGGTGCGTCAAGCGCGGCGACTTCGCCGCCCGGGTCGCGGCTCCAGCCGGTGCTGCCGTCGTAGCCGTCGGCGCCTTCGATCGGGCCGAGTCGGTAATGGTCATTCGAGCGGCCGGTCGCCAGATCCTGGGTTGCGTCGAAACTGCCGCTCATGCCGCCGGCGGCGAGTGTGCCTTCGACGCGCACGCTCGATACCGCATCCCAGCGCGCGCCCCCGCTGGCCTGCCGGAAGCGCGCGAATACATCGCTCGCGTCTTCGGCGGAAGCGAGCTGCATGAACCCCGTTGCGAGCGCCGCCAGCGCCCATGCCTGCCTGATCATGTTCCTCTCCTGCACTTGCGTTGCGCGGTCAGTGTTTGAATAATTGCACCGAATTTCAAACCAGGCAACCCAACCTATGGCACGGACACGCGCGGCGCTGATCGAAGACGCCAACGAGATCGCCCTGCTCGCCTCGCCGACTCGCATCGAGATCGTCGACACGCTGGAGGCGCTCGGCAGCGCGGTCACGGTGGCGGAACTCGCCGCTGCGCTGGGTCGCCCGGCGGATGGGCTGTACTACCACCTGCGCCAGCTCGCCGAAGGCGGACTGGTCGAGGAGCAGGCCGCAGCGGATGGACGTCGCTATCGCACGCGCACGCGCAAGGGCAATCGCCTGCGCCTGCGCTACAAGCCCGGCGCGACCGCGAATGCGGATGCAGTCGGGCGCGTCGCCGCGAGCGTGCTGCGCGTCGCCGGTCGCGACTTCGCGCGCGCGCTGGCGGACCCGGACAGCGTCGTCGAGGGTCCGCGACGCGAGCTGTGGGCCGCCCGCGGCAAGGGTTGGGTCGATGCCGCCGACCTCGCCGAGATCAACCGCCTGCTCGCGCGCCTGATGGAACTGGTTCAACAGCCGGCGCACGCACGGCCGCGCGGCAAGCTGGTCGCGCTGTCGTGGGTACTCGCGCCGGTCGAGGCAAAGCCGGCGCGCCGCCGCGCGTGACACCGGCTTTGCACAGGCCGAAGCGGGCGCGCCGACACGGCCTGCTAGACTGCGTGCCCGACCGCACGAGCCGATGCCGATGCCGACGAAGAAGACCGCGCGCGCGAAGAAGACGGGCCTGCCCGCCGTGAATCAGGCGCAAGCCGAGGACGCCGTGCGCACGTTGTTGCGCTGGGCCGGCGAAGACCCCGCCCGCGAAGGCCTGCTCGACACGCCCAAGCGCGTCGCCGAGGCNTATCGCGACTGGTTTTCCGGCTACGCGATCGATCCGGCCGATTATCTTGGCCGGACCTTCGAGGAAGTCGCCGGCTACGACGAGATGATCGTGCTGCGCGACATCCACTTCGAGTCGTTCTGCGAACACCACATGGCGCCGATCATCGGCCGCGCCCACGTCGGCTACCTGCCGACCGACAAGGTCGTCGGCATCTCCAAACTCGCACGCGTGGTCGACGCGTACGCGCGCCGCTTCCAGGTGCAGGAAAAGCTCACCGCGCAGATCGCGCACTGCATCGGCATGGTGCTAAAGCCGCGCGGCGTCGGCGTCGTCATCGACGCGACGCACCAGTGCATGACCACGCGCGGCGTGCACAAGACCGGCGTGTCGATGATCACCAGCCAGATGCTCGGCACGTTCCGCGAGGACGCGCGCACACGCGCTGAATTCCTGCGCTTCATCGACATCGACGGGCATCGTTGATCCGTGCGCTCGCCCCTGAGCGCCTGCTCCGGATGACCGTGGAGCCAGCGACGGCCTCCAGCTTCGGATAGACCGCAGCGACCCTCCCCGGCCGCACTCTTCGACAAACAGCCCGCACGAGCGTTTCCAGCGGATCCATGCGGCGATCAAGCGGGCGGCGCGCGGATCGGCTATCGTGCGCGCCTTCGCCCTGCTGCGCCCCTTCGATGGACACTGCCGCCCCCAAAGGCCCGCGTCGTGCCGCGCTCGCCTTCATCTTCGTGACCGTGCTGATCGACATCATGGCGTTCGGGCTGATCATCCCCGTGCTGCCACACCTGGTCGAGAGTTTCCTGCACGGCGACATCGCCGCGGCGGCGCGCTGGTACACCGGCTTCGCCAGCGTGTTCATGGCGATGCAGTTCGTCTTCACCCCGGTGCAGGGCACGCTGTCGGACCGCTTCGGCCGGCGCCCGGTGATCCTGCTTTCCAACCTCGGCCTGGGCCTCGATTTCGCGATGATGGCGCTGGTCAACTCGCTGCCGCTGCTGTTCATCGGGCGCGTGATCTCGGGCATCACTTCAGCGAGCTTCAGCACCGCGAACGCGTATCTCGCCGACATCACGCCGCCGGAAAAGCGCGCGCAGGCGTTCGGCATGATCGGCATGGCGTTCGGCCTCGGCTTCATCATCGCGCCGTTCATCGGCGGCCACCTCGGCGCGATCGACGTGCGCCTGCCGTTCTGGGCGGCGGTCGGGATGTGCCTGGCGAATTTCGTCTACGGCTACTTCGTGCTGCCCGAGTCGTTGCCGCCGGAGAAGCGCACGAAGCGTTTCGAATGGAGCCACGCCAATCCGATCGGCTCGCTGATGCTGCTGCGCCGCTATCCGCAGGTGCTCGGCCTTGCCGGCGTGCTGTTCCTGATGGCGTTCGCGCACATGGTCTATCCGACCACGTTCGTGCTGTATGCGGACTACCGCTTCGGCTGGGGTTCGGACATGGCCGGCAACACGCTTGCACTGGTGGGCCTGCTGGCCGCGATCGTGCAGGGTGCGCTGATCAAGCGGATCGTCGGCCGGCTCGGTGAACGGCGCGCGCTGCTGTGCGGAATGGCGTTCGGCGCGCTCGGTTTCGCGCTTTACGCGCTCGCGCCGACGGGCTACTGGTTCTGGGCGATGATGCCGGTCGCGTCGTTGTGGGGCGTCGCCACACCGGCGGCACAGGCGATGCTCACGCATGCGGTCGATCCGCGCGAACAGGGCCGCCTGCAGGGCGCGATCGCGAGTCTGTCGAGCATCGCCGGCATCCTTGGCGCGCTGGTGTTCCCGAGCATCCTCGTCGCGGTCGCCGACTCCGGACGCCACGACGCGATCGCGGGCGCGACGTTCTGGACTGCATCGATCGTCGTCGCCATCGGCGGCCTGCTCGCCTGGCGCGTGTCATCGCACCTGCCGGTCATCACGACCCGCGCGCCTGCAGCGGCGACGATCGAACCGGCGGTGGTCTCCGAAGCGGACGAACTGCGCGTGCAGCCGGTGCAACGCGCCGATTGAGGGCGCAACCGTCCACCCCCTTTAGGCACTGGTTGCGCGCCCCCATTGTGCAAATCTGTGCCTGCCGGAATGGGTTCCGGTGTCGTGGAGATGTCGATGCTGACCTTCGTGCTGTGGTTGCTGCTGCTGGTGTTCTGCTGGCCGCTCGCGCTGCTCGCGCTGGTGCTCTATCCGATCGCGTGGCTGCTGCTGTTGCCGTTCCGCCTGCTCGGCGTCGCGGTCGAGGGTGTGTTCGAGCTGCTGAAGGCGATCATCCTGCTGCCCGCGAGAGTGCTTGGCGGCAAGCCGGCCGGCTGAGCCGGGAAGGATCGCCTTCCACCCATCCGTCCTCCTGGGCGCAGGCGCGCGGCGCCGGAGTCGAAGGGCGCATGCTGAGTGCGTCCGTCGTCACGACAGGTATTTTCGACTCCGCGGAGCTGCACTCGACACGAGCGGCACGAGAACGCGAACTTCGGTTACAGCGACGCGCCTACACGAAAACTTAGCAATCGCCGCATGCGCCGGGCGTAGCGTGGCAATCCCAACCGGCGAGGGAGTGTTGCCATGAAGCGCGTGCTCGTTTGTGGTCTGGTGGTCGCGGTTGCCGGTTTCGGCGCGGCGGCTTCGGGGCAGGATGCGGCGGTCGACGCAGCCAAGGACAAGGCCGTCGACATGGCCAAGGACAAGGCGATGGACGTCGCCAAGGACAAGGCCGCCGATGCGGTCGGCGGCGGTGCGCTCGGTGGCGCGGCCGCTGCGGGCGCCGTCGGCGGTGGCGCGCTCGGAGGCGCCGCGACCGACGGCCTCAAGGACAATGCGATCGACACGGCCAAGGACAAGGCGATGGACGTCGCCAAGGACAAGGCCGCCGATGCGGTCGGCGGCGGTGCGCTCGGTGGCGCGGCCGCTGCGGGCGCCGT
>JGI24770J26754_10002503_pt1 | contig 12679 bp, 8 predicted proteins | sample LakOneMetagenome_FD_26754 | JGI IMG/M metagenome (IMG submission 26754) | reverse complement strand
CCCACCAGGGCCTCGCCCCCATCGTGGTGGTACCCGATCAGTTGGGCGCACCGGATCAGAACCCGATGTGCGTGGACTCGGCGCTGGGCAATGTCGCCACGTATCTCACGGTCGACGTGCCGGCCTGGGTTCGGGCACATTTCTCCGTGGCCGCAGCCCCGGGCGGGTGGGCGATTGCCGGTTTTTCTGAAGGCGGGACCTGTTCGATTCAGCTTGGTGCGGAGCATCCCGAGCTCTTTGGAACAATTCTTGATATTTCCGGTGAGATCACGCCGAAGGCCGGTGCGCCGGCGGCCACGATCCAAGCCGGTTTCGCCGGAAATGCGGCGGCGTACGCTGCCGCCGCTCCGACCGCAGTCCTGGCCCGGCACGCTCCGTATGCCGATCTCGCGGTTATTTTCGCGGTGGGTGGCAACGATGCCCGATACCGGGCCTGGGCGAGTACGCTGCGGGATGCGGCGACCCACGCCGGCGCATCGACGCACCTCATCATCTCGCCCGGTACCGCTCATGACTGGTACACGGTGAACTACGCGTGGACCCAGGCCCTCCCCCTGATCATGCAACGACTCGGACTGGCAGGCCCTTCATGAAGACATTCACACGGTTATGGAAGCGCTCACCGTTTTCCCTGACTTACGCCGTGATCCTGCTCGTCATGGCTGTGGCGACCGGCCCCATCGGCGGTCCGGAGCGGGCGTTGCGCCTGGTCGTCGGCACCGGCTATGAATCGGTGGTGGAGAACGGACACTGGTGGTCCGTGCTCACCTCTCTCTTCGTCGTCGACAACGGTCTCGAGCTGCTGGTCGCCCTACCGGCAGCCGTCGTGCTGCTCGGCTATGCGGAACGGCTGCTCGGCACCGGGCGCACGGTGATCGCTTTCTTCGTCACCGCGATCGCGGGCATCGGCATCGGAATCCTGGCCCAGGTCGCGGGTGTGGCCAGCGGAGAACTCTGGTCCCGCGGCGTGAGCGAACTCTCTGCGCTCGACCCGTTCACTCCGATATTCGGAACCCTGATGGCGGCCAGTTGCTTCGCCGGTCTGCTGTGGCGTCGCAGAGTGCGGGTGCTCACCATTGCCGCGGCGCTGGTGCTGCTGCTGTATTCCGGTCAACCCTCCGATGCGTATCGCCTGCTGGCCGCTTTCGTGGGGCTGGGCCTCGGTTTATACTTCCGCCCGCGCCGACTTGACCTCACCTGGCGTCGCAGTTCTCACCACGAGACGCGCACCCTGCTCGCGGTGATTGTGGGCATGGTGGCCATCGGCCCCGTTGTCACCATTTTCTCGGGGGCGCGCTTCGGCGCTCTTGCGCCGTTGGGGCTGCTGCTCACCCAGGATGTGCCGTCGGCAACGAACGTGCTCGATCGCTGCCTTCTCGGCAACATCACCCGTCAGTGCGTGCGCGAGCTGATGCTGGCGCGCGTCGACGGCGTGGGACCGGTTCTCGTCAGCGCACTCCCGCTTCTCGCACTTCTGGTGGCGGCCTTCGGTATCGCCCGTGGCCGACGTTTCGCGGCGTGGTTCGCCATTGGAGTGAGTGCCGGCATGGCCGCGCTGGGAGCGTGGTACTACATCCTGCTTCCGGTAACCGGACAACCGTACGTCTGGCACTGGCCCAACAGCCACTACTGGGAGATCGCAGTCGTGCTGCTGATCTCCGTACTCGTACCACTGCTGCTGGCAATTCTTCTCGCGGTCAATCTTCGGCGATTCCCGGTGCGAAGCAGCCCCGGCCGTTTTCGGCGGTTCGCGCTCGTCACGCTCGGAAGCTTTGTCGGGCTCTCTGCGCTCTATGTCGGCATGGGGTGGCTGCTGCGTGACCGGTTCCGCCCCGCCGTCGATATCATTGCCCTGCTCGCCGATCTGCCGGAGCGGTTCATCCCCGTAGCTTTCCTCCGCCTCGAAAAACTCGCCTTCCTGCCCACCGACTTCGCCACAACGGCCCTCTACCGCTGGGTCGGTCCGCTCTTCTGGATCATCCTCATCGTCAATGCCCTGCTGTATATGCGCAGTAACGTCACCCGAGTCGGCGGTACCGACCAGGACTCCCGGCTGCGCACTCTGCTGGCCCGCGGCGGCGGCGGCCCACTCGCTTTCATGAGCACCTGGGCCGGTAACTCCATCTGGTTCAATTCCTCCGGAACAACGGCGATCGCCTATCAGGTCGCCAACGGGACGGCCATCACCCTGTCCGAGCCGATCGGACCACCCACCGACACGCAGGCTGCCGTCGCTGATTTTGCGGTGATGTGCGACGATCACGGCTGGATTCCCGTGTTTTACAGCATGCACGACGAATGGAGACCGTTCTTCGACAGCATGGGCTGGCAGACCATGAATGTGGGAGAAGAAACCATGCTCTACCCCCGCACGTGGTCGACAACGGGCAAAAAATGGCAGGACATCCGCTCCTCCATCAGTCGCGCCGAGCGGGTGGGTGTGCGCGCCGACTGGACCAATTATCGGTCGCTCTCGGTGCTCCATGCCTCGCAGATCAGCGAGATCTCTGAGCAGTGGGTGCAAGAGAAGAAGCTTCCCGAACTCGGCTTCACCCTCGGTGGGCTGGATGAGCTCCGTGACCCTGCCGTTCGGCTCATGCTGGCCATCGACGCCACTGACCGCGTCATCGCGGTGACGAGTTGGCTGCCCAGCTATCGCGACGGCACAATCGTGGGATGGACCCTTGATTTCATGCGTCGCTCCACCGACACCATGAACGGCGTCATGGAATTCCTGATCGCCCAAACGGCCAGCATGCTGCACGAACAACCGGAGATCGAGTTCCTCAGCCTGTCGGCCGCTCCCCTCGCACAGACGCAGACGGACGGGGAGGTGAGCTTGGCCGCCCGCATTCTGGACTTTCTCGGCCGCACGCTCGAACCGGTGTACGGGTTCCGTTCGCTGCTGGCCTTCAAACGCAAGTTCCAACCCACGTTCCTACCGTTGTTCATGGCTTACCCCGACCCCGTCGCACTACCGACCATCGGCGTCGCCCTCGCCAGGGCCTACGCACCCAACCTCTCGGTACGAGAGACGCTCGCCTTCGCTCGCAGCCTCGGGACGGATGCCCCCTCGCGCCCGGCGCCGGACCCGCGCGACCCGGCCACGATCGGAACCTAATCGAGGCGGAGCGCTCGTCGAAGCCGCAGCTCCGGAACCGCAACGGCAACCGCGACGCGTCCACGAGCAAAGCCCCACAGGACTCGGGTGGACCAGCCGAACAGCACCACCAGCAGCACGTTGCGCAGGGTAAGCAACAACACGGCGAACGGGTCCCCGTCGATCAGCGGCAGGTAGAAGATGGGGAAGACCATCGTCGTCAGAATCGCAATGCCGAGCATGAGGTAGGCGGGAATACGCCACTGCCACCAATCATGCGCAACACCAACCGCCACGATGGGTGCGATCCAGAGCATGTACTGGGGTGAACCGACCTTGTTGAAAACGACGAATGCACTGACCAGAGCCAGTGCTCCCATCAGGAGCAAGCCGGAGGCATCCGTTGTCCGACGCAGCGCGAGGATCATCAGCACGAAGACCGCCAAAATGGCTGCGAACATCACCGGGGTCATGATCGCGGCCACCGTCGACGTTCCGGGGCCACTCACTTCACGCGTCGATATGGCGAGATTCTCATAGATCGCCGTGCGCTGGTGCCCGATGGCCGCCAGCCACACCCAGGGGGTCGTGATCGGAGCCTCCAGCTGCAGGGCTCGATCTGACTGCATCGTCACGAAACCGCTCAAGAACTTCAGCCCACCGAGCAACCACACGCCCACGGCGACCGCGGCAGTGAGGGCGACACCGGCAAGCACAACGGGCAATCGCCGCCGCGATACGGCGACCACGGCGAGCATGACAGCGGCGGGCCATACCTTGATCCACGTCGCGGCGCTCAGCAGCACCCCGGCGAGAACCGGTCGGGTCGCCACGAAAACAAGGCCGGCGATCACGAGAGGCGCGGTGAGACCTTCGAGCCTGAGCAGGCCGACCGGACTCAGGATGAAGCTCATCAGCAACCAGATCCACGCTGCCTTGTATCCGCTGCGACGCCGCCCGCCCGTCGTGAGCGCGATGACGGCAACGCCGTTGAGTATTGCCGTCATCAGAAACCACAGGAGTTGGTAGAGGAGCGGACCGGCTAGTCCGGCCAGGGCGATGGGGAGCAGTGCCCCGATCGGGTAGACCCACTCGACATTTAGGCCCTGCCAGACATTGTGGTTGAGGCCCAGCTCCGCCCAGATGCGGTACAACGGCAGATCGCCGAGCACGCGGCCCGTCAGAATTGTGGGCAACAGCGCGAAGAGGAAAATCGAGTGAAGGGCCATGAAGCCCACCAACAGGGTCCGCGGCTGTTGCAGTCGCAGTCGTCGCTCTGGGGTCAGGGCATCCAGAACAACACGATCCAGTTGTTTTACAAGGAAGTGCATGCGAGTCACAATCGTCGGCCGGCACCCGGTAGGGCGATTATTCTGTGTAGCTTAGTCCGGTCAGGCAAACTCGGAAGGGGGCTTCACGGAAGTCCGGATCGTGCTTATTGTTTCCCACAGAGTGAACTATTACGTTTCACTCAGCGGACACAGATCCCGCTCACCGGACTCTCACAGGCGTTGTGTAAGCGCTAACGTGAACCCGCCGAATCGACACGGACGTTTCGCTGCGTGGCGTAGCATCTCACCGTGACTTCAGGTCTTCTCCCGCCCGTGGGCCCTCCCGGGCACCCGCCGGTATGCCCGTGCGAAATGTCGGATGCATCGGACGTGAGCAGTGAAGCCGATGTGAAAACGCTCCACGCGCAGGGATTCCCAGTCCGCCAGTCCATACTTAAAGTGCGCACCACCATTATCGAAATGACGAGGTAGCCCATGGCCCAGACACTGGTGATCATTCCCACATACAACGAGTTCGAGAACATCCCGCTCATCGTCGCCCGGGTCCGTTCCAGCGTCGCCGACGCCCACATACTCGTTGTTGACGACTCCTCGCCCGATGGAACCGGCGCGCTGGCCGATTCGATTGCCACCACAGACCCGCAGGTTCACGTTCTGCATCGAACCGACAAGACCGGGCTGGGTGCCGCTTACCTGGACGGCTTCGGGTGGGGTCTCTCCCACGGCTACGACCAGTTCGTGCAGTTGGACGCCGATGGGTCACACCTGCCCGAGCAACTCCCCGCGCTGTTGACCGCCGCCGCCAAGGCGGATGTGGTCATGGGGTCGCGATGGGTTCCGGGTGGAACCGTCAAGAACTGGCCGTGGCATCGCCGTGCGCTCTCGCAGGGCGGATCGATCTACTCCCGCGCGCTGCTGAGGCTGCCCCAGCGCGATGTGACCGGCGGCTACCGCGTATATTCCGCTCATGCCCTCGATCGCATGCACCTCTCCAGCGTGGAGAGTCTCGGCTACTGCTTTCAGATCGACATGCTCCTGCACGCCGTACGGGCTCACCTCACGGTCGTGGAGGTTCCGATCACCTTCGTGGAACGAACTCTCGGGTCGTCCAAAATGAGCGGTCGAATCGTGATCGAGGCCATGGCCCGCGTCACGCTCTGGGGCGCAACGGGCATGGGCGCCAGTCGATCCCGGGCCCTCGCCCAGGACACCTGACACACGAGGTAACACCGCCCAACGCGTATTCGGGGGACTCTTTCCTCTCGGTATACTTTTACCAACACTTAGAGTCATTTCGACCTTTACAGAGCGGATGCCCCGGATGCCCGAATCGAACCACGCCACACTCGCCGTGTCGACGGTTATCTTCGCGCTGCGCCCCGACGATTCCTCCGGGCTGACGACGCTCTGGCTGCCCCTGGTCCGACGCACCCGTGAACCGCACCTGAACATGTGGGCACTGCCCGGTGGGTGGTTGCCGCCGCGGGAGGAACTCGCCGCCGCCGCCGCTCGCACGCTCCACGAAACCACGGCACTGGCACCCACCTACCTCGAACAGCTCTACACATTCGGCGACGTGGCACGATCCCCCGGGCCGCGCGTGGTGTCGGTGGTGTACTGGGCACTGGTTCAATCCATTGAAGCCGCGCGCGCGACCGAGGGCGAGAACGTACGGTGGTTCGCCGCCGACCGTCTGCCCGCCCTCGCATTCGACCACAACCAGATCGTTGACTACGCCCTGTGGCGGCTGCGCACCAAAGTCGAGTACTCACGCATTGCACACGCCTTTCTCGGCGACACATTCACCCTCACCCAGCTGCGAGACGTGCACGAGGCCGTGCTGCGCAAGGCCCTCGACCCGGCAAATTTTCGACGATCCCTCGAGTCATCGGGAACTCTCCTCGACACGGGACTGCACGTGTCCGGAGCTCGGCACCGTCCCGCCCGGCTCTACCGATATCACGATTCCTCCCATCTCGGCCCCGGCCCATCCGGGGCCCCCGCACTCGTCACAACCACCCACACACCCGACCCGCAGGCAGATCCAGGAGAACGAATATGACGATCCCATCGGTGGACCGCACCATCCAACTGATCAGCACCGGTTCCGTAGCGGGCAGCACCTGCAGCCCCGATCTGGCGACAGCGCCGTGGGAATTCGATTCTGGAGCCCCCGGTTACGGTCCCGGCTCGTCGATGAACGACGTGATCCCTACCGGTTCACCCCGCCAAGGGCAGCTCCCGGAGACGTACCGGCGGGCGACGGCGGACGAGCTGGATGAACGCATCCGCTCGGCCAAGGCGACCCTGGGTGATCGTGTGGTTATTCTGGGGCACTTTTACCAGCGGGACGAGGTACTCCGTCACGCCGACTTCGTGGGTGACTCCTTCCAACTCGCGCAGGCCACCCAGAGCCGCCCCGAGGCCGAAGCCATCGTGTTCTGCGGTGTGCACTTCATGGCGGAGACGGCCGACCTGCTGTCGGGGCCGAACCAGGCCGTCATCCTGCCGAACCTCGCCGCCGGTTGCTCGATGGCCGACATGGCCGACCTGGATTCCGTCACCGAGTGCTGGGAACAGCTCGAAGACCTCTATGGAACCGAACCGGATGCCACCGGCCGGGTTCCCGTGATCCCGGTCACCTACATGAATTCCTCCGCGGCACTCAAGGCCTTCTGCGGCGAGCGCGGCGGAATCGTGTGTACGAGCTCAAACGCGCAGACCGTTCTGGAATGGGCGTTCGAGCGCGGCCAGCGCGTCCTGTTCTTTCCCGACCAGCACCTGGGGCGCAATACCGCCAAGGCGATGGGCGTACCGCTCGAGCTGATGCCGATGTGGAATCCGCGCAAGCCGCTCGGCGGCAACACCGCACCGGAGCTCGCCGAAGCCCGCGTCATCCTCTGGCACGGATTCTGCAGCGTGCACCGTCGCTTCACCGTGGACCAGATCACCCTGGCCCGCCAAACACACCCGGGCGTGACCGTGATCGTGCATCCGGAGTGCCCGATGGCCGTCGTCGACGCCGCCGATTCGGCCGGGTCGACCGATTTCATCGGCAAGGCCATCGCTGCGGCACCCGCCGGTTCCACCTTCGCCATCGGAACCGAGGTCAACCTGGTTCAGCGCCTGGCCGCACAGTACCCCGAGCACACCATCTTCTGCCTCGACCCGGTGATCTGCCCCTGCTCCACGATGTACCGCATTCATGCGGGGTATCTGGCCTGGGTACTCGAGGGACTGGTCGGCAGCGCCGAACACCCCGCCGAGGTACTGAACCGCATCCAGGTTCCCGAGACAGACTCCCGGCACGCTCGCGTTGCCCTGCAGCGGATGCTGGCCGCCCGTCCGCCGGCCGCCGCACAGGTCCCGGTCCCCGTCACCGGCACCGTCGGGCAGGCCTGACATGGCGTCGGTGATCGTGGTCGGGAGCGGTCTGGCCGGCCTCACCGCGGCCGTGCGCGCCACGGATGCCGGCCACCGCGTGACGCTGGTCACGAAGTCAAGCCTTCCGGAAAGCAACACCCGCTACGCACAGGGTGGAATCGCCGCGGCGCTCTTCCCCGACGATTCCGTCGCCGCCCACGTTCTCGACACCCTGCGAGCCGGCGCCGGACTGTGCAGCCCTGAGGCCGTACAGGTCTTGTGTGCTGAGGGCCCGGCCCGGGTCCGCGACCTCATCCGGTTCGGCGTCGACTTCGACCATGATGAGTCCGGCATCGCCCGAGGACTCGAGGCGGCGCATTCACGTTCCCGCGTGCTGCACTCCGGCGGCGATGCAACCGGGGCGGCTATTCAAGCCGCCCTCGTGGCCACCGTGCGCCAGCGGGCACGTCGCCCCCACCCGGATGGGGTCCGTGACATCTCTTCCGGGCCCGGCATCGACATCCTCGAACACACCATGCTCATCGACCTGGTCGTTCGCGGCGGCACCGTGACGGGCGTCACCGTGCTCGGCACCCACGGCCGGGCACAGACCCTGGAATCCGATGCCGTCATCCTGGCGACCGGCGGCGCCGGCACGCTCTTCACTCACACCACCAATCCGAGCGTGGCAACGGGTGACGGCGTGGCGGCGGCCTGGCGGGCCGGGGCAGCAGTGGCCGACCTGGAGTTCTACCAGTTCCACCCGACCGCCCTCGCCGTGCCCGGCACTCCGCTTATTTCAGAAGCGGTGCGAGGTGAGGGCGCCGTACTGCGCAATCGAAACGGCGAACGGTTCATGCTCGACACCCCCGGAGCGGAACTCGCGCCGAGAGACGTCGTGGCGCGAGCGATCGCGCAGGAAATGACGGCTCAGGATGGTGAGCCGGTGTTTCTGGATGCCACCGGGCTCGGCCGCGAACTGCTCGAAACCCGTTTTCCCACCATCACGGCCGCCTGCCGCGCAGCCGGCCTGGATTGGGCCGTGCAACCGATCCCGGTGGCACCGGCGGCGCACTATTGGATGGGCGGAGTCATCACCGACGTCTGGGGACGCACCAGCCTGCCGGGACTCTTCGCAGTGGGTGAGGTGGCGCGCACCGGCGCCCACGGGGCCAACCGTCTGGCATCCAATTCACTGCTCGAAGCCGCGGTTTTCGCCGATCGGGCCGTGCGAGCGCTGGCCTTCTCTCCCGGCCAGGACTTCGTTGCGTTCGACGGAGACATCGGCATTCCCGCCGACGTCTCCCCCTCAGACATCGGCCGGCCAGGGGCATCCTCCGCAAACTTCGCGGCTGAATTCTCCAGAGACGCGCTCCAGAGCGTGATGTGGACGGCAGCCGGAGTACACCGGTCAGGAACCGGGCTGGCCGCCGCCGCCGAGTTGCTTGACGGGTGGAACACCCCGGGCCCCACGGAGACCACGAGCCTGACCGTACGGCAACTCGAAGATCGCAACCTGCTCGACCTCGCCCGGCTTGCCGTGACTGCTGCGCTCGCCCGCACCGAATCCCGCGGCGCGCACCACCGCGAGGACTACCCTGACACCCGAACGGACATGGCCCGGTCTCGGGCCTGGACTCTCTCCGTCGGCCGACCCCGCACAACGGCCCAGGAGGCCATCGCATGCTGACAGCCCACTCCATCGATACCATCGTGCAAGCCGCGCTGACCGAAGACGCACCCTGGGGCGACCTCACCTCCGAGGTGCTCATCCCCCACGACGCTGTCGCCACGGCGCAGCTCCGAGCGCGAGAATCCGGCGTGTTCAGTGGGGGTGAGGTTTTTGCTGCCGCTTTCCGCCTCACGGACCCGAAAATTTCCGTTCGGTTGCTGGTTGCAAACGGCACCGCCTTCGAAGCTGGCACTGTACTCGCCGAGGTGAGCGGCCCCGCCCGCGGCGTGCTGCAGGCAGAACGGATCGGGCTCAATTTCGTGCAGCGGATGAGTGGAATCGCCACCCTCACGTCGAGCTACGTCGCCGAGACCGTCGGCACCCGCGCCCGCATTGTGGACACGCGCAAGACCACCCCTGGGCTGCGTGCTGTCGAACGTTCGGCGGTTCGTGACGGCGGTGGACACAATCACCGCTTCAGCCTCTCCGACACCGTGATGGCCAAGGACAATCACTTGGCCGTACTCGCGGCCGGACCGCTGGGACTCACCGCCGCCCTGCTCGAGGTTCGAGGTCGGCTTTCGCACACAACCCACTTCGAGGTGGAGGTAGACCGGCTCGACCAGGTGGAAGACGTTCTCGCTGCCGGGATCGACACGATCATGCTCGACAACTTCAGTGCGGCCGACCTGCGCGCTGGCGTAGAGCTCGTGGCCGGGCGAGCGCTGGTCGAGGCCAGCGGCGGAGTTTCACTGGATACCGTTCGCGAAATCGCTGCCTCCGGGGTCGACATCATCTCGGTGGGGGCGCTCACCCACAGCGTGCGTTCCCTCGACCTCGGTCTCGACATCGTGGTGGACACCGTAGGCTGACCCGTGATCTACCTCGACAACGCCGCCACCACTCCCGTTCGACGCGAAGCTCTTGAAGCCATGTGGCCGTTCCTGACCGGCGCCTTCGGCAATCCGTCTAGCCACCACCGGGTGGGAGAGGCCGCCGCGGCCGCATTACAGGAGGCCCGGCGCAGCGTGGCGCTGTCGCTCGGCTGCCGGGCCGGTGACATTGTCTTCACGAGCGGCGGCACCGAAGCCGACAACCTCGCCGTCAAGGGCTTGGCGCTCGGCGCCCAGCAGTCACCGGGTGCTCACGGGCACATCGTCACGACCGCGATCGAACATGAAGCGGTGCTGGAGTCCTGTGACTACCTCAGCCGCCGCCACGGTTTCGAGATCACGCTCGTACCCACGGATGCCCAGGGCCGGGTGCATCCCGGCGACCTCCGTGACGCCATCCGCACCGACACCGCTCTTGTTTCCGTGCACTACGCCAACAATGAGGTCGGAACGATCCAGCTGATAGCGCAACTGGCCGCTATCGCCCACGCGGCCGGGACCCTCATTCACACCGACGCGGTGCAAGCCGGCGGCTGGCTACCACTCGATGTGACGGAACTCGGCGTGGACGCGATGAGCCTCTCCGGTCACAAGCTCGGTGCGCCTCCTGGAGTAGGCGTTCTGTTCGTTCGGGGCCGGCTGCCCCTGGAACCGCTGCTGCACGGCGGCGGGCAGGAACGGGGTAAACGCAGCGGCACCGAGAACGTCGCCGGCGCGGTGGCCTTCGCCACTGCTCTTCGCCTGGCCACGGCGGAACGCGCCGACGTGACGCAGCGCACCGCACTGCTCCGCGACGATTTCATCGCCACCGTGCTCCGGCAGACACCGAGCGCCCGGCTCACCGGTCACCCCAGCGAGCGTCTCCCCGGCACCGCATCCTTCGTCTTCCCCGGGACCAGCGGCGAGGCCGTGCTGCTCGAGTTGGAACGGCGCGGCATCGTATGTTCCAGCGGTTCGGCCTGCGCGGCGGGGAGCGACGAGGCCAGCCACGTGCTTGTGGGAATGGGACTGACCGAGGACGTGGCCCGCACCGCTGTGCGGTTCACCCTGGGGACGGGCACAACCGTCGTCGAGGCGACCGAGGCCGCCGCATCCGTTCGCGACGCCGTCACCGCCGTGCGCGGAATCCTGGCCTGACCGGGGCCCTGCTGAGGTCTTTAACCAACAACAGCTCGGAACCGGTGGTTCCGAGCTGTTGTTCACTTGCTTGTTGCGGGGGCAGGATTTGAACCTACGACCTCTGGGTTATGAGCCCAGCGAGCTACCGAACTGCTCCACCCCGCGACGCTGACCACTTGTGGTTGGTCATCCTTCGAAAAAAGCCTNGTCAGATCGCATTTTTCTCGACCCAGCTCCGTGCGTTGGTTNTTTTAGTATAGCCCACTCTTCGAGACATCTGGACCGACCTCGACCCCGTTTGGGACGCCTTCGCGCCGAGTTTTCGCCGAGTTTTCACATCTCCCCCAAAGGCACGATTTGTGACCGGGACGTGGCTGGGCAGCGCGGAATGACTGCCCACCGAAGCAATCCGTCACGGAGGAAATGTGCCCACGTTCCGAGATCCCAGGAGTGCTGCCGCCACCGGTGCGAGCCCGACGCCGGAGCCCGCACCGTGCGCTTCCTCCCAGACACGCCGAAGCACGCTCATCGCAGTCGTCATATCGGCGTCGGCTGGACCCACGTGAACGTCGACGACGCGGCCCGAGCCCACGATGCACACGAGCGCCGCGAACTGGTCATCGGCGAGCACTCCCCCGCCGGGGAGTTTCGTCCGCGCGGAAGCATGCCCTGTCGCTGTCGCGACTCGTCGCCCTCTCTCGTCGTCAGCCCGCTCCAGCAGCCGCGATTCCGCGTCCAGCAACTCGGTCGACGTGAACACAGCGGAGTGCTTCGGGCGAAAGACCGAGGTCTCGTCCTCCCGGTGAAATGCGACCGGGCTCATGGCGAGCCCGGGAGGCGTCAGGCGCAGGGAGGCGCGCTCGGCGGCATCCACTATCCAACTGATGACGGCCTCCCGATCGGAGGCCGACGCGAATCGGTACAGGATCGTTTGGCGGGCGGCCTCGGCCGTGAGATTCCAGTGCCGCCACGTGGCGCGCTTCTCGCTGACGGCCGTCATCACGCGCAACCCCAGCGCAGCGATAGCCTCGCGCGGCAGGTGCTCCGCCCGCAGCAACACCACCGATGACGCTTCCTCCCCGGCCAACGTCGAAAAGTCCTGTCCGAGCACGCGTGAAGCACGTTCTCGCCACGCCGCCGTCAGGTCCGCCAGCGAATGCACCTGCTTCACCGGCCGCGTTGCCAGCGTGGCCTGTGCGCGCAGCTTCATGATGGTCACCGGGTTCGGACGCCGCCCGTG
>JGI24770J26754_10002500_pt1 | contig 12688 bp, 11 predicted proteins | sample LakOneMetagenome_FD_26754 | JGI IMG/M metagenome (IMG submission 26754) | reverse complement strand
CCGCCGCCATGCGCGGCTGCGCGGTTCCCGCGGGAACCGACGACGCAAAAGCCGGCGCGACTCGATTGCCTGCAATCCCTGCACGGCGCGAGGCTCGACGGAAAAACACTTGGCCTGCACTACGAACTCGGCAGCGACCCGCGCACGGACCGCCCCGCCCTGGTCGCGATGATCGACGTGCGCGCGCTGGCCGCGGGCCGGCACGAATTGCAGGTCGCGCGCCCATCGAANTCCGGCGGTAAGCACGAGCGCGATCCCGGTTTCGACCGCATTCCGTTCTGGCGCTGACCGACTTCGATCTTGTGGGAGGGGGGTTGAACACCCGTTCGGCTGTTGAAAGCGACAGCCCGACTCGGCACCGCCGCGAGGTTCGCCGCGGCTGAAGCCGCTCCTGCAAAGGCCTTAAAATCGCGGCATCGTGAGCGAAACGCCGCAACGCAAAATCATCCACGTCGACATGGACGCCTTCTACGCGTCGGTGGAACAGCGAGACGATCCGGCCTTGCGCGGGCGACCGGTGGTCGTCGCCTGGCGCGGCGCGCGCTCGGTGGTATGCGCGGCCAGCTACGAAGCGCGCAAGTTCGGCGTGCGTTCGGCCATGCCCGCGGTGCGCGCCGAACGCCTGTGCCCGCAGGCGGCGTTCGTGCCGCCGGACTTCGCCCGCTACAAGGCGGTGTCGCGGCAGGTGCGCGAAATCTTCATGCGGCACACCGACCTGGTCGAACCGCTGTCGCTGGACGAGGCCTACCTCGACGTCACGCGGCCGAAGCAGGACCTCGGCAGCGCGACCGCGATCGCCGAGGACATCCGCGCCGCGATCCGCGAGGAAACCCGGCTCACCGCATCGGCCGGCATCGCGCCGAACAAATTCCTCGCCAAGGTCGCCAGCGACTGGAACAAGCCCGACGGCCTGTTCGTGCTGAAACCGGCGATGGTCGAGGCCTTCGTCGCACGCTTGCCGGTCAATCGCATTCCCGGCGTCGGCAAGGTGATGGAACGCAAGCTCGCCGAACTCGGAATCGCCATTTGCGCGGACCTGCGCGCGCTCGGCGCGGACGAGCTCGAAGCGCGCTTCGGTCGCTGGGGCCGACGCCTGCACGAACTGTCGCTGGGCATCGACGAACGCGAAGTAAGCCCGGAACGCCCGACCCTGCAGGTTTCGGCCGAGGACACCTTCGAGCGCGACCTGCTGCTCGGCGAACTGGAACCGCACATCCGGCGCATGGCGGAGAAGGCCTGGGCCGGTTACCTGCGCGAACGCCAGANGCATCCGCAGCGCATCGCCCGCACCGTGGTGCTGAAGCTCAAGACCGGCGACTTCCGCACCCTCACCCGCAGCCTCACCCCGCCGGAACCGCCGGCCTCGCTGCAGGAATTCGCCGACATCGCCTGCGTGCTGCGCGAACGCGTCGGCCTGCCTTCGCGCACCCGCTACCGGCTGGCCGGCGCCGGTCTCGCCGGCTTCAGCGAGGAAGGCGGGCTGGTGCCGCAGGATTTGTTCGGCGCATACAATCCGGATCCGCCCCAAGAGGACAGCTGATGTCGCTCGCCATCTCGAAAGTCCCGGTCCCCGCCAACGAGCCCGTCCGCGGCTACATCGCCGGTTCGCCCGAACGCGCCAGCCTGCAGGACAAATTGGCGGAACTGTCCGCATCGAAGATCGACATGCCGCTGGTGATCGACGGCAAGGACGTGCGCACCGGCAAGCTCGGACATGCGGTGATGCCGCACCGGCATTCGCATGTGCTCGGCGAGTTCCACCAGGGCGGCGCGAAAGAGGTGCGCTCCGCGATCGACGCGGCGCTGAGTGCGCAAAAGGATTGGGCGGCGTTGCCATGGGAAGCGCGCGCATCGGTGTTCCTCAAGGCCGCCGACCTGCTCGCCGGGCCGTACCGCGACACGCTCAATGCCGCGACCATGCTCGGCCAGAGCAAGACCTGCCACCAGGCCGAGATCGACAGCGCCTGCGAGCTGATCGATTTCTTCCGTTTCAACGTCGCGTTCTACGAGCAGGTGCTGCGCGAACAGCCGCAGAGCGGACCGGGCATGTGGAACCGGCTCGAGCACCGGCCGCTGGAAGGCTTCGTGTTCGCGGTGTCGCCGTTCAACTTCACCTCCATCGCCGGCAACCTGCCGACCGCGCCGGCACTGTGCGGCAACACCGTGGTGTGGAAGCCGGCGAGCACGGCGGTGTACAGCGCGCACTTCCTGATGCAGCTGTTCCGGGAGGCCGGCCTGCCCGACGGCGTGATCAACCTCGTCTCCGGCAGCGGCGGCGATGTCGGGGATCCCGTGCTCGCGGATCCGCACCTCGCCGGCATCCACTTCACCGGTTCCACCAAGGTGTTCCACCAGATGTGGCGCACGGTCGGCAACAACATCGACAAGTACCGCGGCTATCCGCGCCTGGTCGGCGAGACCGGCGGCAAGGACTTCATCATCGCCCATGCCAGCGCCGACCCGGTCGCGCTCGCCACCGCGCTGGTGCGCGGCGCCTTCGAATACCAGGGCCAGAAATGCTCGGCCGCGAGCCGCGCCTACATTCCCTCGAACCTGTGGCCGACGGTGCGCGACGCGCTCGCCGACCAGGTCGCCGGCATCCGCATGGGCGATGTGGCCGACTTCTCCAACTTCATGGGCGCGGTCATCGACGGCGCGAGCTTCAGGACCCAGAAGGCCGCGATCGACGAAGCCAAGGCCGCCAGCGACGCGGAAATCCTCGTCGGCGGCGACTGCGACGACCGCGAAGGCTGGTTCGTGCGGCCGACCGTCATCGTGACGAGGAATCCGTCCTACCGCACCCTGTGCGAGGAACTGTTCGGCCCGGTGCTCACGATCCATGTCTACGACGAGAACCAGTGGCTCGAAACCCTCGACCTCGTCGATTCGACCAGTCCCTACGCCTTGACCGGCGCGGTGTTCGCGCAGGACCGCTACGCGATCGAACAGGGCATGCGGCGCCTGCGCAACGCCGCCGGCAACTTCTACATCAACGACAAGCCGACCGGCGCGGTCGTCGGCCAGCAGCCCTTCGGCGGCGCGCGTGCCTCGGGCACCAACGACAAGGCCGGCTCGATCCTCAACCTGCTGCGCTGGATCAGCCCGCGCAGCATCAAGGAGACCTTCGTGCCCGCGCGCGACTACCGCTATCCGTTCATGGATTGAACGCGATGGATGCATCGATCCACGCGGCCGGCCTGGGCCGCGCGCAACTGCGCACCCTCGCCCTGGCCTCGCTCGGCGGTGCGCTGGAGTTCTACGACTTCGTCATCTTCGTGTTCTTCGCCACGACGATGGGTGCGTTGTTCTTCCCGCCCGACCTGCCGGGCTGGATGCGCCTGGTGCAGACCTTCGGCATCTTCGCCGCCGGTTACCTCGCGCGGCCGCTGGGCGGCGTGGTGATGGCGCATTTCGGCGACCTCACCGGGCGCAAGAAGATGTTCATGCTCAGCATCCTGCTGATGGCGATCCCCACGCTGCTGATGGGCCTGTTGCCGACCTATGCGCAGGCCGGCGTGCTCGCGCCGCTGCTGCTGTTGTTGCTGCGGGTGATGCAGGGCGCGGCGATCGGCGGCGAGGCGCCGGGCGCCTGGGTGTTCGTCAGCGAACACGTCTCGCCGCGGCACCGCAACTTCGCCTGCGGCGCGCTCTCGGCCGGATTGTGCGCCGGCATCCTGATCGGCTCGCTGGTGGCGCGCGCGATCCATGCCGAATTCGACGATGCGCGGCTGCTGGCCTGGGGATGGCGCGTGCCGTTCGTCATCGGCGGCGTGTTCGGCCTGCTGGCGATGTTCCTGCGGCGCAAGCTGCACGAGACGCCGGTGTTCGCCGAACTGCAGGCGCGTCGCGCGCTGGCATCGGAACCGCCGCTGAAATCCGTGCTGCGCGAACACGCCGGAGCGGTGCTGCTGGCGATGCTGCTGACCTGGCTGCTCACCGCCGCGGTGGTGGTGACGCTGCTGATGATGCCCACCCTGTTGCAGTCCCTGGGCGTCGGCCGCGAGGACGCGCTGGCCGGAAATACGCTTGCGATCTGCGCGACCATCGCCGCCAATCTCATTGCCGGCATGCTCGCCGATCGCTTCGGCCCGGGCCGCGTGCTGGCGCTGTGGAGCGCATTGCTCGGGTTCGCGTTCTGGTGGTTCTACACCGCGGCCATGCACGGCGGGTATTCGCAATGGGCGTATGCGCTGGCCGGCTCCGCGGTCGGCCTGACCGCGCTGGTTCCCGCCATCGCGGTCAGCGGGTTCCCGGCGCCGGTGCGGTACTCGGGGCTGTCTTTTTCCTACAACGTCGCCTACGCCATCGCCGGCGGCCTCACCCCGGTGCTGCTGAGCCTGGCGATGAAGGACGACCACGCCGCGCCGATGCACTACATCGCCGGCATGTCGGTGCTCGGCGTTGCGCTGGGATTGTTCGTGGCGCTGCGGCGTTCGCACGCCGATTGACGCCGCGGGTCAGAAGAACCAGCGCAAGCTCAACTGCGCCTGCATGTCCACCTGCCGCGGCTTGCGGCCTTCCTCGGTGCGCTGGTCGCGCGTGCTGTCGATGCGCAGCAGCTCGCCGCTGACCCGCCAGTGTTCGCGCGGACGCCAGTTGATCGCGGCCGTCAGCGCATTGCCGTGCTCGTTCAGTGGCGCATCGAGCGTCTCCGGCAACTGGCGGATGCGGAACCAGTCCATCCGCAGCGCAGCCTGCCATGCGCCGCCGGGATTCCACCCGGCGAGCAGGTAGCCCGCGCTGAACCTGCTGTCGAGGTAGAGCCCCGGCACCGGTTCGAACGCGGTGCTGCCGTCCATCGCCTGTGCAAGCAATTCGATGTTCCCCAGCGGTAGCTTCGCGCCTACGCTCCAGAAGCGCGTGCGCCATGCGAACAGCTGCCGGCCGGCGACCATCGTCGATGCTTCCGGATCGCCGCGGTTGTCGTAGCGCAACAGGGCGAAGCGGCTGCCGTCCGCGCCGTCGCGCGCGATGCCGGCATACCAGCCGATGCGATGGTCGATCTCGAGGAAGGGGTCGTACAGCACCGGCACCGGCGCGGACGCGTCGTCGGCGTAAACGTCCGGTTCGCGCAGGCGCGCGAACAGGCCAGAGGTCAGGTCGTTCATCGCCCAGCCGCGCGCAGCGAGCAGTTCACCGGCCGGGTCGTTGCGCCCGAATGCGGACGCCACGCCGCTCCAGGTCGCCGCGTCGCCGCGATGTTCCAACCGCACTTCGAGTCCGGTGCTGCGTAGCTCCTCGCCGATCCAGCTGTTGATCGCCGATGGCGTCAGCGTCCACGCGCTGGTCCAGCCCACCGCATCGTTTTCCAGCGATATCGGCGGGAAAAACGCGCCGCCCTTCACCGACCAGCGCCATGCATTGGTGGACACCGGGCGCCAGCGCAGGCTCGCATCGAGCAGGTCGAGCGGACGCCGCTGGTCGCCCTGGAATTGCAGGGTCGCGGTGCCCAGCAACGAGGGCGTGATCTGGAACGCGCCGGTGAGCGCGCCTGTGAATGACGCGTCCGAGCCTGGACCGAAGCGCGTCTTGCCCAAGCCGCCATCGCTCCAGTCCTGTTCCGTGGATGGTGCGGCGATGCGCGCATCGACATAGCCCTGCCACGACACCGATTGCGCAGCCGCCGGCCCGCAAGCGCAGGCGAGCAGCAATGCGGGCAGCGATGGACGACTCACGTCGGCACCGCCCGGCGTTCGCCGAATTCGCGCCCCGGCCAGTCGCCGCCGGCGAGGAATGCATCGAACGCGCCCGCGNCCATGGGCTTCGCGACCAGATACCCCTGCGCGTGGTCGCAACCGACATCGGCGAGGAAGGCGAGCGCCCTCGGATCGTCCACGCCTTCGGCAGTGACGCGATAGCCGAGGTGGTGGCCGAGCTCGACGATGGAACGCACGATCAGCTGGTCCTCNCGCGCGCTGCCCAGGCGGGTGACGAAGGTGCGGTCGATCTTCAGTTCGCGCACCGGCAGCCGGCGCAAATAGGCGAACGACGACTGGCCCACGCCGAAATCGTCGATCGACAGGTCGACGCCCTGCTCCGCCAGTCGCCGCAGCACCGCGATCGCCGCATCCGGCTTGCCCATGATCGCNCTCTCGGTCACTTCCAGCGCGATGCCTCCCGGGCGCACGCGGTGCGCCGCGAGCATTTCGGCCACGCGGCGCGGCAATTCGTTGTCGTCGAGGTCGCGGGCGGAGATGTTCATCGAAACGCGCAGCGCATGCCCCTGTTCCTGCCAGCGCGCGGCCTGGGCGATGCCCGCNGCCAGCACCCAGCGCGTGAGGCGTCGCACNTTGCCGCTTTCCTCGGCCAGCGGCACGAAGGTCGCCGGCGGGATCGCGCCGAGCCGCGGATGCTGCCAGCGCACCAGCGCTTCCACGCTGTCGATGAAACCGCTGCGCAGGTCGAGCTTGGGCTGGTAGTGCAAGGCGATGCCCGCGTCGCCGGCGATGGCTTCGCGCAGGTCCGCCATCAGCGACAGGCGTTCCGGCCGGTGTGGATCGGTGGCGGGGTCGTACACCGAAACCGGGTCGTCGGAACCCAGGGTCGCGATCAGGGCGACTTCGGCGCGTCGCAGCAGGTCGCCCGCCTGCGTGCCGTGCGCGGGTGCGAGCGCGATGCCGACCGTCGGCGCGAGGTCGAGCGTGAGTTCGGCTTCGCGGTACGGTTCGGACAACGCTTCGACGATGCGGAAGGCGGTGGCGATCGCCCCCTGCCGGTTCGCCTGCGGCAGGAACACCGAGAACTGCGCGTCGGTGGCACGCGCGATGCCGCCGCCGCGCACGGGTTCGTGCAGGCGTTCGCCGGCCTGTCTCATCACCCGGTCGCAGACTTCATGGCCCAGGGTCTTGATGATGTCCGGCAAACGCCCGAGCCCGACCATCAGCAACGCGGCCGGCGCATCGGGTTGCGCGGCCAGNGCGCGTTCGATCTCCGCCTCCGCGGCGGCGCGGTTCGACAAGCCCGTGACCTGGTCGTGGCCGGCCTGGTAGAGGATCCGCGCTTCGCGTTCGTGGATCGAACGCGACATGCTCGCGAACGCGGACGCGAGCTGCCCGAGTTCGTCGCGCACGGGCGTTTCCACGCTCGCCGCCTCGTCGGCCAGTGCGTAATCACCGGCCGCAATGCGCCGNGCCGCCGCGGCCAGCCGCTCGACCGGGCGAGACACGCTGCGCGCGATGAACCACGTGCCGACCAGGCCCACCAGCAGTCCAAGCAGGCTCAGCGCGCCCCAGGCCAGCGCGACCGAACGATAGGGGCGCAAGGCCTCGTCGACCGAATAGCCGAGCAACGCGGCCACCGGCGCGCTGCGTTCGGCGCGATCGAGCCATACGCCCTGCACCACGTATTCGCGACCGGCGATGTCGACCGTATCCGGCTGCGTCGGCAACGTGGCGCGCGGCGCCAGCAAACTCGAAGCCATGCCCGTGGCCTCGTTGCCGTGCGCGAGCAGGATCCAGCGCCCGTCCTTGCCGAGGCTGGCGAGTTCCACCCGCTTCGGCAAGGTGGACTGCTTCTGCAACTGCGACAGCAGCCGGTCGTCGAGCGGGATCACCGCGGCGATGAACCCGGTGAGGTTGGGNGCGAACACCGGCACCACCACCATCCAGTAGGCGCCGCCCTTCAGCGCCACCACCGCGGACACCGGCCGTTCCAGCGCGCGGTCGGTGAGGTCCGGATACGGGAACGCCGCGCCGGTCGCGTATTCGCCGCGCGTATCCGCCTGCACGTCGCCGGCCACGTCGATGGCGAACATCTGGCTCGCGCCAACCCGGCGCCCGTGGTTGCGCAACGCCGACAACAACGTCGCTTCGTCGCGCTGCGCGAATGCTGAACGCAGGGCGTAATCCAGCGCCAGCAGGTTCACGCTGTCGGCAACGCGCGCCGACACGTCGCCGAGCTGGTGCACGAACGCGGTCGATGCGACCTGCAATTGCCGCTGGCCCTCCTCGATCAACTGGTGCCGCGCGACCTGATAGACCAGCAGCGCGGTCAGGCCCTGTACCACGACCAGCGCGGCGACGAAGAAGCATGCGAGCCGGAGGCGGAATCCCATGCGCGCCTTCAGTAGTGCACGTGTTCGCGCCCGGCCTGCAGCCGCGGATCGGGTAGCAGCCGCAGCGGTACCGCCAGCGTTTTCGCCGGACCCGCGGCCGCGATCGTCACCTTCTGCACCGGATCGGTGCGACCGGGACGCAGCCGCGGTTGCCAAACGCGTATTTCATAGTCACCTGCGGGCAATGCGTCGAACGCGGCCTTGCCCGATGCGCCGGTCTGCACCCGCCACGGCGCATCGGTGACGTACAGGTAGGCAATCATCTGGTCGTGGATGTTGCAGCCCACGGCGATTGCGCCGGGCTTGTCGAGCTTGAGCGGCGGCGAACTCTGCGCGGGCACGAGCACGAATTCGAAAGTCCGCGCCGGCGAGAAAGAATAGACGTGGTGGCGGGTGGCATCGCTGTTGCGGAACACGACTTCGTCGCCGGGCCGGAACACCAGCAGGTACGGCACGAACATCAGATCGCGCTGGTCGACGTAGCGCCGGGCCGGCTTCGAGGGCGCGGGCCNGGCCTGGTCGCCGAGCGGACGCAGCATCACCACGGCATCGGCCACGGGCTTGCCGCTGCCGTCGGCCACGGCGACAGTCAGTTCTCCCGCCGATGCATTGCCCGCCCAGAGCGCAAGCACCAGCAGCACGACCTTCACGGGCCTTTTCCCCACGCGTCACCCCCGTTCGCGTCGTGGACGCGCGGAGCCTAGCACTTCGGCGCGCCAACGCGTTGCGAAGTGGTTCCGGGTTTGCCTGTCGCGGTCGGTGATGCAGTCAAAGGTCGAACGCGAGCAGGTCCAGCCCGGTCGCGGCGCGGACCACGCGCGGGTACAGCAGGTTGCCGTGGGTCGCGTTGGTGGACACCACCAGGGCGCGATGCCGCGAGGCATCGCCGATGGCGAAGGATTTGAAGATGCCGGCATTGCTGCCCGAGTGGTAGAACACCGGTCCGCGCGATGTCGCTTCGATGTTCCAGCCCAGGCCCTTGTCGGTCCAGCGGCCCGGCACGTCGATCTGTTTGCGCAACATCGCGGCGCGGGTCTCCGGCCGCAATTCCCATGGCGCCGGATCGGCATGCACCATCAGCGCCATGAAGCGGGCGTAGTCCCCTACCGTGCAATGCAGGCTCGCGGCGGCGTCGGCGAGGATGTCGCCCGGCCAGTTGACGATCCCTGTCCCCGTGTTGGCCCGTGCCAACGGCATCGCGCGCTCGGCATCGGCGTAGCGCCAGTCGGACAGCGGCTTGTTCCACTGTTCGGCGACCGGCAGTGCCGCGCCCCAGGCTTCGCGCAAGCCCTGCGGCGGTTTCGCGGCATCCGCATCGCCGGGCACGCCGTAACCATGCACCGAACGCGCTGCTATTTCGGAATCCCAGCCGTAGCTGCTGTCGCGCATGCCGGCGGGGTCGAACAGCAATCGCCGCATCGTGCGGTCGAGGCTTTCGCCGGTGATTTCTTCCACCACCAATTGCAGCCAGACGAAGGCTTCGCCCGAATAATCGATGCGCGTGCCCGGCGCGACCGCGGGCACGAGTTTTTCGCGGGCCGGATCCTTGCGCCAGTTCGGCAAGCCGGTCGAATGGCGCAGCACGTCGCGGACCGTGATGCGGTCGATCCACGGGCCATGCCCGAGATAATCCGGTCGCCGGTAATCGACCAGCGGCTTGTCCAGCGAGAGTTCGCCGCGATCCACCAGTTGCAACACCGCGTAGGCGAACGGCGGCTTGCTCATCGACGCGACTTCGAACAGCGTCGCATCGTCGACCGGCACATTGCGTTCGACATCGGCCAGGCCGAAACCGCGCGACCACGCCAGCTTGCCCGCTTCGACCACCGCGATGCCCATGCCCGGAACGCCCAGCGCCTGCATCTGCCGTGGCAGGTCCTGGAGCAATTCCTGCGAAGGAATCCAGTCCGCATCCGGGTCGATGCGCGGCGCCGGCCATGCGCGCGCCGGCAGCATGGAAGCGGTCGCAAGGCCGAGGCCGGAGGCCAGCAGCCTGCGCCTGGACCACGATACTGGCGGATTGTTCGGCATGCGCTTCATTGAAGTTCCTCCGTGGCCTCGCATCAAGCGTGACGCGCCAGGCGCGATAATCCCCCTCGCCTGCCATGGCCGACGCATGACGACGATCCCCGACAACGATCCGAAGCCGCAGCCGCCGGAGAAGCCGCTCCCGGCGGAATGCTGCGAAAGCGGTTGCGCGATGTGCGTGTACGACGTGTATGCCGACCAGCTGGAAGCCTACGAACAGGCGCTGGCGGCGTGGAAGGCGAGGCATCCTGGCGCCGGTTGAGCGCAGCGCGCACCCGGGCTTCACCCGCGCCATGTTCGAATCACCGCGGTTCCCCGCGACACGGTCGTTCCATGGGCACGCAGGCTTCCTCGCACAAGGTGGTATACGCGGCGCTGGCCGGCAACATCGCCATCGCCGTCGTCAAATTCGTGGCCGCCGCGATCAGCGGCAGCGCGGCCATGCTCAGCGAAGGCGTGCACTCGCTGGTGGACAGCGCCAACGAGTTGTTGTTGCTGTACGGGCTGAAGCGCGCGGCACGCCCGGCCGACGCCAGCCACCCCTTCGGCTATGGCCGCGAGCTGTACTTCTGGAGCTTCATGGTCGCGCTGCTGGTGTTCGCGCTGGGTGCCTTGGCCTCGATCTACCACGGCTACGAGCAACTGCTGGAACCGCGCCCGATCGAACGCGCCGGGATCAACTACGCGGTGCTGGCGGCCTCGTTCGTGTTCGAGTCCGGCTCGTCGTGGGTCGCATTCCGCAAGTTCCATGCGCAGGCAGCCGGGCGCGGTTACCTGGAGACCTTCCGCCGGAGCAAGGACGCGATCACCCTCACCGTGTTGCTCGAAAACGCCGCGGCCCTGCTCGGCCTGGCCATCGCCGCGGCCGGGATCGCGGCCGCACAGGCGCTCGGCATGCCCCGGCTCGATGGCGTGGCCTCGATCCTGATCGGATTGGTGCTTGCGGGCGCTGCGCTGTTGCTGGCGCGCGAAACCAAGGCCTTGCTGCTCGGGGAATCCGCGCGCTCGCAGGTCGCGGCCACGATCCGCGCCATCGCCGACGGCGACCCGGCGATCCGCGCCGCGAACGGCGTATTCACCGCGCAGATGGGGCCCGACCAGGTGGTCGCCGCGCTCAGCGCGGAGTTCGAGGACGGGCTGTCCACGCCGCAGGTCGAAGCGAGCATCCACCGCATCGAAACCGCGGTACAGGCGACCCACCCGGAAGTCGCGGCGCTATTCGTGAAGCCGCAGACGCCGGAAGTGTTCCGCCGCGCGCAGGCGCGGCTGGCGAAGGCGCCGGACGCGAAGATTGAGCCCGGCTCGAATCGAAGCCACTGACCGCATTGAGGTCGCTCCGCTGCCCCGCTTCAGGCGCCGCGTGCAGTGAGGTGGATAATCGAAACCACAGCCGCCGGAATGCCGGAAAGCGGCTGCGAGGTCTGTGTGTACGACGTCTGCGCCGAACAGCTGGAGGCCTACCCACAGGCGCTGGCGGCGTGGAAGGCGCGGCATCCCGAAGCGACGGAGCGACCAGCATGAACGTGCGCGACGAGATCGATGCCTACATCGCGGCGCAGGCGGAGCCGAAGCGCAGCGACCTGCAGGCGTTGCACGAACTCATCCCGGGCCTGATGCCGGGCTGCCGGTTGTGGTTCCTCGATGGCAAGGACGAAAACGGCCGCACGATTTCCAATCCCAACATCGGTTACGGGGAACAAACCCTCCAGCAGGCCGGTGGAAAGACCCGGGCGTTCTACCAGGTCGGCACCAGCGCCAATACGACGGGCATCTCCGTCTACATCATGGGCCTCGGGGACAAGAAGGCCCTGGCGGAAAAGTTCGGGAAGCGCATCGGCAACGCCAGCGTGACGGGGTATTGCATCAAGTTCCGGAAACTCGCGGATATCGATGTCGATGTCCTTGTCGAAGCGATGCGATACGCGATCGAACAGACGCGCACCTGACGATGCATACGGAACGGCGCACCATCCCGGCGCGCCGTCCTCCAGTCACGCGATCCAGCCGCGCGCGATCGCCTTGCGCGACAGCCAGGCCTGCAGCACCCCGACCAACGTAATGAACGCCGGCATCGGTAGTGCCGCGCCCGCGCCCAGCACTTCCACCGCGCCTCCGGGCAGGAACNCCTGCGCGAACTGCACGATGATGGCGAGCAGCGACAACGCGAACAGCGGCCACGCGGCGCGCTTGTNGAGCAGCAGCATCAATGCACCGAGCGCGCCGGAGAACACGGCGATGCCGTACACGATCCACATCCACGCCGGCATGGCATTCCACAGTTGCTGCTGCCCGGCCGGCAGGGCGGCGATCTGTTCGGGCGTCATCGAGTACTGGGTCCAGAACATGTAGCAGCCGAACAGGTTCCACAGCAGGAACACGATGGCCGCGATCCGGAACCAGCCCGGACGCGCCGAAACGGGTGTGTTGTCCATGCGATCCTCCCCAGGGCACCGAAGCGGTGCCGGCGGAGCATACGCCCGGCGCGCCTGCCCGGCACTTGACCCGGTTTGGCCGGAAAACCCGGCCCGATGCGCGGGTGTCCACGCTTTTCATGTCGAACGCGAGTTTTTTTTCTTTGCTGGCGCTCCGCTCTTTTCGGGTGGAACG
>JGI24770J26754_10002493_pt1 | contig 12706 bp, 11 predicted proteins | sample LakOneMetagenome_FD_26754 | JGI IMG/M metagenome (IMG submission 26754) | reverse complement strand
GTATCAGTATGAAGCCCATATCGCCACTCACGGATTTCAGTTTTGATTTCCAGGACCTGGACCTGCAAAGGAAATAATGTTTGGATGTGCATAAAAGATCTAAGAAACATCAGCGGTATTTATTTGCTGGCATGTTTTTTGAAAATTATTGATAGCATGTTTCTTCTAAAAAGTTTGTTCACAGTAAGCCTGCAGAGGAACTGTTGAGAACATACTTACCTTATACGGTTTATTCAGTAAAAGAAAAACAGGAGGAACAATTGAAGGGTTTTGTTTAACAGCAAAACCCTTTTTCATTTTATAATAATTAAAATAAAAGGCCGGCAATTTAATTACCGGCCTGTTGCATTCCTGGGTTATGAATGATCTAATTCTTTTTAAGTATGGTTGCCCCGCCAATGATGCTGAGCAAAACCAGTACAATAAAAATATAGAAAATAACTTTTGCTATGGAAGCTGCGCCTGCGGCAATTCCTCCAAAACCCAGCAAGGCTGCTATTAATGCGATGACAAGAAATGTCAGTGTCCATTTTAACATGATGATTGATTTTAGTTAAAATAATGAATGCAAAAAAGTTTCCAAATATGGATCAGGCATTTTTTGGTTTGGTAAATACGATCCTGGGGAAGCTTTTATACATTACTGTAGAAGAGCACCTACATATATACGGCTAACTTAAATGCATCTTTGCATTCGAGAACACCTGTGTGCGATGATGTATTTTCTGGAAAGGCATCATATCAGCTTTACTGTCTGAATTTCTTCTTCTTTTAACCAGGTAGGTAATTAAAGCGGCGCCTGCAGCAGCAGCGGCAGCTACGATCATTTTATTTTTCATAATATATAGTTTTATATAGAAATGGCAATGGCCATGCCACAATGATCAAATGCCCTCTATAAAATGTCATCAACAAGCTGTTACATAATCCCTGAAATTATCTATGANNGCTGCCTGTTTTTGCTTTGGTCACGCATGGGTGCATCATCACNCCTGCAACAGTCATCGCAATCATGTCATCCGGAAATGAAGTGGCAATAATCCCTTACGGGCTCGCCATGCTNTCNATGGTGATGGTATTGGTAACCAATCTTGCCGCTTTACCAACAAAATATACGATCCNTGTCTTTGCCTTAAGCATCCTTGCTGATATTGCGATCGTAGCTTCCGTGCTGCTGTAGGCGAAAGTTTATATTATACCGGCGTTAAAATAGTTGCCANTGATTCACTGATTATACTCTTTGAATCAGTGGCAATTCAATTGAACTAATTTCGTGTAATCCGTTTCTTTAATTCGTGTAACGCCCCAATTCATGCTATTCAATAAAAAATCTCCACCGTTCACACAAAAAAATTTGGATATAAAATTGCCTTTACCTTACCTTTGTTAACCATTTGGTTAAATTATATGGATAAGAAAAAGATAGAGCAATCAACAGAAGATAAGATACTGGCAGCAGCCAGGAAAGTATTCGTTGCAAAAGGAATGGCAGGTGCCCGTATGCAGGACATCGCTGATGAAGCCGGTATCAATAAAGCGCTGTTGCATTATTATTTCAGGAATAAGGAAAAGCTATTCGAAATGATATTTGTATCGGCTGCACAGAAATTATTCCCCAGGGTAAATACCATTTTTGAATCCGACATGCCCCTTTTTGAAAAGATCGAGAAATTCTGCGAACAGTATATGGACGTAATGATGGAGAACCCTTACCTGCCTGCATTTGTACTGAATGAGATCAACCAGGATCCCGGGACCTTCCTTAAAAAAATATGGGGAAAGGAAAACCTGCCAAGGCCTCAGAAATTCCTGGAACAGATAGAACGGGAAGTAAAGAAGGGAACCATCAAAAAGATCAGCCCGCTGCATTTATTAATGAACCTGATCTCGATGACCATCTTCCCCTTTGTTGCAAAATCCATGTTCCAGTTCAATATGCACCTGGACGAACTACAGTACCGGTCGATCATGGAACAACGAAAAAAGGAAGTGCCGAAATTCATCATTGATTCAATCAGAAAATAATTTTTTTATGCAAGTATTGACTATTTGGTTAAATAAACTGGTTAAGCCCGGTGCCTGCGTATTTGCCTTGCTGGCTACGTTTTCCATACAGGCGCAGCAACTCACCCATTTGACACTGGAGCAGGCCAATGAACTGGCCCGTAAAAATTATCCCCTCATCAAACAGAAAGACCTGGTAAAGCAAACGGCCGACCTGAATATTGAAAATCTTCAAAAAGGATTTTTACCGCAGTTCAGCATTAGTGGCCAGGCCACATACCAGTCTGATGTAACAAAAATCGATGTGCCGATACCCGGGTTTAAGATAGACCCGCCCGGGAAGGACCAATATAAAATACTGGCGGATGTGAACCAGGTGATCTACGATGGTGGCTACATAAAAAAACAACAGGAAATGCAGCAATTAAATGCGGCAGTGGAAGACCAAAAGGTTGAAGTTGAATTATACAGGTTGCGTGAAAGGATCGATCAATTGTATTTAGGAGCGCTATACCTGGATGCACAAATCAAACAGGCGGCTTTGGTAAAAGCGGACCTGCAAACCGGTATCAATAAAGTAGAAGCACAGGTACAAAATGGCGTAGCATTCAGGTCAAACCTCAATCTTTTAAAAGCAGAATATCTGAAAGCAAACCAGCGGGCGGTTGAATTGAATGCTTCCCGTAAAGGTATGCTGGAAGCACTGGGCTTATTTCTTGGCCAGCCTGTTGACAACAATGTTGTGCTGGAAATGCCGCCGGCGCAGGCAACTATATTGCAAACGGGGATCAGCAGGCCCGAGATGAAACTATACGGTTATCAAAACAAACTGCTCTCACAGCAAACAAAAATGATAAAGGCAAAAAACCTTCCCAGGGCAAGCCTTTTTGTCCAGGGAGGATACGGCCGCCCTGCATTGAACCTCTTAAAAAATCAATTTGATTTTTATTATATCGGAGGCCTCCGTTTCAACTGGTCGCTGGGTGGTTTATATACAAAGAAAAAAGAAAACCAATTGGTGGAAATTTCTAAACGATCTGTCGATATCCAGCAGGAGCTTTTTTTACTGAATACAAATACACAGTTAAAACAACAGCAGGCAGAGATCGATAAATACAATGAGCTTATTGCAGGCGATAACGAGATCATCCATTTAAGAAATGAAGTAACAACAGCCGCAAAAGCCCAATTGGAAAATGCAGTGATCACTGCCAATGATTACCTGCAGCAGGTAAATGCCGAAGACCAGGCAAGGCAATCACTGATCACACACCAGCTGCAATTGTTACAGGCGCAAATAAATTATCAAACTATATCAGGGAAACAATAAAACAATGGGTATGTACAAAAAATATATGTTGATGCCGGCGCTTATTATTGCGTTGGCAGCATGCAGTACCGGCAATCAAAAATTCGATGCTTCCGGAACTTTTGAAGTGGAAGAAGTCGTGGTGTCTTCTGAAGTGCCGGGTAAGATACTTTCACTTAATATACAGGAAGGGGATACAGTTTCAGCAAATAAGATTGTTGGAACGATTGACGCCGGTAATCTTTCCCTCCAGAAAGAACAGGTGGAGGCAAGCATTCAATCCCTCTCGGAAAAAACAGCCGATGCATCACCACAGGTTAAACTTTTAGAGAACCAGCTTGCCGTTCAGCAATCAAGACTGGCAAACCTCCTGCATGAAAAAACNAGGCTTGAGAATTTGTTGAAAGCCGATGCCGCAACCGGTAAGCAGGTTGATGATATCAATGCACAGATCGATATCGCCCGTAAAGAAATTGCCGTAACNGCACAGCAAATAAATGTGCAACGCAATAATATTTCAACGCAGAACCGCAGCATCCTCAGCGAAGGAAAACCGCTGCAGAAAAAAGTTGCGCAAATAAACGACCAGATACAAAAAGCAAATATTGTGAACCCTGTTTCAGGCACAGTGATCACGAAATATGCAGAAGCAGGTGAATTAACTGCTGCCGGCAAAGCGATCTATAAGATCGCCGATATGAAGGAAATGACCCTGAGGGCTTATATCAGCGGTGATCAATTTTCACAGGTAAAATTAAACCAGCCCGTAAAAGTTTTTATAGACAGTGGCGCCCATGCATACCGGGAGATCACTGGTACGATCAGCTGGATCTCAGACAAGGCTGAGTTTACACCCAAGACCATACAAACAAAAGATGAACGTGCCAACCTGGTGTATGCCATAAAAATAAAAGTGAAGAACGATGGTTATCTAAAGATCGGTATGTATGGCGAAGTGAATTTTAATTAAGAGTTTCTCAAAAGAAATAAAATGGATCCGGCTGTTAGTGTAAAAAATATTGAAAAAAGTTACGGCTCAAAAAAGTCGAGGGTGCAGGCCCTTGAAGGAATTTCTTTTGAAGTCTCCCGGGGCGAACTGTTTGGTATCATCGGCCCTGATGGTGCAGGTAAAACTTCTTTGTTCAGGATACTGACAACTTTATTACTGGCCGACAAAGGCGAAGCAACCGTGGATGGCTTTGATGTGCTGAAAGATTATAAACAGATCAGGAACCGGGTTGGATACATGCCCGGCAAATTCTCCCTTTACCAGGATCTCAGCGTTGAAGAGAATATCGAATTCTTTGCAACGATGTTCAATACAAGCATTGCAGCAAATTATGAACTCATCAAAGATATTTATGTGCAGATAGAGCCCTTTAAAAAAAGAAGGGCCGGAAAATTATCGGGTGGCATGAAACAGAAACTGGCCTTATGCTGTGCATTGATACACCGCCCCACTGTTTTATTCCTCGACGAGCCGACAACAGGTGTTGATGCAGTTTCGAGGAAAGAGTTTTGGGAGATGCTGAAAAAATTAAAACAACAGGGCATTACCATTCTTGTAAGCACCCCTTATATGGATGAAGCTGCGATCTGCGACCGGGTGGCCCTGGTTCAATCAGGAAAAATAATGTCGGTTGATACACCGGCAGCCATCATTGAAAAATTCGGCAGGGACATTTTCGCCGTTCGCTCCGCCAACATGTTCCGGTTATTAAAAGAACTCATGGATTATGAAGGAGCATCGGATGCTTATTCTTTTGGAGAATACCATCATGTGATCATGAAAAATAAGAACGACGGACCAGCATTGAAAGACTACTTATCAAAATTCAGGGAAACAGACCTGGAAATAAAACAGGTGATGCCTGATATAGAAGATTGTTTCATGGCATTGATGAAAACCGTTTAAACAATGACTGAAAAAAATACACCAGGAAGCGATGAGAAGGCAATAACCGTTGAACAGCTTTCAAAAAAATTTGGCGACTTCACCGCAGTGGATGCCATTTCATTTGAAGTGAGCAAAGGAGAGATATTCGGTTTCCTGGGCGCCAACGGGGCCGGTAAAACAACGGCCATGCGAATGCTCTGCGGTCTTTCCAGGCCAACTTCGGGAAATGCAACAGTGGCAGGCTTTGACGTGTATCGCCAGACAGAAAGCATCAAGAAAAATATCGGGTATATGAGCCAGAAATTTTCTTTGTATGAAGACCTCACCATAAAAGAGAACATGCAATTCTATGGTGGCATTTATGGCAAGACCAGCGATTTCATCAAACAGAAAACAGCATTCGTGCTTGACCAGCTTCACCTGGAAAGCGAAGGAAATAAATTAGTGAGTTCCTTGCCCCTGGGCTGGAAACAAAAGCTTGCATTTTCTGTTGCCATCTTTCATGAACCCGGGATCGTTTTCCTGGATGAACCAACCGGTGGTGTTGACCCGGTAACAAGAAGGGAATTCTGGAACATGATCTACCAGGCGGCAGCATCCGGCATCACCATTTTTGTTACAACACATTATATGGATGAAGCAGCTTATTGCGACCGGGTATCTATTATGGTGGATGGAAAAATTGAAGCGATGGATACACCCAGTCAATTAAAGAAGATACATGGGGCCGCATCCATGGATGAAGTGTTTTTAAAACTGGCAAGAAAGGCGGTAAGAAGCGGGGAATAGTAATTGGTACCCGGTAAATAATCAATAAATTCAATGAAGCAATTTTTATCATTTGTAAAAAAAGAATTTTATCATATCCTGCGTGACAGGCGTACGATACTGATCCTGCTGGGTATGCCCATCGCACAGATCATCATATTTGGTTTTGCACTTACCAATGAAGTGAAGAATGCTAAGATCGCGGTACTGGATCAGTCAAAAGACATCGCTTCCACTTCCATTACCCGTGAAATAAATGCCAGCCGCTATTTTGATGTTGCCGAAGAACTGCATAACTATAATGAGATCGAACCGGCCTTCAGGTCTGGCAATATCCGGATGGCGATCGTATTCCCGCCAAACTTTAATGAAGACCTGCTTCATTTTAATAAAGCGCAGGTACAGTTGATCGCCGATGCCTCAGATCCGAATGTTGCCAACACNCTTACCAATTATGCAACATNGGTGATCATGGATTACCANGACCGGATCACGAATGAACAGCGGCTTCCTTACACGATCCATACAGAGATGCGCATGCTCTATAACCCGGGGTTAAAAGGTGCTTACAGTTTTGTGCCGGGTGTAATGGCCATGGTATTGATGCTGGTTTGCACCATGATGACAGCCATCACCATTGTTCGTGAAAAGGAAACGGGAACGATGGAAGTATTATTGGTATCGCCGATCAGGCCTTTAAAAATAATCATTGCCAAAGCAGTTCCTTATTTACTGGTATCTGTAATAAATATCGCAAGCATTTTATTGCTGAGTGTTTTTGTGCTGGACGTTCCTATCAATGGAAGCTTATTGCTATTATCGGGTGTAAGTATTTTATTCGCATTAACCTCTCTTTCGCTGGGCTTACTGATCTCTGCTGCAACCGGCTCACAGCAAACCGCGATGTTCATTTCACTCATTGGNCTGTTCCTGCCCACCGTGATGCTGAGCGGGTTCATGTTCCCTATAGAGAATATGCCTTTTTTCCTGCGGCTGATCTCGAATATTGTTCCTGCAAAATGGTTCTATACGATCGTAAGGTCGGTGATGATAAAAGGAGTCGGGTTTTCCATGATCTGGAAAGAAGTAGCCGTGCTTACAGGCATGATGCTTTTCTTCCTGTTGCTGAGTATTAAAAAATTCAAAATAAGACTGGCATGAGGGTGCTTCGATTTTTATTGCAAAAAGAATTCAGGCAGATATTCAGGAATAAAGCCATCCTGCGGATCATCTTTATGATGCCGGTCATTCAATTGCTCATACTTCCATGGGCAGCCGATTATGAAATGAAGAATATCAAAGTGGCAGTTGTTGATCACGATCATTCTGCTTATTCACAAAGATTGATTTCAAAAGTTACAGCCTCCGGGTATTTTATCCTGGAAAATTATACAACCTCATTCAGCCGGTCGCTTACAGATATTGAGGAGGATAAAGCCGACCTGGTACTGGAAATACCCGCTTCATTCGAAAAGAACCTGGTGAAAGAAAATGAATCAACACTTTTCCTGGCGGTGAATGCGATCAATGGNGTAAAAGCAAATCTTGGCGGGGCTTACCTGCGGATGATCATCCAGGATTTCAACAGGGAANTAAGGCTGGAGTGGATACAGTTTCCACGCTATAGCCCGGTATTGACCATTGATGTGGTNTCNTCCAACTGGTATAACCCGNTACAGAATTATAAATATTTTATGGTGCCGGGTATACTGGTGATATTATTAACAATGGTAGGNTCGTTCCTGGCATCTCTCAATATTGTAAAAGAAAAAGAGATCGGTACCATCGAACAGATCAATGTTACGCCCATTAGAAAATACCANTTCATCTTNGGCAAGCTGATCCCTTTCTGGATACTGGGTTTGGTAGTGCTCAGCATCGGCCTCGGCATCTCAAGGCTTTTCTATGGCATCAGTCCTGTTGGTAGTTTGGGAGTGATCTATGCATTTGCCGCGGTTTATTTATTGGCAGTGCTGGGATTGGGATTGCTGATCTCAACCTACACCGCTACGCAGCAACAGGCCATGCTGATCTCCTTTTTCTTAATGATGATCTTTATTTTATTAGGCGGCTTATATACTTCGATAGACAGTATGCCGCATTGGGCCCAACTGGTCACGAAAGCAAATCCCGTTGCTTATTTTATAGAAGTGATGCGGATGGTTGTTTTAAAGGGAAGTGGCTTTGCCGANATNAAATACCAGCTCCTNACCATTTTTGGTTTTGCTGTTTTGTTGAATGGGTGGGCTGTTGCCAGTTATAGAAAAAGATCTTGATNTAAATTCCTGTAATAGCATTTCNANTAATCAGTTCGTGCTTCAAATCAGTGTAATTAGTGTAATTCGTTTAATTCGTGTTTCAAATTCGTGTTATTATATTTTATAATCCGTGCCGCCTCTTTTGTTAACGCATTAACGAAATACCGGTATCTTCAAAAAAATAGATAAATTGGTTGACCAAAACTTCATGTGATGCTATACAAGTGCCCTGACCCACGCCCGGTTCTGACCGCTATGCTGTTACTGTGTTTTTTAAGCAGCCATGCCCAGACAAGCTTTTCTGATAAGATACCGGAATGGAAAACAAAATTTCCTAAAGAAGAAATTGTAGCAAATGTTTTTAAGGAAACCGTTGATTTCTCATTGAACCCTGCCCCCAGGGAAGGCGAAGCAAAAGTAAGGGCGAGTGTTTCATCCGAAACGGTGATCGTGCCGTTGAAAGATTATATGAAATACGAGGACGGCCTTTTTTACAATGATGAAGTTGCCATTGAAAATGTAAAAGTGCAGAATGCTGATAAGAAAGATGTGACCATACAAAAACTCTGCGGTGATTACAGCAGCGAAAATATCTTTCACAGTGATGCCAAGCTATGCGTAGTGAAATTCCCGTTGGCCGAAAAAGGAAAGCCATTCAATTATAATTACCAGGAAAATTACCGCGATATAAAATTCCTCACCTCCTTATATTTCCTGCGGCATTTCCCGGTTGCAGAAAGGATCATACAATTCAATGTCCCATCCTGGCTGGAACTCGACCTGCGTGAATTTAATTTTGCCGGCTATAATATTGAAAAGAGTTCTGTAAAAGATGGCGACATCACCAAAATAACTTTTCGCCTTACAAATGCAGCTGCCTATAAGAGCGAGCCTCATTCACCCAACCACGCCATCAGTTACCCGCATATCATTTGTGTTGCAAAAGCATTTACCGAAACGGGAAAACGCACAGCACTTTTTGAAAATGTAAAAGACCTGTATGGCTGGTATAGTACCGTATGCAGCAGCATTGGCAACGACCCCGAAGCATTGAAAAATAAAGTAGCGGAACTTACGGCCAATAAAAAAACAGACCAGGAAAAAGTGGAAAGTATTTTTTACTGGGTGCAGGATAATATCCGTTACATCGCATTTGAAAACGGCATCATGGGTTTTAAACCCGATGCTGCCCAGAATGTTTTAAAGAATAAATATGGCGATTGCAAAGGGAAGGCAAACCTGTTAAAGACCATGCTTACCATTGCCGGCTTTGATGCAAGGCTTACCTGGATCGGCACTTCCGATCTTCCTTATGATTATACACTTCCTTCTTTGGCTGTTGACAACCACATGATCTGTACCCTGATCTTAAATGGCAAGCGATATTTCCTGGATGGAACGGAAGAATTCATCGCACTGAATGATTATGCCCAGCGCATACAGGGTAAACAGGTATTGATAGAAGATGGCAAAAATCATATCGTAGACAAGATACCTGAATTCACTGCCGAACGGAATAAGGAAAGCAGGATAAATAAAATGACCATCACAGACAACCAGATCACGGGTTCTGCGACTGCTGAATACAACGGCGAGTCAAAAATATCTGTTCAAAGTGCGTATGCATCTTTAAGATCAGATAAAAAATCTGAAAGCCTTTCTTCGTTTGTAAGGAACGGCAACAGCAATATAGAAGTATCCAATATAACCAATTCGGATTTCAAGGACAGGCAAAAGCCATTGCAGTTGAAATATGATTTCAAGGCAAACAACCAGGTAACAAAAACGGGCAACGAATTATACGTGGTAATGGATTGGGATAAGGATTTCGGCGATCTTGAAATGCCGGATGACCGCAAAAATGATTATGAATTCAACCAAAAATATTACCTGACCGAACAATCGGAACTATCCATACCCGATGGCTATAAGGTGGATTATATCCCTGCCGCCTTTAAAAAAAGCACGCCATCTTATTCATTCGAGGGAAGCTATACCAACAAAGGAAAAAGCATTGTATATACCAAAACGATCACCATCAGCAAACCCATTTTAAAGAAAGCTGATTTTGAATCATGGAATGCTTTTATTGCCGACATCAATAAATTTTATAACGACCAGGTGGTGTTGAGTAAGTAAACCGGGAATGGTCAATCGGATAGCTGGTAGACCGGTAATTGAATTAATAAACAGAAAATAATATAAACTAACTGCTATGTTTCGACTTACACTATTACTGTGCATGCTTATTGGCCTGCCTGNTGTTTTATTTGCACANCCACCGGTNTTCGGGCAGAATATCGAAGACGAATTTAAAGTAACAGCCATTCCTGATAAATGGAAAAATGAAAGTGCCGTCATCATCGGCCTCAAAGAAGATTATTTATTCCAGCGCCAGGTTGCCAGGGGAAGGGTTACTGCAGGCGTGCATATCAAAGAATATATTCACAAGCGTATCAAATTGCTGGATAAAAATGCAGTGGAAAAATTCTCAACCTTCTATTATGTAACCATTGGAACCGATGGCAATGCCGTGTATAAGATCATAAAGGCAAATGGCAATGCCGTAGACATAGATATGAAAAGCGCCATTGAAGAAGAACAGGATGTGCCGGATATCTATAAGCCGATCTATTATAAGATGAAAGTAAAATCGATGAAGATCGCCATACCCGACCTCGAAGCCGGTGATATCATTGATTACACCGTAAGCTCCAGTCTTGATTGGGATATGAAAGAATCAGGGATCAATTTCACACCNTTCATTTTTTCACTGTCGAATAATTATCCTACCATTTACCAGCAATACCGTTTTACCATGGCAAACGGTATGAAAGTAAAATACCGTAGTTACAATGGGGCGCCGAATATCAAATTCGATCCGAAGGCATCTGTGTATGGCGACAAAGAATCTTATCTCAGTTATTTTTTCCTCGACAGGGACCGTGAAAAAACATTGGACGAACGCTGGAGCTATGAATTAAGAAATACACCCAGTGTAAAATTCAGGGTCGTATTCCTGGATTATGAACCGGGAGATAAAAGCCTGGGTGAAGCNACNGTAGACCGTTCGGGNCTGGACATTGANCAGGTATATAAAAGATATGTTGGTGCAGGAATGTANAATACGCCGCTGGTAACATCACTGGTTGCTTATACCACGCAATACATCACGAAGAAAAAAGCCGACGGTGTTTTAAAAACAGATGGCGATGTTGTGAAAGAAACCTATTACTGCCTGCGAAAGGTTTTTTTAGAAATGTATTATAAAGGCCCGGTGCATTCAGACCTTGAAAAATATATAACGGGTAAAAGGCTGTATAAAAAAATACTGGCGGCAGAAAAAAAGGATGACAAAAAAGAAGAACTGGAAGATGAGGTAAGAATGAATGCNGTTACGTTTGCTACGGCATTCCGTGCTTCACTGGCTACACAGGGCATNGCATCGGAATTATTTGTTTATGTGCCGAGAACCCTGGGCACATGGCGTGATGCGATCTTTATGGAAGAACTGGATTTCGTGATGAAGGTAAAGATCAAGGATAAATTTTATTACCTGGAAGCGTTGAATAATTTCGATGCCTTCGGCACACCACATTCCTATCTTGAGAATGCAGAAGGATACAGCATACGTTATGATGAAGCTGACAGCTATTATAAAACAAGTGTGCCCGCTACGCCTGCAAGCATGAACCTGGAACGGCAGGATTACGTGGTGAATTTTACAGATGCCATGGATAATATAAAAGTAGAGCGCACCAGTTCTTACCTGGGTACAGAAAAATCACCCCTGATCGGGAAGGCGAATCTGGACAGGGCATACCTGAGTACGGATTTTGAAAAATATTATGCAGAACCACTGGTATTGAAAGGGAAGAAAAAAGATGATGCGCCGGTAACACCCATGAATACAAAATATGATTACCCCGAAAAAGAAGAACAAATAAAGGAAAGAAAATCACTTTTTGAAAAAGACCTGAAAGCAGAACAGGATGTTGACAAATATGATGATTTTGAATTGCTGCAGGACGGACGTTCNGGTGATACGGCCATGCTGAAGTTCAANGAAAAATTCAGTTTGAAAAANCTGATCAGCAAGGCAGGTAAGAATTATATTTTTGAAGCAGGGAAACTGATCGGCGGGCAGATAAAGCTTGAGCCAAATGAAATGACCACGAGGCAAACAGATATCTGGATACCGGCTGCCAGGGTGATCGAGAATAATATCTCCATAAATATCCCGGCCGGTTATACGGTAGATGGCTTACAGGATCTTAATATGAATATCGACAATCCAAGCGGTTCCTTTACGAGCACTGCAAAAGTTACCGATAACCTGCTGCTGATCACTACCAGGAAAGTTTACAAAAATAACTTCGATAAAAAAGAAGCCTGGCCTAATTATGTTGCATTCCTGGAACCTGCCTATAAATTAAGCCAGGCAAAGGTTGTGCTGAAGAAGAAGTAATT
>JGI24770J26754_10002489_pt1 | contig 12720 bp, 11 predicted proteins | sample LakOneMetagenome_FD_26754 | JGI IMG/M metagenome (IMG submission 26754) | reverse complement strand
GAGATCGGCCGGCGGGTCTACGAGGCCGCCGCGCCGCACCTGACCCCGGTCACCCTGGAGTTGGGCGGCAAGAGTCCGGTGATCGTGGCTTCCGACGCCGATATCGAGGTCGCGGCCAAGCGCATCGCGTGGACCAAGCTGATCAACTCCGGCCAGATCTGCATCGCCCCGGACTACGTGCTGGCCGACAAGTCGGTGAGCGACAAGCTGGTGGCCGAGATCCGGAAGTCCATCGAGCACTTCCGCTCGCAGGACACCGGCGGCATGCGAATCGTCAACGAACGGCACTTCAACCGGCTGACCGCGGCCATCGCCGCCACCAAGGGCACCGTGGCGCTCGGCGGCGGATCGGACGCGGCCACCCTGACCATCGAGCCGACCGTCGTGGTGGACCCCGACCCGGCCGAGCCGCTGATGACCGACGAGATCTTCGGGCCGATCCTGCCGATCCTGACGGTGGCCAACCTCGAGGAAGCCGTCGACTACGTCAACTCCCGGCCCAAGCCGCTGGCGGCCTACTTGTTCACCAAGGCCAGGGCCACCCGGGAACGCGTCATCACCGGAGTACCGGCCGGCGGGATGATGGTCAACCAGCTGCTCTTCCAGTTCGCCACGGCCAAGCTGCCGTTCGGCGGGGTCGGTCCGTCGGGTATCGGCGCCTATCACGGCCGGTTCGGATTCGAGGAGTTCAGCCACCGCAAGTCGGTGCTGACCAAGCCGACCCGACCCGACCTCGGCGCCATGATCTACCCCCCGTATACAGAGAAGGCGTGGAAACTGGCGCGCAAGATCTTCTGAGTCGCACATCGTTGAAAGGAACCAGCTAGATGCCCGGAGTGCAGGATCGTGTCGTCATCGTCACCGGTGCGGGTGGCGGTCTGGGGCGTGAGTACGCCCTGACCCTGGCCAAGGAGGGCGCCTGCGTCGTGGTCAACGACCTCGGCGGCGCGCGCGACGGCACCGGCGCCGGACACAACATGGCCGCTCATGTGGTCGCCGAGATCAAGGAAGCCGGCGGCCGGGCCGTGGCCAACTACGACTCGGTGGCCGAGACCGCGGGTGCGGAGAACATCGTCAAGACCGCCCTCGACGAGTTCGGCAAGGTCGACGGTGTGGTTTCCAATGCGGGCATCCTGCGCGACGGCACCTTCCACAAGATGACGCCGGAGAGCTGGGACGCCGTGCTCAAGGTGCACCTGTACGGCGGCTTCAACGTGATCCGTGCGGCGTGGCCGCACTTCCGCGAGCAGAGCTTCGGCCGGGTCGTGGTGGCCACCTCCACCAGCGGCTTGTTCGGCAACTTCGGTCAGGCCAACTACGGTGCGGCCAAGCTGGGTCTGGTCGGCCTGATCAACACGCTGGCCCAGGAGGGCGCCAAGTACAACATCAAGGCCAACGCGCTGGCGCCGATCGCGGCCACCCGCATGACCGAGGACATCCTGCCGCCCGAGGTGCTGAAGAACCTGACCCCGGAGTATGTCGCCCCCGTGATGGCGTACCTGTGCACCGAGGAGGTGCCCGACACCGGCTCGGTGTTCATCGTCGGCGGCGGCAAGGTGCAGCGCACCGCGCTGTTCCAGAACGAGGGCGTCACCTTCACCGCACCGCCGTCGGTCGACGACGTCGCGGACCGCTGGTCGGAGATCGACGACCTGTCGGCCGCCAAGCAGGCCACCTTCAATCTTCGCTGACTCTCATGAAAGCCTGTGTCGTACAGGAACTCTCGGGGCCGTCGGGCATGTCCTACATGGACGTGCCCGACGTCACTCCGGGCCCGGAGTCGGTGCTCGTCGACGTCCGGGCGGCCGGGGTGTGCTTTCCCGACCTGCTGCTGAGCAAGGGTGAGTACCAGCTGAAGCTGCCGCCACCGTTCATCCCCGGTATGGAGGTGGCCGGTGTGGTGGCTTCCGCCCCCGATGGCTCGGGATTGGCTGTGGGACAACGGGTCTGCGCCTCGGTGCTGGGCGGTTACGCCGAACAGGTGGTCGCACCCGTCGCCAACGTCAAACCCAGCCCGGCCGAACTCGACGATGCCGAGGCGGTTTCGCTGCTGGTCAACTACCACACCATGTACTTCGCGTTCGAACGCCGGGCGGCGCTGCGACCCGGCGAGACAGTGCTGGTGCTCGGCGCCGCCGGCGGTATCGGCGCAGCCGCCATACAGGTGGCCAGGGCAATGGGTGCCCGGGTGATTGCCGTCGTACATCGTTCGGCGGCAACGGAATTCGTCGCCGGTCTGGGTCCCGATGCGGTCATCCCGCTGGCCGACGGCTGGGCCCAGGCGGTGCGCGACGCCACCGGTGGCCGCGGCGTCGACGTGGTGGTGGATCCGATCGGCGGCCCCGCCTTCGACGACGCGATCCGGGTGCTGGCCACCGACGGCCGGCTGCTGGTCATCGGCTTCGCCGCCGGCGCGATCCCGACCGTGAAGGTCAACCGGCTGCTGCTGCGCAACGTCGGCGTCCTCGGGGTGGGATACGGTGAGTACATCAACCGGGATCCCGCCGCCGGCGTGGAGTTCACCGAGGGGTTGGCGCGATTGGTGGCCGCCGGACTGAAACCGCCTCCGCCGGTGCGCTTTCCGCTGTCCGACGGCTCGGCGGCACTGCAGCTGCTCGACGACGGCGGCGTCCACGGCAAGCTGGTCCTGGAGCCGTGAGCCCCCTGGCCGGCGAGTGCGCGTGAGGATCGCAGCGAAGCGAGGACCGGAGCGCGTGGGAGCCGAGCCGTGAGCCCCCTGGGCCTGGTCCTGGTAGCCCTGGCCATCGCGATCGGACTGGTCGGCATCATCGTGCCGATGCTGCCCGGTGCCCTGCTGGTGCTGGGATCGATCGGCGTGTGGGCATTCTTCGAAAGGTCCACCGTCGGCTGGGTCACCCTCGGTATCGCCGCAGCGCTGTTCGTGGCCACCGAGGTGATCAAGTACACCTGGCCGGTCAAACGCATGCGCGCCGCCGAGGTCCGGACGTCGATCCTGGTGGTGGGTGCGCTGTGCGGCGTCGTCGGATTCTTCGTCATCCCCGTCATCGGACTGCTGATCGGCTTCGTCCTCGGGGTGTTCGTCGCCGAGCTGGTCACCTGCCGCGACGCGGCACGGGCGTGGACGTCGACCGTGCATGCCCTGAAGGGGGTCGCGCTACTGGTGGGGGTGGAGTTCACCGGCGCGCTGCTGGCCGCCCTCACGTGGGCGGTCGCGGTCATCGCATCCTGACGTTCGGCTGCGCCGACCGGGCGAAAATCCCGACCGGCGCACCGGCCTGTGGTAGGAACCAAGGTGTAGCAGGTGAGCTACATCACATTCCGGCCGGTGATCCGCGTCCGGACGGGGTCAGGTCGGTGGCGGTATGGGTTCGATCGTCAGGGTCTTCACTGTTCCGCTAGCGGTCATCGGATCCGCGCTCGCGGCGTTGTGGGCGGCCGTCAACCCGGTTGTCGTCACCCTGGCGTCGGTGACCGCACTGATCATGGGCGGGACCCAGCATCCACTGGTCGGGTTCGGACCGCTTGCCGAAACCGACAGTGCCGTAGGCAATTACCTCGATCTGATCACCGACAACTACATCAACTTCACCGTTCCCGGGGGCACCACCGTCAACGACGTCGCGGTGTACACCCCCGAAGAGTTCTGGCCCGCGTACGGGACCAGAACGTTCGACGAGTCGGTGGCCATCGGCATCGCCAACCTCAGCGCATGCCTGGCCGGCGGGACCTGTCCGCGCAACGAGGCGTTCGGTACACCGTCGGCCGGCGATACCTTCGTGGTGTTCGGCTATTCACAGAGTGGCCGGATCGTCACGAACGTCAAGCGCAGCCTCATCGACGCCTACTCGAACCTGGGCTGGGACCAGGCGCCCGACGCCTCGTTCATCATCGTCGGCAACCCGGACCGCCCCAACGGCGGGCTCCTGGAAAGGTTTGCCGGACTGTGGATCCCGTTCCTGAACGTCACCTTCGACGGTGCGACGCCGACCAACAGTTGCGACACCGCCGGCTGTCACCTGCCGACCACCGATATCGCCTACCAGTACGACGGATTCGCCGACTTCCCGTCGCATCCGCTCAATCTGCTGGCCGACCTCAACGCCCTGCTGGGCATCGCGTTCAACCACGGTTCCTACCCCGACCACCCGCTGACCGACGCGGTCCCGCAGGGCACCTACGGCGACACCTCGTACTACATGATCCCGGCCACCACGCTGCCACTGCTGCAACCGATCTCCTGGCTGATGCCCGACGCACTGGTCGCGCTACTGGACGCGCCGCTGCGCACCATCATCGAGATGGGATACGACCGTTCGACCAGCCCGGGCGTGCCGGTGACCGCGCAGCTGTTCCGGTTCTCCCCGGTGCGCGACCTCATCACCATCGGCATCGCGGTGGCCACCGGGATCGACGATGCACTGTCGATGGTGTTCGGGAATCCGGACTTCCGGCCGCTGGGCACCAAACCGGCCGGGATGTACGGCGTTCCCGAGTTCAAGTGGTCGGACCTGTTCGGCGCGCCGACGCCGGTCGCGCCGGAGAAGATCGCACCTGCCGACACCGACCGCGTGGCGGCGACCGTTGCCGCCCTGTCAGCGGGTGACGGCGGAACCGCACCCGAGACTCCGGCCACCACGACGGAACCGAAGCCCACCGCCGATCCAGCGCCCACGACGGATCCGACACCTACCGCGGACCCGACGCCTTCGGAGGAGCCCACCCCGTCGCAAGACCCGGAACCCACCGAAGAGGCCACCGAAGAGTCCTCGGAAGAACCCACGCCGTCGGAGGATCCGAAGCCGTCCGAGGAACCGACGGTGGATCCCGAACCCACCGAGCCCGCCGAGGAAGACACCGCGGCGACGCACGAGCCCGCCGCCCCGAGTGCTGACAACGACGCCGGGGACGGGGCCAAGAACGTCAAGGACGCCGACAGCTCCGACGAGCAACAGGCGGCGGCGAGCCTGCCGTCGGCGGGCGGGGATCCGGCCGACGCGAAATAGCGTAAGCGGTCAGCCGAGCAGCGCGATGCGCAGCTTGGCGACGTCCTCGTCGGTGACGCCGGCGGCCCGCAGGTAGCCGTCCACCGAGCCATGGTCGTCGGCCACGGTCGCGAGCGCCGCCTCGAGGTACTCCGGGCGCACCCCCAGAACCTCGTCGGACAACCGGGCTTCGGTGAATTCCGCTGCCTCCGAGGGCATTCCCTCGTCGAACCGGCTCGCGATCATCTCCATGATCTGGGTCCGCAGCTGCGGAATGGCGGCATTGCTCTGCAGGTAATCGGCCATCACGGCATCGTGGTCCACCCCGGCGGCCTGCAACAGGACGGCAACGCCGAAGCCGGTGCGATCCTTGCCGGCGAAGCAGTGCGTCAGCATCGACCCGCCCCCCGCCAACAACGTCACCATGTGGCGAACGGCCATTCGCGCCCCGGGGGCCTGGGCGAACCGCCGGTACTCCTCGGTCATGTAGCGCTGTCCGGCCTCGAGAACCGATTCGTCGTCGGGCTTCTCGGTCAGCAGACGCTGGAAGGCGTGCTCGTGCGGGGAGTCGCCCTCGACCACCGCGACGATGTCCAGGAACGGCAACAGATGCACCCTGACACCGTCGGGAACCAGGTCGCCGCCGTGACGTTCGACCTCCCGCGGTGAGCGCAGGTCGGCCACGTCGGTCAGCTCGATATCCCGCAACTGGCGAAGCCCGTCGTCGTCGAGCTTGGTCAGCTCACCCGAGCGGAACAACACCCCGGGTCGCACCGCGCCACCGGTGGAGCTGCTGACGTCGCGGAAGTTCCAGCCACCGGAGAGGTCGGTCACTTCGGCACGACCGCGGCCGCCAGCGGGGTCTTCTCCCGGCCGAGTTCGGTGCGGGCGATGGTGCGCAGGTGGACCTCGTCGGGGCCGTCGAAAATGCGCATCGCACGCTGCCAGCCGTACATGCGGGCCAGCACGGTGTCATCGGAAACGCCTGCGGCGCCGTGGGTTTGGATGGCCCGATCGATAACGTTGCACGCCATCAGCGGTGCGACGGCCTTGATCTGGGACACCAGCCCGTGGGCGGCCTTGTTGCCGTGCTGATCGATGGTCCACGCGGCCTTGTGGCACAGCAGCCGGGCCTGGTCGATCTCGTTGCGGGACAACGCAACCGCGTTCTGCACCATGCCCTGCTCGGCCAGCGGCTTGCCGAACGCGATACGCGAGTTGACCCGTTCGACCATGAGCGCCAGCGCCCGCTCGGCCACCCCGATCGCACGCATGCAGTGATGAATGCGGCCCGGACCCAGCCGGGCCTGGGCGATCGCGAACCCCATGCCCTCCTCGCCCAGCAGGTTGCTCGCCGGCACGCGAACGTTGTCGTAGACGATCTCGGCGTGGCCGTGCTGGTCCTGCCAACCGAACACGCTGGTCGAGCGCTTGATGTTCACCCCAGGGGTATCGACGGGCACCAAGATCATCGACTGCTGCTGATGGCTGGCCGCGTCGGGGTTGGTACGGCCCATCACGATCAGGATCGCGCAGCGCGGATCGTTGGCGCCGGAGGTCCACCACTTGGTGCCGTTGATGATGTAGTCGTCGCCGTCGCGCACGATCTGGGTCTGGATGTTGCGCGCATCCGAGGAGGCCACCGCCGGTTCGGTCATCGAGAACGCGCTGCGGATCTCACCGGCCAGCAGCGGCTCGAGCCATTGCTTTCGCTGCTCCTCGGTCGCGAACAGGTGCAGGGTCTCCATGTTCCCGGTGTCCGGCGCGGCGCAGTTGATGGCTTCCGGGGCGATCTCGGTGCTCCAGCCGGAGATCTCGGCCAGCGGCGCGTACTCGAGGTTGCTCAGGCCCGACTCCGAGGGCAGGAACAGGTTCCACAGGCCCTGGGCCTTGGCGAGCTTCTTGAGGTCCTCGACCACCGGCGGAACGGTGAAGTCCTTCGGACCCTTCTCCGCGCGGTAGGCGTCGTATGCCGCCTCGGCGGGAAAGACGTGTTCGACCATGAAATCGGTCAGCTTGTCGTGGTATTCCTGCCCGTTGGCCGACATCGCGAAGTCCATGCGGCGAGCTTAATCACCATCCCAACCAGGCAGTTGGTCCGCCCCCGGGCGGGACGAATGACATCGATGTGATTCATCCACATTGTGGAAAAAACCTGTGGACAACCGGGGCGCCCGTGGCGGTACAGTCCGACCGTGAAACTCGAGGTCGGTGTGGCTGCCGTGGTGGTTCTGCTGCTGGGAGGCTTACTCGGCAATGCCGTCGTGGTGGATCGCAGCGAGCATGCGGCCGAACCGTTCGGCGGCGGCCACGTCCTGGACCTGCCGGGCGTGGACCTCAACGTGCGCGAGTACGGGCCGCCGGGCGACCGGGCGGTAGTGCTGCTGCACGGCTACACGGCGTCGGTCGAGTGGTGGGAACCGGTGGCCCAGAAGCTGGCTGCGGCGGGACGACGGGTGATCGCGATCGACCTCGTCGGTCACGGCGGGTCCGAGGCTCCGCGGGATGCCGCGCAGTACGGCGCCCAGGGACAGGCCACCCCGGTGCGCCAGGCGCTGTCGGCGCTCGGCGTCCGGCACGCGGTTCTCATCGGGCACTCCATGGGCGGTGCGGTGGCCACCGCGGTGGCCGAGGCCGAACCGGATCTGGTGCAGCGCGTCGCGGTGTCCGACACCCCCGGCGATAACGGACTTGTCGTGGTGCCCCGCATGCACGACGTGGTGTGCGCCCCGATCGTCGGCCCGGCCGCCGACCGGTTCCGTGCCATCGACACGTTCGACGGACCGTCGTTGCAGACCGGCTTCGCCGCCGACTACCCGGTCCCCGACTTCGCCTACCGGTCCCTGAAGCGACTCACCCATACCGGGGTCTGTGACTCCGACGTCGTCGAAGAACTCAACGCCGACAAGGCGATAGCCGACCGGTTGGCGGTCCTGGGTAAACCCGTCCTGGTGATCTGGGGTGAGCGTGATGTGCTCACCCCGACGGCGGACAACGTCGCGCGCTACACCAGAGCCGGGTTGCCCCCGCATGTCATCGCCGGGTCGGGGCACAGTCCGATGGTCGAGAAGCCGGACGAATTCGTCTCGGCGGTAAGCGAATTCGCGACGGTCAGCTGAGGCCGCGGGAGATGACCAACCGCTGGATCTGGTTGGTCCCCTCGAAAATCTGCGTGATCTTCGCTTCGCGCATGAACCGTTCGACGCGGAAGTCGCGGGTGTAGCCCACCCCGCCGAACACCTGGACCGCGTCGGTGGTGACCTTCATCGCCGCATCGGTGGCGGTCAGCTTCGCGATGCTCGCCTGCTGCGAGTACGGCAGCCCCTGATCCTTGCGCCGCGCGGCATCGATATAGGTCGCCCGGGCGGCGCCGGTGGCCGCGGCCATGTCGGCCAGCAGGAAACCCAGCCCCTGATGGTCGGCGATCTTGCGGCCGAATGCGGTGCGCTCATTGGCATAACGGACCGCCTCGTCCAGCGCGGCCTGGGCGATCCCGACGGCGACCGCGGCGATGCCCAGCCGGCCGGCATCCAAGGCGCTGAACGCAATTGGCAGACCCTGGCCCTCGGCGCCGATCAGTCGGTCGGTATCGACGTGGGCGTTGTCGTAGAACGCCGACGTGGTGGGCACGGCGTGCAGGCCCATCTTGTCCTCGGGTTTGCCGAACGACAGCCCGGGCAGATCGCCGGGCACCAGGAAGCAGGACACCCCGCGGGAGCCCTCGCCGGTGCGCGCGAACAGCGTGTAGAAGTCCGCCTTGCCGCCGTGGGTGATCCACGCTTTTGCGCCGTTGAGGGTGTAGCCGGTGTCGTCGCGGGTGGCCTTGCAGCTGAGCGCCGCCGCATCGGAGCCGGCCTGCGACTCGGACAGGCTGTAGGCACCGATCTGTTCGCCGGAGAGCATGCCGGGCAGCCAACGCTGCTTCTGCTCGTCGGTGCCGAACGTCAGTAGCGGGTGGGACGAGAGGCTGTGCACGCTGACCGCGACGGCCACGGCGGCCCAGCGCGCGGCGATCTCCTCGAGCACCTGCAGGTAGACCTCGTAGGGCTGGCCGCCGCCGCCCCACTCCTCGGGCTGCGGCAGGCTCAGCAACCCGGCGGCGCCGAGTTGCGCGAACACGCCGTCGGGGTAGGTCTCGTCCCTCTCGTGCTGATCGACGATCGGGTCGAGCACTTTGTCGGCGATGTCGCGGGTGAGCGCGATCAGGTCGGCGGCGTCCTCGGACGGCAATAGGCGGTCAACCGGCATGGTTGGACATCCTAGTTTTCCGCGCGGACGGTATGGCACCCCCGGTCGAGGGGGCGTCGAGCGTGGGGGATATGGACGCCTCGCGGCGATTTCGGTGCGCAGGGCCCACGCTCGGCGCCAATCGGGTCAGGCGTGCGCACCCACCGACAGTGCGGCGTTGATCGCGTCGACGCGGTCCTTGGCGTCGCCGAAGAGCATCTGGGTGTTCTCACGGAAGAACAGCGGGTTCTGGACGCCGGCGTAGCCGGAGGCCATGGAGCGCTTGAAGACGATGACGTTGCGGGCGTTCCAGACGGTCAGCACGGGCATCCCGGCGATCGGGCTGCTCGGATCCTCGGCGGCCGCCGGGTTGACGGTGTCGTTGGCGCCGATGACCAGGACGACGTCGGTGTCGTCGAAGTCGTCGTTGATCTCGTCCATCTCCAGGACGATGTCGTAGGGCACCTTCGCCTCGGCCAGCAGCACGTTCATGTGCCCGGGCAGGCGGCCGGCGACGGGGTGGATGCCGAAGCGGACGTTGACACCGCGGTCGCGCAGTCGGCGGGTCAGGTCGGCGACGCCGTACTGGGCCTGGGCCACGGCCATGCCGTAGCCGGGCGTGATGATCACCGAGTGCGCCGATTCGAGCAGTTCGGCCGCACCCTCGGCGGTGATCTCCCGGTGCTCGCCGTAATCCTTGTCGTCGGCCGGGCCGGCTTCGATCCCGAAGCCGCCGGCGATCACCGAGATGAACGACCGGTTCATCGCCTTGCACATGATGTAGGACAGGTAGGCACCCGAGGAGCCGACCAGGGCGCCGGTGACGATCAGCAGGTTGTTGTCGAGCAGGAACCCCGAGGCCGCGGCGGCCCAACCCGAGTAGCTGTTGAGCATCGACACGACCACGGGCATGTCGCCGCCGCCGATGGAGGCCACCAGGTGCCAGCCCAGCAGCAGTGCGAGCACGGTGACGACGGCGAGCAGCCACAGTTGCGGGTCGATGACGAACCAGACCGTGAGCGCGGCGAATGCCACCAGGGCGCCGACATTGAGGAAGTTCTTGCCGGGCAGCATCATCGGCGCGGAGTTGATGCGCGCGGAGAGTTTGAGGTTGGCGACGATGGAGCCGGTGAAGGTGACGGCGCCGATGAAGACGCCGATGACGACCTCGGCGGAGTGGATGCCNNCCATGCCCTCGNNGGTGCAGNNNGNNNGNTTCGGCGCCGGNGGNNTCGGCCTCGACGTGCAGGTAGCCGTTCCAGCCGACCAGCACNGCCGCCAGGCCCACGAATGAATGCAGCAGCGCGATCAGCTCGGGCATGCCGGTCATCTCGACGACCTTGGCCCGCCACAGCCCGATCGCCGCGCCGATGGCCATCGCGCCGATCAGCAGACCGGCGCCCAGCGGGGAGATGTGCCGGGCGGCGGCCAGGGCGATGGTCGCGACCAGGGCGACGGCCATCCCGGTGATGCCGAAGGAGTTCCCGGCCCGGGAGGTCTCGTGTTTGGACAGGCCGGCCAGCGCGAGGATGAACAGCAGGGCGGCGACGACGTAGGCCGCGGTGGCAGCGTTTTCAGTGTTGAACAAGTCAGACATGGTTCCGGCCCCTTAGCTTCGCGAGAACATCGAGAGCATGCGGCGCGTGACCGCGAAGCCGCCGAAGACGTTGATGCTGGCCAGCAGGATCGCCGCGGTCGCCAGCACCGTGATGGCCAGGTTGCCGTGCCCGACCTGCAGCAGGGCACCGACGACGATGATCCCGGAGATCGCGTTGGTCACCGACATCAACGGGGTGTGCAGGGCGTGATGCACGTTGCCGATCACGTAGTAGCCGATCACGATGGCCAGCGCGAACACCGTCAGGTGCATTTGCAGCGCAACCGGTGACAATGCGATCAGGACGAACAGTGCCGCGGCGGCGGACAACGTCAGGCCCAGGCGACGTCCGGTGCTCATCGGGGTCTTCTCGACCTTGACGACGGGTGCGGCCGCGCTGGCCGCGGCGGCGGGCGCGGCGGAGACCTGCACGGGCGGCGGTGGCCAGGTGAGCGCGCCGTCGCGCACCACGGTCACCGAGCGCTGCACCACGTCGTCGAAGTCCAGCGTGAGTGCGCCGTCCTTCTCCGGGGTGAGCAGCTTGAGCAGGTTGACCAGGTTGGTCCCGTACAGCTGGGATGCCTGGGCCGGCAGCCGGCCGGCCAGGTCGGTGTAGCCGAGGATGGTCACCCCGTTGTCGGTGACGATCACCTGGTCCTTCACGGTGCCCTCGACGTTGCCGCCGTTGGCCGCGGCCATGTCCACGATCACACTGCCGGACTTCATCGAGGCGACCATGTCGGCGGTGATGATGCGCGGAGCGGGCCTCCCCGGGATCAGGGCGGTGGTGATGATGATGTCGACATCCTTGGCCTGCTCGGCGTACAGGGCGGCCTCGCGGGCCTTGTAGTCGTCGCCCATTTCCTTGGCGTAGCCGGTGGCCGAGATCTCGGCCTGCTCGGGATCCACCGCCAGGTACTCCCCACCCAGGGAGGCGACCTGGTCGGCGACCTCGGGACGGGGGTCGGTGGCCCGCACGATGGCACCCAGGCTGCCGGCCGCGCCGATGGCGGCCAGCCCGGCCACGCCGGCGCCGACGACCAGCACCTTGGCCGGGGGCACCTTGCCGGCCGCGGTGACCTGCCCGGTGAAGAACCGGCCGAACTTGTTCGCGGCCTCGATGACCGCGCGGTACCCGGCGATGTTGGCCATCGAGGAGAGCACGTCCAGCGACTGCGCGCGCGAGATCCGCGGCACCGCGTCCATGGCCAGCACGGTGATCGGCCGGGTGGCGAGCTGTTCGACCAGTTCGGGCTTCAGTGCCGGGGAGATCAGGCTGATCAGGGTTGCGCCGTCGCGCAGGGCGGCGATCTCACCGCTGTCCGGGGCGTTGACCTTCAACACGACGTCGGCGTTCCAGGGTGAGCCTGTCTCGGCGCCGGCCTCGGCGTAGGCGGCATCGGCGAAACTGGCCGCCGCACCCGCGTCGTGCTCGACGACGACCGAATAGCCCAGCTTGATCAACTGCCCGACGGTTTGCGGGGTGGCGGCAACCCGGGTTTCCCCGGGCAGGGACTCGCGCGGTATCCCGATGAGCATGGATATCGGTCCGTTCTGGTCGGTTCAGCCTTCAGTCGGATGACACGCGGATGCCTGACCGAAAGTGGTTGGAAGTTGACAGTGTAAGAGGCCAGCATGGCCGACCGCTGGGTCGCCGTCCTGCTGTGCAGTGGCTCAGCGGGCTCTTGACTGGCTGATGTCGGTGGCTGTTAGGTTGCCCGGGGGTTGTCCGCAGTGGTCGGGAGAGGGATTCGGCGATGAACATTCAGCGTGCGAGAACCACCGCAATGTATGTGGCCTGCGCAGGAATGCTGGTCCTGGGGCCAGTGGCCGCGCCGCCCCACCTGATCGGGGTGGCGTGGGCCGACGACGAGGACAGCGGGCCGGCGCCCGCCCCGGACGAGGCCTCGACGGGCGGCGCGGAGGCGCCGG
>JGI24770J26754_10002487_pt1 | contig 12728 bp, 11 predicted proteins | sample LakOneMetagenome_FD_26754 | JGI IMG/M metagenome (IMG submission 26754) | reverse complement strand
TCGCCAAGAAGGCGCTCCTTGGACAGGACTAGCCGGTAACTAGTGCGCCAGAGGAAGGGCCCGGGCTTGCCCGGGCCCTTCGTCTTCCCAGGTTTCCAGAACCCCGCCTAGACTCAGATGAATGAGAGAGGAGCAATGACAGACCTTCTGCCACCGGTTCCCGGCCCGATCCCCGGACCCAAGAGCAAGGCCGAACTCGAACGGCTGACAGATCTCGTATATCCCGGCACCGTCAATCACCTGGCTCCGCTGGTGATCGCCGGCAAGCGCGGCTACCTGGTCGATGACCTCGATGGCAACACCTTCGTCGACCTGGTCTCATCGTCGGCATCGGTGCCGCTCGGGGCGGGTCGAAGTGACCTGATCGATCCACTGGTCGAGGCGATGAGGAAGATCGGCAACGAGGACAGCCACGGTGTCGCTTCCGACCTGATGCTTCCGCTGGCCGAGAAGCTCCTGTCGATCACCCCGGAGTCCCTGACCAGGGTCGACCTCGGGTTGAACGGAACCGAGGTGGTGGAGACCGCTGTCAAGATGATGCGTCGGGCCACTGGTCGTCCGATGGTGCTGGGCTTTCTGGGCGGCTACCACGGTGAGACCTCGTTGACCGCCGTACTCGGGGCTGAGGAGACCGAGATCAGCAAGGGCATCCGGCCGATGTCATCGGGTTTCTTCCATGCCCCCTACCCGAATCCCTACCGCAGTCCCTTCGCTCCGCCGCGAGCAGGTGGCAGCGGTGACTCGACCGTGGATTTCATCCGGGATCACCTGCTCTTCCATGCGGTCGACCCGGAAGAAGTCGCCGGAGTGCTGATCGAGCCGATCCTCGGATCCGGGGGATGCGTCGCACCGTCCAGCGAGTTCTGGAATGCGCTGACGGCGCTCTGCGAAGAGTATGGCTGGCTGCTGGCGCTGGACGAGGTGAAAACCGGCTTCGGACGTTCGGGCGAGATGTTCGCCTGCGAGAAATGGGATCTCCAGCCCGATCTGATGTGCCTCGGCAAGGCGATGGGTGGGGGAGTCGCCCCTATCGGCGCCGTGCTCGGATCGGAACGGGCGATGGGAGGCTATGACGACGTGCCGACCGGATCGACCTGGTCATGGCTGCCCTGGGCCTGCGCCGCTTCACTGGCCACGATCGAAGCCTTCGAGAACGAGCCAATCCTCGAGAACGTCCGGGAACTCGAATCGGTTGGNCGGGAAAGACTGGGAGCAATCAGGGACAGCCACCCGCAGGTCGGAGATGCCCGCGCCTTCGGTGGTTTCCAGGCGCTCGAATTCGTCCGTGATCGGGAGAGCCGTGAACGTGATCCGGAGCTTCAGCACCTGGCTGCAGTCAAAGCGGCGGAACTCGGGATCCTGACCGATTCGAGTTCGACTTCGCTCAACATCCAGCCTTCGCTAACCATGCCGCCTGAAGCCTTTGCCGCGGCACTCGACCGGATCGGTTCCGCGGTCGATTCAGCGATTTCCGAGCTCGGCCGATGAGCGCCGCAGAGACGCTCACGGCCCAGCTCGGAGCCGAGCTGGATGAAATGAGGGCGAAGGGCACGCTCAAGGATCTGAGGGTCTACGAGTCACCTCAGGGCCCCGAGGTGAAGCTTCAGGGGCTGGGAGACGTGATCGTCCTCTCTTCCAACGACTACCTCGGTATGGCCGACAATCCCGCTGTCGTCGAGGCCGGGGTGGAGGCCCTGAAGAAGTACGGGGCCGGCACCGCATCGGTTCGATTCATCTGCGGGCTGTTCGAACCGCACATCGAGCTCGAACGTGACCTGGCCGATTTCCTCGGTACTGGTGCCTCGCTCTCATACGTCTCCTGCTGGACCGCGAATCACGCGATCCTCGATGCCCTGAGCGACAAGGAAACCCACATATTTTCCGACGAGCTCAATCACGCTTCGATCATCGATGCGATGAAGCTGGCCCGTCCGGGTGGTAAATCGATCTATCCGCATTCGGACATGGATGCGCTTGAGGCGGCCCTGATCGATCACGGGGACGTGAAGCGCAAGCTGGTTGTCACCGACGGCGTATTCAGCATGGAGGGCGACCTGGCTCCACTGCCGCGCATGGTCGAACTCTGCGAGGAGCACGATGCTGTCCTGATCGTGGACGACTCCCACGGACTCGGAGTCATGGGTGAGACCGGTCGAGGCACAGCCGAGCATTTCGGACTTCATGGCCGGGTGGACATCATCACCGGCACCCTCGGCAAGGCGCTGGGCGGAGGAGCTGGTGGCTTCGTGGCCGGATCCAAGGAGCTCTGCAGTGTGCTCGAACAGCGGTCCCGACCACAGCTCTTCTCGAACGGCCTGCCGCCGACAGTGGCAGCCAGTGCCCGCCAGGCACTGATCGAACTGCGCGACAACCCGGATCTGGTCGCCAGACTCCACAGCAACACCGCGAAATATCGCACGCTTCTGACCGAGGCCGGCTTCGATCCGATTCCCGGTGACAGCGCGATCGTCCCGGTCCTGGTCGGCGAGACAGCGAGGGCAATTGAAATCTCCCAGGCGATGCTGGCGGAAAGCGTCTTTGTCACCGGTTTTGGCTTTCCGGTGGTTCCGGAAGGTACTGCCCGAATCAGGTCACAGATCTCTGCGGCAATGGAGGACTGGCAGTTGGAGAAGGCAGTGGCTGCGCTGACCCGTGCTGCGGCCGCGGTCCCCGCCTGAACCCCCGTCAGCCGGTGTATCGGTAGCGCAGCTCAGCGAACTGGCCGATCTGACGGACGGCTTCCAGGTGGAGATAGTCTGACTCGAAGCGGTGGGGCAGCAGCGGGGCGCCCGAACCGAGAGTCACTGGAGCGACCGAGAGTCAGAGTTCATCCAGCATCCCCGCCTTTGCAAACTGACCCGCGAGGTCGCCACCACCGACGATCCAGACGTCGCTTTCGCCAGCCGCCTTCCGGATCTCGGCTTCATGATCGGATACCTCGCCACTCACGAACTCGATATCGGCGCCGGGAACGACCGGCAGATCGTCGCGGGAGGTGAAGACGAACGTTTTACGGTCGTCGTAGAGCTCCTGCCACTTTTCCGGGTTCTCTGGCAGGTTCTCGTGTTCAACCACCCACTCGTACGTGGTCGATCCCTCGATGATCACCGAGACGCCCTTGTTGAATTCCTCTATTTCCCTCAGTGCTTCCTGGCCGCCTTCGACAACGAAGAGCCAGTCAAGGGAGTTCTCCCGATCGGCCAGGTAACCATCCAGAGTCGTCGCAGTCGCGTAAATGAACCGGGTCATTCGCCGACCGTAACGGCTCAGGTCAGACTTTGATCCAGTATGTCTTGAGCAGCGTCTCTTCAACCTTCCAGATGGTTTTCTCGCCGCCCTCGAAGTGATGGGTGTCTCCCGGGCCGACGGAGAATGCGCGTCCGTCTGAATATTCGATGATCGCCCGGCCTTCGATCACCATGAAGGACTCGGTTGCTTCGACATCCGTCACTTCTCCCGGAGTGATTCGCCACAGGCCGGCTTCGACGCCATCGACTTCGTAGAGAGTCAGACTCGAGACTTCGGGGTTGCCGAGGATGATCTGGTCAGGGTCGAGCGGATCGGGTTCAAGCTGTTCGAGCAGAGGATGCTTGGTCATTCCGGATTCTTTCTGTATCGGGCCGGGTCTGGTCGGGGTCCGGCAGCTTCCATCGCCGAGAGATTCTCCCGGCTGAGCAGCTTCATGAAGATCTTTGCGCATTGGACGACCTGGTCGAGTTCGATCTGCTCGGCCGGAGTGTGAGCAGTCTCGATCGAACCGGGGCCGAAGACCATCGCCTGCGACCCTCCGAAGTCGACGAAATTGTGGGCATCTGTCCAGGCGGGGACCCCGATGGTCTCGGGACGCCGACCGGTCACGGCTTCGGTCGCCCCGTCTACCGCCAGGCGGAGGGGTGAGTCATCCGGCAGTTCAAAGGGAACGGTGCCCTCGACCATCTGGACATCGCCACCGAAGCGGGCGGTGAATCTCTCGACTTCCGAGATTGTTGCGGCCAGATCCTGGCCCGGGACCATCCGGATCCGGAGGCGGAGGGTGCAGATATCCGGAATCACGTTCATCCCGTCGCCAGTGGAGACTTCGGTGACGCTTGCCAGCGAGCGTCCTAGCACCGGATGTTCGTGAGAGTCGAGTTTCAGGTCATCGAGCGAAGCGATCAGCTCGGCTGCCGAATGGGCGGCATTCTTGCCAAGCTCGGCCATCGAGCCGTGGGCGCTTATGCCGCGCACATGAACCAGCGCCTCGAGGTCCCCGCATTCGACGGTGCCCGCGTTCAGCTCTGATCCTTCGAGGGCAATCGCGAATCTGGGTGCGAGATCAACCGCCAGTGAGCGCGATCCGCTTCCTCCTGATTCCTCATCGACCGGAAAGGCGAACACCACGGGGAGGTCGTCCAGGCTGACGCCATCTCGGGCGAGCCAGCGGACGGCCAGCAGGCATGCCGCCACGCCGCCCTTGTCATCCACCGATCCGAGGCCGTGGAGGACTCCGTCCCTGATCTGTGGCACGGTCGCATCGGGCCAGGTGGGAGTGATCGTGTCCAGATGGGCGGCGATCGCGAGCACCGGTTCGCGGCAGGCTCCCAGGACGAGGCTGTCGCGACCGATCTCGGCCGGTACCCGCCGCGTGGTCAGACCGATCGCCTGAGCGAGCTCTTCGACCCTCTCGACGATTCGTCCTTCGCCACCGCTTGGTGAGTAGATCGAGACCAGGTCGGAGAGCAGGGCCCCCGCCTCGTCAATTTCGGCGGAAAGCATTTCCGGGTTCAAGGGTTAGTCCTTGCGGCCGAGTAGCCGTTTGACCGGACTGCCCTTGTGTTCCCGAAGTACCTCGCGGGCACAGTTGCGACCATTGGCCCCGGTCACCCCGCCACCGGGATGCGTGCCGGCACCGCAGAGCCAGAGGCCCTCGATTGGAGTCTTGTACTCGGACCATCCGCGGACCGGCCTCAGGGTGAAGAGCTGGTCAAAAGCCATGTCGCCGTGAAGGGCGTGGCCACCGTGGATCCCCAGCAGCTGCTCGAGTCCGTAAGGGCTGAGGACCTGGCGATGAAGGACCGACTCGGTCAGACCGGGGAAGTAAGTCTCCAGTTTGGAGATCGCCCTGTCGGCCACGTCGTCGGCGATCCCGGGCCAGGAACCCTTGGCCAGCTCGTAGGGCTGCGAATTCACGTCGATCGTCAGCACGTGATGGCCTTCGGGGGCCAGTGAAGGATCGTGGACGGTCGGGATGCACATCTCGACATGCGGGTCCTCGGCGGGCTTGCCCGCTCGTGCCTCCGCCTGCGCCCGGTCCATGTCGGCCAGGGGCTGGTTGACTTCCATGATTCCCCGGTGGTAGTCCTGGACACCTTCGCCGGCCATGTTCGTCGCCTGAGGCAGCCTGTCGACGGCGAGGTTGATCTTCATGCTGGTTCCCTGACATCGATATGCCTTGACCGACGCGGTGAACGGGTCCGGTAGCGAACCTTCCGGGGCAAGGCCGAGGAACGTGGTCTTCGGATCGGCGTTGGAGAGAACCCGGGCTGCCTGGACGACTTCGCCTCCAGCCAACCTGACGCCCGTTGCCCTGCCTCCTTCGACCACGATCTCCTCGACCTCGGCCCCGGTTCTTATTTCGGCCCCCGCCTCGCGGGCCGCGTCGGCCATGGCCTCGGTGACCCGGCCGATCCCGCCTCGCACGAACCCCCATGAGCGGGCACCGGCGTCTGTGTCCTCGCCCGCGTGGTCGTGAAGCAGTATGTAGGCCGAACCCGGGCTCGACGGTCCGGCGATCGAGTCATTGATCGCATGCCAGCCGATGGCAGCCTTGACGTAGTCGTTCTCGAAGCGCTCTTCGAGGAACTGGGTGACCGAAGTGGTGAAAAGAAAAAGTGCCTCGTTGATCAGGTCCCTGTTGCCGGCCGCCAGCTTGCCCACCTTGAGCAGTGAGATCAGATCGGCGGCACTCGACGGCCGGGGGGAAGGGGGCGTCGTGTCGATCAGCGGCGTGACCAGTCCGGCCAGTTCCGCCAGATGCTCCTCGAATGCCGGGTAGGCGGCCGCGTCGGCTTCGGAGAACGCCTTGATTGCCGCCACGGCTTCATCGGTGTCATCGGAGAGTTCGAGCCGGGTTCCGTCAGCGAACAGGTGGAGTGAAGGCCCGGCCGGATCGATCACGATGCCGCGATCGACCAGCTTCATGTCAGTCCAGATCTCCTCCCGGAGCATGCTCAGCACATACGCGCCGGTCGAGGCGCGGTATCCGGGGGCGAACTCCTCGGTGACGCAGCATCCACCGACGATGTCGCGACGTTCTAGCACGACCGTCTTCAATCCCTCTCGGGCAAGGTAATACGAGGCGACGAGGCCGTTGTGGCCGCCACCGATGATCGCTACGTCGTACTTCACTTTGCTCCTTGTTTGACTCGGCTGAGCTGGTAAGCCAGTAATGAGAAAAGTCCGGCGGCGAGCAACATCAGGAAGCTCATCGCGGCCCCGGCATTCAGGTTGCCGTTCTCGAGAACGAGATCGCTGACCACGTTGCCGAGCATGTAGCCGGTGGTTCCGCCGACCAGGGTCGGTGCGGCGAAGTCGGTGAACAGGGGCACGTAGACCAGCAGCAGGGCGATGAAGATTCCCGGAGCGATCAGTGGCAGCAGANCCCGGCGGAAGGTGGTGAACCAGCCCGCTCCCATGTCCCGGGCAGCTTCGAAGAGCCCCGAATCGACTGCCTTCATCGAGGCGTAGATCGGGATCACGGTGTAGGTCAGATAGCTGGTCGAGAGAACCACGATGACCGAGAACTTGTTGAAGAGCAGGGCATCGATCGGGACGTCGATCAGTCCGATCGACATCAGCGCGTCATTGATCAGTCCCTCCCGACCGAGCAGCATGCGCCAGGCGTAGATCCTGACCATCGGATTCAGCTCGTCGGCCAGGACCAGGGCGAGCAGGAGCGGAAGTTCGAAGCGGCCGGCCTTGTATGCCAGGACATAGGCAAGAGGTATGCCGACAATCAGCTGGGCAATCATCGCGATCGTCGCGATCTCGAATGTGGTCAGCGCGATCTTGCGGTAGAGCGGGTCACTGAGGATGTCGGTGAAGTTGCTGAGAGTGAAGCCGGTCGAACCGGTCAGATCGCCGTACTGGAAGCTGAAGTAGACGAGGATGCCCATCGGAACCAGGAAGAGGGCGATCAGGACCGCGGTCGGCAAGCTCATGAAGGCCAGTGGTCGGAGCAGCCTGGAGAAACGCCCCGGGCGTTCGCCGGCCACGGTCGGAATGTCCGCCATCGGGACTCCCATCAGCGCACCGCCCCGGTGATCATCTCGGCCGCATCACGATCGGTTCCTCCGCGCTTCCTCGTCAGCAGCTTCATGCCGAACCAGAGCCCGAAGACGAGGATCACCTGGGCCAGCGCGATCACGGTCGATGCCGCGTTGACCACCGGCAGGTTCGACGAATGCCTGAGCACCCCGTAAACCCAGACGGGGAAGGTCTGGTCGAAGCCGCCGGTGAAGAAGCTGATTTCGAAGTTGTTGAAGGACCAGGCGAAGGCGAATATCGCGGCCGCAGCCAGTGACGGCGCGATCTGGGGCAGGACGATGTAGCGCATCATCTGGAGCTGGCTCGCACCCATGTCGATGGCGGCCTCTTCCAATGAGGGATCGAATCTGATTAGCCCCGCAGAGACCACCGCGACAACCAGGGGGAAGGTGACCACGATGTGCATGAGGATGATCGTGGTCAGTGAGAGAGGCAGGGCGATCTGAGAGAAGAAGATCAGTCCCGCCACGCCGATGATCAGCCAGGGGACCACCAGCACGGCACCATGGATCCCTCCGACCAGGGGCCTGCCGCGGAAGGGAATCCGGGTCAGGCCCCAGGAGGCGAGGGTGCCGAGGATCAGCGAAGCGACGGTGACGATCGAGGCGACGAGCACCGAGTTCGAGATCGCATGCATCGCCCCGTCATTGCTCACGGCCTCCGTGTACCAGCGCGTGGTGAATCCCTCCCAGGGGAGGGAGATCACCGTGGAGTCGTTAAACGAGAACAGGGCCAGCAGGAGCACCGGACCGAACAGGATCGTCATCACCAGCAGGACCAGCCCGGTGCTGAGGATGTTCGGTAGTGCCCGGTTTATGCGACGGGAGAGCGGCATGATCAGCCGGTCCGGACCTCCTGCCAGGCCCTCGTGTAGGCCTCGACGTCATCGGGTTCGGTCAGCGGAATAGATCCCTTGATGCTTTCGGGGTTGGAAGTCTCCCGGTACTTCTTCGGGACCAGCGTTTCGGCCTTGGGATTGGTGATCACGAAACCGTTTTCGGCCGAGATCGCCTGCGCCTGCGGATCGGCGTAGTAGTTCAGGAGCTTGTAGGCCGCATCCGTGTTCTCGGCCTTGGAAGTGATGCCGAGACCGCAGATCCAGGACCAGGTCCCTTCGGTCGGAGCGACCCACTTGACCGGTAGTCCCTCGTCCTGCATGTCCTGGGCGGTCCCGCGCCCGCCGTTGGCAACCACAACTTCACCTGTCTTGAACAGATTCACCATGTCCGAATCCGAATCGGGGAAGCTGCGGATCTTGTCCCGGTTGTCGATCAGGAAATTCTTGGCTTGATCGAGCTGGTCCGCATCCATGTTGAACGGATCCTCGAAGCCGAGAGTGAGACCGGCAACGGCGAGTGGCGCGACCGAGCTCGAGCCTTCGACGGCCATGCGGCCTGCGTAGGCGTCGCTGAACATGTCCTTGTAGGACTTGACCCCGCCGGGGACTTCCTCGGTGTTGTAAATGATCCCGTAGGGGCCCGCCGAGAGCGGCACCATGATCACATTGCCATCCTGCCGGACCTCCGGCTTGTCGGTGAAGGCGAGGTCTTTCCACGACGTAATGCCGCTCGTGTCGATCGGCCTGAGTTGCTTCCGCTGGAGGAGCGGGCCGGCTTCGTCCAGGCAGACCTCGACCACGTCAGCTTCGAACCCTCCAGCAAGCTTCGCCGCCGCTTCCTCATTCGAGTTGAAGGTCGCGACCTTGAGGTCAAGATCGGGATTGGCCTTGCGGAAGGGCTCAAGCTGCTGGTCGGTGACTGTGTCGTCATAGGCGAAGACCCGCAGGGTCCCTGTGGCCGGCTTGCTGGCCTCGGCCTTGCTCGGCGCGGCGGCCTCTTCCGTGGTTCCGGATGAGCCGCAGGCAGCCAGGAAGGCCGGCATGGCCACGATCGCAATTGCTGCCGCGAGCTTTTTCAGGTCAATCATCTGTCTCCTCTGGGGCTAGTCAGGGTCATTGATCATCCGGCGGCCTGGAAGGCTTCGAATGCTCGGACCCACTGGTCGTAGATCGGCGGATAGGTCTCGGGTATTGCGTTCTTCAGGCTGGACGGATCTGCGGTGGCACGGTCTTCTTTCGAAACCAGGGGCATTGCAGCGGGGTTGGTCACGACATAACCGTTCTTGCCGCGAATGGCCTGAGCCTTTGGTGAGGCCTGCCAGTTGATCAGCCGGTAGGCGGCCTGGAGGTTCTGGGCCTTCGAAGTGATTCCGAAGCCGCAGACCCAGGAGAGGGTTCCCTCTGCGGGAGCTATCCACTTGACGGGCAGCCCGGCTTCCTTCATCCGTTTGGCCTGGGCGCTGTTTCCGTCGGCGATCACGACCTCGCCGGATTTGAACAGGTTGACCAGGTCGGAATCGGATCGCCACAGCGCCCGGAAATGGGAGCGGTGCTCGTTCATGTAGTCGGCGACCCGATCGAGCTGCTCCTGGTCCATGTTCATCGGATCCTTGATCCCCATCGCCAGCGCGCTGACCGCGATCGGGGGCAGGGCATAATCACCTTCGAGGGCGGCCCGGCCGTCGAACTGCGGGTCGAAGATGTCGGCGTAGGAATCGACCGGGGTGGTCACTTCGTCGGTGTTGACGATCACGCCTTCGGGACCGGCCGAAAGAGGAACCATGATCACCTTGCCATCCTGCTTGAGGCCTTCGGAGTCGTTGAAGGCGAGGTTCTTCCAGTCGGTTACCCCGGAGGTGTCGATCGGGCGGAGCAGACCTCGTGAGAGGAGCGGTTCGGCTTCGTCGAGACAGACCTCGACCACATCGGCCTGGAAACCGCCGGCCAGCTTGGCCGCAGCTTCGCTGTCTGAATCGAAGGTGGCAGTCTTGATCTCCAGATCCGGATTCTGGCCCTGGAACGGGTTCATCATTTCGGGAGTGACCGAGTCCTCATAGGAAAAGACCCTGAGGCTTCCGGTGGCAGGCTGGCCGATGTCATCCGGAGCGGTCGCCTTCTCGGTCGTCCCGGTGGAACCGCAGGCGGTCATGGTCAGCGCGAGGCCGATTGATGCGAGGGTCAGTACCGCGCGGCCCGGTCGGGTTTTGCGGTACTTGCGGGTCACTCCGACTCGGCTCCTGTGCCGGCTGGCTCTCCATCGTTGATCACGAAGCTGTGATCGGTGGGCCAGGAGAGCGTTACTTCTGTACCGGGGGAGGTAGTCCGGTCAGCTGCCTCGTCATTCAGTTCGTGGACGATCAGCTGCTCTCCGGTCTGGATCTGAACGATCAGCTGGGTCATCGAACCCAGGTAGACGTTCTCGACGATCTTGCCGCGCACGACCGAGCCGCCCTGGGGAACATCGCCTCCGGCGCTCAACTTGATCTTCTCCGGACGGATGGTGATCGTCCGGGTCGGCGAGGTGCTGCCGTCGTCGAGACAGGTGATGCGCATGCCTTCGCCGAGCGATGAAGTCGCAACCCCGCCCGACTGATCGTCGACCCTGAGCCGGAGTAGGTTGGAAGTGCCGATGAAGTCGGCCACGAATTCCGAGCGCGGTTTCTCGTAGAGGCTGCGGGGGTCATCGACCTGCTCCACATTGCCGCCGTTCATCACCGCGACCCGGTCCGACATGGTCAGGGCTTCTTCCTGATCGTGGGTCACGTAAACGAAGGTTGTGCCGGTTTCCTGCTGGATCGACTTGAGCTCCAGCTGCATCTCCTTGCGGAGCTTCAGGTCGAGGGCACCGAGCGGTTCATCAAGGAGCAGGGCGGCGGGCTGATTGACCAGAGCGCGAGCGAGAGCGACCCGCTGCTGCTGCCCTCCGGAGAGCTGGGCGGGGTGGCGGTTCTCGAAGCCTTCGAGCCGGACCGCGGCGATCATCCGGTCGATCCGTTCCTTCGCTTCAGCCTTCGGAAGCTTCTTGATCTTCAAGCCGAACTCGACGTTGTCGTGGACGTCCATGTGTGGGAAGAGCGCGTAATTCTGGAAGACCATGTTGACGTTGCGGACCTTGGGCGAAGCCCAGGTGACGTCCTCGCCGGCGAGTTCGATCCGGCCGGAAGTCGGCTCCTCGAACCCCGCGATCATCCGCAGCGTCGTGGTCTTGCCGCAGCCACTCGGTCCCAACATCGAGAAGAACTCGCCGTCGGCAATCTCGAGGTCGATTCCGTTGACTGCGGTGGAATCACCGAACTCCTTGGTCAGCTGGGTGAGGGTGATCAATTCGAGTCCTTCCCGATGACGGTGACGAAGAGGTCGTTGACGTTGGTTCCCGTGGCGCCGGTATCGAGCAGGTCTCCGAGCTGCCCGAGCGGCTCGCTGGAGGTGTGGCTGAGCAAGGCCTGCCTCAGGTCGAGTCCTATTTCAGTCGCCCTTTCGGCGGTCCGACCGTCGCAGATGCCGCCTGCGGCGTCGGTGCCGCCGTCGGAGCCATCGGTGTCCATGAAGAGCGATGCGACCTGGCTTCCCGGGTAGGCGAGGGCGGCAGCTAGAGCTGCTTCCTGGCCGGGTCCACCATCACCGAATGAACCCTTGCCGGCGATCGTGACGGCGTTTTCGCCGCCACATCCCAGAATTACGGTGCCGGGTTCGAAGGGGTAGCCGGCGTTGCTGCTTGACCGGGCCATGTCGGCGATGAACCGACCCATTTCCCTGGCTTCGCCTTCGAGGGTGGTGGTCAGGATCACCGGCTTGTATCCGCGGTCCTTTGCTTCGGCGACCATCGCCTCACAGACGCCGATGCCGGTGACCAGCATGGAGGTGTGGATCTCTATTCCGGTCAGATCCGGAGATTCGGCTGCGGGTGATTTGAGGTGTTCGATGATCGAGGGCGGTACCTCGTCCCAGATTCCGTAGTCCTTGAGCACGGCGATCGCATCACCAACGGTCGAGGTGTCCTGTACCGACGGGTCTGTGACCAGGTCGTGGACGTCTCCGGCGACATCCGAGATGGTCAGGTTGACGATCCGCGCTGGAGCTATGTGGGCCGCGAGACGTCCGCCCTTGACGGTCGAAACATGCTTGCGGACAGTGTTGACCTCGGAGATCGGCATCCCGGAACCGAGCAGAAGCTCGTGAAGCCGACGCTTGTCCTCAAAGGTGACGCCGCTTGGGGGCAGCGAGGCGAGCGCAGAGCTTCCGCCAGTGAAGATGGCGATCACCAGGTCGCCATCCTTGGCCTCTTCAGCGAGTTCTTCTAGACGAAGTGCGCCTTCAACCGATTCCCGCGTGGGAAGGGGATGGTCGGCGATGTAGGAGTCGATGTACTTGAGGTCGGCGGTCTCTCCCCGCCGCAGGATCACCGCTCCGGAGTCGATTCGGGCGCCCAGAACATCTTCCAGGGCTTCGGCGATCGGGAGGGTCGCCTTGCCGGCACCCAGGACGAAGAGACGCTGACCTTCGGCGAGGTGGTGCTCGACTCCATCGATCCTCACTCCTTCCGGAGTGAGGGTCACGGCGTCGCGGGTGCATCCACCGCCGTCGC
>JGI24770J26754_10002485_pt1 | contig 12735 bp, 10 predicted proteins | sample LakOneMetagenome_FD_26754 | JGI IMG/M metagenome (IMG submission 26754) | reverse complement strand
CATGACACGCGGACGGCCGTTCGATTGGCGCCGAGCCCATTCGGGGTGTTAGTGTTGACCGTTCCCGCAGGTAGCCCTGCAGAAATAACATGCACCTCTAGCTCAATTGGCAGAGCAACTGACTCTTAATCAGTGGGTTCCCGGTTCAAGTCCGGGGGGGTGCACCATCCACGAAAATCCCGCATGTCTTCGGACATGCGGGATTTTTTGTACCCAATAGCGATTCGCCGGAGCGGATGCGGGAATCAGTCCCGGCGCCAGGAGTACTCGTTTTCGGGACGGCCGGGCGTGCCGAAGCGCGGCCCACGCAGCACGGGTCCGGTATCGGCGAGAAACTCAAGATAACGCCGGGCGGTGACCCGCGACATCCCGAGGGGGTCGGCCACTTCGGTGGCCGACACGGGCGAGCCTTGCGTCTGCAGGAACTCGGTCACCCGGCGCAGCGTGTCGTCGGCCAGGCCCTTGGGGCGGGGCAGGTCCGTGGGGGAGCGCAGGCTCGCGAAGGCCTGGTCGAGGTCTGACTGGCTGGCCACGCGCGACGCCGATGCCAACTGCCGGTGAAAGTCCCGGTAGCTCACGAGTTTCTTCGCGAACGTGGAATACGTGAACGGCTTGATCAGATACTGCACGACCCCGGCCGCGATCGCTCCGCGCACCGCTTCCAGCTCCCGCACCGCCGTGATCGCGATGATATCGGTCGTCAATCCCGCAGAACGGATGCGCCGGCTCACGTCGAGCCCATGCAGGTCCGGCAGATTCATGTCCATCAGTACGAGGTCGATCGGTGTGCCGGCGTGGGCGGCCGCCGTGAGCACGCGGAGCGCGGTCTGCCCCGTGGCGGCGGTTCCTACCAGCACGAAGCCCTCAATTCGACCCACATAAGCGGCATGGGCCTCGGCGGTGAGGGGCTCGTCTTCAACCACGAGCACGCGAATGTCTGCGGTCACGAGAGCACGGACTCGGAAATGCCTGTCGGCGCGAGGGGAATGGTCACGGTGAAGACGGCACCGTCGCGGTGCCCGATCTGCAGTGTGCCACCGAGTCGGGTGACGGCTTGCCGCACCAGGGCCAGCCCCAGCCCTCGTCCATAGCCGGCGTCCGCTTTGGTGCTGTACCCGAACTGCACGACACGATCGGCGGCATTCGCGTCGATCCCCGGCCCGCTGTCGGCGACGTCGATCACCACGGCATTCGTGGTCCGGCTGACAGTCAGCTGCACGGAGCGNGGCGGGGGAGCGGATGCNGCGGCGTCGAGGGCATTGTCGATCAGGTTGCCGAGAACGGTCACGAGGTCCTGCACGGACAATCCGGAGTCAGAGATAGTGCCCGACGCGGAAACCGTCAGAGCGATGCCCAATTCGTTGGCCTGCGCGGATTTGCCCATGATGAGGGCACTGATCACGGGTTCGTCGACAGAGCTGACCATCTCGTCGGTGAGCTGCTGGCTGAGCTCCAGGTCTGCCGTCGCGAATTCGAGGGCCTGTTCGGTGCGTCCCAGTTCCATCAGCGAAACGATCGTGTGCAACCGATTGGAATGCTCGTGCGTTTGAGCGCGGAGGGCATCGGACAGCGTGCGCATCGACTGCAGCTCGGTGCCGAGGTTCTGCAGGTCGGTGTGATCGCGAATTGTGGCGACACGGCCGATCACAGCTGGCTTGTTCCGGGCCGATGTGGGGGACGTGACGGCCGGCTCCTGGCTGACCACGAGCACACGCGTGTCAGTGAGGAAGACCTCGTCGTGGGTTGTGCGGCCGGTGCGGAAGAGATCGGCGAGGCCCGCAGGCAGGGGAAGCTCGTCCAACGGCGGGGTCGGGTGGGGTGAACCCGGTTCTCTGGCGGGCACGCCCAAAAGCCCGGCGGCCTGATCGTTGTACAGCACGAGCCTGCCGTTGAGGTCCACCAGCACGAGCCCCTCACGCACCGAATGCAGCACGGAATCGTAGTAGACGAAGAGCTGGGCGAGGTGCTCGGGACCCCAGCCGAGGGTCACCCGGTGCAGGTACCGCCCGAGAACAACCGAGATGAGGGACCCGGCTACGAGCAGCGCGACGGCGAGGGCGAGCAGGGCGGGCAACCGCGCGTTGAGGGCGATCGTGATGTTGCTCGTCGTGACACCCGCGGCGACGAGGGCCACCACGGTTCCGCTCTCGTTCACGACGGGAATGACGGCCCGCACGGAGGGGCCCAGCGTGCCCGTGCTGACCTCGGTGAACGGTTTTCCGGCGAGGGCCGAGGTGATCGAGCCGATGTACGGCGCGCCGATCTGCTCGGNATTCGGGTGGGTCCACCGCGTGCGNTCGGGGGCCATGATNGTGATGAAGTCGAGGTCGGCGTCCTCGGTGACTTCGAGTGCATACGGCTGAAGCAGCGCCGTGGGNTCGCCCGAGGCAGCGGCGGCGACCGTGAGCGGACTGTCGGCGATTGCGCTCGCCACCGACAGCATCCGCGCTTCGGTCTCGGTGAAACTCTGGTCGCGGGCGTCCACGAACAGTGCCGTGCCGATGAAGACGGTGAGTACGGCGACTGAGAGCGTATGGGCCACGAGCAGCCGGCGGGCGATGCTCCATTCGTGGCTCACGGATCTCGCCCTTCGAGTTTTCAGCACAAAACATGCCCATGAACAGTATGACCGCAACCGGGGCGGGGGACGCGTTGTGGGCCAGTGTGAACACACAGCAGTACCCNCTGACCCCACTCGGGCCCCCAGCACAATCAGGACAAAGGAGTCTGCCATGGCNTTGTCGCCATCCACTCGCTCAGCAAAACCACGAAAGCGCATCGACCGCTCGCACTACCTCTATATGGCCGTCATTGTGGCCGTTCTGCTTGGAATCGTTGTGGGCCTCGTGTGGGGTGGACCTGACGGTTTCGCGGTGAAGCTCAAGCCCATGGGTGACGCCTTCGTCAACCTGATCAAGATGATGATCGCCCCGGTCATCTTCTGCACGATCATCCTGGGCATCGGGTCGATCGCCAAGGCCGCCACGGTAGGCAAGGTCGGTGGCCTCGCCCTCGGCTACTTCGTGATCATGTCCACTTTCGCCCTCGGTATCGGACTCGTCGTGGGCAACATGGTGCACCCCGGCACCGGCCTCGACCTCTCCGACGCGAATTACGTTCCGCCCGCCGGTACCGAGAATCCCAACTTCCTGATGAGCATCATCCCGACGACGCTCGTTTCCTCGCTCACCTCGGGCAGCATCCTGCAGACCCTGCTCGTGGCCCTCATCGCCGGGTTCGCCCTGCAGCGGATGGGACCGGCCGGTCTGCCCATCCTCAGGGGGATCGCGCACGTGCAGGCGCTGGTCTTCCGCGTGCTGATCATGATCATGTGGCTGGCACCGATCGGTGCCTTCGGTGCCATCGCGGCGGTCGTCGGTTCCACCGGGATCCAGGCCGTCGTCAGCCTCTTCACGCTGATGGGCGCTTTCTACGCCACCTGTGTCGTCTTCATCGTGGTCATTCTGGGCGGGATCCTGAAGGTCGTCACCGGCGTCAACATCTTCAAGCTGATGCGCTACCTCGGCCGCGAATACCTGCTCATCGTGTCCACNTCATCGTCCGAGGCGGCGCTGCCGCGCTTGATCGCCAAAATGGAGCACCTCGGTGTGTCCAAGCCCGTCGTGGGCGTCACCGTTCCGGTGGGCTATTCGTTCAACCTCGACGGCACGGCGATNTACCTCACCATGGCCTCGATCTTCATCTCCAACGCGATGGGCCAGTCGATGAACCTCGGCGAGCAGGTCGGCCTGCTCGCGTTCATGATCATCGCGTCGAAGGGTGCCGCCGGCGTCTCCGGTGCCGGACTCGCGACTCTGGCAGCCGGACTCCAGTCGCATGCGCCGGAGCTGGTCGGCGGTGTCGGCTTTATCGTGGGAATCGATCGCTTCATGTCCGAGGCGCGAGCGCTGACAAACTTCACCGGTAACGCGGTGGCCACGGTGTTGATCGGAACGTGGACCCGGGAAATCGACAGTGCCCGGGTCGATCGCGTCCTGAACAAGCAAGAGCCGTTCGACGAAACCACAATGACGACGCAGCACGGGTTCCAGGCGCCGGTTGACACGGACGCCGCCGTTCTTGCCGAGAGCCGCAAGCCGGCCACGATCGGCGCGTAGCCGCTGCACCGCACAGCCGCTGCACCGCACAGCCGCTGCACCGCGCAGACGCACGGGTGCCGCCGGGAGGAGTTATCCCCGGCGGCACCCGTCTTTTCCGCCGGGTCTCGGGCGTGCTCTGGCCGCCGATACCGATGGACTGCTGATGGACGAACCCGTCGTGGCGCAGTGGATTGAAGACCACCAGGAGTATGGGAACGGCCTCACCAGCTCGTCACGTTTTCTGAACGAAAAACGGCCTGCGTCTTGCGACGCGGGCCGTTCTGGTGTGATTCGTGTTTACAGAGCGTCGAGCTCGCTCACCTGCTTGATCCAGCCGTCGAAGAGAGCGTCATCCAGGTCGTCCATGCTGCGCAGCTTGAACTCGGCCATCTCGGCCGAACCGCTGGCATTGAGCTTGCCGGAATCATCCGAGATGGCCTGACCGCGCCAGAAGAGCACCGTGACGAACGTCGGGTAGGCCTTGAAGCCAGCCACGGGAATACCGTCATCGAGCCAGACCGGATGCCCGTGCCACAATTCCGTCGAGGTGTTCGGCAAGCCGATGTCGAACTTCGCCCGCACGGCGTTCACAACGCCCACGAGCGGCTTGGCGGCCGCTTCGACGTAGGCGGCGATGGTGGTCGGCGCCGGTGTGGGGGTGACCATGGCGGGAAGATCGGAGGGGGTGGTTTGCAGCGTGGATGTCAGGTGAGCTTCTTTCTGAGAGTTATCCGTTGAGTCTCCACACTGTCACGGATGCGTTGCATGTGGCTGGGCACGTACTCAGGAAGGAGAACTCAGGAAGCGGGAATGAGGAACGCGGTCAGTGCCGCGGTGCTCTGCAGCACCGCGGCCACCGGTTCGCGTTCGGTCTCGGTCAGCCGGCCGGGGTAGGCGCCGTCGCGAGGATGTCGACGACGAACACGAGCGTGTCCGTGCCGCTGATGCCGGCGTTGGTATTTCCGGCGTCTCCGTAGCCCTCGGCGGGCGGAATGATCGCAATCACCTGCGAGCCCACGGACTGGCCGACCAGGGCCTTACCGAATCCGGTCACAACCTTGTTGGTNGCNAACGCCGCCGGCCCGGGAACNTTCCACGAAGAATCGAACGCCTCCCCGGTCGCCCAAACCACGCCGGTGTACTCCACCGAAACGGTGTCACCGTCGGCGACGACGGTGCCGTCACCCTTCTTCAGCGTGGCGATGGTCAGGTCCGCGGGGGCCTCCGTGTCGGGAATGGTGATCGTGGGCTCGCCGTTGTCGGCGAGGCTGACGGAGGGCAACGCCGGATCGACGGGCTGGTCGACACCGGTGGCCTGGGTGGGCTGGATTCCGTTGATGTCGATGACGAAGACCATCGAATCGGTTGCACTGAGGCCGAGATCGGTCCAACCCTTTTCGCCGAAGCCGTCGGAGGGCGGCATGACGGCCACGACGCGGTCACCGACAACGGAGCAGTTGACCGCGCGCACGAGTCCCGGCACGTAGCTGTCGGCCACCGTGAGCGACACGGCGGTGGCTTCGGCGCCGTAACCGGTGGAGTCGACCTTCTCGCCCGTTGCACCGTTGTAGGCGGCGAAGGAAACCTGGGCGACGGACCCGGCCGAGGTGCGGGTGTCCCCGGAACCCTCGATGACAACCGTGCGCTCGGTGGCNGTGGTNGTCAGCGGGGAGTCGAAGGTGACAACCGGCTCGGCGCCGAACTCGCCGGTGACGGAGATGGCGTCGGAGTTTGTGCCGGAGTCGGTGCAGTCAGCGGTAGCCGAGGCGGGAGCGGCGGTGTTCGAGGCTCCGTCCGTCGTGCCGGGCGTGCTGCTGGANCTGCAGCCGGAGAGCGCAACCGCGAGGCCGAGCACAGTGAGGATTACTGGTATTTTTTTTGACACAAAATTCTCTCTACGTGGGGTGTGTGATGTTCCACCTTCCCACGATCGGGCTTCAGAGGGGCTGAGCGAACCATCAATCGTCGAGACCCCGGGCGGCGAGCGCCTCACCCAGAGCGTCGGCGGCATAGAGCGAGCGCACCACCACCGGAACGGCCAGGGCCATCAGCGACCCGCGGGTACCGCGTGCTTTCCGGGCCTCCAGCACTTCGCGAACGATGTCGGTCACCAGCGGAATACAGCGAATGGTCAGTGCCACCAATAACCCGATTCGCTCGGAGTCGATCCAGCGGTTGAACGGCTTGAGTACCTTCTGGAACGCCTCCAGCACGGCCGTCACGGTGGTGGTGAGGGTGAANAGCGCGGCAAGAGACACGGCCAGCAGCAGGCGACCCGACATGAGACCGGCCACGACCCAGCCGGCCAGCAGGACCTGAATCGGCACCGCGATCAGCAGCAGCCACAGAATGGGAACGATCTGAGCCGCTGCGGCGCGCGCCGGAACACGGGCGATGAGAAAAAGCACGGTGACGGCAACAGCCATGGCGCCGAGCATGCGCAGGTCGGTACTCGAGCTGATCACCGCGACGAACGCCGAGAGCAGGAGCAGCTTGATCAGGGTCGGTGTGCGGTGGATGATCGAGCGTCCCGGGCTGTAGAGACCGATCATCGGCGACTGCCGTGCACGGTGCGTGTCACGACACGAGCTCCCGGTAAACGTCGAGTGCCGCTGTCGGTGAGCCGTCGGCCACCACCGCACCCTCGTCAATCACGATGACCCGGTCAAAATCCGCAATGAGCTCGAGGTGGTGCGTGACCATGATCACCTGCTGGTCGAGGTTCATGAACAGCTCGGAGATCCGACGTGCGTTGCGGGCATCGAGCAGCGTCGTGGGTTCGTCGGCCACAATCACGGCCGGCTCCGACACCAACACGGCCGCCAGCGCGAGCAGCTGCTTCTGACCTCCGGAGAGCCGATGCGCCGGATGCTCGGCGTGCATGGTCAGACCGAAGCGATCGAGGGCTGCGGCCGTTCGTTCGGCGATCTCGTCGGCGCTCAGGCCGCGGCGGCGGAGGGTGAAGGCAACATCTTCCTGAACGGTGGGCATGACGATCTGGTTATCGGGGTTGGTGAAGACGAAACCGACGCGTCGACGCACGTCCTTGCCCTTGTGCGACACATCGAGACCGTCCACCGTGACCGTTCCACTCATGGGGACGACGAGTCCGTTGATCATGCGGGCAAGGGTGGATTTGCCGGAACCGTTCGCGCCCACGATCGCGATGCGAGGTTCGGTGAGGCTCAGGTTGATGTCCCTGAGCACAGTTCGCTCGCCGAAAGAGTGCGAGACACCGGTGAAGGTGATCTGGCTCATCCGGTCTCACTCCGCCGGAGCGGCGGCCACAGGAGTCGCGTGGCGACGCGGCCGCGCGGTGAGGCCGGGGTAGGCCCGATGCACCTGTCCGGCCACCAGCACCGTCACGACGACCTTGAGCACGTCGCCCGGAATGAACTTGAGGCTGTCGGCGGCCGCCACCCAGAGGGGGAGCCCGAGGTTGATGGCGGTCACCGGGATTCCCAGCAGGTAGACCGCGATCACTCCGCCGAGCACGGTCGTGGCGATGGCCAGCCAGAACGGGTAGCGGGGCAGGAGACGCGATGTGAAGTACCCGATGACTACGGCGCCGAGGAGCCAGCCGTACAGGTAGCCGGCGGAGGGACTCGTGGTAAACCACACCAGGCCGCCACGCCCCCCGGAGAGGAGGGGAAGGCCGGCGGCCGCCAGCGCGAGAAAGAGCAGCACGGCGAAAAAGCCCTTGCGGGCACCCAGAACGGCGCCGGCCAGCATGACACCGAGGGACTGGAAGGTGATCGGAACGGCGACGGCGCCGATCGCAAGGGCGCCGGGCAGGCCGAGGGCGGCGATAAGGGCGGCGAAGATAGCTATCTGAGCGAGATCGCGGGCCTGGAGGGTGCGTGTTGACATGATTTCAATCTAAGATCCGGCACGAACGTGTTTCCAGAGAAAACCTCCAAAGAATGGACAGGATCTCTGTTCGAGTGGACCTCTGCGCCATAACCGANAACGGGCGCGTTGTGCGGAGACCGTGCTTCAGGCGACGAGTCTGGCCGCGGTTATGGGTACGTCGACCGGCCCGGTGACCGTGGCTCGTGCTGGATCAGCCCACACGGAAATCGGGGCAGGCGTCCACGACAGTGCGGTGGGCTCGATGACCTTCTGGCTGGGGAGCTCTGAGGCCCGGGTCTTGGACAGGCGACCCGCTGCGGCTGGCGCTGCCGCCGGCTCGGTGGCCGGTTCGAGAAGCAGGGCGGCCTTGCCGACCCTCAGCGCCGTGGCCAGCTCGCGGGCGATCTGATCGGCCTTAAGCCCGTGGAAGATGACGTCGGTGTCATCGAGCCGACGCGGAATCAGGGTCCAGGAGCCGTCGACGCCCACGAGTTCCGCGATTGTGCGCTGCAGGAGGTCGAGGATTTGCTCGTGACTGAGCTCGGGTACGGGAACAACCATTGCGGCTGCGACCCGACGTCGACGACCAAACATCTGAAGCCCCTTTCAAGCGTGACACTTAACTATTTCTAGTCTCGATGACAAGCCGTGTTCTCCCGGGCCGGACACGCCGGGAATCAGGCGGTCATTGGTCGATCTGACGCTGATGAGAGTCTTCGATCACATTTCCGATGGCCACGGCAGTGCTCAGGGCCCANCCGATCCACAGCATCNCNAGTCGCCAGTCGCGTGGCCCGTTTCGGGTGGCCTGCAGCGTGCTCCACCCACCAGCAATCACGCCGATCATTGCGCTGTTGAAAATGAACTTTCTCATGAGGGCCTCCGGCGCCAACAGTACCCGCCATCGGTCAAGTCCGGTGAATCAAACGACGCCCCCATCAGCCATTCAAACGCTCACTGATATCCTTGAGAGTGCAGCACAGGTGTGCACCTCGGGTGTACCCCGGAACGGATGCCTCATTTCTCTTTTAGCCGACAACGCTCAGACAACACCAAGCAACCACGGAACTGACACCGCACCGATCGGGTCGTTCACGTTTGTTGTGGTCTCCAACCGGCTTCCGGTGGACTTCGTGGAAGCGGATGACGGCAGCACCCTGTGGCGCACGTCTCCCGGGGGGCTGGTCACGGCGTTGGAGCCGCTGATGCGCTCATCCGGCGGCGTGTGGGTGGGCTGGCCCGGTGTGGCGGACCGCGACATCGCACCATTCGACAACGACGGTATGTCCCTGATACCGGTCCGGCTCAGCGAACAGGAGCTGGAGGAGTACTACGAGGGGTTCTCCAACGACACCCTGTGGCCGCTCTATCACGATGTGATCGCGCCGCCGAGCTATCACCGTGAAACCTGGGACGCTTACGTCACCGTGAACAGGCGCTTCGCCAATGCCGCCATGGCGGCAGCAGCGGAGGGCGCGACCGTGTGGGTGCACGACTACCAGCTGCAACTGGTGCCTCGCATGCTGCGCGACGCACGGCCCGACCTGGTGATCGGTTTCTTCAATCACATTCCGTTTCCGCCATATGGCATNTACGCCCAACTACCGTGGCGCAAGCAGATCCTGCACGGNCTGCTCGGGGCAGACGTCATCGGGTTTCAGCGCACCGCCGACGCGGGCAANTTCTCCCAGGCNGTNCGCCGGCTCTATGGCTATCCCACCCACGGCGTGGTCATCGATGTTCCCGCCGGCGACGGGGACACCCGCAGAGTGGTGGCCAAGCACTTCCCGATCTCGATCGATGCAGCGGGCTATGAAGAGATCGCCCGTCGGCCCGAGGTGCAGGCCCGGGCACGACAGATCCGAGAAGACCTCGGCAATCCCAAGACCGTGATGCTCGGCGTGGACCGCCTCGACTACACCAAGGGCATCGGTCATCGCATCAAGGCCTTCGGGGAATTGCTTGCCGACGGCCGGCTGAATGTCGAAGACGTGACCCTCGTGCAGATCGCCAGCCCCTCCCGGGAACGGGTGGGCACCTATATGGCCCTCCGCGATGAAATCGAACTCGCCGTCGGTCGGCTCAACGGCGACTTCTCCACCATCAGTCACACGGCCATCAGCTACCACCATCACGGTTATCCCCGCGAAGAGATGGTCGCCATGTACCTGGCCGCGGACGTGATGCTCGTGACGGCGCTTCGGGACGGGATGAACCTTGTCGCCAAGGAATACGTGGCGGTGCGTTTCGACGGCGACGGTGTGCTCGTTCTCAGTGAGTTCGCGGGTGCCGCCGACGAACTCAAGCAGGCCATCCTGATTAATCCCCACGATATCGAGGGGACCAAAGACGCGATCGTGCGGGCCATCGACATGCCTAAACGGGACCGGACCCGTCGCATGCGCGCCCTTCGCCGCAAGGTGTTCGACCGCGATGTGGCGGCCTGGTCGGCGTCGTTCCTGCGCGCCCTCACCGGGGGAGCGGCAGTTCAGGCCGGCCTGCCCGACGACCTGCGGCGAGGTATCCGCGAGCTGGTCACGGCGGACAGCATCCTGATTGCCCTCGACTTCGACGGGACCCTTGCGCCTCATGTCGACAAACCGGAAGACGCGCGCGCCATCGACGGCACCCGGGAGGTCGTGCAGCGGTTGCTGGAACTTCCCGGCATTCGGGTCGCCCTGGTGTCGGGACGCGCGCTGGTGAGCCTTCGGCACGTGGCCCAGCCCGAGCCGGGCGTGTTGCTCACCGGCTCGCACGGAATCGAGATCCAGCTGGACACCCCCGGCATCGAGCTCAATCTCGTGTCGGAGGAGATCGCGCAGCTGGACACGCTCGCGACGATCCTGGACCTGGTCTCCGAATCGGTCGACGGCACATCCGTGGAGCGGAAGCCCGCCGGCGCGGCGCTGCACACCCGCCTGGCCACGACCGAGGGGGCCCGCATGGCCCAGAGCGAGGCCCGTCGTCGACTCGGTGACGAGCTGCCGGGACTCACCGTTCGCGATGGCAAGAACGTGCTCGAGTTCTCGGTGCGCTCGAGCACGAAGGGGGAGGCGCTGGAGTTGCTGCGGGCGCACACCGGCGCCGACCGGGTGCTGTACGCCGGAGACGACGTGACAGACGAAGACGCCTTCGCGGTGCTGGGTGATCGGGACCTGGGCGTGAAGATCGGTCGAGGGCCGACGCTGGCTGGCTACCGGGTGCGAAGTCCCCGTGAAGTCACCGAGCTGCTCGCACTATTCGCGGATCTGCGCGACTCAACGAATCAGTGACCGGCTCGCTTGTCCTAGACTCTCAACATGTCTGAGATCGATGTGAAGCCCCGTAGTCGCGACGTCACCGACGGGATCGAAGCNACCACTTCGCGTGGAATGCTCCGGGCTGTGGGNATGGGAGACGCCGACTGGGACAAACCCCAGATCGGCATCGCCAGCTCNTGGAACGAGATCACGCCGTGCAACCTCTCGCTCGACCGACTNGCGCAGGCGGCGAAAGAAGGGGTGCATTCCGGGGGTGGCTATCCGCTGCAGTTCGGCACCATTTCGGTCTCCGACGGTATCTCGATGGGCCACGAGGGCATGCACTTCTCACTCGTGTCCCGCGAGGTGATCGCCGACTCCGTCGAGGTCGTCATGCAGGCCGAACGCCTCGACGGTTCCGTGCTGCTGGCCGGCTGCGACAAGTCCCTTCCGGGCATGTTGATGGCTGCCGCTCGGCTGGACCTCGCCAGCGTGTTCCTCTACGCCGGTTCGATCGCGCCGGGCTGGGTCAAGCTGTCCGACGGCACCGAAAAAGACATCACCATCATCGACTCCTTCGAAGCGGTGGGCGCCGTCAAGGCCGGTCGGATGAGCGTTGAAGACGCCAAGCGCATCGAATGTGCTTTCGCTCCCGGGGAAGGTGCCTGCGGCGGCATGTACACCGCAAACACCATGGCGAGTGTCGCGGAGGCCCTCGGCATGAGCCTGCCAGGCTCGGCCTCACCGGCATCCGCCGACCGCCGCCGTGACTACTTTGCGCGCCGCTCCGGGGAGGCCGTCGTCAATATGCTTCGCCTCGGTATCACGGCGCGTGACATCCTGACCCGCGAGGCTTTCGAAAACGCGATTGCCGTCGCGATGGCCTTCGGTGGATCGACCAACGTGGTGCTGCACCTGCTCGCCATCGCTCGCGAGGCAGAGGTGGAACTCACCCTCGACGACTTCAACCGCATCGGCGATAAGGTTCCCCACATCGGAGACCTGAAGCCGTTCGGCAAATACGTGATGAACGACGTCGACCGCCAGGGCGGTGTACCCGCCGTGATGCGGGCACTGCTCGAAGCCGGCCTCCTTCACGGCGACGCGCTCACGGTGACCGGCAAGACCGTGGCCGAGAACCTCGCGGAGATCGATCCTCCCGCCCTGGACGGCGAGGTGCTTCGCACCCTCGACAACCCCATCCATGCCAGCGGCGGCATCACCATCCTGAAGGGCAGCTTCGCGCCCGAGGGCGCCGTCGTGAAGACCGCCGGATTCGACGCCTCCATCTTCGAAGGCCCCGCCCGGGTGTTCGAACGTGAACGCGCCGCCATGGACGCCCTCACGGAGGGCGCCATCCAGAAGGGCGACGTGGTGGTCATCCGCTACGAAGGCCCCAAGGGCGGTCCGGGAATGCGGGAGATGCTCTCGATCACGGCGGCCATCAAGGGCGCCGGGCTCGGCAAGGATGTACTACTGTTAACGGACGGACGATTCTCAGGCGGCACAACCGGGCTGTGCATCGGCCACATAGCACCCGAAGC
>JGI24770J26754_10002474_pt1 | contig 12768 bp, 11 predicted proteins | sample LakOneMetagenome_FD_26754 | JGI IMG/M metagenome (IMG submission 26754) | reverse complement strand
TTATAGAATCAAAAAGAGCCGCGTTATCTGCATAGGTAACGCGGCCCTTTTCATTTTGCGTTCCGCTATTTACATTGAGCAATAGCATCGCGGAACAATTCTACGGTCTCATCACCGGATTTTCTTTTTAGAAGTAACCTAAACCATTCTCGCGGAACAATTTTACCATTTTCCACGACGCTCACCGTATTCTCGGTTTCGTCCCCAGCAATATCGATGCGGGATATTTTTCTATTGTATGTACGGGATACCGAGACATCTTCTTCGTTAAGATTTGATAGGTTGAGAACGAAACGTTCGGTCGAGTTGATACGAACAAGATCGAATCCAGAACCGGCAGACAGGACGTTCGACGCCTCGTCGCGCGGAAAGGTGCTGCCCACAACCGAAGAATTTCCGGCTGAAACGTAAGGATTACTGGGCGAAGATAATTTTACCATTACCTTGCATCCTTCAAACTTCACGTCATAAACACGAGGAGCATTCTTCAAAAGGCTCTTTGCGAGAGACTGCTGCGTCTTTTCAAGATCCGCATTTTGCCCCGCCGCTGCAGACGCAAAAATGGAAAGTGCAAAAATCAAAGCTTTCGATACTTTCATCGTCGTACACCTCATTTATTCCGGAACCGAGCCGGATATCTTTTTCCGGTTAGTTTCGCCCGTCACCAAAACTGGAATTCCCTCATCAACCTCGTCATGCGGTCGCGGAATGACGTGAACCGCCGTCACGGTACCGATACGACGCGCTGCCGCGGCACCAGCGTCCACAGCGGCCTTGACGGCCCCCACCTCGCCCCGAACTATCGCGGTCACAAGGCCCGCATCGATCTTTTCGTAGCCGACGAGCGTTACGTTCGCAGATTTTACCATCGCATCGGCAGCCTCGATCATGGCGACGAGGCCAAAACATTCGACCATTCCTAGTGCTTGCATAAAAATTACCTAATTTCGATCATTCTTTTTACGACGCTTTATTCGCCACAACATGAAAATACCGAGAGCCAAAAACGCGATGCCCACGAGCAAAGCGAAAAAGAATATCCCTACTGCGGCTGAGATCGGCTCCATCCTATTTTACAAAAACCATCAAAAATACCAACCCGCCCGCGATCACTGCAATTAGCAAGCAAACCAAAAGGAAAACCCTGTTCGACGTCGCACCGGGCTCTTCCCATACGACCCTTTTCGGCTTTCGTTGACCGATTCTCGACTTTTTGCGTTCAGCGGCGGCATTTGCCAATTTTTCCGACTTGTCCGTTTCGGGGTCCGCAGGCTTTTCGTCGGTTGTTTTTACCCGCTCAACTGCCGGTTCGTTGATCTTATCTTCGACCACAGTGGCCTTTGCGACCGGTTTGCCGCAGGCGTAGCAAAACGTTGTCCCTTCGCGGACATCGGCTCCGCATGAACCACAGACAGCTTTATCGAGGGTCTCTTCTGCCATTGTTTTCTAAACAACCGTGAAAATATCCTTTTCTGTTCCCAGATCACGCGCCGACGGCGTGAGAATCGATTTCTTTGTGATAAATATCCGCTTGCCTTCATTAAGGGCACGCCGCACGTCGTCTTCGCTGACAAAATCCAGCGGTGCAGGCGGTTTCTCTGGTTCCGGCGGCGGAAACGTGTGATGGACGATCGTTTGCCTTACCGGCTCGGCGACAGGAACAGGAGCGGGTTCAGGCACGGAGATCTCCACATGTTTGCTCAAAAAGCTATCAACAATAGCAGCGATGTCCTGACGGCTCGGAGCCTTGCGCGGAACAGGCACGGTCGATTCCCCGGCACTCTGAACCACTGGCGTCCCGCCCGTTACNGATGATCGATTGATCGGCTTGGTNTCGAAGGCGACGCGTTTGATGTCAATAAGATGGATCGGNGAAACATTGTCCGAAGTCACATTACCACCCCACGAACCACATCCTAGTGTCATTGATGGTGAAAGATCNGTCGAAAATCCGATCGCTCCGTGGGTCGTCGGCGAATTGATGATCACTCGGGCCGCAGGCATTTTTCCACCATAAGTGATCGCAGCAGATCGGTCATTTGTGTGCATTCCCGCCGTATGTCCCATGCCGCCGTATTGGAGTATTTCCAGGCACTTAGCGGCTCCTGCCTCAACGCCATCAACTACGAAAAACGCGAGCGTTGGTGATAATTTCTCTATCGACCACGGATGATCGCGCCCGACTCCGGCGCAATCAGCCAGCAGGCAACGNGTGCCGCTTGGTATCGAAANACCTGCCATTTNCGCAATAAATGCAGCGGATTTNCCGACGATCGCGGCATTCAGAGTTCGTTGGGGCGTGAGTAATATCTTACCGACCGCTTCGGCCTCAGACGAATTCAGAAAATGTCCGCCCTGAGCCTTGAACTGTTCACGAACTGCATCCGCAACGGGAGCGTCAACAACGACGGACTGTTCCGAAGCGCAGATCGTACCGTTATCAAAACATGTACTGGTCAATATATCCGAAACCGCCTTGGCGACGTCGGCCGAACGTTCAATAAAAACAGGCACATTTCCCGGCCCCACGCCAAACGCAGGTTTTCCCGACGAATAGGCCGCGCGCACAAGTCCCGTTCCACCCGTGGCGAGAATAACGGCTGTCCGTTTGTGCTTCATCAGAGTTTCGGTGCCTTCGATCGTTGTCAGCGTCAGGCATTTGACTGCATCGGCAGGAAGTCCGTGTTTGATGCCCGCGTCGAGCATTATCCGGGCGGTTTCAGCTATGCATTTTGCAGCCGATGGATGGGGTGAGAGGACGATCGTGTTACGCGATTTGATCGCGATGATGATCTTGAAAATTGCGGTCGAAGTCGGGTTTGTCGATGGAATGATCGCGGCTACAACACCACGCGGGCTGGCGATCTCGACTATGCTGTCGCTTTCACGGACAACACCGACTGTCTTTAACGTCTTGAAGTAATTCCAGACATCCTCGGCGGCGAAACGATTCTTTTCGCGTTTATCATCAGGTTTACCAAAACCGGTCTCCTCATGGGCCATTTGACCAAGCCGTGCCGCATCTGTCAGAGCTGCACTGGACATAGCTGCACATATCTCGTCGACTTTGGCCTGGTCGAACCGCGCAACAATAGCGAAAGCCGCGTGTGCGGCCTCGACTGAATCGCGGGCTTCCTGCTGCGCTGCAAGGTCTTTGTCGCTCATTCGCTAGAATAAAGCCGGAGAAGCGGGAGAAAAGGCCGCGCGATCAACATCACTGCGTCCCGTCAGATCCGCGTCTCGACATCGTTATTTATTTTGTCTTGGTCTTGCTTCCGTCCGTTGAAACCACGGCTGTCGAACCCGCTCCACCCGAGCTAAGCTGTTTTCCGCCGCCTTGCAACGCCTTTTCGTCAGGGCTCAGGCCGACATTTCCGCCCTTTGGCAGAATGCGTTCGACTTCGCCGTGAGGACGCGGGATGACGTGTACACTGATCAATTCACCAACGCGGCGGGCGGCCGCTGCCCCGGCATCAGTAGCTGCTTTAACTGCGCCAACATCGCCACGAACAAAGATCGTCATATAGCCCGCACCGATATATTCCTTGCCTACGAGCTGAACATTCGCTGCCTTGACCATTGCATCTGCAGCCTCCACCCCACCGATAAAGCCCTTTGTCTCGATCATGCCGAGCGCCTCTAAACTCATTGTTTTTTCCTCACTATTCGTTCTTTCTTTTCGAATTTTATTACAGGTGTCTTACAAAGCCTAAACGTAACACGCTAAAAGCCAATAATCAAGCCACTGCCGCTCGATAAAACCTATGCAATTCGATTGACAGGATGTGTTAAACAAAGATATATTTCACCTTAAGAACGTTGATCGGGTCACGAGTTCACACACGTCGAAAATGTCACAAACCTTAGGCGAAAAATTGCGGGAAGCCCGCGAAGAACGGGGTATTTCTCTGACCGAAGTTGCGGAGCAAACCCGCATTTCACCCCATTATATCGAATCGATCGAGCGCGACGATTACAAACCGTTGCCCGGCGGGATATTCAACAAAGGATTTATTAAATCCTTCGCTAAATACGTCGGCGTTGATGAACAGGAAGCCCTGCTAAGTTATTCTCAGGCTATCGCCGCCAATGAGGGCACTGAGGAACAGGATCTCAAGGTGTATAAGCCTGAGGTTTTGACGGATGATACGTCGCGATCGATGATCCCGACGATAATCATCGCGGCGTTAATATTGGGATTGATGACGGGCGGTATTTTGTGGGGCGTTAATTATTTGAACGCTCCTGCCGACGCACCTAAAGCTGCAAATACGAGCACAAATTCGAATACAAATTCAAATTCCGCTTCACCGTCGACGCCGACCGACAGTTCGATTCCCGACATGGCGACGCTGAAGGTCGAGGTTAAAACAACGACACAGAAAGTCCGAATCGTAGCGACCGTCGATGGTCAAAAAAGCGACAATGACGTAGCCGCGGGCGGAACAAAGCTATTTGAACCCAAAGACAGCATCACGTTGAATTACCTTCGATGGAATGCGGCGATCGTCCAACTTTCGATCAATGGTAAACCGATCACGTTACCGGGTGCTCCGCTGTCGCCGGCGGATAGAGACAGGATCAATTTCACGATCAATAAGGACAGTCTCGCACAGATATGGACGAGCGGAATGATCTCGAGCCAAGTTCCGCCTGCTGCCACGACCGATACGAATACCAGCACGGCAACGCCTCCACCGGCTNCGGGCCCGGCTCAGGTTCGACCAGTAACGCCCGGTCCAAAAGCCATACCGGCGGCGACCCCGGGAACGACGACTCCGGCAAAAACACCGGAAACAAAGCCTGCGGCAACGCCCGGCCCAGTTACGATGACAGCAAAGCCGAGTCCTCCCAAGCCTAATTAAAATGAGTTTGACGGCAATGTTCAGAATCTTTAGTGCCCGCAAGCAATTTGCGGGCATTTTTGTTTATAATTGGATATGGAAATCGACAAAATACAAGAAGGCCTGACATTTGACGACGTTTTGCTCGTCCCTGCCTATTCAGAGATATTGCCCGCCGAGGCGGACACACGCACCAAGTTTTCACGAAACATTGACCTAAACATACCGCTTTGCTCGTCTGCGATGGATACAGTGACCGAAGCTTCGCTGGCGATAGCCCTCGCTCAACAAGGCGGGATCGGTGTGATCCATAAGAATTTCAGCGTCACACAACAAGCCGAAGAGGTCGATAAGGTAAAACGCAGCGAATCGGGCATGATCGTCGATCCGGTGACGATCCATAAGGATAAACTGGTATCGGACGCTCTCGAAATAATGAGCCGGTTCAAGATCAGCGGTGTCCCTGTGGTCGATAGTGAAGGTTTGCTGGTCGGGATCATAACAAACCGCGATCTGCGGTTCGAGACGCGGTTTGATATTCCGGTTTCCGAGATAATGACACCGCAGCCGCTTGTTACAGTGCCGGTCGGAACGACGCTCGACGAAGCAAAGGTCAAACTACAAAAACANCGCATCGAAAAGCTTCTCGTCGTTGACGAAAACGGCCATCTAAAGGGCCTGATCACGGTCAAAGACATTCAAAAGGCGATCAACTTCCCTATCGCGGCAAAGGACGAACTTGGACGCCTCCGCTGTGCCGCCGCGATCGGAGCGACGGGCGATTTTCTCGAACGTGCCGAAGCACTTGTTAATTCGCGCGTCGATGCGATCGTTATCGATACTGCTCACGGGCATAGTTCGCGGGTGATCGAGGCGGTGAAGGCTGTTCGGTCAAAGTTCCCTGAAATCGAGATCGTTGCGGGAAATGTGGCGACAGCAGAGGCCACGAACGCACTGATAAAGGCGGGTGTGGATGCCGTAAAGATCGGGATCGGGCCGGGCTCGATCTGTACGACGCGGGTCGTCACAGGTGCCGGAGTGCCGCAGATCTTGGCGATCACGGAAAGCGTAAATGCGGCAAAAGGCAGCGGTGTCCCGATCATCGCGGACGGCGGGATCAAGTTCTCGGGCGATGTCGCGAAGGCCATCGCGGCAGGGGCGGACAGCGTTATGATCGGTTCGCTTTTTGCCGGGACCGAAGAAGCTCCGGGCGAGGTCATACTNTTCCAGGGCCGCAATTTTAAGACATATCGNGGCATGGGCTCGATCGGGGCGATGAAAAAGGGCTCAAGCGACCGCTACAGCCAGGAAGGCACAGTCTCAGACGCCAAGTACGTCCCCGAAGGCATCGAAGGCCGCGTTGCATACAAAGGCTCGGTCGCCGAAATGGTCACGCAGCTCGTCGGCGGACTTCGCTCGGGAATGGGCTATACGGGCTGCAGATCGATCGCCGAACTCCAAACCAACGCCAAATTCGTCCGCATTACATCAGCCGGACTACGCGAATCGCATGTCCATGACGTGATTATCACGAAAGAAGCTCCGAATTACCGGATCGAGTCGTAAGATTGGAGTGCGGCGGACATCTGTCGGCCAGTGTCAATAATACGAAAAAAGTACGCGGTGATGATTGCCCTAGGCTATACACATCGATTTAAGTCCAAATAGGCAAAAGATCGAGAACCCGCCATTTGGGGGCCAGAACCTTCATTTTTGGCGTCCGGAACCCGTATTAATCCCATTGAGAACCTCGTAAAACAAGCATGGGAACCCACACGTTTCTATACCGACTGTGGTCGGTTTCTGATCAATTTAATATATATATTCCAACCCTGTTCGACGACCCTCGCTTATATACCGCTTGGCGGGGTTGTTTCTTTCGCTCCTTTCGATCCCGGAAAAAGACGTCTTGCACCTAACTTACCGTTTCGTGTATAATACATTTGAATCAACTCTGGTTCAATATATTTTTGGTTTTGGAGAAGGAGAAAATGATAACGCAGTGGGAAGAATTTCAATCAGGCCCGACAAAGCCTCTCGACAAACGCAAACATGTAACGCTAAATAAAAAGAACACAATATTGCTCTGCGGCAATATTTACGAAGACCTCGGAAGTCCAAAGGCGGTCGCCCTATACTTTGACAAAATGAACAATCTGATCGGCCTCTGCCCGACATCGCCCGACCGCAAAAACGCGTTTCCGGTGATCGCTCAGGGCCACGGCCGTCACCGTTTGATACGGGCGACGCCTTTTTGCAAACATCATAAAATAAGAGTCGAGAGGACGGTAGTATTTCCGGACGCTCAAATAGACGACGAAGGACTACTCCGGCTTGATCTGCAAACCTCGTACGAGGTCGTACGGCGAACAAACACCCGGCGTTAATCAGCCGAGTTGCTCGGCGGCAGATTCCCACTCGGCATAGAGATTTTTTATCTTTGCCTCGGTCTCCGAGAGGAATCTTGTAACATCAGCGAGACGGGCGTAGTCGGCGGCGATCTTGGGATCGGCCATTTCGGTCGTGAGTTTGGCGGCTTTATCTTCGAGAGCGGGCAGTTCGGACTCGATCTGCTTGATGCGTTTTTCGAGTTGGTTGATCTGGTTTTTGGATAGGGTTGATGCTGGTTTGTCGTCCGGCTTGGTCTGATCAGTGTCGGACGTTGAGCCTGTCGCCATCGCTCGCGGTTCTGACACGTTGAATGTTGGCTGAGTTAAACCACCAGCTACCGCAGGTGGTTCTGACAATTTCCAATCGTGGAATTCGGTGTAGTTGCCGTCGAATGCAAGTACACGTCCGTCGGGTTCGAAGGAGAGCATTTGGCTTGCTATCTTGTCGAGGAAAAAGCGGTCGTGGCTGACCGTGATGATGGTGCCGTCGTATTCTTCGAGAGCGTTTTCGAGCGACTCGCGGGACGGGATGTCGAGGTGGTTGGTCGGCTCGTCCAGGATCAGGACATTCTTTTGCGAGTAGATCAGCTTCGCAAGCGCCAGCCTTCCCTTTTCACCGCCGGACAAACTCGAAACATTTTTGAAAACGTCTTCGCCCATGAACAGGAATTTCGCGAGAAAGCCGCGCAGCGTTCCGTTGTCAGCGGTCGGGGCGACGCGCCGCAGTTCCTGTATGACCTCGTTTCGCGGTTCGAGGCCCTCGAGGTTCTGCGAATAGTAGCCGATGTTGACCTTCGTTCCCCAGTGGATCTTGCCGTCCAGCTCGCGGATGTTGCCTAGTATCGTTTTGACGAGCGTCGTCTTGCCCGTACCATTTCCACCGATAATTCCGAGAGCATCGCCGCGATGGAGCGAGAATTTAATGTCGCGAGCGAGCACTTTTTCGCCGTAACCGATAGTGAGGTCTTCGGCGGTCAGGACGTTATTCCCCGTCCGCTGAACCTGTCGCAAGCCAAAGTTGCCGCCGGATTTCTCACTCGTCACGGCCTCGATGCGTTCCATTTTGGCAAGCAAGGTGCGGCGTGATTTTGCCTGCTTGGTCTTTTGGCCCTCAAGATTGCGGCGGATGAATTCCTGCGTTTTGTTGATCAACTGCTGCTGATTTTCGTATTCGCGGATCTGCTGTTCGCGCCGGAGTTCGCGTTCCTCGAGATATTTCGAGTAATTGCCTTTGTACGTAACGGCCTGCCCGCGGTCTATCTCGATGACGCGGTTTGTCGTGCGGTCGAGGAAATAACGGTCGTGACTGATGACGACATAAGTACCGTCATATGTTTTTAGATATTCTTCGAGCCACTCTACGGCGTCAACATCGAGATGATTTGTCGGCTCATCGAGCAGCAGGACATCCGAACCTGAAAGTAGCAGACGCACCATTCCCAAACGATTCTTTTGCCCGCCCGAAAGCGTACGCACATCGTCGCCCCAACTCTCATTCGCGAAGCCCATACCGAGCAAAACTGCTTCAGCCTTGGCAGCGTATGAAAATCCGTCGGCATGTTCGAATTCGGTCTGCAGGTCAGCGTAGCGGTTGAGGACGGCGTCGGAATGATCCGTTTCCATCGTTTTTTCGAGCTGCCGCATCTCGGCTTCCATGTCGTGGATCTCTTTGAACGCGGAAAGTGCGGCCGTGTGCACCGTTTCGGCTTCGCCAAAATCGACGTGCTGATCGAGAAGGCCGAGTTTGAGGCCGTTCATCTTGATCACATCGCCGTCGTCCGGAGCTTCCTGCTGCGTTATTACGCGGAAAACGGTCGTCTTGCCGGCACCGTTGCGGCCAACGAGCCCGACTTTTTCGTTCGGGTTGACCTGAAACGAGACGCCCTTAAGTATCTCGGTCCCGCCGTACGATTTCCACACATCTGACAAACGAAATAACATGTTGCTGTTCTAAGCCTCAAAACTCTGCGTGATCTCAGCGACTTCTGCGTGGAATACGACATTTCTCCCACGCCGAGTACGCAGAGATTTCCGCAGAGAGAAAGTGAGATAAATGGAAAAAGGCAAAAGGCAAAAAATGAAATTTGCCTTTCACCTTGATCTGATCAGCCCAAAAACCAACTACTTCGTTGCCGGTGTTTTGGCGGCCGGTTTGGCCGGCGTTGCTGCTACCGGTTTCGCCGGAGTTGCTGCCACAGGTTTTGCCGGTGTTGCGGCCGATGGCGTTGCCGGTGTGACCGGAGTCGGTGTCGCGGCCGAACCAGCCGGACGTGCACCGCTAAGTTCGTTCGGATTTTCGACGACCTTTTTGGCAAGCAGATTCTCGATCTTCGCCTCGTTCATCGCGATCGCCTGATACGACGCCGCGAGAAGCTGTTTGCGGTTATTGGTCAGCAGATCGATGATCTGTTGGCGAACGCCCGGGCTTTCGAGGGTCAACGCTTCTTCTTTCTCGACACGATCCTGGAGTTTGAAGATATAGCCTTTACCATTGAGCGGAATGACGTTGGTGATGGCACCGACGCCGAACTGCGGATTCATAAATCCGGCTGCATTCTGAGCACCGAAATTTTGCTTCATTTCTTCTTCGCTCATGTAACCGAGATCGCCGCCCTGCAGTTTGCTCGGATCTTCGCTGTATTCGCGTGCAAGTGCCGCAAAGTCGCTGCCCGGCTGCGAGAGCTTGGTCAGAAGTTCCTTGATGCGGACATTTGCTTCGGCATCGTTGGTCGTGACATCGCCCTGTCCGCTGTTCGAAGGATCGATAACGATCGTCGCGAGTTTAACTCCGCGTTTCTTAACGAACATCTCAGGATTTGCGGTGTAGAGCTCGGTGATCTCTTTGTCCTTGGGAGCTTCGATACGGGCCGTGATCTTGTCAACAAGCTTTTTGATCGCGAGGCCGCGTTTTGTGTTGTCACGAAGTGCGGCTTCGGTAAAGCCGGCATCCTTCATCTGCTTGTCAAATTCTTCAGCAGAAAGGCGGCTGTCAACCTTCTGCTTGTTGACCTCGGCGGTGATCTCTTCTTCAGTCGGAACGAGATTATCTTTCTCGGCCTTCTGGAACATCACTTCCTGTTCGATNAGCGACTGCAGCACCTGGAGGCGAGCTCCNGCGAGTTCAAGCGGCGACATTTTTGCTTCCTGTCCTTGAGCCTGCTGCTTGACCGAACGGTCGACCTCTTCCATTTTGATGACCTTTCCATTGACGGTGGCTGCTGTTTGATTGCTGGTATCACCACCACCTGCACCCGGTCCGCACGCCGTGAACGCCGCCGCAAATGATGCGATCAACGCGACGGTCAAAAATCGTTTTGTAAAATTTTGCACTATGGCTTTCACTCCCTCTTTCCTATCGATCTGAATCATAACTTGACTTAACCTAACTTTATTTGCTATAAACTCTACTTTTGAGTTTTCATTAAAACTCATCATTCATACCTCAGTAATAGGAGGCAATAATAATATGGCAAAACGCTGCGACGTATGTGGGAAAGGCCCACAATTTGGAAATAACGTATCACACGCTAATAACAAGACCCGACGACGCTTTAACCCGAATCTTCAATCGGTTCGCGTCTCGCTTCCGGCTGGCGGAAACGGACGTGCGAAGGTTTGTACCCGATGTATCAAATCGGGAAAGATCGTTAAGGCTGCGTAAACTAATTTGAGACGTAAATCTCTACTATGGTTGCCAAACGGCGTGAATTTATTCACGTCGTTTGGTTTTTTTAGTTTGTTAAGCCAGTGCTATGCACTCGATCTCGACCTTGGCATCGCGCGGCAAGCGTGCCGCCTGAACCGTCGCTCTTGCAGGTTTATTCTCACTGAAAAACCTGCCGTAAACCTCATTCATCTCAGCGAAATCATTCATATCGGCGAGAAAAACGGTGGTTTTGACCACGTCATTCAGGCTCGCTCCGGCAGCCTTGAGAACCTCGTTGAGATTTTTCAAAACCTGCTCGGTCTGTTCGCTGACAATATCAGACACAAAATTGCCCGTCGCCGGGTCGATCGGTATCTGACCTGAGCAAAAGATCATACCGCCGGCCTTGATCGCCTGCGAGTAAGGTCCAATGGCTCCGGGTGCGTTTTCTGTCGAAATGATCTCTTTCATAACACGTATAAAGTGCAACCTGATTACTCAAGCAAAACGCGAATTGTAACAAATTAGAGTTCGAAAGGAAAGTGAGCGAGAATATTTACCCGCGAAAAAAGCCAAAGAACGCTAAAATAAGTTCTTTGTTTAGCGTATTTTCGAGATTTCACGCTTAGTTTCGCGGTTACGCATTGACACGTTCGACGGCGATGACGCCGGGGACGTGTTCAATGGCTCCGACCACCTTGTCGAGATGTTTTTTGTCGAAAACCTCGACCGTCACCTCTATCATACCGATGTCCTCTTTGGAGACATTGGCACGGGCATCGCGGATGCCGGTTTTGATGTCGGCGATTGCGTTGGTAATGCCGGCGAGCATTCCGGTTCGGTTTTCGGTGGTGGCGAGAAGCTGAACCGACTGGATCTCATCTTTCTCACTCTTTGCCCACTCGACCTCAACGATCCGTTCGCGGTTGACCATCAGTTGGGTGACATTTTTACAGCGCTTGTTGTGAACGACAATTCCCTTTCCGAGCGAAATATAGCCGACGATGTCCTCGCCGCGAAGCGGATTACAGCATCGGGCTCGGGTCGTCAGCAAATTATCGACGCCGCGAACAATGATCGCGTCTTCGCCCATGCCGATGAATTTCTTCACCGCCTTCATGCCGGTACCGATGCGGGTCTCTTTTTTCTTTTCGGGGTCGAGTTCGTCAAATTTATCGCCAAGGAATTTCGACAAAACATTTCGCGGCAGTGTTTTGCCGTAACCGATCGACGCGAGCAGATCTTCGCCGCGGCCAAGGCCGTATTCATTGGCTATGCGCTTCATCTCAGGCTCGTTGTTTAGCAATTTTTTGGGCGTAATTCGGAACTTCTCGGCCTCGCGTTCGAGCAGTTTGCGGCCCATATCGATCGACTCTTCGCGTTGCTGGAGCGAGATCCAATGGCGGATGCGGTTACGTGCCTTGGACGTGATCACGTGGTTGAGCCAGTCGCGCGACGGTTTGGAGTTCGCTGTCGTTAAGATCTCGATCACGTCGCCGTTCTGGATCTCATGCCGAAGCGGCACGATCCGGCCGTTGATCTTGGCACCGGTGCAGGTGTCGCCAACCGCCGAGTGAATGGCGTATGCAAAATCGATCGGCGTCGAACCGCGTGGCAATTGGATGACCTTGCCCATCGGGGTAAATGCGTAAACGTCCTTTGGAAAAAGATCGAGTTTGAGCGATTCGATGAAATCTTCGCTGTCGCCGGTTTGATCGGTCGATTCGACTAGCGGCAACAAAAGTTTTTCGACGGTCGCACGCAGTTCGTCTAGGCTGTCGTCGTCCTCGTGAGCACCGAGAGAGCTCTCTTTATACTTCCAGTGGGCTGCAACGCCCTCTTCGGCGACCTGATGCATCTCTTCGGTGCGGATCTGGACCTCAAAGGC
>JGI24770J26754_10002467_pt1 | contig 12781 bp, 10 predicted proteins | sample LakOneMetagenome_FD_26754 | JGI IMG/M metagenome (IMG submission 26754) | reverse complement strand
GCACGCCTACGACTATGGCGGTGAGCATGCCGTAATTCCGCCTGGGGTTTGGGGAATTACGAACTCTGCTGATTTATGCAACAAAGCCCTTGTAACATCTATATAAATAAAAATCAAATGACGCTTGATATCAGAGGAAGTATAAAAAACACGAAGCTGAGTTCAAATCCCTACGTTGTATTCGAAGAAATGATTTCTAATGCCATCGATTCTTATCTTATTCGAAAACACAGTGATCCTTTAACACCTAGTATGCGGTTGGAAATCGAAGTGAATTTCTCACCGCGCGACATTCTCGGCGATGCCGAAGATATGGATGTGCATTGCCAGGACAACGGATGTGGCTTCGGCGAACAGCAAATCAACGCTTTTCTAACCAAGGACACCTCTTACAAAGATGATCTTTCAATCTACGGGATTGGCAAATGCAAAGGAGCGGGACGCATTCAATTCTTCCATCATTTCTCGGCGCTGGCGATTGACAGCTCTTCGTATGACAGAGGCGCAATCATTCGACGTAAAATGCAGTATTCGGAACCACAAAAAAAAATTGACCTAGACGATTTTATAATTTGTGCCGGCAACGAAAACATAATCGGTACTTCTTTCAAATTAGAGCGATTCAAAGAATCGGTCCAAAATTTAATAGCTCGGGGAAGTGCGTTAAGTAGTCTTTTTTCCGCGCAAAGTCTAAAAAAGCAGATGCTCGTTACATTTCTTCAGCGACTAATAGGCCTTGAGAGTCGCTTAGGCGATTTCGAGATAAATTTTATTACGCGCCATTGGGCAAAAACAGAACAGCGTGACTCCTTGAAACGTTCTGACTTACCTTCTGTAACCACAGAGCGCGAAGTTCTGGTAGAAGAGCGTGAGCCTGTTACAGGCACGACACTAGGAACATATAAAACTTTCCATCTCTCTCACTATCAACTAGACGCCGCTCAATACGGATTATCAAAAAACGCGATAGCGTTTTGTGCAAAATCGTCTCCTGTAAAAGACGTTACGTTTCGATACCTAAGAACCCGAACTGAACAAAATCACCCAATGGGTGGATTTCACCATATAGTTCTGATCGAAAGCGATTATCTTGACCAAGTTGTCAATGAGCAGCGCGATGATTTTGACAAAATACCGGCCGAGATTCCCACTAATGACATGTTTTCTGCAGAAAAGTTATCTTACGCCACAATTTTTGATGCAATCGATCCCGTAATTCATGAAATGGTAGTGCCAGCAGATTGGAAGAAAGAAATAATACTTAAACAGATTATTGATAATTTTGGCATTAACGAAGCGATGTTGCAAGATACATCGACGCGCATTGTTTATGGTGAATCGGCCCAATCAGTTGCTGAGCGCGTTCTTAAAAAATACCAAGAACGAGTTATTAACGAGACAGCGCAAATATTCCACTTAAAAGAAGAAATAATTAATGCGGAACCTGACTCAGATGAGTTTAGAACAAAAATCAACGAGTTATCTTGGAAATATACCTCATCGCTTAAAAACTTTGACATGGCGAATTTATCTCAACTTATCGTTCGTCGAGCGGCGATAGTTCAAATTCTAGATTTAGCGTGTGGCAAGCACCTTAAGATGCAAACGGTTGCCGATAAAGTCAGACGTAAAGATGAGCGGATTATTCACAGCATATTTTTTCCTATGCGAAAAGATAGTACCGAGATTGCGGATCATGATATTTGGCTTCTAAGTGAAGAATACCATTATTATGATTACATTGCATCTGATGTTCCACTTGCAAATATAAAATGGGAAAATGGCGAATCGATGTTTACAGACGATATCGATGAGGCCTTTTCCGAGTTGCTTTCAAAGAGAGCAGATGACAATGGCGGGAAAAGACCGGATATTGCTCTCTTTAATAACGAAGGGTCGGCAATAATTGTAGAGTTTAAGGCTCCTAATGTTTCGATGGACGCGCATATTGGTGATCTATCCGAGTACGCTCACCTTTTAGCAGCGAAATCTGGCGGTAAGATTAAAAAGTTTTATGGCTATTTAATCGGTGATACAGTGAATTCTTTACGTCTAGGCGGCTCTTGGACCCCGTTTCCTACCGGAGCAGGATGGTTTCAGTCAACTCCGCTTCTTGATCCTAATTCTAGACAGCCGTTAGGTGAGACATATTTTGAAATATTACATTACAGCGATGTAATTGATAGAGCTAAGAAACGAATTGGGGTTTATCAAAATAAACTAAGATTTAACCTTGATAGTCCTCCGGGCGTAGTGTAGTTGAATTAGTATAAATTGCTATAAATCGCCAATAATGTTGTTACATATAAGCACTAAATATGATTAAAATTCTTCATCAATTTGCGGAAACGGTCGGCGAGAAATTTTCTATGCCGTTTTCAGGTGACCCAGAAGACCAGATTAGAGCACCATTTGAAACACTTATTCGTCAGTTTGGTGTTTATAACAACCTCGTTGTTACACCAATTGGAGAGACACGACTGGACGACAATTTGGGCCGTCCGGACTACGGTATAGCGGTCGCAGGATTACTTTGTGGTCACGTCGAGCTCAAGGCGCCCGGTAAGGGTGCCGATCCTGCGAAATTCAAAGGGCACGACAAGCAACAATGGGAGCGCTTTAAAGGTCTGCCTAATATTCTTTACACGGATGGCCGTAATTGGGCGCTATATCGAAGCGGTGAGCACGTACGTAATTTCGTACTCGAAGGTGACCCAGCTAAACTAGGCACCAAATCAATTTGCAGTGGTGATGACGATGGTCTTAATATTGTCATAGCTGATTTTCTCACTTGGAACCCGGTAGTACCCCGTACGGCTAAACAGCTTGCTCTTTATCTTGCTCCACTCTGCAGAATGTTAAAGGATGACGTAGTCGACGCGCTCCGGCGCGGTTCTCCGTCTATGCAGAGTGTTGCTCGGGATTGGAGGAATTATCTTTTTCCTGATGCAGACAACAAAAAATTTGCGGATTCATACGCGCAGACGGTAACTTTTGCTCTTCTTCTTGCCCGTTCGAATGGTGCAAACACTTTGGTAATTGACGAAGCCATACACTCACTTTCGGCAAAAAATACGCTCTTGGGACGTGCTCTCCAAGTGCTTACTGATGATCAGGTTTTGGAGGACGTACGAGCTTCACTTGGGATGCTGACGCGCGTGATTCGGGAAATTCCATCCACGACTATGACAACCGGTAAGCGTGACCCATGGCTCCACTTCTATGAAGACTTCTTGCAGGAATATGATCCAAAGCTTCGCAAAGATGCCGGAGCATATTACACGCCACTGCCTGTCGTGCACGCACAAGTTCGGTTGGTTGACGATATATTACGAAATCGTATGAACAAGCCAATGGGATTTGCGGAAGGGGGAGTTACGACGCTTGACCCTGCTGTAGGGACCGGGACCTATCTTTTAGCAATCGTCGAAGAGGCGATGCCGCGCGTGATCGCTGAAGAGGGCATTGGCGCCGGTAAAGCACGTGCCAGTTTACTAGCACAGAATCTTTTTGGTTTTGAAATCATGGTCGGACCCTACGCAGTAGCTGCGTTGCGCATGACAAGACTCCTGCAAGATTTTGGCGCAGGTATTCCTCAGGATGGCGTTCAAATTTTTCTTAGCAATACTCTGGAATCTCCCTTCGAGCGAATGCCAGAGTTGCCGATGATGTATCAGGCAATCGGTAAAGAACATCAACGTGCGAAACGGGTGAAGGAAACCGTACCGGTTTTAGTATGTATAGGCAATCCGCCTTACGATCGGCACGAAAAAGCGACTCTGGAAAATCGGATGAGTACCGGTGCTTGGGTCAGGTGGGGTGAAGCAAAGGACAAAAAAGACGCTATTTTCAACGACTTCATTGAACCCGTGACGCAAGCGGGCAAGGGTAACCAACTAAAAAATTTGTATAACTTGTACACTTATTTTTGGCGCTGGGCTCTGTGGAAAGTTTTCGAGCAGCCGTTTTCGCAAACTGGTGGGATTATTGCGTTCATTACCGCATCCTCGTTTATCGATGGTGATGCATTCTTAGGAATGCGAAAAATGATGCGGGAGCTGGCTGACGAGATCTGGATCATTGATCTTGGCGGCGATGGACGAGGCACGCAGCAGGAAGAAAACGTGTTTGCGATCCAGACTCCCGTTGCCATTACGATCGCTGTTAGATACGAACAGGCTCAACTTGATAAACCAGCAACCGTAAACTATTCACGTATTAGTGGCACGCGGGCCCAGAAGTTAAGTGTTCTTGAAGGTATTAAAGAGCTTTCTGACATAGAGTTCGAGCTATGTCCAAGCGGGTGGGAAGCCGAGATGCGTCCGGTGGACGGCACACCAGTATATTTCGCGTGGCCTAGCCTCGATGACATGATGCCATGGCGACATTCAGGTGCACAGATCAAACGCAGCTGGCCGATTTCTGCAACGTCAGAGACCCTTGTCCATCGATGGACTTCGCTGTTAGCGAATGAGGAGCGTGCAGCTGCCTTTAAAGAAAGCCGTGATCGAAAAGTTACGTCAAAACTGTCCGCCATCAACTGTGCGGAGACGCTTCCTTCGATTGCAGATTTGCCGAGCGACGCACAAATTCCGATGATCGTTCGGTATGCCTTCCGTTCGTTCGACCGCCAATATCTTATTTGCGACAATCAGATCGNAAGNGCGACTATCTTCGCCCTGCGTTGTGGAATTGCGTGAGCGACAAGCAGGTCTTCTTTAGTTCGTTGAGTACAAATACTATAACTGTGGGGCCCGCGCTCACCGTCTCTTCTGATGTACCGGACCTGCACTATTTTCGAGGCTCGTTTGGCGCCAAAGACGTGCTGCCACTATATCGCGATCGTGCTGCGCTTTACCCTAATTTGCATCCTGAATTGCTGCCTAAATTGTCGGCAGTTTTTGGGAAAGTTGTCACGCCGGAAGATTGGGCCGCGTACTTATACGCCATCGTCGCTCATTCAGCTTTTACAGCTAAGTTCGCGAATGAATTGGCGACTAGAACGGTTAAGGTTCCCATTACTAATGACGTAGCGTTATTTTATAAAGCTGTTGAGATCGGGCGTTCCCTTTTACATCTCCACACATTTGGCGAACGTTATTTCCTAAACCAGACCAGGCTGGGCGGCCTAGCCAAATGCATAACATCGATTCAAGGTGACGAACCTGTAACCAGTTTCGTGTACGACGAGGCTACCTCCATCTTGCGCGTCGGCACCGGGGAGTTCCAGCCTGTCACCCGGGAAATTTGGAATTTTGAAGTGTCGGGCATGAAGGTGCTCTCTTCATGGATCGCCAATCGAATGGCTATCCGACCAGGTAAAAAAAGCTCGGTACTTGATGAGATCGGGCCATCGAGCTGGACGGCAACAATGACGACCGAATTACTGCAATTGATCTGGACATTAGAACGAACGCTTGCATATGCTCCCAAACAAGCCGAACTACTTGATGCAGTAATTTCATCTCATCTGTTCTTGGCTTCGGACTTTACTGGCGTCCCGCCTGAATGGACGAAGGCACCGAATGGTTTGCGCGATCAGGACGAGCTACCTTTAGATGAGGTGCGTTGATACAACACCTCAATATGTTTGCCTGCGCCTGCGCCGATAGATAGGTGCGGCGCTTTGAAACCTTCTTAATGATGCGACTGACTGTTGTGCCGCGATTCAGCCGTGAATCGTTGCCGACATATCGTACAACTAACCTAGGTATGAATATACGCAGCCTGAAGGCAAATTGCATTGTTAATCTGACATGGTCGGACCTCTAAAATAGTCGACGTGCTATTTACTTCTGATATTCCGTGCAGTCATCTTTTGAAAACGACACATCACCGCCTTCGGCGAAGGGCTGCTAGACCAAGTGCGCCCCGCATTGGAGCGGTTCGAGGATCTGTGGCGAACGCCTAGCTCCGACCAGCAGGCCTCTCTGTCCGGTACGGTTCGCATCACCGCACCGCACAGCTTGGGCACCAGAGCGGTGCTACCGGCACTGGAGCGCGTGGCCGCGCGTCATCCCGGCATCACGCTGGATGTGCGCCTGTCCGATCGCATCAGCAATACGGTTGACGAAGGGATTGACGTCGGGATCAGGGTCGGATTCATGCGCGATAGCCGCTTCGTCGCACGCAAGGCCGCCGACATGAGACTCCCCATCGTTGCCGCTCCGCGCCTGATCAAGAAAGTGGGCGTACCTGCAAACATCGATGCGCTAAGCAGCCTGCCAGTTACCGTGGCCTTGGATATCAATACCGGCCGTCCCTGGCCTTGGCACTTCAAGGCGGGACGCCAGTGGACACCTACCGCACCCACTCTCGTCGCTGACAATGCCGACATCGAAATGGGGGCAGCGTTGGCCGGAATCGCCTTCGCGCAACTGGCGGACTACATGGCTGCCCCCTACATTGCCAACGGGAAGCTGGTGCGAGTGCTGGAGAACGAAGAACCTCCGGCATGGGGGTTGTACGTCTATCGGCCTCAGCGTGGCCCCATTCCAGGACGGGTTCGAGCGGTATTTGATGAAATGCTGCTCGCCGTGGGATCGTTGCCAGCTTTGCCCTGACTCCTCGCAAGACGCTGTAGGACACACGCCTTGGAAAGCAGGGCACTGCGCCTCGGTGGCTCACCCCTTCGCTCGAACGATTAGCGGACCGTCTGCGCTAGGTGCAGATCGGTCGGCCACGCACCCTAATGCCGGCAAACGATCAGATGTAGATGAATTGCCGGTACAAACCATCCAACTGACGGCGGATATCCTCGACGCGCTGTTCATCACCGGTATCGGTAAATTCGAGTAGCTGCTGTTCCTTGGCAGTAATTTGATCGCAAAGGTCGGACAAATTCTCGCAGAAGGCCTCAGTATGAACTGCGGGTTCCTCCGTACTCGTCTCTTCTCCTGCTAGTTTTCGCACAGAAGAGACCGGAGAAATTCCATTGTCTTCGTTAAAGGCAATTTGAAGCTGCCTGCGCCTATCTGTCTCATCGATCGCCTGTTTCATCGCCCGAGTCGTCACGTCAGCGTACAAGATCGCCTTCTCGTTTCCATTCCGAGCAACTCGACCTATCATCTGAATGAGTGCCTGGGCTGACCGCAGGAAAACCGAGGCAACTTATCAATTAAAGATCGTGATGGCGCACAACACTCGGTAGACGCCCTCGATTCACAGCTTCGCAAGATCGAAGGGCAGAGCATTGGGTATAAAGTGGCTCATTTCTTCGATCTTCTGGGGCGGTGATTTACGCGACCTGCAGCGTCGGATAGTCTGTATAGCCCTTGGCGCCACCTGCGTAGAACGTGTTGGAGTCAGGCGCGTTCAGCGGTAGCTTGGCCCTGATGCGTGCGGGCAGGTCCGGGTTAGCCAGGAAGGCGGTGCCAAAGGCCACAGCGTCAAGCTTACTTTCGGCAATAGCTGCCTCTGCCTCATCAGCGCTGTAACCCATATTGCCCACCAACACACCCTTGTACTTTTCACGCGCTACGGGCATGACATCGGCCTTCTGCACGCCGAAGAAATCGGCGCGCATCACGTGCAGGTAGGCCAGCTTGAAGACATTGAGCCTATCGGCCAGGAAGCCGATGAGGGCCAGCGGGTCGCTGTCTTTCATGCTGTTGAAGCTGTTGAGAGGCGACAGGCGCAGACCCACACGTTCGGAGCCGATCGCCTGGGTCACGGCAGTGAGTACCTCGAACAGCAAACGTGCACGGTTTTCCAGCGATCCGCCGTAAGCATCGGTGCGCTGGTTGGGCGTGTCGCGCAGAAACTGGTCAATCAGGTAGCCGTTGGCGCCGTGTACTTCCACACCATCAAAGCCGGCGGAAATGGCGTTGCGTGCGCCTTGAGCAAACGCAGCCACGATGCTGGGAATCTCTTCGACGGTCAGGGGGCGAGGCACCGCGTGCGGCACCTTGCCTTGGGGCGTGTGGATCTCACCCTCAATGGCGGTGGCGCTGCTGGAGACAATGGGGGCGCCATCGGCAGCGCCAGGGTAGGCTGCGCGGCCAGCGTGCCAGATCTGCATGAAGATGCGTCCGCCCTTGGCGTGCACCGCGTCGGTCACCTGCCTCCAGGCTGCAATCTGCGCGTCGTTGTAGATGCCAGGCTCATTGACGAAGGCCGATGTACCGGGCGCCACCATGGTGCATTCGGAAATCAGCAGGCCGCCGGTGGCTCGCTGGCTGTAGTACTCGGCCATCAGTGCGTTGGGCATGTGGCCAGCGTCGGCACGGGTGCGGGTCAGCGGTGCCAGAAGGATACGGTTGGGCAGGGTGAGGGTGCCTACTTGAAGTGGATTGAATAGCATGTGGATGAAAACCCAGATTAGTGAACAGAAAACTGAATCGCCCCGGCTTTTATGGAGGCCGGTTAGTGTGAGTCAGGCCGGAATAGCGGTGGTTGTCAAGCTAGTTGTCGCCTGACCTGATAATCATGCTGCTTCTTTGAGCGGTGTGTCTCCCTCGATTTCTGCTGCATTTCTGTTCATCTGCTCGGGATTGAGATGGACGATGGAGACGGGGCCCCAGTTGCGCGTGCCGCCGCTCCAGCGCTCGGGACGCGCAATCCTTGCAGCCTGGTAGACCTCGGCCCGTTTGCGCAGCAGCGCTGCGTCCAGTCGTGCGTGGCGCTGGGCCGGCGTCACGAAGCGGATCGCGCTGTGGCGGTGCTCATGGTTGTACCAGTGAACGAAGCGACCGACCCACTGGCGTGCCGCCAGCAGGCTGTCAAACGCCGTTCGCGGATAAACAGGCCGATATTTCAAGGTCTTGAACAGCGACTCCGAATAAGGGTTATCGTTGCTCACCGACGGGCGGCTGAACGAGGGGATCACGCCCAGGGCCTGCAGGGTGGCCAGCATGGTCGCCCCTTTCATCGGGCTGCCATTGTCGGAGTGCAGGACGACCTGCTCAGGGGCGATGTTCTCCCGCTGGCAGATGTCACGCACCACCTCGCCGGCGCGTTCGCTGCTTTCCACGTCATAGATCTGCCAGCCCACAATCTTGCGGCTGAAGATGTCCATGAACAGGTAGAGATAAAAATAGATGCCCTTCACCGGCGTGGGCAAATACGTGATATCCCAGCTATACAGCTGGTCCGGGGCGTTTGCCGTCAGCGCACGCGGTTTGTGTCGCGCTTGTGCGGGACGTTCGGCGCCACGATGGCCGAGCTGGTTCTGCGCCTTGAGCACCCGGTAGAAGGTCGATTCCGACGCCATGTACACTCCCTGATCTGCCAGGCGCGGCACGATCTGGCTCGGCGGCAGGTTGGCGAACTCCTCCGAGTTGGCGATGGCGAGCAACTGGCCGCGTTCAAGGTCGCTGAGCCTGTTGCTCGGTACCTGCACCCGCAGCGGCCGCCTGTCGCCGCGCAGCACGTCCCGCTGCCAGCGCTGCAGGGTACGCTCGCTCAGCGAGATAACTGCGCACGCCTTGCCCTGTCGGGCGCCGGCTTCGACCGCGTCGGCCACCAAGGCCAGCACTGTCCGGCGCTCTGGTAGACCGGTCATTTGACCTCGTCCTCCCAAAGCGCCCGGAACTTTTTTTGCAAGACCAGCAACGCTGCCGCCTCAGCCAGTGCTTTGTCCTTGCGCATGACTTCGCGTTGCAGCCGATCGTTATCTTCCTTGAGCGCCCGCAGCGCCTTCGATTCCGCGGGGCCCGCTTTCTTGTCTGTGCAGAACCCCACCTGCCACTCGACCAGATGATGTGGAAAAATGCCATGCTCGCGGCACCACGCGCTCAACGTCTCGCCAGTCATGCCGTGCGTTTCATGCAGTGCTACCAGCTGCTCCTGGGCGCTCCAGTCCTGTGGGCGCTTCTCTTTCGCCGCCGGGGTATTCGTCTTTGCCACTGCGTTCCTCACCATCCAGTTTTTCAGCGTGTGGTAATTGACGTTGATCTCGTCCGCGACTGCCTGCACGCTCCTGCCGCCACGCGAGAATACCTTGACCAGGGCCTGTTCTACAAATGCCGGGGAATACCTTGCTTTCATCTTGCGCCTCTACCTCTGGGGGAAATTTAGAGGCGACAACTAGTCTGACACCGGGGGATAATGATTTGATGCCTCACCACGCCGGCTTATGCTGACATGACGAAGTCAGGTAGAACGAACTGACCGAGTTCCTCAATGACCTCACCTGCGGGGCGTTGGCCGTATTTCAAATTGATGATCACATGGTTAACGCCGATCTCCTGCAAGCTGTGCAGCAGCGGGATCAGGTGATGTCGCCCCAGTTGATAGCCCAGGTGGATCGGCCGAGGTGGTGTCTGCGGGTTATCTGTCAGGTCGATGTATAGCGACTGGGTGAAGGGTTTGAACAGTTCACCACATTCGGCACGAACCGCCGTGCGCCAGTCCTCGACAATCAGCTGCTGAGCCTTCGGTGCACGCGGATAGCTGATCCAGCCATGACTGCAGCGGGCGATCCACTCCAGCGTCTGGCGGCTATGGCCGGTGACGAAGAAAGGAATTTCCCCCGTGGTCGGCTTGGGAATCAGATCGGCCCCCTCAAGCGTGCCGCCGGACCAGGTCAAAGGCACGAAACTGCTGCGCTGAACCTCGCGAAATACCTTGAGGTATTCGCGGAACAGGCTGTCGCGTTGCTCCGGGTCGACACCGAATGCCGGAAACTCTACTGGACGGTCACCGGAAGCCACGCCGAGTAACAGGCGGCCACCGCTGAGCTGATCGACACTAGTTGCGGCCTTGGCGGTGTGTAGGGGATTGCGGATTGGCAGGATGACCGACGCGGTGCCCAGCGCAATCGAGCGAGTGTGTGCCGCCATAAAACCCAGGTAGACCCAGGGATCGAAGACCTGGCCCGAATCACCGAAGCTGGGGTCGCGTAACGGCACGTCGCGAAACCAGAGGGCAGAGAAACCCAGCTTCTCGGCGCGTTGGGCCAGGTTCACTTGGTCGAGCATACTCGGCGTATCGCCGGTAAAGGCTTCGAGGGGGAAGAAAAGACCTAGGCTCAGGCGGCCTTGGCGGTAGGTGTGCTGAAAGCCAGGTTGTTGCTGATAGGGAATGGAATTCGGAGTTAACATCTTCTATCCTACATATTTCAAAATATAGATTTTTAAGGGCTGAAAAAACGCCTGCGAGCAGGCATCAAATCAGCGCTTTCAAGGCCGCCTGGAACGCCGCGATGTTCTGCTCATGGCGTTTGTAATAAGTCCAGGGACCGATGCGTTGTGAGGTCACCAGTTGCGCCCGCTGCAAGGCAGCGAGATACAGCGAGACGGTCGACTGCGACAGGCCTACCCGATCCTGGATGATGCTCACGCAGACACCGACCTGCTCAGGATCCACCTCCTGCTCGGGGAAATGATGACGCGGATCCTTCAGCCAACAGAGGATGTTCAGGCGGGTTGGGTTGTCTAGCGCCTTCAGCGCTTCGCTTACGTCGATACTCATAGGTCAGCACGATAATTATTTTTTGCGATATTACGATATGCCCGCTCAACCGTCAATGCGCCGGCCCCGAACCTATCGCTCGGGGGGGCGGCACCTCGAGCGGACTATTCGCCATAGGTCGGATAGTCGGTGTAGCCGACAGCGGTTCCGCCGTACATGCTGGCCGGATCGACCGGGTTCAGCGGCCAGCCATTGGCAATTCGCTTGGGCAGGTCCGGGTTGGCGATGAACGGACGGCCGAAGGCTACCAGATCGCCCCAGCCCGCCTCGAGCACACGCTTGCCTCGCTCGGCGGTGTATTTCCCGGCATAGAGGATGCGCCCGCTGAAGACCTCGCGCACCGCGCTGCGGAAGCTTTCCGGCAGCTCCGGTGCGTTTTCCCAATCCGCCTCGGCCAGCGACAGGTAAGCGATGCCGACTTCTTCCAGCACCTTGACCGCTTCGACATAGGTCTCGTGTGGGTTTTCTTCGACCAGGCCGAGATATACGCGGGCCTCGTCGGTGCTGGCGAACAACGGGGCGAAACGCACGCCGAGCCGGTCTTTACCGACCACCGCGGCCACCGCCTGGGTCACCTCACGGAGGAAGCACAGGCGATTTTGCAACGAGCCGCCGTACTCGTCGTCGCGCTGATTGCTGTGCGCGGAAATGAACTGGTTGATCAGATAACCGTTGGCGGAGTGGATTTCGACGCCGTCGAAACCGGCGTCGAGGGCGTTGCGAGCGGCCTGTGCATAGAGCTGTACCAGCTCCTTGACCTCGGCGGTGGTCAGTGCACGTGGCATCGAAGGCGGCGCCAGGGCGCCGGTGCCGGGACCTGTCTCGATGAATACGCTGACGCCCTCGGCCGGGATCGCCGATGGCGCCACCGGGGCTTCGCCATTGGGTTGCAACGAGGTGTGCGAGACCCGGCCGACATGCCAGAGCTGGGCAAAGATGGTGCCGCCCTCGGCGTGTACCGCATCGGTCACTTTGCGCCAGCCGAGGATCTGTTCGGCACTGTAGATGCCCGGGGTCCAGGCGTAGCCCTGGCCGCGCGGCTCGATCTGGGTGCCCTCGGTGACCATGAAGCCGGCACCGGTACGCTGGCGGTAGTAGGTCGCCATCAGGTCATTGGGAATGTTGCCTGGCTGCGAGCTACGCGAACGGGTCAGCGGCGGCAGGACGATGCGGTTTTTCAGACTGTAGGGGCCCAGCGTGGTGCTTTCGAAAAGAATGGAATCTTTCATGTGTAAGTACCTATATATTTGCGTTTGTAGATAAGTAGATGCTAGTGCCTGGACAGGCACCTCTTGAGCGCTCCGTTTAGAGGGGGCCGGTGGACGTCCAAGCTCAGTCGCGTCCCTGCCGCCGCAAAGCGGTAGGGACG
>JGI24770J26754_10002466_pt1 | contig 12786 bp, 8 predicted proteins | sample LakOneMetagenome_FD_26754 | JGI IMG/M metagenome (IMG submission 26754) | reverse complement strand
TACCTGCAGCGGCTGTGCACGACGCGCCCGGCCACGCGCACAGCCCCACCCGATGCCATGGCTGCGCCGCCGTCCATCCAGGACGGCGCGGGCCTCGCACACGCCGCGTTGGCGGGTGAATATGCCCGCTTCCTGCGGCAGCACAAGCTCGAAGCCGTCGCTGCAAGCGTGATCGACTGCGCGCAGCGCAGCCGCGCCGGCCAGTCGCTGGAACTGCCCGGGCCGGTCGGCGAACGCAATGTCTACGTGCTGAAACCGCGTGGGCGCGTGGCGGTGCTGGCCGGCGAACAGGACGCGCTGCTCAGGCAANTCGGCGCGGTNCTCGCGACCGGCAACGTCGCGATCGTCGAGAAGAACAATCCGGCCGCGAAGATCCTCGNGCAGTTGCCGGCGAACATCGCCGCGCGCGTGCAAAGCGTCGCACGATGGACGGATGCCGCNGGCCTCGCCGCGATCCTGCATGCCGGCGACCGCGAATCGTTGCAGGCGTTGAACCAGTCGGCCGCGCGGCGTGACGGCCCGATCGTGCTCGTCCAAGGCGCGTCGGCGAAAGGCCTGGCGGACGGCAGCGAACGCTACTCGCTCGACCAGCTGCTCGAGGAAGTGACGGTCAGCACAAATACCGCAGCCGCGGGCGGCAACGCGAACCTGATGACGATCGGATAGCGCTGGCCGCTACGGCGCGTCCGTGTCCGAATCGGCGATGCTCGCACCACCGGCGCGCACGATGCGCGTCAGCGCCAGCGCCTGCGGCAGCACAATGGCCGCGTAGCAACGCGCGCTCTGCAGCTTGGCGCGCATGAATGGCGCTTGCTCGCCGGCTCCGCCGCGAGCGCTGAGCCTCAGCAGTGCGATGTTCGCGGCGCGCGCCATCAGCCAACCGCCGAACACGAATCCGCACAGGCGCAGGTACGGCACGCTGACGGCATAGGCCGCGCGCGGCGCGGATTCCATCTGCGACAGCAGCATCGCGGTCGTGGCGCGCAGCGTGCTCGCCGCTTCGCGCACCGCGGCAACGGTCACGGTCAATGCAGGGCGCAGCGCGGCAAGGCCGGTCTCGAAGCCGATGCCGCGCAGTTCCTTCTCGATCTCGTCGAGCAGCTCGCGCATCGCCGCGCCGCCGTCCTGCTTGAGCTTGCGGCCGAGCAGGTCATTCGCCTGGATCGCCGTCGTGCCTTCGTAGATCGTCGTGATGCGCACGTCGCGGAGGATCTGCGCGATGCCGGTCTCCTCGATGTAGCCCATGCCGCCGTGCACCTGCAGGCCCTGCGAGACGACCTCGAACGCATGCTCCGTGCACCAGCCCTTGACGATCGGAATCAGCAACTCACCGCGCCGCAATGCGGCGCGCTGCGCATTCTCGGTGGGCAACGCCTCCGACAGGTCGAGTTGCAACGCGGCGTAGAGCGCCAGCGCGCGCATCGCCTCGATGGAAGCGCGCATCGACAGCAGCGTGCGCTGCACATCCGGATGCCGGATGATCGGCTGCGCCTTGCCGGCCGTGGCGGCGCCGGCGGCTGGGGCGCCGCTGGCGGGCAAACCGACCGGCTTCCCCTGCACGCGATTGCGCGCCCAGGCGTCCGCGCGCTGCAGCGCGGCTTCGGCAAGGCCGATGCCCTGGAAACCCATCGCGAGCCGCGCGGCGTTCATCATGATGAACATGTACTCGAGGCCGCGGTTCGCCGCACCGACGAGGTAACCCTTGGCGCCACCTTCGTCACCATAGGCCAGCACGCAAGTGGGGCTCGCGCGGATGCCGAGCTTGTGCTCGATCGATACGCAGCGCACGTCATTGCGCACGCCGGGCAGGCCGCGCTCGTCCGGCAGGACCTTCGGCACGAGGAACAGCGACAGCCCCTTGACGCCGGCCGGCGCGCCGTCGATGCGCGCGAGCACCAGGTGCACGATATTGCTGGTCATATCGTGATCGCCGTAGCTGATGAAGATCTTCTGGCCGGTGAGCAGGTAGTGATCGCCCGCGGGCATCGCGCGCATGCGGATCGCCGCGAGGTCCGATCCGGCCTGCGGCTCGGTCAGGTTCATCGTGCCGGACCATTCGCCGCTCAACATGCGCGGCAGGTAGGTCTTCTGCAGCTGCGAGGAACCGACGAGCAGCAGCGCCTCGATCGCGCCGCGCGACAGCAACGGGCAGAGCATCAGCGCGACATTGCTGCTGCACCAGATTTCCTCCACCGCGCTCGCCAGCACGAGCGGCGCGCCCTGGCCGCCATGCGCGGTGTCGACGTGCAGTTGCGGCCATCCGCCTTCGACATATTTACGGTAGGCCTCCCGGAAGCCGGCCGGCATCTGCACNCCGTGGGGCGTCCANTGGGCGCCCTCGCGGTCACCAGGCTGGTTCAAGGGGGCCAGCACCTCGGCGCCGAACCGCCCCGCCTCNTCCAGCACGGCCTCGGCCGTTTCCAGCGAGAAATCNGCGTATTTGCGCAGGCGCGCGAGCGATCGGGCCTCGAGCAGCTGCTCGAGCACGAAACGCAGGTCGGNGATGGGCGCGCGGTACATGCGCGAATTATGACAATTCCTGCGCCTTCCTGCCGGCGCCGTGGAACGGGAGTAGCGTCACGGCGACATTTGGCCGCCTGCCGCATGATCGCCAGCATGTCCCTAGTGTCGGAGAAAACCGCCTCGACGATCTCGGGTGCGCGGCGTCGACCCGTCCCGGAGGACCTCGGCAAGGCTCTGCTGCTGGCGCTGGGACCGTGGCGCGCGCAGTCGTTTTCGCTGCATGACTCCGCCGGTGAAACGCTCTGGTTGAGCGCCGGCTCGATGGGGCCGGATGAGCACGGCTACGTGCTCGCGGCGCTCGAGGTGTTCACGCTCGAACCCAATCGCGGTTGCATCCATCGCAAGCTCGACGACGGACGACGCGCGCTGTTCCTCGCCGCGCGCGATCCGCTCGGCGGCTGCAGCGGCATCGGATTCGCATTCATCGAAGGCGGCCCCGTCGACGACACGCGCGTCGTCACGCCCGCCGTGCGCGCGCTGATGCAGCGCTTCGCGATGCTGGTTGCGCCGCAAGCCGACAAGCGCCCCGCCGCCACGCTGCCCGCTCCCGATGCCGACGGCACGATGCCGTTTGAACTTCCCGACAACACGCCGATTCGCGCGCGCGCGTACACGCGCCTGCAGCATGGCAGCGGGATCCGCCGCTTCGAGGTTTCCGTCACGCCGGTCGGCGCGCAGCAGGATGCCGCGATATTCGAGCGGCTCGTCGATTGGCTCGTGCTGCATCGGCAGCGCTACGCCGGCAAGCCATCGAGCTTTGCGCTGGCGATTTCAGCGGCCTCGGTGTTCGACCGCGGCTTCGCGCAACGCCTCGAGGGTTGCCTGACCCGGAACAACATCGACGAAGGCCTCGTGATGCTGATCCTGCCGGCCGCGGCCTGGGCGGCGCAACCCGACAACGCGCTGGCCCTGCTCGAGCTGTGTGACAAGCTGCACTGCCGGGTCGTGCTCGATGATTTCGAGCTCAACGACGCGGCGCTGAAGCTCTTGCGCTGCAAGGCCATCCGCATGCTCAAGCTCAAGCCGGAACTGACGGCCGAAGCGATGCAGGATCGCTATCCACGCGCGCTGCTGTCGGCCTGCACGCACATCGCGCGCGTGCTCGGCATCCACTGCGTCGCGAAGCGCGTCACGTCGAACAGCGCCGCACGCTGGCTGGCGGCGGCGGGAGTCGACTACATCGATCCGCTCAACGCCGCTGAAACAGGCGCCTCGACGACGACTTCCGAGGCGGCGACGCTGTCGCTGGTTTCCTAGGGCGCGCGGAACGCCGCGTTTCGGCAGCCGCCAGCGCGGCTACCGGGCTACCAACTGTAGTGCGTCCGGTAGCGGACCACGGTCGCGCCGTCCTTCGGTACCGTCACGTTGAAATGGATCAGCTGCGCGCTGTCCTGCACGTACTCGTGCGAATGCGTCAGCACCTTCCAGTTGGACCATCGGAACATCGGCTCGCGCACCTGCACATCGACCGGCTGGGCCTTGTGGTTGCGCAGCGTGATCTCGATCTCCTCCTCGATCCAACGCGCCTTGCTGTCGATCTTGTAGTCCACCTGTCGACGCTGGCCGACGACGTCGAACGCGCTGCCGAGTTTCAGGCGCACGGTCTCGTCCTTCGGCGTGTGGTCGATGGCGTCCTCGCCGATGAACTCGAGGCTGCCGTCCGCGTTGTCGATGCGCGCGACGCGCACGCGTCCCGCCGGCAGCGGAACGCCCAGGCCCGAGGCGGCGTCATTGCGGAATTCAAGGAATGTCTCGACCTTCGTGTTCGCGGCAAAACCCGGATTGCGCTCGGTATACGGCGCACCGAACGTCGGCGAACCCAGCGCGTCGTAGATCAGCAGTCGCTTGGCGGGAATCTGCTTCGCGCGATCGAACAGCTCGATCTGCTTGGTCGAGTTGTTCGGGAGCGTGGTCGTGCGGCCGAGCGTGTACAGGTGGAATTCATCGAAAGGCTTTTCGACAAAGCCCGCGTCTTCGGCGGGCGCGGCCATCGCCACCATGGTCTTGTACCGGACGGACTCCGGCGCGGGTTGCACGCGATTGACGTCGCCGGCGACGAGCTTCAGCTTCGCGTCCTTGTACGACGCGCCCGACTGGTTGATGACGCTGACCCACGCCGACAGGTCGATCAGGCCGCTGTTCGCGTCACGCCCTTCGTTGAACACGACGTTGTAGTCGGCCCACCAGGTGATGCCGCCGGTCTGGTAGGTCACGCGTGCGCGTTGCGTGCCGGTGACCGGCGAGTTCAGGTCCCACACCAGCGTGGGCTGCGTGATCAGGCCACCGGGCAGGTCCGGGAATTTCACCGCGGAGTAGCCGTTCAGCGCGTGAACGCTGCCATCGGCACCGCGCAGCACGAGCCCGTCGGCTGCCGAGAGCAGCGTGCCGCTGACCGTCGANACATCGTTGCCGACGCTGCGCTCGACGGTGATGTCGCGATCGAGGTAGCGCAGCATCAGCTTCGTGGTGCTGACGAGATCGAACTGGAAATTCTGCTCGAGCACGCGCACGCCCGGATTGGCCGGCACGCTGAATGTCACCGTCGTGGGGTCGATGAGGCCCGCGACATCGGTGAATCGCAGCGTCGAACGGCCCGAGCTCAATTGCACGTCGCGATCCTGCCGCACCATCGCGTAGCCCGGCACGGACGAAGCAGGCGGCACCGAACCGCCCGGCACGGGTCGGTAGAAATCCGCGGAGATGGCGCCCGGCTGCTGCGAGCTGTAGATGGTCAGCGCCGATTCATCGGGCTGCGCCGCCGCCACGCCGGCAGTGGCTGCGCAGGATGCGGCCGCCAGTGCGATGCGCCTGGAATAATTTCGCGAATTGCTCATCTGCGTTCCTCGAGCTGGCCCACCGGTTGGCGGCCTGTTATATGACCGGTAAATGCCCGGAAAGTGCGACGCAGTTCGCATCAGCCAAACTCGCAGCACGAACTGTGATCACCAGCCATGCGCGCATCACGGCCTGCGGGCACGATATCCGGGTCCTAAGGGTTTCCATGGCATATCCTACCTAAAATGCGTACTGCGCCCCTCGTTACGCCGCCTCCGGGCGACAACGCGGCCGTCGGCGCGGCCGCTTCGCCCGCCGCGACGGCGCGGCACGCGATTCCGGCCGTGCCGCAGTCGATGCCGATGGACCGCGATTTCATCCTCAAGAACCAGATTGCCGAGCGCTACCTGTCGGGACGCCTGCCGATCCGAGGCGCACAGGATTTCGAGCGCTACTGCCGCGAGCACCCCGAATTGATCGACCAGCTGGGCCTGGCCGAGCGCGTGCACTCCGGCTTGCGCCTGCTCGAGGCAGGCGGCATCGCGCCGCCGTGGGAAGTGCCCGAGCGCAAGTGGTGGGAGAAACTCTCGATCATGCTCGCCGCGATCGCGCTCGCCCTGGTGGCCGCGATCGCCGCGATGGTCATGTGGAGCAAGCTCGCGGGACGCGATGCGAACATCGCAACGCTCCAGCAGGCCGTTGCCGAGCAACCGCTCGAGCCCGCGACCAGCACCCGCAGCATCAAGCTCGTGCCGAGCCGCACCGCGCCGTCACGGAGCCCCGCCGTCACGCTGGGTGGCGGAGGCGTCGCGCAGATGGCCGACCTCAAGATCGACATGTCTTGGTCGAAGTTCACCGCGTTCCGCGTCACGATCGACCGCCAGGACCAGGGCCGCGTCGCGGTGCTGAACTACATGCTGCGCGATTCGAATGGCGACCTGCACCTCGCGCTGAACAACACCGCGCTCGGGCCGGGCGCCTACGAATTCGCGATCGAAGGACTCTCGCTGCACGGCGATGCNATCGCGCAAGCGTGGATCACCGTCGGCATCGCGCACTGACGCGTCGCGNTCACTGCGCGGCACCTCCGGGATGATACCGAGACGCGGCGTGCGCCANCACGTCATCGCGCGTCAGCAACGCATCGCGAAACTGGCCGTGGCGATACATTTCCGCCTGGTCGGTGAAATGCGCTGACAGCGGATCGCCGCTCTCGCCGCCGCAAGTCAGCACCTTGGCGCGCACCGTGGGCCCGAACTCGACNGCGGCGATGAAGCTGTTGCCCGACACGCCATACAGCTTGCGATTCTGGCGCNGGTCCTGCGGTTCGAACGCGGCGAGCGATCCCCACTCCGACGATGTCATGCCGTTCGGTATGCTCGGCGCGTCGTCGTCGAATTTCGGGGCGATGTCATCGCGAATACGCTGGTAGCGGTTGATCTCGCCCCACGGCGTATTCCATTTCCCGAAGTCCTGGCGCAACCGATCGAGCGCCGCCACGAGCGCGTCAATTCGTTCTTCATTGGTCACGCCGCTTTCCAGGTATGCGTACACGGGCTCGCCGAAGGCGAGCGCAGCCTGCGGGTGGCGATTGATGAGCATCTCGCCCCAGAAGATCGCGACGGCGGTGGCGACCGATTGCTCGCCGGTGCGGTGATCCCAGCGCCGCAGCAGTTCAATGGGCTCCTGCAGGCTGGCCCTGCGCGCATCCGTCGCGGGCAACTGGTCGTAGGCCGCAAGCAGCGGCGGCAGCGCCACGTCGAATGTGGTCAGGTGCGGGTCATAGCCGGCCGTGATCAGGCTGTCGAGCGTCACGTCGTGGATGTCGTGCAACATTTCCACGGCGTGCAAGCCGCGTGGATTCTCGTTGCTCTCCCACATGTAGCGCGCGTAGCGCTCGCGCCGCGGGCTGTCCGGCCCGGCGGCCGAGAACGGCCAGTTGTTCGTGTTCTGCAGCCAGCCGCTCCTGGGATTCACGATCGAGATGATGTCGTCGAGCGCGTGCGGACCCCGCCATTCCGTCGCCGGATTGCTGCCGTCGACGGGCTGCGTGTAGTCGAAGCGTGGATCGCGCTTCGGGATGAAGTTACCGTGGAAGTACGCGATCGTACCGTCGCGATCGGCGTAGACCGTGTTGTTCGATGTATCGGTGCGCCATTGCTGCGTGGCGCGGAATTCGCGGAAGTTGTGCGTCTTGGTACGCAGGTACGACTGCTGCAGCGCCGGCACCGGCGACTGCAGCATGCGGAACGCGATCCACTTGTCGCCATCGGCGCGCACGATCGGGCCATGGTGGCTGTGGAAGACCGTGAATTCGCGGCTCGCGAGTCCCGCGCCCTGCTTGAACGGAATCGACAGGTGGGTGACCTCGAGCTTGCGCAGTCCCGCGCCGTATTTGTAGTGCGGGCCGTCCGGCTTCTGCACGATCGTCTCGGCGTATTCATCGACCGCATCGCCGCCGTACGACGTGTGCATCCAGCCGTTGTAGGAATTGAACCCCTGGTAGACGAAGAATTGTCCCCAGGTCACGGCGCCGTAGACGTTCAAGCCTGCTTCGCTGACCATCTGCAGCTCGGAGCGAAAGTAGAACGAAGTGTGCGGATTGATCCACAGCAGCGCGTGGCCCGAGGCGCTGCGGAAAGGCGCGATCGCGAATCCGTTCGATCCACCGCGCGACGGCGACTGCACCGGGAGCGTCGCGACCGGATGCCGGCCATAGAACGCCTCGAGTTTCGCGAGATCGATGTCTTCGATGTCACCACCGATGCTGCCCTCCGTGAACGACAGCGCCATCCACGGTTCGTAGTGCGTGATGACGCGCGGCTGCACGCCGGGGTGCGTTGCCAGGAAGCAATTGAGGCCGTCGGCCCAGGCCACCATCAATGACTTCAGCCAGGCCGGGCTGCCGGCATAGAGCCGACGCAATTGGTCAGCATCGACGAACAGCCGCGCCCGCAGGTCGGAGTAGACCGCGCTCTCGCCCTCCGCCTGCGCCAGCCACCCGAGGTTGACAAGGTAGTTGTGCTCGATCCGCCGGAAGTCATCCTCGGCCTGCGCGTAGAGGGTGCCGAAGACGGTGTCGGCATCCGTCTTGCCATAGATGTGCGCGATGCCCCATGAGTCGCGCACGATTTCGGTGTGTCGCGCGTGCTCGCGCCAGCGATCGGCCTCCGGGATTTCGGCCGCCCGCGCGAGTCCCGCGACCGCCACGAGACCCAACCACAATGCGCACATGTGTTTCCGCACGATGCTTTCCCCCAGTGACGATCGGCTGATTGTAGCGTCGCGCTGGCAGGAGTACATTCGCGCGACAGTACAACAACGCGATCCGACGGATCGCCCGGGAGATTCCATGCGCCCACTCGCACTCAGCCTGGTCATCGTTGCCGCCGCCGCCATGGGCCTGCCAGCGCACGCGCAGGACATGGCCAAATCGCTCGAGGGAACATGGGAACTGGTCGCCGTCAAGAACGTGCCGGCCAATCCCGATTTCTCGCTGGCGAAAACGCACCAGATCAAGATCATCACGAAGACGCACTTTGCATTCCTGAGCCAGGATCGCCTGCCGGCCAAGCCCAGCGCTGAAGCGCTGGCCGCGGCGGCGAAATCGTTCTCCGCCGGCGGCGGCACGTACAAGCTCGAGGGCGACAGCTACACCGAGCACATCGAGTTCTTCGCCGTGCCGAAATTCGTGGGCACCTCGATCACCTTCAAGGTCAAATGGGAAGGCGACGAGTGGATACAGACCGGCACGCTGCCGCTGAAGGCGCTGGGCCTGAACGATAAGGACGTGCAGATCGAGGAGCGCTACCGGCGCGTCAAGTAACGCCGTTCAGTTCAGCACTGAACGCGGCGGCTGGTTGAGCACCGGCCTCGTCGCCAGCAAACCGCTGGCGGCGACGATCAGCGTCGTGCCCAGCACGCCCGCGATCCACAGGGCGATGCTCGACCGATAGTGCAGCTCGAGCTGGCGAGCCAGCAGCCATCCGCCGAGCGCTGCGCCGCTCGCGGCCAAGACGCCGGCCAGCAATCCCAGCGCGGCGAATTCCGCCAGTGCGCTGCGCGTGAGCAGGCTCCGGCTCGCGCCGAGCACGCGCATGATCGCCGTCTCGTAGCGACGTTCGTCGCGGCTGGCCTGCACGGCGGCGAGCAGCACCGTCAGTCCGGCGAGCACCGTGAAGGCGAACACGCTCTGCACGGCGGTGACGGCCTTGTCGATCACCGACCTTACCTGTGCAAGCAGGTCGCCCACGTTGAAGAGCGACACGCTCGGGAATCGCCGCACGAGGTCGGTCAATGCGCTGGCGCTGCGCGGTTCGTAGGACGCACTGGTCAGGTAGCTTCCAGCGGCGCCGTCGAGCAGTCCCGGCGGGAACATGATGAAGAAATTCGGACGGAAGCTGTCCCACTTGACCTTCCGAAAGCTCGCGACGGTGACATCGACATGTTCGCCCGCGACATCGAACCCCAGGCGATCACCCAGTTTCAGCTGGAGCGATTCCTGGAATTCCGTCGCAATCGACACCAGTGGCTTGCCGGTGTCTTCCGGCCGCCACCAGCGGCCTTCGATGATGCGATTGTCATCGCCGAGTTCATTGGACCAGGTCAGATTCTGTTCGCGCTCGGCCATGCCGCTGTGGCCGGGACGCTTGTCGATCGCCTCGCCATTGACCGTCAGCAATCGCCCCCGCACCATCGGCAGGAAGCGCTCAGGCGCAGCGCCGGCGGCGAGCAACGCCGCATGGAAATCGTCGCGCTCATCGGTCGGAATGTTGACGAAGAAATAGTTCGGCGCACCAGCCGGAAGGCTCGTGCGCCAGTCATTCAGCAGGTCGCGCCGCAGGATCGTCAGCACCAGCAGCAGCATCACGCCGAGGCCAAACGCAACGATCTGCGCCACGCTGCCGGCACGCCGACGCGCGAGGTTCGCCAGGCCCTGGCGTAACGCGAGCCCTGCACTGCCGCGCACGCGGCCCGCAAGCCGCACCAGGAGCCAACCGCACAACGCGAGCAGCGCGATCGCTGCCGCGAATCCCGCGGCGAACGCCAGGCTGAGCGTCCATTGCCCGAGCGTCGCATCGATCACTCCGACAATTGCCAGCACCGCCGGCAACAGCGCCAGCCACAGGCGCAGCGGCGGCGGATCGGCATCGCGTCGCAGCACGCGCAGCGCCGGAACCTGGGTCAATTGCAGCAGCGATGGCAGCGCGAACCCGGCCAGCATCGCGATGGCGACCGCAAGTCCGATGAAAACCGGCGCCCATCCGGCCGGTGGCAGATCGGTGCGCAGCAATCCCGCGAGCGCGTGCAGCAAACCCATTTGCGTGAACCAGCCCAGCAACGCGCCGACCAACGCGGCCGCCACGGCCAGCAGCACCAGTTGCAGCACGCTCGTGCCGAGCACGAAACGCCGCGAAGCGCCCAACGTCTTCAGCAATGCGACCGAATCGAGGTGGCGCGCCACATAGCTGCGCGCGCTCATCGCGACCGCGACTGCGCACAGCAGTACCGCGACGAGACCCGCGATCGACAGGAATTGCCCGGCGCGGTGCGCCGCATCACCGATCTGCGGGCTGGCGTCGGACACGTTTGCATAGCGCTCGCCCGGCCGCGCACGCGAGTCGAACCACGCGCGGTAGGACTCCAGCGCGCGCGCATCGCCCGCCAGCAGCAGCGCGTACTGCATGCGGCTGGCCGGCTGCACCAGCCGCGTCGCGGCGAGGTCGGCGTCGTTCATCAGCAAGGCCGGCGCGAATTCGATGAACGCCGAGCCCTGGTCGGGACGGCTGATCAGGATGCGACCGACGCGTAGCGTCGACGCGCCGACATTTAGCGTGCCGCCGACGCGCACGCCGAGCGCTGCCGCCAGGCGCGAATCCGGCCAGCATTCGCCAGCCGGAGGAATCGAGCGTGTGACCGCGCCCGCGGAAAACGGCTCGGCGGCCGTGCCCAGTGCGCCGCGCAGCGGATACCCTGGGCTGGCCGCGCGAATCTCCGCCAGGTGGCTGGTGTCGCCGTTGAACACGACCGAGAGCATCGTCGCGAGCCGCGCGCTCTGCAGGCGGATCTCCTGGGCGTGCTGCTGCAACTGTGGCGCGAGCACCTCCGGCGATTCGACGCGCGCATCGGCGGCCAGCACCTCGCTCGCCTGCGATTGCACCGCGCGCCCGATGCGATCGACGAGGAAGCCCACGCCCGTGAGCGCGGCGACCGCGACCACGAGTGACAGCCACAGCACGGCGAGTTCACCGGAGCGCCATTCCCGGCGCAACGAACGCAAGGCCATCGCGAGCAGGCGCATGCGCTAGACCAATGCTCCGCCGTCCATCGTCAGCACTCTTCCGCAACGACCGGCCAATTCACGGTCGTGCGTGACGAGCACGAGCGTCGTCTGCGCCGCGGCGTTCAGTTCGAAGAGCAGGTCGATGATGCGCGCGCCCGTCGCGGAATCGAGATTGCCGGTGGGCTCATCCGCAAACAGCACGGCCGGCTTGCCGACCGATGCGCGCGCCATCGCCACGCGTTGCTGTTCGCCACCGGAGAGTTGCCGCGGATAATGCCCGGCGCGCGCCGCCAGGCCGACGCGCTCGAGCATGGCGCGTGCGCGATCGCGTGCGTCGCGCTCGCCGCGCAGCTCCAGCGGCAGCATGACGTTCTCGAGCGCGGTCAGCGCCGGCACCAGGTGAAACGACTGGAACACGAACCCGACGTGCGCCGCGCGCACGCGGGCGCGGCCGTCTTCGTCGAGCGCCGACAGCTCCTCGCCGGCCAGCCAGATCCTGCCCGCGCTCAGCGTATCGAGGCCGGCCAGTAGCGCCAGCAACGTGGATTTTCCGGCACCGGACGGCCCGACAATCGCAACGCTCTCGCGCGCCCGGATTTCCAGGTTCACGTCGCGCACGATGGTCAGCGGCCCGTCCGGGCTGCTAACCTGCCGCATGACCTGCTCGGCCTTCAGGACTATGTCGCGCGTCATTGCCATCCTGCTGTGTTCTTTCATTGCGATGTCCGGCGCTGCGGCACACGCTGCGCCGGTCGGCAAGCCGGTGATACTGGTGTACGGCGACAGCCTCAGCGCAGGCTACGGCCTTGCGGTCGATCAGGGCTGGGTGAACCTGCTGTCGCAGCGCCTTCGACAGTCAGGTTACGGACTCCAGGTCGCGAATGCCAGTGTCAGCGGCGAGACGACCACGGGCGGACTCGCGCGGCTGCCGCGCGCGCTGGCGGCGCACGATCCGCGCATTGTCATCCTGGAGCTCGGCGCCAACGATGGCCTGCGCGGCCTGCCGCTCGACACCACACGCGGCAACCTCGATGCGATGCTCTCGCTGCTCGCGGCCCAGCATCGGCGCGTGCTCCTGCTCGGCATGCGCATGCCGCCCAATTATGGCGAGCGCTATACGCAGGGCTACGCGGCGATCTTTGCCGAGGCGGCGCGCCGCCACCACGTCGCGCTGCTGCCGTTCCTGCTCGAGGGCGTCGCCGACC
>JGI24770J26754_10002464_pt1 | contig 12793 bp, 8 predicted proteins | sample LakOneMetagenome_FD_26754 | JGI IMG/M metagenome (IMG submission 26754) | reverse complement strand
TTTTCAGTGCGACATTTCATGGACTTTAAATCCAGGGCCTATTCCATGACCGAAGAGGAATACAAGAAATTTTATTCCTCGCTGGGCAACTCGGTGTCGCGCCGGCGTGAAACCGACCTGAACGAGGCTTCGGTGAAGTTCATCCTGGACAGGCTGCCGGCAGAGCCAGGCGCGGCCCTGCTCGACGTTGGCGCCGGCAATGGCTACCTGCTGTCGCATCTTGCCCAGGCGCGCCGGTGGCGCCGCATCGCAGGCGTGGATGTCGTCCCCGGCAAGGACGCGATGGGACGTTTTGAAATCCACGCCGGCATACTGCCCTCGCTTCCGTTTGCCGACAAAGAGTTCGATGTCGTCACCTGCACGCATGTCATCGAACACCTGCTCAATGTCGAGGCATCGGTCAAGGAGTTGTTGCGGGTGACGAAGCGCCGCCTGTTCGTCGTGCTGCCGCGCCAGCGCTATTTCTACTATACGCTCGACGAGCACCTGAACTTCTATCCGCGGATCGAGCCGCTGCTCAGGCTATTCCATCCACATCCGGTGAGCTGCACCGTGCAGGACGGCGATTGGGCCCTGTCGGTCGACGTTTCCGGTGGTCCGGACTGACNCGTGCGCAAAATGCTTNCATTGGTGCTAGTCGCATTCGCTCTCGCTACGGTGCTGACGACCTCGCATGCGCTGCTGCGCGCATCCTCGANNCATATGCCGTTCGAGCCCGCGTGGCTGTTGCGCGTCGGTAGTGCGCTGCTGCTCTATGGCGCCGTGTTCTTCGCCTATTCGATCGTCCTGAAATACTTCGATCTGTCAGTGCTCTACCCGGCCTATACCTCGATGTCGATACTCGGGGTGTTCCTGGTCGGCGTGCTGTATTTTGGCGAGCATTTCACCATCGCCAAGCTGCTTGGCATGATCGCGATCNTCGTAGGCGTGAGCCTGATGGCTTCGTAAGGCGCAATGNCGATGAAAAAAACCATCTCGGTCGTGGTCCCGTGTTTCAACGAAAGCCGCAATCTGCGTCATTTCGTCGACAGGTTCCGCCCGCTGCTGTCCAGGCATGGCGACCATGCTTTCGAACTCGTGTTCGTCAATGACGGCAGCGCGGACGACACCTTCGCCCATATCCGGGCGCTGTGCAAGGCCGAAAACTGGATCAAGGGTATTAACCTGACGCGCAACTTCGGCAAGGAGGCGGCGCTGACCGCCGGACTGGACTACGCACGCAGCGATGCCGTCGTGTTCATGGATGCGGACTTGCAACATCCTCCCGAGGTGCTCAGCGATTTCATCGCGCTGTGGGAACAAGGCCACGATGTCGTGGTCGGGCGCAGGGCNTCGCGCAACACCGACTCCCGCGCCTATAAATTTCTTGCCAATTACTTCTANCGNATCAACAACCGGATCTCGGACGTCAAGCTGTCGGCCAACGAAGGCGATTTCAGGCTGATCGACCGGAAAGTCGCCGATACCCTGCGCCAGTTGAGAGAAAGCCGCCGCTTCATGAAAGGCCTTTTCGCCTGGGTCGGATACGATCCGGTGTTCGTGGAATACGAAGTCGCGACCCGTTTAAATGGCGTCTCGTCATTCAACAAATGGCGCTCGTGGAATTTTGCCCTCGAGGGGATCACCAGCTTCAGTACCCTGCCGCTAAGGATCTGGAGTTACCTGGGCGGGCTCGTCCTGCTCATCGGCCTGGCTTACCTGATCCTGATCGTCTTCAAGGCGATCATTTACGGCGTCGTCACGCCCGGCTACGTGACCCTGCTCGCGGCGGTCGTCGGCTTCAGCGGCATGCTGATGATCGGCATCGGCATTCTCGGGGAGTACATCGGCCGGATTTACATGGAGGTCAAGCAGCGCCCTACCTATCTGGTGAAGGAAACGGTCAGCCATCCGTCTGGAGCCGACCAGGCCGCCAGNGTACCGAACCGCCGCATCGCAGCGCGGCGGCTGGGTGACGANATCAGGCATCGAACGGAACAGCAAAAAGTTCTGATAGCGCGCGGNAGAGAAGGCATAATATCGTCGTTCAGCACACCCAACCACCCTGGCACTTAGACAACATGCAGAGTCAGGGACTTACCTAGGAGCTTTACCATGGCATCAGTTAACAAGGTCATCATCGTCGGCAACCTCGGCCGCGATCCGGAAATTCGCTACATGCCGAGCGGCGACGCCATCGCCAACATCGCCGTGGCGACCTCGTACAAATCGAAGGACCGCAACAGCGGCGAACAGAAAGAGCTGACGGAATGGCACCGCATTTCCTTCTTCGGCCGTCTTGCCGAGATCGTCGGCCAGTACCTCAAGAAGGGTTCGTCGGTTTACGTCGAAGGCCGCCTGCAGACCCGCAAGTACACCGACAAGGACGGCATCGAGCGCTACGCGACCGATATCATCGCCGAGAACATGCAGATGCTGGGTGGCCGCCAGGGTATGGGCGGTGACAGCGGCAGCTACGGTGGCGACGACAGCTACGGTGGCGGTGGCGGCTACGACGCCCCGCCGAGCCGTCCGGCGCCGCGCCAGGCCCCGCCGGCACCGGCCGCCCGTCCGCAGCCGAAACCGGCCCCGAACTTCTCGGACATGGACGACGACATCCCGTTCTAAATTCCGTTCAAAAATTCACAAGAGCCCCGTTCAACGGGGCTTTTTCTTTTCTAATATTTCAGAAGTTAATGTTGTTGCAAGGCTACATGCGGAGATTACGTTTAATTCCTAGTGGTAAGTCTTGATTACAATGCATGCTTTTTGGCCCGTACTGTCAAAAGTTCATGCATCCACTTCTCCATAGAATCACCTATTCCAGCATTGTCGTATGCCTGTCCGCAGCTCTGTCCGCGTGTGGGGGTGGCGGTGGCGGCCCAAGCGCAAATTCCGCCACGGGCGGTACGATACCGCAACAGGTTCAACCGCAGCCGGCGCCATCGGCCAGCACACCGCTGCAGCTGACATCGTCCAACGCCACGCTGGCAACGACGATGGCCTTCGGCTACGGTGCGCTGGCGGTGACGATGGGCCAACTGGCCGTCGACTGGACCGCGCAGGCCGAGGCCGGCAGCATGCAGTCGTTCAGCAAGGCCTGCCCCGGGGGCGGCACTGTCAGCGGCGGGCTGATCGACCGCGACGGCGATCACCGCGCCAGCGCCGGCGACCAGATCACCGTCAACCTGGTTGGGTGCTATCTCAAGGAACTCGACGACACCATGGATGGCATCGTGAGCGTGACCCTCGGGGCACCCACTGGTTCGCAGCAGCGCGCGGGCGTCGTCAGCCTCAACAGCTTGACGGTCAGGGGTTCTAGCCCGACCCAGGAGATGCAGGGTGCGATACGCTTCGACTACAGCGTGAGTCCGCTCTCGAAGCTGCTGCACGTGTATTCGGACACCCAGCCCTTTGCTCTGCGCTTGAGCGACAAAACGCGGTCGGCGACCGAAACCGTCACCGTGTTCGACGCATTGCACGAAACGCGCGCGGACACGGTACGCGCGACAACGACGATGCGCTTTCACGTCGCGAGCGACCTGCTGACCGGCAGCTTCGACGTGGCCACCGTCACGCCCTGGGCCGCGTGGTTCGACACCTATCCGGACGCCGGCGAACTGAGTGTCACCGGCGCGAACGGCAGCAAGGTGGCGCTGCGCGTGCGCAACGCAGCGTCCACGGCCGCCGACGTGCTGGTGGACGGTACGGCCGTCGACAATCTGTCGCTCGATGGCTTGGGCGTGTTGTGGACCGGCGCACCCTGGCTCCCGCAAGTGGCCAGCGCCGGCCAGTACACAGTCGGGTATTCGACGGCCAACGGCTTCCGGACGTTGCTCCAGCCCGACCCGGCGGCCTTCCTGCCGAACGGATCGCTGCAGTGGCTGTATTCGCGCCCGCTCAATCCGGCGTCCATCACCAGTGCCACCTTTATTCAGACCGGTAGCCAGCCAAACGGTCCGGCAAACCAGATGTTCACGCCCGTGCCTGCCAAGGTCAGTGTCGAAGGCGGCTTGTTGACGCTGACCCCATCGACCCAGCTGCTGCCTGGCGTCCCTTACCAGCTTCAGCTGACCATGAATGCTGCCGGCGAGATCGTCGATACCGCCGGCAACAGCTTGCCCAGGCCGACCTTTGCCGGTACCGTNCTCCAGACTGTGAGCGCCAACATGGTGGTCAGTGGTGCGCCTCTCCTGCTNGGCAGCAAAGCGACCCTCATACTGGACGCGAATGGGTCCAGCGCGAANGGGGCGCCGGCATCGATCCACTGGCGTCAGTTGTCGGGGCCAGCGCTGAACTTCAGCGATGCCAATGCAGGGCGCATCGAGGTTTCGCCTGCGGCAATCGCGAATGGCACGGCAGTGGTCGAGCTCGCCGCATCCAATCACGCGGGCGATGTCGACCGCAGGACGCTCGCGATCACCGTCGCGGCGGACCTCACGCAATCGCTNGTGCTGTCCTACCGAGCGATGAACGAACCGTACAAGATTGTTACCAATTTCGATCCGTCTACGACCTCGGCGTATGCAAATGTGTGGCAGTCGAACACCGTGCTGGACGTGCTGATCGGGACCCAACGCTTCCTGGGTGGACTGAACGGCGGGCAGACCTGGCAGGCCGGGCTCACTCTACCTTACGGCAACAATCCCAGCGGCGGCGTAAGCGGTTCCGGATGGCTCGGCTGCGCAAGCGTTGGCAATACGGGCACGGTCAAGATCCTCGAGTTTGCGCTCGATGCGTCCGGCAAACTGGACCGACTGGCATTGGACTTCGACGATACTTGCGGCCTGAACTATACGCAGGGCTCGATCCGCTACCACAGCGCGCTGCCCGTGCGCTGACGCCACACGGAGACGGTCCGGGTTTTCGGCCGCGCCGCAGGTCAAGGCTTGTTGCCGGTCGCCCTGTGCGCCTGGTTGTTGCCGCCCTCCAGCGTGTTACTGCACTGCAGGAGATTGCCGGCCGCCGTCTGGATCGTGAAGGCGGCGATATCCACGCCCGCGCCGGTGCCATAGAAGGTGTTGAAGGGCGCGTTCGGCGTGGAGGCGTCGGGGCCGGTGCAGAAGCCGCGGGTGAGCGAGGTCAGGTGGAAGTGCTCGCCGGTGTTGAAGTTCACTTCCAGGTTGTTGGGGCCGGAAATCGGCTGCCCTTCGCGCGCGCAGTGCAGCTCGTAGCCGAAGGTGTAGCGGTAGCTCGACCCCGGGCAGATGATGGAACCGCCGCCGGTCATGCGGCCGGCGTCGCCGACGGTGCAGCAGGGCGCTTCCGCAAGCGCCGAGGCGGCAGCGCAGGACAGGAGCAGGGCGCTCAGGATATGGGANTGCTTCATGGAACGATCTCCGTAAGGCTAGGCACTTGGGCAAGGCCACTGAGCCNGCACGGCAAGCGTGCGATTCATCGAAGAGCAAAGACTTACACTGCCGCTTCCGTCCAGAACCTGAAAGGAATGTCATGCCCAGCATCCAGACCTCCGGCGCCAATCCGACCGAGCTGTACTACTACGAACAGGGACAAGGAAAACCCGTGGTGCTGATCCACGGCTGGCCGCTCAGCCACCGCATGTGGGAGTCGCAGATCACCGCGCTGGCCGAGGCCGGTTACCGCGTCATCGCTTACGACCGTCGCGGCTTCGGGCAGTCCGGGCGTCCGACTGCGGGCTACGACTACGACAGCTTCGCATCCGACCTCAACGATCTGATGACCCAGCTCGACCTGCGCGACGCCGTCATCGCCGGCTTCTCGATGGGCGGCGGCGAAGTGGCGCGCTACATTGGCCGCTACGGCACGGAGCGGGTGTCGAAAGCCATGCTGCTGGGCGCGGTGCCGCCCTTCCTGCTGAAGACCGGTGACAATCCCGAGGGCGTGGACAAGTCCGTGTTCGACGGCATGCTGGAAGGTGTGAGGAAAGACCGCATCGCCTTCCTCGAAAGCTTCTTCCCGAACTTCTACAACCTGCAGCCGGGGCAAGGGCAGGACCTGCTCGGTTTCAGCAAGTGGCAAGCCTGGGCCGCATCAAAGCTCGCGACCGAGCAGTGCATCGTTGCCTTCGGCACCACGGACTTCCGCGCCGACCTGGAAAAGTTCGACGTTCCGACCCTGATCGCGCACGGCGATGCCGACCAGATCGTGCCGCTGGAAGTCTCCGGCAAGCGCTCGCACCGGATGATCGAAGGCAGCCGCCTGGAAGTGGTGCAGGGCGTGCCGCACGGCTTTGCCGCGACCCACGCCCAGCAGCTTAATGCGCTGATGCTGGATTTCCTTAAGTCGTAAGCGCCGGCTGCCGTGGGCACGGGGTGCCCACCCTACCTATAAGCATATAAAGCCGCCGTCGACCTGCCCGCGCCAGGTGCGGATCAGGTCGCGGTAGGCTTCGCCGACCGGCTGGATGCGGCGCTCCAGGTCGCACAGGCCCAGGCGGTTGACCTTGCCGGCATCCCTGGTCAGCGAGCTGTCCCAGTCGACCTGGTCGATCAGGCTGTACCAGGTAAAACCGAGGATGGGCACGCCGTCGGCCTTCAGGCGCATCAGGTTCGACCACTGCTTTTCGAGCCAGATACGAGGGTTCTTTTCCTGGCTGCCTTCGTCGCGGTTATTGGTCTCGGTGTGCATCACCGGCAGGCGATAGCGCTCGTTGTACTGCTTGGTGATCACGTAATAGCCGAACATTTCGCAGACGTCGACCCGGCCGTCGGCGTACGCCGTGTGCTCGTTCACCGCGTAGTAATCGTTGCCCATGATGCAGTGTTTGCGGACACTGTTATCGAGGAAGAAGTGATACTCGGCGCGCGTCATCCCATTGTCCATCAGGAACTCGTAAGTCCGGCCGCAGACGTCGTAGCCATAGGTGAAGTCGAGGGCCAGGAAGCGCAGTTCGTTCAGGTGCCTGGCCCACTCCATGGCGTCCGGGCCCGATGGATGGTAATACTCCGAGGATTCGCTCTGGATGAAATGGGCTTCCGGCTGCACCTGCAGGATGGCCCGGGTGGCCAGGATATTCGCCTTCGCCAGGTGCTTGACGGCGGTGACGAAGGCTTTATCTGATGCCAGGCGCTCGTTCCACATGCCCTTGATGGCCGAGAGCTTGGCGGTGACGTACATCTCGTTGACCGGCGTGTACAGCGTGACCCAGGGAAAGCGCTCGGCGAAAGCCCGTGCGTACTCGGCAAAGTGATGTGGAAACTCGGGATTCTGGAAATTGCCGAGCCAGTCGGGCGGGCCGAAATGGCAGAGGTCGACGATGGGCAGGATGCCAAGCCGCCGGATCTCGGCAAAGACCTGATCGGTGAATGCCCAGTCGTAGCGTCCCGGACCGAGGTGCACGCGGTACCAGGGCGGACCGTAGNGCAGGGCGTCGATGCCGAGCGTGCGTACCAGGGCCAGGTCCTCTTTCCAGTGCGCGTAATGGCCGGTTTTCTCCATCTCGTCGATACGCATGGGCTTGCCGTCCGGCCCGGCGATGACCGGATAGCTGCTTTCGATTCCTGTCGCAAATAAGAATTTTTGCATGCCCATCCTTTGTGCCCGACTGGTCCTTGGCATCTTAGCTGGAGGCATCCCATCCGGTTCGCACGATAAAACGCAGCACGCATACAACACGGCCATGGACTTTGCTCAAGTACAATATCATTACATTCATCATTTAAAGTCGGTTTCCCATGTCTTCATTTTCCGAGCCGGCTCTGCCCAGCGATGATTCCGTCAAAAACGACGACCTGAGCTGGCTGGCCGGTGGCGGCGAGATGGGGGCGCTGATCCGCAGCATGGACTGGTCGGCTACCCCGCTCGGTCCGATCGCGCAGTGGCCGCAGAGCCTGCGCACCTCGGTCAGCCTGTGCCTGTCCTCGACCTTCCCGATCCTGGTGGCCTGGGGCCCGGACGACATCCAGATCTACAACGATGCCTACCGCCCGATCTGCGGCAACCTGCATCCGCGTTCGATGGGCGGGGCGTTCAAGGAAATCTGGGCCAGCGCACTGCCGGTGGTCGGCGATGCCTTCGACCGCGCGCACAAGGGAGAAGGCGCCTACATCCGCGACCAGCGCATGTTCCTGGACCGCCATGGCTACCTGGAAGAAGCCTTCATGACCTTCTCGTTCTCGCCGATCCGCGACGAGTCCGGCGAAGTGGGCGGCATCTTCCATCCGATCACCGAAGCCACGGAAACGGTGCTGAATGCGCGCCGCACGCAGATCCTGCGCGACCTCAGCGCGGCCATCGGCGACGCCCGCACGGTCGGCGACATCGCACACGACATCGCCGCGCAATACCAGCAGTTCGCGCTCGACCTGCCTTTCGTCGCGGTGTACCAGTTGGACGCCGCCNGCAACCGCCTGCTGCTGCGCGGCGGCGCCGGCCTGGACGCGCATGCGCACATGGCGCCGGTGGTGGCGGAACTCGACGACAGCCTCTGGCCTTTCGCGCGCACCGCACAGGCGCGCGAGGCCCAGCGCATCGACGGCCTGCGGGCGCGCTTCGGCAGTACGACTTGCGGTCCGTACGAGGTGGCGCCGGATTCGGCGCTGGTGCTACCGATCACGGTGCCGGGCCAGCAGGAGCTGTTCGGCTTCGTGGTGGCCGGCGTGAGCGCCGCGCGCGCCCTCGATGCGGCCTACCTGAATTTCTACGAAGGCCTGGCCACGGCCGTGAACACCGCGGTCGGCAACGTGGTCGCCTATGAGAAGGAGCAGCGCCGCGCCGAGGAGCTGGCCCAGATCGACCGTGCCAAGACCGCCTTCTTTTCGAATGTCTCGCACGAATTCCGCACGCCGCTGACCCTGATCCTGGGCCCGCTCGACGATGCCCTGGCCGACCAGGCCGCACCCCTGGCGCCGACGCAGCGCCGCCGTATCGACCTGACCCACCGCAACGCGCTGCGCCTGTTGAAACTGGTGAATTCGCTGCTCGATTTTTCGCGCATCGAAGCCGGCCGCGTGCAGGCCAGCTACGTGCCGCTCGACCTGGCGCGCCTGACTGCCGACCTGGCCAGCGTGTTCGAATCGGCCATGGAAAAGGGCGGCCTGGCCTACCAGGTCGAGCTGCAGGACCTGGGCGAGCCGGTCTACGTCGACCGCGACATGTGGGAAAAGATCGTCTTCAACCTGCTGTCGAACGCTTTCAAGTTCACGCTGCAGGGCNGCGTCACGCTGCGCCTGGCGCGGCATGGCGATACTGTGCGCCTGTCGGTGCTTGATACCGGCAGCGGCATCCCGGCGCAGGAACTGCCGCGCGTGTTCGAACGCTTCCACCGCATCGAAGGCACGCCCGGCCGCACCTACGAGGGCACCGGCATCGGCCTGGCGCTGATCCAGGAGCTGGTGCGCCTGCACGGCGGCAGCATCGCCGTGCACAGCGTGCAGGGCGAGGGCACCCGCTTCGACGTCGACATCCCCTTCGGCCGGGCCCACCTGCCCGAAGACAGGATCGCGGCGCCGGATGCCGCCGTACAGGACGGCGACGGCCAGCGCATGGGCGCCGCCTTCGTCGAAGAGGCGCTGCGCTGGCTGCCGGACGAGGAGGCGGCATCTTCGTCCGCGCCAGGCCGGGTCGCCGATGCCAGCCTGCAGCCGGCAGGCCAGCCGCCGCGCATCCTGATCGCCGACGACAACAACGACATGCGCGCCTATCTGAAATCGCTGCTCGAGCCGCATGCCGAAGTCAGCGTGTGCGCCGACGGCGAGGCCGCGTTCGAACAGCTGCTGAGCGATCCGCCCGACCTGCTGCTGAGCGACGTGATGATGCCGAAGCTCGACGGCTTCGGCCTGATCGCCCGCATCCGCGCCAACGAATCGCTGCGCCACCTGGCAGTGATCCTGCTGTCGGCGCGCGCCGGCGAGGAAGCCAAGATCGAAGGCCTGCAGGCGGGCGCCGACGACTACCTGGTCAAGCCCTTCGCCGCCAACGAGCTGCTGGCGCGGGTCCAGCGCCAGGTCGCGCAGGCGCGCGAGCGCCAGCGCCGCCAGCAGGAAATGGACATGCGCGAATCGTATTTCCGTTCCCTGATCGACCACGCGCCCGTCATGCTGTGGACCCTTGACGACAGCGGTAGCTGCACCTACCTGAGCCAGCAGTGGTACGACTACACGGGGCGTACGCCGGAACAGGATCTCGGCTTCGGCTGGCTGGAAAATATCCACCCCGACGATCTGCCTCATGCCGCTGAGACCTTCGCCCGCGCGAGCCGTGGGCATGCGCCGTTCGCGATCGACTACCGCCTGCGCCGCCAGGACGGCGCCTACCGCTGGTGTATCGATTCCGGCACGCCGCGCTTCGACCAGGACGGCACATGCCAGGGCTTCGTCGGCACCGTGGTCGACGTGCACGACCGCACCACGCTGCAGCAGGAGCTGACCGAGAAGAACCGCATGCAGAGCGAGTTCCTGTTCACGCTGGCGCATGAGCTGCGCAATCCGCTGGCCCCGATCCGCACCGGTCTGGAGCTGATGCGGGTGCGTCCCACCGCCGAGAATGCGAGCAAGGTGCAGGGCATGATGCAGCGCCAGGTCGACCACATGGTGCACCTGGTCGACGACCTGCTCGACATGGCGCGCCTGTCCGAAGGCAAGGTCGAGCTGAAACGTTCGCAGGTGGTGCTGGCGAATGTCGTCCATGACGCGGTCGAGATGAGCATGCCGCTGGTCCGCGCCGGCGAACACCAGCTGGCGCTGCATTTGCCGGATGCCGAGGTCGCGCTGTCCATCGACCGCCACCGTATCGCCCAGGTGCTGAGCAATCTGCTGAACAACGCGGCCAAGTACACGCCGCGCGGCGGCCGCATCNCCGTCGAGGTCCGGCTCGAGCGGGAGGAGGCCGTGATCGCCGTGAGCGACAACGGCATCGGCATCGATGCCCGCAAGCTGCCGAGGATCTTCGACATGTACACCCAGGTGCACGAGGGCCAGGCCATGGGGCAGGGCGGCCTCGGCGTCGGCCTGAACCTGGTCAAGCGCCTGGTCGAGCTGCATGGCGGCGCGGTGGCGGCAGAAAGCGCCGGCCCGGGGCAGGGCAGCCGCTTCACCGTGCGCCTGCCGTACGCGCAGCCGGAGACGCCTGTCCAGCCGGACCCGGCGCAGGAGAGCGGGATCGGCGCAGCTGCACCGCAGGCGCCGGACGCGCTGCGCGTACTGGTGGTCGACGACAACCTCGATGCCGCCGAGACCCTGGGCGCGCTGCTCGACATGTGCGGCCATGAGGTGGCGCTGGCCCACGACGGCGCCGGCGCGCTGGCCCAGGCCGGCAGATTCCTGCCGCATGTGGTGTTCCTCGACATCGGCCTGCCCGATCAGAGCGGCTTCGACGTCGCGCTGGCGATGCGCAGGATTGCCGGTCTCGAAGACGCCATGCTGGTGGCCCTGACCGGCTGGGGCGCCGAGCAGGACCGGCAGCGCTCGAACGACGCCGGCTTCGACTTTCACCTTACCAAGCCGGCCGATTTCGACAGCGTCGACAATCTGCTGCGCCAGGCCGCGGCCCGCCGTTAATTTCTCCCTTCGCCGGCGCCACATTCGTGACGCCGGCGCTTCTTTCTACGTTGCATTCAGTTACAAAAGCTGGTGTGCGGGCATGGTCTTCCGCACACCGGATGTCCGGTCTCGTTCAATTTCTTCTTTTGCTGCTGGGCAGGCCGAAGAATCTTTGATTCCCGGTCACAAATCTGCCTGTTTCAGCAGCATTTTGACGTGTTATGAGATTTGCGTATGGCTGGTATCACGCGTCTTTTTCACGCTATCCGACGTTAAATCGGCTCTAATTTTCGTTTTTTCGAAAAAATTTCCTTATCAATCGAATCATTGTGTCTATATCGCGCAACGCTTCGACGGACGCTTACAAACTGAAAGAAATTTTTTTCCGGACGGCAAAGCAAAGTCGATGCGAAGCGCGTAGAATTCGACTCCATCAGTTTCCCGACGCCAACTACTTATGGTTGGCGTTTTGCTTTGAACCCAAGAACACAACACCACCAAATGCAAAATCGTTCTCGTACCACCAGCACTGCCCGAGCCATTGCGCGCACCCTGTCGCTTGCGCAAGCTCAGCAATATGCACTGCCCGTCCTGTTCACCGTGTTCGGCGTGATCATGGGCTCGTGGGCCGGCCGCATCCCGGCGATGGCCGAGCGCGTGCACGTGTCGCACTCGCAGCTGTCGATGGTGCTGCTGATGGGCGGCCTGGGCGCCGTCCTGTCCTACCCGATCTCCTCGCGCATGATGGCCTCGCTGGGCGCGCGCAAGACCCTGCTGTTCTCGGGCATGGCCCTGCTGGGCGTGCTGATCGCCATCGGCGCCGCCCCGACCGTGCCGCTGCTGATGATGGCCGTGCTGAGCCTGGGCATCACCGCCAGCACCTTCGACGTCGCCATCAACTCGGCCGCGACCGCCCGTGAAAAGGCGACCGGCAAGTCGGAACTGTCGAAGCTGCATGGTCTCGGCTGCGCCGGCGGCCTGGCGGGTGCGACCCTGGGCAGCCTGATGGCCAGCCTGCACATCGTGCCGGTCACCCACTTCCTGATGCTGGCCGGTCCGCTGGCCTTCGTCCTGTACTACGCCTACACCATGCTGGACGCCGATGTGGCCGGCGAAGGCGCGGTGGTCGAGAAGAAGAAATTCACCCTGCCGCGCGGCCAGCTGCTGGTGCTGGGCTCGCTGGGCTTCCTGGGTTCGATGGCCGAAGGCAGCATCGCCGACTGGAGCGGCGTGTTCCTGAAAGAGCACTTCGGTGCGTCGGACGGCCTGGCGCCGCTGGCCCTGTCCTGCTTCTCGGTCATGATGCTGCTGTCGCGCCTGGTCGGCGACAAGCTGAAGGCACGCTACGGCGCGCG
>JGI24770J26754_10002463_pt1 | contig 12803 bp, 9 predicted proteins | sample LakOneMetagenome_FD_26754 | JGI IMG/M metagenome (IMG submission 26754) | reverse complement strand
GCGAGCCTGTTCGACGGCCTGATGTACGGCAGCGGCGACGCCGTCATCGGCATCAACCCGGCCACCGACAATGTGCAGCAGGTGATCAAGCTCCTCAAAATGCTCGACGAGATCATCGGCCGCTACGCCATTCCGACCCAGTCCTGCGTGCTGACCCACGTGACCAACACCATCGCCGCCATCGAACGCGGCGCACCGGTCGACCTCGTTTTCCAGTCGATTGCCGGCACCCAGGCGGCCAACGCCGCCTTCGGCATCGACCTGGCGCTGCTGCGCGAAGCGCGCGAGGCCGCCCTCTCGCTGCGCCGCGGCACCCTCGGCAGCAACGTCATGTACTTCGAGACCGGCCAGGGCAGCGCCTTGTCCGCCAACGCCAACCACGGCCTCGACCAGCAGACCGCCGAGGTGCGCGCCTATGCGGTGGCGCGCGCTTTTGAGCCGCTGCTGGTGAATTCCGTCGTCGGCTTCATCGGGCCGGAGTACCTGTACGACGGCAAGCAGATCATCCGCGCAGGCCTGGAAGACCACTTCTGCGCCAAGCTGCTCGGGCTGCCGATGGGCGTCGACGTCTGCTACACCAACCACGCCGAAGCCGACCAGGACGACATGGACGTGCTGCTGACGATGCTCGGCACGGCCGGCTGCACCTTCGTAATGGGCGTGCCCGGCGCCGACGACATCATGCTGAACTACCAGACCACCTCCTTCCACGACGCCCTGTATGCGCGTCGCGTGCTCGGCCTGCTGCCGGCGCCCGAATTCCACGCCTGGCTGCGCGAACTGGGGATTTTTACCGACGATGCGACGCCCACGCTCGGCCGCGCGCTGCCGGCGTTGTTCCAGCGTGCGCTGTTGCAGCTGACCTGAAGGAGCCGAGATGGCCGACCTGGATCCCTGGCAGGCATTGCGCCGGTTCACAGCCGCCCGCATCGGGCTTGGGCACAGCGGTACCAGCCAGCCTACCCATGCCCAGCTCGACTTCCAGCTGGGCCATGCGCGTGCGCGCGATGCCGTGCATCAGGCGCTCGACACGGCGGAACTGAGCGGGGCATTGGCGCTGGCCTGGCCGGCTGCGCCCTGCCCGCTGCTGCTGCACAGCGCGGCGGCGGATCGGAACGTGTATCTGCAGCGGCCTGATTTGGGGCGGCAACTGGACGCGCCGTCGCGGCAGTTGCTGCTTGCCCAGCGCGGCGACCGTGCATACGACCTGTCCATCGTCGTGGCGGACGGCCTGTCGGCGCTCGCCATCATGCGCCATGCAGCGCCGCTTCTACAGGCTCTGCATGCGCGGCTGAAGGCGCGGCTTGAAACGCAGGCATGGCAGCTGGAACCTGCCGCGATCGTGCAGCAGGGCCGGGTGGCGGTCGGCGACGAGGTCGGCGAACTGCTCGCGGCGAAGATCGTGCTGGTCCTGATCGGTGAACGGCCGGGCCTGAGTTCGCCCGACAGCATGGGCCTGTACCTGACCTGGACGCCGCGCGTTGGCCTGACCGACGAACGCCGCAACTGCATCTCGAACGTCAGGCCGGCGGGACTGCGCGTCGACGACGCGGCGGAAAGAGTGCATTACCTGCTGGTGGAAGCGCACAGGCGGCAGTTGTCCGGCGTCCATCTGAAGGATGAGAGCGTGGCCGGGGATGCGCGCGTGGGGCGTACTGAGGACAAATTCCTGCTTTGACTCTACGAGGAACGACCGGAAGCTGGCATCGATCGGCGTACTCTGGTTGCGGCAAGCGCGTGCCGCTCGCCTGCCTGCACGCCGCTCGACACCGCCACTGCCAGCCCTTTGGCGCCGTTGCACGCGCTCTTACAAATGGTTTCGATTGAAACGTTTTCGGACTTTCGCGTGCGCATTTCAGCAAGTAGTCTACAGGGCTTGGTGTCAAGCAGTAGATGACGCGCTGGTAACAGCGCGGCTGACTGCACTTTCTTCATACGGAGTTTTCTCTTGTCCGAATCAAAAAATTCTCAGCCAGCAACAATCATCAAGGTCATCGGCGTCGGCGGCGCCGGCGGCAATGCCGTCAATCACATGGCAGCGTCGGAAGCGCCCTCTTTCGACTTCATTTGCGCCAATACCGACGCGCAAGCACTGTCCAACACGCGCACCGAACACCGCATCCAGCTCGGCGAGAGCGGCCTCGGCGCCGGCAGCGATCCGGCACTCGGACGCGAGAGCGCCACGCGCGAACGCAGCATCATCGCCGACGCGCTGAAAGGGGCCGATATGGTGTTCATCACGGCAGGCATGGGAGGCGGCACCGGCACCGGCGCGGCCCCTGTGATCGCCGAAGTGGCACGCGAACTGGGCATCCTGACGCTTGCCGTGGTGTCGAAACCGTTTGCTTTCGAAGGACCGCGGCGCATGCGCGTGGCCGAGGAAGGGATTGCGACGCTGGCGCGCTGCGTCGACTCGCTCATCATCGTGCTGAACAGCCGTCTGGAGGAAGTGCTGGGCGAGGATGTCACCCAGAAGCAGGCCTTTGCTGCTGCCGACGAGGTGTTGAGCAAGGCGGTGTCCGGCATCGCCGACATCATCGCCGTACCGGGCATGGTCAACGTCGACTTCGAGGACGTGCGCACCGTGATGCGCCAGACCGGCATGGCGATGATGGGTACCGCCCAGCACGCCGGCGACGACCGCGCAGCCAGGGCGGCCGAGGAAGCGATCGCCTGCCCGCTGCTCGATGGCGCCAACCTGCGCGCCGCGCGCGGGGTGCTGGTCAACATCACGGCATCCGAGGACACGCTGAAACTGCGCGAGACCCGGCAGGTGATGAACGCCATCTGCGCGCAGACGGGCGAGGACGCGATCATCAAGTTCGGCGCGGTGTTTGACGAGACGCTGGGCGACGAACTGCGCGTGACGGTGGTGGCCACAGGCCTGAACCGGCCCAGCGACCTGGCGCTCAATAGCAGGCGCGCGTTGCCGGCGCGGCCGGGTGTGCCGCCGGGTCCGGTACTGCGGCCATCGGCCTTGCACGCGTCGGTCCGGCCGACTGCGTTGCAGCAGGGATCGCAGCAGGAGGCACAGCAAGGATCGCAGCAGGGTTCGCAGGCGGACTCCTTGTCGCGCTGAGTGCTTGTGCGGACAAGGATCTGATCTCCGCTACATAGGACGGGACCCCGGGTTGCCCAGTCGCGGCCGCTGGATCGTCGTCCAGGCCTTTTTTTGACGACGACACCGAGTCTTGCCTCCGCAACGACAGCAGGCTCGAGTGTGTGCATGCGAACAGACGCCAACCCGGCGGATCGGCACGATGCCGTAATGCTGCCACCGCCTACATTCCACGTTTTCCAGGCCCGCGCGTGAGCGTCCTGCCCAGCGACTGCGACCGCGCGCTTGCCGCAGGCGCCGCGCCGGAGCATGGCGAGGCGCCCGCTCACCCGAACCTGGTGCTGTGCACCTCGATCCTGGCAAGCAGCCTGGCGTTCATCGACGGCTCGGTAGTGAACGTCGGCCTGTCGGCAATCGGACAGGACCTGGGCGGCCGCGGCGCCGACCTGTCGTGGGTGGTCAACGGCTACCTGCTTCCGCTCAGTTCGCTGTTGCTGCTGGGCGGTGCGCTGGGCGACCACTACGGGCGCAAGCGCATGCTCGTGATCGGCATGGCCGTGTTCGCGCTGGCCGCGCTGCTGTGCGCGCTGGCGCCGCAGCTGTCGCTGCTGGTCGGCGGCCGGGTGCTGCAAGGCCTGGGGGCGGCGCTGGTGCTGCCGAACAGTCTGGCCATCCTCAGCTCGACCTTCGAAGGCAAAAAACGTGGCCGCGCCGTCGGTATCTGGGCCGCAGCCGGCGCCGGGGCCGGGGCGATCGGACCATTGCTGGGCGGCTGGCTGATCGACGCTGTAGGCTGGCGCGCGGTCTTCTACATCAACCTGCCGATTGCAGCGCTGGCGATCTTCATGGCATGGCGCTTCGTGCAAGTGAAAACGAACGGCAAGCGGGTTCCGCTCGACCCACTCGGGGCGGTGCTTGCCAGCCTGGGGCTTGCCTGCCTCACCTGGGGCCTGGCCGAGGCATCGGCCGAAAAGCAGCTGACCCTGTGGGCGGGAATGGCGCTCGCGGCCGGAGTCGCGATCCTGCTGGCCTTCGTGTGGGTCGAGCGGCGCGCCGGAGAGCGCGCCATGCTGCCCCTGAAACTGTTCGGCGGGAGCGGCTTTTCCGGGCTGAACCTGATGACTTTCCTGCTGTACGGCTCGCTCGGCGCCTTGATGCTGCTGGTGCCGTTCGTGCTGATCCAGGCGCTGGATTATTCGGCCAAGCAGGCCGGGGCGGCGCTGCTGCCCTTCCCGATCGTGCTGGCGATTGGTTCGCCGTTCATGGGACGCTTCGCCGCCAAGCACGGCTCACGCCTGCCGCTCTCCATCGGCGCGCTGATCGTGGCGGGCGGCTTCCTGCTGGCCATGCGCATCGGGGGCGGCAGCTATGCAACGACGGTGCTGCCGGCCATGCTGGTGATCGCGGTGGGCATGGCTTGTGTGGCGGCGCCGTTGACCACGGCCGTGCTGTCGTCGGTGGACGAGAGCCATACCGGAGTCGCGTCCGGCTTCAACAGCGCGGTGGCGCGTGGCGGCGGGCTGATGGCAACGGCGATGCTGGGCGTGGTGCTTACTGCGCAGGGGCGCGCCCTGTTGGCGCCGTTTTATGCGGCGCTGGCGGTGTGTGCTGGCAGTGCGGCCGTGGCAGCCGTTTGCGCCTTCATCTGGGTACGGCCCAGCAATACACCGCCGAAATAATCCATTTTGAATCCTCATAGGTTTGCGAGAACTTGTGCCTTCTAAGGCGCTCCCACACGGTGCACATACATTATGCTAACTGCATGTAATGTGTTGCCTGTAAGTGACAGTCAAAATATTTTCGCATTGACCGACAATTCTCACCAATTGCCACGTAAAATTGCTCCGAAATCTAGATCAATTCCCTGGAGCAAGCAACTATGAATATGTTCGCTATTCGCGTCGAGCTTCACAACGCATCCCTCCTGGATTACACATATTTAGCTGAGCGCTTGCAAGTTCAGGGCATTGTGGACATAACCGTTGATGATCTTGGCAATCGTTACAAAATGTCTCCAAGTGAGTACAACGACAGTGGAAGCGCAACGCTATAACAAGTCTTTGATTCGACAAAATTTTCAGCGAATCTCTCAGGACGTCAATACGCAGTATTGGTGAATCAAGTATCTGCACTAATCTGGACGGCGCTGTCAGCAGTTTAGGTATTTATTGCACTGTAAAGTTACTCGCGCAAGGATGATATGCAATGCGAGATTACTTGTCATTTTGAGGCTGACGCTTAGCATAATTTGAGGAGCTTCAATTCGCGGCCACTCCGAAAATGTGGTTGGTTAAGTAACGGTAACAGACTAATAGATTGAGAATAATCACAAGCCCCGTCGCTTTCCATTGATGACGTGCTAACAAGCCAAGGAATATTAATGACGACAACAGCGAAAATACTTGGAACAGTAGCCTTGCCGACTACTTCCATGTTGACTTCCACCATCGAGTTATCGTTTCGCCTCATGCAAGAAGGGGTCAAGTTTTGCGATGCACTGAAGGCCGGCCACGGGATGCAACGCTACGCCTCCACGATCGGCGAACTCTACTATGAAACAACAACTGCTGAACCGCCTGACTGGGCGGATTTCTTGGATAGTGGAAATCCCGGTCTCAAAGCTAAGCTAAGCAGCCAACATTCGTCCGCGGTACTTCTGCTAGAAGCAGGTCCTATTAACAATAAACGCATCTTTGCCGTTACCTTCGGTCAAGGACACCACTTCATCGATCGCGATCTAATCGAACGACAGTTCGGCTTACGAGTCACGCTCAACAGCATCTCCCGAAAAAATCTACGTACATTGGACAGCGCTCGCTTAGATTCAACTGTAATTCAGCGTCGCACACAAGCTAGTCGTGAAAGTGATCTAGGCGAATTCGGGTTCGATAGTCACAGAGAATTGCTACGGTTAGCATCTGGCAAGCCTGGAGATCCTGGGATCGCCAAAGCTATGTCCGGCAAGGACGCACTGCAGATTCGCAAGAAGCTTGCATTTGCAGACCTGCCGTCTGTATGCGAATCGCTACTCCAGCTATACGCCGCGAAAGATTATGAGAATGATTTCAAGTTTATCGACCAATTTAAACCACTGCACAAGGGCAAACTCGTTGATCAACTTGACGCCTTGCTCTTTGCGGAACTTAAAAATTTGATAAAGGGAGTTCCTTCAGATCTTCATCTCGCTGTTTCTGATATCCTCCCAGTCGCTGAGACACCGGCACTGTCATACTACGGTTCAAACTTGCCGTCTAAGAAAACCAAATTCGCCGACTTATCGATTGATGATTACGTGGCCGAGCTAAGGTTAGGTAGTTTCGGTGCCATCTCCACGATAGACGATATTCGAAGCACGCATGAGGTGCGCCGCCTTAACAATGCACCGGGTGACCCTTACGGCAGTAAGAAAGTCTACGATTGTATGGTGTACGAAACGAGCCTTTCAAGCGGCACTTATGTTCTATTTGACGGCCAGTGGTATGAAATCAGCTCAGCCTACTATCAGGAAGTCGAACAGGCCTACCTAAACTTATTAGCTCCTACCTTCCTTGCAACGTCTACTGCCAAAAACGAACGAGAGCTAATCAAAGCCCTCTGCGATCCTGCATATCCAGACTTACTTTGCATAGATCAAACCAAAGTGAATCCAGGGGGTGTGAAGGGTGCAAATTTGGAAGCATGTGATTTCTTGTCGAAGTCAGCGCAACTCATTCATCTTAAGGATTCTGAGGCATCGGCGCCACTAAGCCATCTTTGGAATCAAGGCCTAGTTTCGGCAGAGACTTTGCAACGCGACAGCGCCTTTCGCACCGGTTTCCGAAAGGTTGCTAAAGCGCGAGAGTCCCTCTACTCTCGAAGCGGCTTCACCGTTCAGCTTCCGAGCGCCAGTAAAATTAATACCTCGAAATTTACTGTCGTTTATGGCGTTCTCAAAAAACGTAACAAAAAGACCGGCTTAGTTAGCTTACCCTTTTTCAGTAAGGTAGCACTACGCGCAGCGGCTGCTCGCATTACAATGATGGGCTATCGCGTCGAACTCCATTTAATTGAAAAAATCTAAGTGAATGTTTCGGCTGAGCGTTGAGGTTTCTAGCTTCAGGAAATGAAAAAAGGCGAGTACGCCGCAGTGCGAACACTGCCCCAAAAGCGAAAGCGAGGCAACGCAACACCGCGCCAGTTATGGCAGCCAAAAACACATTCACGGTAAGTCTTGTGACTTGCGCCTGATCTGGCAGCGGCGGCCCTTCGGCGTTAGCGGCGTAATTCGGTAACAAAACCAAAGGTTCAAAGGACTGTGAGCCGTAAACAGCTTCAGTGACCTTACATGGTTCTGGTCTCGAACAGCGCTTTAAGATTTTCTTTGCGATCTCTCGTCATGTTCATAACGCATTCTGCCCGAGCTTCCTCGCGAGCAAGCATCCCGCCAACCTGCTCGCCCGCGTCATAAAAAGAATCGCAGTTCGAAGCGAGGTACTTTAACCAATCGCGCTGTGCTTCTCGCAGCTTTGTTTGTCCCGCTTTAGGCGTTTCCTTCATCACCGCCTTGTATGTTGCCTCCAGCATCGCACCCTGTCTTTTCGTTTCGGAAACCATGCAATCAATTCGCTCCATAGGACTGCCCGATTCATCGCGGTCAATGCAGTTTGAATATTGTTTGGTGAATATTGGCTCTACTGCTCCCGCTGGAATCGACAAGAGTAACAAGCAGGCGGTTGTTAGGATTTTCATGGTGTAGGTAATGATTGAGGCGCACAAAGCATCGATGGTTCGCCTTTATTCACCTTGGCTAAGGATCACATATGTTTCGCTTGTGCAAGAGTCATCATCATAATCTTGTTTAAACTCTGCGTAATGCTACCAGACTGAGAGGTGGCCTTGTGTGATCATCCGCCGGTTCTGGCATCCGCCCTGATTCAAATGCCGCTTGCCCAAAGAGTCCCAGCCGCCAAGTAATTGAGGCACTCGTCCAAGCGACCCGATGAGGCAGTCGTTGCCAGCGTGGACAATAAAAAAGCCCCTGAAATCAGGGGCTTCGTGTGCTCTATTGCTTGAGCCTACCAGCTACTGCCGAGCCATCAACTATTCCCACTCAATCGTCGCCGGCGGTTTCCCCGAAATGTCATACACCACACGGTTCAGTCCGCGTACCTCATTGATAATGCGATTGGACACCTTCCCCAGCAGCGAATGCGGCAAATGCGCCCACTGCGCCGTCATGAAGTCCAGCGTCTGCACCGCGCGCAGCGCGACAACGTACTCATAGGTACGCCCATCGCCCATCACCCCCACCGATTTCACCGGCAGGAACACGGCAAACGCCTGCGAAGTCGCCTCATACCAATTCACCGGCGCCTTGCCCGGATCAATCCCGGCCACCGCAGGCAACTCAAACGGCGTATTGCGCAGCTCTTCGATGAAGATCGCATCTGCCTCACGCAGCAGGTCCGCATACTCCTTCTTCACTTCGCCGAGAATCCGCACGCCCAGGCCAGGACCAGGGAACGGATGACGGTAGACCATGTCATGCGGCAGCCCCAGCGCCACGCCCAGCTTGCGCACTTCGTCCTTGAACAGTTCGCGCAGCGGCTCCAGCAGTTTCAGGTTCAGGGTTTCCGGCAGGCCGCCCACGTTGTGGTGGCTCTTGATGGTCTGGCCCTTTTTACCTTTACCGGCGGACTCGATCACGTCCGGATAAATCGTGCCTTGCGCCAGCCATTTCGCGTTGCTCAGCTTGCCCGCTTCCACCTGGAACACTTCCACGAACTCTCGGCCGATGATCTTGCGCTTTTGCTCCGGATCGGTCACGCCGGCCAGGTGGCCCATGAACTGGTCTTCGGCATCAATGCGCAGCACTTTTACGCCGAGGTTCTTCGAGAACATGTCCATCACCATCTTGCCCTCGTCCTTGCGCAGCAGGCCGTGGTCCACAAAAACGCAGGTCAGCTGGTCGCCGATGGCGCGGTGGATCAGGGCGGCGGCCACGCTGGAGTCGACGCCGCCGGACAGGCCGAGGATGACTTCATCGCTGCCGACTTGGGCGCGGATCTTCTCGACGGCTTCGCCGATGTAGTCCGGCATGTTCCAGTCGGATTTGCAGCCGCANATCTCGTGCACGAAGCGGCCGATGATGGCTTCGCCTTGCGTGGTGTGGGTCACTTCCGGGTGGAACTGCAGCGCATAGAAGCGGCGCTCTTCGTCGGCCATGGCGGCCACCGGGCAGCTGTCGGTCGAGCCCATCAGCTTGAAGCCTTCCGGCATTTCCAGCACCTTGTCGCCGTGGCTCATCCAGACGCGCAGCATGCCGTGGCCTTCGCCGGTGACGAAGTCGTTGATGCCGTTCAGCAGTTTGGTGTGGCCGCGGGCGCGCACTTCGGCGTAGCCGAATTCGCGGACCTTGCCGTTTTCGACCTTGCCGCCGAGCTGGGCGGCCATGGTTTGCATGCCGTAGCAGATGCCCAGCACCGGGACGCCGAGTTCGAACACGGCTTGCGGGGCGCGTGGGGAGTCGCCTTCCAGGGTCGAGTTGTGGCTGCCCGAGAGGATGACGCCGGAGGCGCCGTAGTTGCGGACGAAATCGTCGCCGATGTCGTAGGGGAAGACTTCGGAGAAGACGCCGGCGTCGCGGACGCGGCGGGCGATCAGTTGGGTGACCTGGGAGCCGAAGTCGAGGATGAGGATTTTGGAGTGCATTGAGGCCAATTCAATTAATAGATTCGGGGCGGGTGGTCAGACGTGGTGTCGCGGTTGTTCGGATGGTGAGACCGCGTGGGCACGGGTGCCCACCCTACAAAAGCGGCCGACGCGTAATGCGTAGGCAAATACTAAAAGCGGCCGTTATCGGCCGCTTTCTGGATTATTCCGAACGGTAGTTCGGCGCTTCCTTGGTGATTTGTACGTCGTGGACGTGCGATTCGCGCATGCCGGCCGAGGTGATCTCGACGAATTCCGCTTTTTCGCGCAGTTCGTCGATCGTCGCGCAGCCGCAGTAGCCCATCGATTGGCGGACGCCGCCGACCAGCTGGAAGATGATCGCCAGCACGCTGCCCTTGTAGGCGACGCGGCCTTCGATGCCTTCCGGGACGAACTTCTCGGCTTTCGACGAGGCGTCCTGGAAGTAGCGGTCGGCCGAGCCTTCGGCCATTGCGCCCAGCGAACCCATGCCGCGGTAGGATTTATAACTACGGCCCTGGTACAGGATGACTTCGCCCGGTGCTTCTTCGGTACCGGCGAACATCGAGCCCATCATGACGGTCGAGGCGCCGGCTGCCAGTGCTTTCGAGACGTCGCCCGAGAAGCGGATGCCGCCGTCGGCGATGCAGGGCACGCCCGTGCCTTCCAGGGCTTCGGCCACGTTCGAGATCGCGGTGATCTGCGGCACGCCGACACCGGCGACGATACGGGTGGTGCAGATCGAGCCTGGGCCGATGCCGACCTTGACTGCATCCGCGCCGGCTTCGACCAGCGCCTTGGCGGCGGCCGCGGTGGCGATGTTGCCGCCGATGACGTCCACGTGCGGGTAGCGGGTCTTGATGGTCTTGACGGCGTCGAGGATGCCTTGCGAGTGGCCGTGGGCGGTATCGACCACCAGCACGTCGACACCGGCGGCGACCAGCAGTTCCACGCGTTCGCGGTCTTTCTCGCCCACGCCAACTGCCGCGCCGACCAGGAGCTTACCCTGCGCGTCTTTCGATGCGAACGGGTGCTCGTGCGACTTCATGATGTCTTTGACGGTGATCAGGCCGCGCAACTCGAAGGCGTCGTTGACGACCAGCACGCGCTCGAGGCGGTGCTTGTTCATCAGGCGCTTGGCTTCTTCGGTGTCCGCTTCCTCGTTCACGTACACGAGTTTCTCGCGCGGGGTCATCTTGGTGCGGGTTTCCGCGTCCAGGTCTTCCTCGAAACGCAAGTCGCGGTTGGTGATGATGCCAACCAGTTGCTTGCCTTCGACGACCGGGAAGCCGCTGAAGCCATGCTGGTGCTGCAGGGCGATGACGTCGCGGATGGTCATCGTCGGCGGGACGGTGATCGGGTCGCGCAGCACGCCGGCTTCGAAACGCTTGACGCGGGCAACTTCACGGGCCTGGTCGGCCGGGCGCAGGTTCTTGTGGATAATGCCGATGCCGCCTTCCTGGGCCATCGCAATGGCCAGGCGCGCCTCGGTCACGGTGTCCATCGCCGCGGACAGCAGCGGGATGTTCAGCGTAATGTTCCGGGTCAGCTTGGTACGGAGGGAAGTGTCAGCCGGAAGAACATTGGAGTAGGCCGGGACGAGCAGCACATCATCGAACGTGAGTGCTTTTTGGAGTAGACGCATAGCATTTTCCTATAGGCGCAAAAGCGAATTATACAGAAACCTGTGGTTTGCGGCGCACGGACCCTCGAAATAATGGCAAGGAATGGGAGCTGAGCCGTTCCCGCGATTGACAGCCAGGGGGAATCATGGCGAAATCTCGAATAGTTACGTAAGGAAATATTCGATGTTACCTGTCATGCCATTATTCGCTTCACCCTCCCCTGCTGCGCTGTTGCGCCGTGTCGCCACCGTGGCCCTGCTGTTCGCCGCCGGCCTGGCCCAGGCGCAATTCGTGTGGGTCGATCCAAAAGGCGTGCGCCACTATTCGGACCAACCGCCGCCGCCCGGCACGCCGCCCGCGCGCATCCTGAAGGCGCCGGGTTTGCCGACCATTTCGGTCCAGCCGGCTACGCCTGCCGCAACGGCGCCTGCTGCAAGGAGCGCGCTGCCACTGCCCGCGCCGCTCGTCGCGGCCAACCCGGCAAGCCCCGCCGCGCCAGGCGACTCGGCTGCCAACGCAAAACAGGCCACCAAGGCCCCGCAGACCCTGGCCGAAAAAGACGCCGACTTCCGCAAACGCCTGAAAGACAGCCAGGAAGCTGATCTGAAGACCCAGGAGCAGGCACGCATCGCCGCCCAGAAAACCGAGCACTGCGGTGAGGTGCGCAGGGCCAAGCAGATGCTCGACTCGGGCATCCGCATTGCCGATGTCGGCACCGATGGCCAGAAGCGCTACCTGAGCGATGCCGAACGGACCCAGCGCAGCGCCCGCGCCAACGCCATGGCGGCGGAGTGCAACTGACGCCGGCACTTGACGACGCTCTTGCGTACCGCAGGTGACAGCGGCGTCGGTTTTCCTTACAGCGTCAGTCTCGAAATAAATCATGCCGCCAGCAACTTATTGTTTCAATTAAGTTAATTCTTTAAGGCACGCTTATTGCTTATAGGCTAGCCTTAACTTTCTAATTGGAACAATAATGAAAAATCTGTATGCCAGCCTTGCCGCCGCCCTCGCCCTGGGCTTTGCCGCTCCCGCCATGGCCGTCCCGCTGCCCTACGACCAGCCCGGCATCGAGAACACCGTGCAATACCAGTTCATCGCGGCGTCGACCGGCGAGGTAACGGCTTATTTTGCCGGTTCCGACGCCGGCTACATGAACGAAATCACGCTGTTGGTGAATGGCGTCGAAACGGGTATCCAGGGCCTGAACAACCAGACATCCGTGTATGGCCAGGTGCTGAACTTCGGTGCGGTGACCGCCGGCGACCGCCTGGTCTTTAAGCTGATCAACATCAACCCGGGCACGATCGGTCCCTTCTATTCCGACCGCTCGATGAACGACGGCGGCTACAACCACATCTTCTCGTCGGCCTACGCGGGCGACGAGAAGATCCCGGCCGGCGTCTTCATCGGTTTCGAGGATCTGCCGCGCGGCGGCGACTTCGACTACA
>JGI24770J26754_10002452_pt1 | contig 12838 bp, 14 predicted proteins | sample LakOneMetagenome_FD_26754 | JGI IMG/M metagenome (IMG submission 26754) | reverse complement strand
GGCGGGTGCCGCGCTTCGACCTGCTGCAGGTGCATAACCTGCTGGCGTGGGAAGCGCACCTGCCGATGCTGCTGCGGATGAAGAAGGAGGGCAGGCTGCGCTACGTCGGCATCACGACCTCGGAAGGACGGCGCCATGGCGAGATCGAGAAGATCATGGCGACCCAGCCGATCGACTTCGTGCAGCTCTCCTACAACCCGCTCGACCGCGAAGTGGAACAGCGCATCCTGCCGCTGGCGCGCGAGCGGCGCATCGGTGTGATCGTCAACCGGCCTTTCCGCCAGGGCGAGCTGACGGCGGCGCTGGCCGGCAAGCGCCTGCCCGGCTGGGCCGCGGAGCTCAAGTGCAGCAGCTGGGCCCAGGCCATCCTCAAGTTCATCGTCGCACATCCGGCCGTCACNTGCGCCATTCCCGCCACCTCGCAGCCCGCCCACGTGCGCGAGAACCTGCTTGCCGCGACAGGCGTGCTGCCGGACGAGGCGCTGCGCCGCCGTATCGTCCAGGATGTCGAAAGGCTGGCATGAGCGAGTGGTGGACGTATTCGCTATCGGACTTCCTGATGTTCTCGGCGCGCAGCTACTACCGCCAGTTCGCGCTGATGAACCGGGAGCTGTGGCCGCTGCAGTTGCTGACGCTGGCGGCCGGTGTACTGGTCCTCGCTTGCATGCTGCGGCCACGCGCGGCGGCGTCCCGCGCCGCATTCGCCGTGCTGGCGCTCGAGTGGGCTTGGGTCGCATGGGCTTATCATCTCGAGCGCTACGCGGAGATCAATACCGGCGCGCCCTGGTTCGCCATGGGATTCGGTGTGCAGGCTGTGCTGCTGGNCTGGATGGCGCTGCGCGCAGCAGTGCAGACGTCGGCTGNTGTCCAGAGCTNGCTTGCATGGGTTCCGGTGATCGCAGCCCTGGNCTATCCCCTGCTCGCGCCTCTCGCCGGACGCAGCTTGTTGCAGGCGGAAGTCTTCGGGCTTGCGCCCGATCCGACGGTCGTCGCCACGTTCGGAGCATTGCTGTTCTGGCGCGCACCATGGGCGCTTTGGCTCATCCCCCTGGCGTGGTGCGCGATCAGCAGCGCGACGCTCTTTGAATTGCGAGCGGCGCAGGCCTGGGCGCTTCCGCTGTTGGTGCTTCTGCTTATCGCTGTCCGCTGCCAGGCAATTTGGTGGCCAACAGTTTTCGAAGCGAAGCGCCGCGCAGATCCTGATAGACGACATCGTTGATGCGCCAGGCTGTACCAGACTGCCTCACATGGAACAGCAGTTTCGCCTTTTCGCCGCTGGATGGCGAGGTGAACCCCACCGCGATGCGCCCGGCGCTTTCTCGGTGAATGGTGAAATCGCTTACCGCGGCGTCCCGGGATCCGAATAGCGGATCGAAATCCATATTGCAGACTTCCGTCCGTCGGATGACGCACTCGCGGTCCCGGGTAATCAGTGCTGCAAGCGTGGGATCGAAATACTGCCGCAGGACCGCCTCATCCTGCTGCCGGAGTGGCTTGCCGAATACATCCTGAGTCGTACCAAGGGCCTGCCATGCGAAGTTCTTGTATAGCTTCGCAATGAGGGCAACGTCGCCCGATCTACTCTGCGGGGACGCCGAATGGGAACTCGCTGGGGAAACGATGACCAGCAACATGCTTGCGTACATTGCATATCTTCCCAGTCCGGTTCGCATGCCAGCCCTCCCGAAGAATACCAAGATGATTGTTCATGGAGTTCCGGTATAGGGAATTGCGTTGTTTCAATCCCGCGGCATCTGTCATGCGCTCAAGAGATCACCAGACCGAAATGACTCCGTCCCCGCGATCTTGCAAACGTGCATGCCCCGCAGCAAATGCCGGTGCGCCGTGCTGGCGAACAGCAGCCCGGCGTGACTGGCCGACAGCGTCGTCACCTGGCCGGACACCGGATTGACGATGTCCGCCACCGGCTCGCCCGCCTCGACCATGTCGCCCAGGCGCTTGTGGAACACCAGCACGCCGGCGTGCGGCGCCTCCAGCGGTTCGACGGCGTTGAGCGGCGTCGCCCGGCAGGGCGTTTCCGGCAGCGGCAGCAGGGGAATGTCGAGCACGCCCGCGTGGCCGAGGTATTGCAGGATGGCCTGGGCGTCCGGGCGCGCGTAGTCGTAGCGCACGTCGTTCTCGCCGCGCAGCTCGACGGTGACGGCGGCGCAGGCCGGCGGGATCGCCGCGCCTTCGAAATGGTCGGCCAGGTCCCACCACAGGCGGCTGCAGGCTTCGTCGAAGGCTTCGCCGCCGGAGGCCTTGGCGACCAGCAGCACGCGGGCGCCGAGCAGGGCGGTGAGCGGGGCGACCGTCTCGACCAGCGGGGTGCCGGTGTACATGTGCATCAGCGCTTCGTTATCGCAGTGCAGGTCGAGCACGATGTCGGCGTCGATCGCCATCGACAGCAGGGTTTTCTTCAGTGTCTCGACGTCGTCCTTCGGCTGCCACAGGGCGACCTGCCGGCGCGCTTCCTCGCGGATGAGAAGCACGTTGGCGTCGATGTCGCTGCCCAGCCGGCCCTCGAGGGATTTCTTCAGCGCGTCGGCGACGTGCAGGTACATGCGGTTGAAGTTGATCCCGGTCGGCAGGTGGTAGCGGCCGAAGGGGGTGCCGTGGATGACCTGGGACAGGCCNATCGGGTTGGCTGCGGGCACCAGGATGATCTCGCCCCTGATCCTGCCTTCCGCATCGAGACGGTCGAGTTCCTGGCGCAGCAGGTGGGCCACCAGCATGGCCGGCACCTCGTCGGCGTGGACGGCGGCCTGGATGTAAACCTTCTTGCCGCTGCCCGGGCTGCCGTAGTGGAAGGAGCTCAGGTGGGCGGTGGCGACGTTCTCGTCGACGGCGATCGGGTGTTTCAGCGAATGCATGGCGGGCGGCTCCGTGCGCGGCAGGGTTGAAAGCACGATTATGCGCTATCGGGCCTCCTGGCCCGCGCACGCTGCCTGGCAGGCCGCAGGAGTACGGGCGCGCCTGCCGCCTGGGCTATAATGACAGCCGTTTTTTCCTCATTCTCCATTCCCATGTCTTCCGATACGCCCACCAACGGCCCGGCGCGGCCCATGCTTTACGATCCGACCGAACACCGCATCCGCAGCTTCGTCACGCGGGCCGGCCGCCTGTCGACCGCGCAGGCGCGCGCGCTGGAAGAGCTGGGACCGAAGTACCTGGTCGAGTACAAGCGCGAAGCGCTGGACCTCGAGGCCGCCTTTGGCCGCAAGGCGCCGGTGATCCTCGAGATCGGCTTCGGCATGGGCGACACCACCGCGCACATCGCGCGCCTGATGCCGGAGAAGGATTTCATCGGTGTCGAGGTCCACACGCCGGGCGTGGGCAGCCTGCTCAAGCAGATCGGCGAGCAGGGCATCACGAACCTGCGCCTGATCCAGCACGACGTGGTCGAGGTGCTGAACCACATGATCCCTGACGGTTCCCTGGCCGGGGTGCACGTGTTCTTCCCGGACCCCTGGCACAAGGCGCGCCACAACAAGCGCCGCCTGATCCAGCCGCCGTTCGTGAAAGTCCTGTGCGACAAGCTGGCCCCCGGCGGCTACCTCCACTGCGCGACCGACTGGGAAGACTACGCGGTGCAGATGCTGGAAGTGCTGGGCAACGAGCCGCAGCTGCAGAACACGGCCGAAGGCTATGCGCCGCAGCCGGCATACCGTCCGCTGACCAAGTTCGAGAACCGCGGCCTCAAGCTGGGCCACGGGGTGTGGGACCTGGTGTTCACCAGGAAGTAAGGTTTACCGTAGGGTGGGCGGGTCTCCCGCCCACGCGGTGATCGTTAACGCATGGAGACGCGCGCGGGCAGATCTTGCCAGGTTTGACCGCGTGGGCAGAATCTGCCCACCCTACAACATCAACGTCGTCAGACGGTGACCTGCGAGCGCCGTGCGTACCAGCCGAAGTACAGGATCACCGCATAACAGATCGCCGGCACCACCAGCGACATCTTCAGGCCGGCCTCGTCGGCCACATGGCCCATCAGCAGCGGCACGATGGCGCCGCCCACGATCGCCACGCACAGCAGCCCCGAACCTTCCGCCGCACGCTTGCCCAGGCCTTCGCAGGCGAGGGTGAAGATGGTCGGGAACATGATCGAGTTGAACAGGCCGATGGCGAGCAGCGACCAGCCGGAGAGCGCGCCGATGGACAGGCCCGACACCAGGAGCAGGCCGATGGTGGCGAGCGCCGCGAAGGCCAGCACCTTGCCCGGCGCGACCAGGCGCAGCAGGCCCGCGCCGATGAAGCGGCCGATCATCGCGCCGCCCCAGTACAGCGGCACGTGCTTGCCGGCTTCCTCCGCGCCCAGGCCCAGCACCTGCGACTCCATCAGGTAGTTGACGATGATCGAGCCGATCGCCACTTCCGCGCCCACGTAGAGGAAGATGCACATGGCGCCGAGCGCGAAGCGCGGCTGCTTGAGCAAGTCGAATGCCTGCAGGATGCTGTCCGTCGGCGCCGCCGTCTCCACCAGCTTGCGGCGGTTCAGCCACACGACAAAGGCCAGCAGGCCGAGCGCGATCGCCAGGCCGATATAGGTATTGACCACCACGCGCGTCTCTTCCTGGCGGTAGGCGTCGAGCGCCGCGCCGGACAGGGTCGTCACGTCGACCGTCGCCAGCGAACCCAGGATCAGGATCGCGCCCACATAGGGGAACACGGTGGTGCCGAGCGAATTGAAGGCCTGTGCAAAAGTCAGGCGGCTCGATGCCGTCTGTGGTTTACCCAGCATCGAGATCAGGGGGTTGGCCACCACCTGCACGATGGTGATGCCCGAGGCCAGCACGAAGAGGGCCAGCAGGAAGGTCACGAACACGCCGGAGTAGGAGGCCGGGATGAACAGCAGGCAGCCCACCGCCATCGTCACCAGGCCCACCACGGCCGAGCGCATGTAGCCGATGCGCTGGACGATGGCGGCCGCCGGGATCGAGACGAAGAAGTAGGCGGCGAAGAAGGCCGACTGCACCAGCATCGCCTGGGCGTAGCTGAGGGTGAACAGGTCCTTCAGCTTGGGGATGATGACGTCGTTCAGGCTGGTGATGCCGCCGAAGACGAAGAACAGCGCGAACACGAAGCTTTGCAGCCCCGGGGCATTCACGGGAACGTAGCTATCCGCGCCATCCTTGGAGGGCGCGGCGGTGGTGCTGGTGGGAGTCGGAGTGGGGATTGCCATGGTGTCTTGGATTGAATTGAATCAATTCAAGACACTACATCATCTCGTTGATGATGGCGACGATTTCATCGCCGTAGGACACCAGCTTTTTCTCGCCCACGCCCGACACGCCGCGCAGCGCGTCGATCGAGGACGGTTTTACCTTGGCGATCTCGCGCAGGGTCGCGTCCTGGAANACGACATAGGCCGGCACCCCGTGCTCGCGCGCGGTGCCCATGCGCCAGGAGCGCAGGCGCTCGAAGATCTGCTGCTCGGAGCGCGACAGTTCCATTTCTTCGTAGCCGCCGCTGCGCGAGGACGAGGGCCGCTTGGCCTTGACCGGTTTCTGGTACTGGCGCAGCTGCACCTTCTGCTCTCCCTTGAGCACCGGGCGCGCGGCGTCGGTCAGCTTGAGGGAACTGAAAGCGTCGTGATCGACCGTGACGAAGCCGAGCGCGATCGCCTGGCGCACGATGGCGCGCCATTCCTGCTCGGAGCGGTCGGCGCCGACACCGTAGACGGTGAGCTTGTCGTGGTGCCACTGGGTGATGCGTTCGGTCTGGGCGCCGCGCAGCACGTCGATCACGTGGCCGGCCGCAAAACGTTGATCAACCCGATACACGGTGGACAGCAGCTTTTGCATCGGCACCGTGCCGTCGACCTGCACCGGCGGGATCAGGCAGGTGTCGCAGTTGCCGCAGGGGCCGGAGCGCTCGCCGAAATAATCGAGCAGGCGCATGCGCCGGCAACTGAGCGTCTCGCACAGGCCGAGCATGGCGTCGAGCTTCATCGACAGTACGCGCTTGAAGGTCTCGTCGGCGTCGGATTCGTCGATCATCCGGCGCTGCAGCACCACGTCTTGCAGGCCGTAGGCCATCCAGGCGCTGGCCGGCAAGCCGTCGCGGCCGGCGCGGCCGGTCTCCTGGTAGTAGCCCTCGAGGCTCTTCGGCAGGTCGAGGTGGCAGACGTAGCGCACGTCCGGCTTGTCGATGCCCATGCCGAAGGCGATGGTCGCGACCATCGTGATGTTGTCTTCGCGCAGGAAGCGCGACTGGTTCGCAGCGCGCACGCTGTATTCCATGCCCGCATGGTAGGGCAGGGCGCGGATGCCGTTCTCGTTCAGGAAGTCGGCGGTCTCCTCGACTTTTTTACGCGACAGGCAGTAGACGATGCCGGAATCCTGCGGGTGTTCGCTGCTGATGAAGTCCAGCAGCTGCTTGCGGCCGGTGGTCTTCTCGACGATCGAATAGCGGATATTGGGGCGGTCGAAGGACGAGACAAACTTGCGCGCGTCGTCGAGCTGCAGGCGGTGCGCGATTTCCTCGCGGGTCTGCTGGTCGGCGGTCGCGGTGAGGGCGATGCGCGGGATGTTCGGATAGCGCTCGTGCAGCACCGACAGGCGGATGTACTCGGGGCGGAAGTCGTGGCCCCACTGCGACACGCAGTGCGCCTCGTCGATGGCGAACAGCGCGATCGGCGAGGCGTCGAAGAGCTCCAGGCAGCGCTGGGTCAGCAGGCGCTCGGGCGCCACGTAGACCAGGTCGATCTCGCCGTTGCGCACCAGGCGCTCGATGCGCAGGGTTTCCTCGAAGGTCTGGGTGGAATTGAGGAAGGCCGCGCGCACGCCGACTTCTTCGAGCGCGTCGACCTGGTCCTGCATCAGCGCGATGAGCGGGGAGACGACCACGCCCACGCCCTCGCGCAGCAGCGCGGGGATCTGGTAGCACAGCGACTTGCCGCCGCCGGTGGGCATCAGGACGAGTGCGTCGCCGCCACTCGCCACGTGGTCGACGATCTCGGCTTGCTGCCCGCGGAAGGCGGGATAGCCGAAGACCGTCTCGAGGACGTGCAGCGCGCGCGCTTGAAGCTCGGATGTCATGCTGAGAATGTGTTTACTGAAGTAGCTGCTCGGTGGTTATTCCGCCCAGGTCACCAGGTCGAAATGCGCGGTCACGAGAACGAGGAGTCCGAATACGATACGGTACCAGGCGAAGATCGTGAAGTCGTGGGTGCTGATGTAGCGCAGCAGCCAGCGCACGCACAGGAAGGCCGAGCCGAAAGCGGCCAGGCCGCCGAGGCCGAACATCGGGATGTCGGCCATCGACAGCAGGTGGCGTTCCTTGATCACGGCGTAGGCGGTGGCCGAAAGCAAGGTTGGGATGGCAAGGAAGAAGGAGAATTCGGTGGCGGCCTTGCGCGACAGGCCGAACAGCATGCCGCCAATAATGGTTGCGCCAGAACGGCTGGTGCCGGGAATCAGGGCAAAGGCCTGGGCCACGCCGACCTTGAGCGCGTCGAGCGCGCTCATGTCGTCCACGCTTTCCACCCGCGCCCTGTGTTGACCATGGTTGCCGCCGGTGTGCCGGCGTTCCACCCACAGGATCACCAGGCCGCCGACGATGAAGGCGGTCGCGACCGGCGCCGGCGAGAACAGTTCCGCCTTGATCGTCTCATTGAACAGGAAACCGAGCGCAGCCGCCGGAAGGAAGGCGATCACCACGTTCGCGAGGAACTTGCGCTGCTTCGGATCCGAGCCCAGGCCGGTGGCCACATTGGCAATGCGCTGGCGGAATTCCCAGATCACGGCCAGCATGGCGCCGGCCTGGATTGCGATTTCGAAGACCTTGACTTTGTCGCCGGTGAAATTGAGCAGGCTGCCCGCCAGGATCAGATGGCCGGTGGAGGAGATCGGGAGGAATTCGGTGAAGCCCTCNACCAGGCCCATGATGATCGCCTTGATGGCGAGAAGGATATCCATGTAATCGTAACAGTCGGTCAGCGGTGAAGGTGGTGACGGATGTGTCGTGGAGGTGCGGCGGGGTCGAAGCTTAACATGCATGGGGCCGCCGCCATTGCGCGTGTCGTACCCCTCGTGCCCAGTATGAGATTGTACCGCGTGGACATTACTGCTGGGTTATCCGGCGTGCGAGACATCTGCATTTCTGTCGTGCGCCGGCCCCGCGAACGCGTGCTACACTCGAACCCATGAGTATTTTCGTGGTCCTCATCCTTGCCGCTCTTGCCTGGGCGGCATTCCATGGTTGGCAGTTGCCCAACTCCTTGCGTTACCGTCCCGCCCAGGGCCGGGCCTGGCGCAGCACATTCCCCGCCGCTTCCCGTAAAGACATCCGCGACTTCCTGTCGGTGTTCGTGTCGGCCTTTTCCTGCCGCGACAGCGAAAAGCTGCATTTCCGGCCCGACGACGAAGTGCTCGGCATCTACCGCGCGGTCAAGCCGTCCCGCCGCCTGCCGGACGCGCAGGAGCTCGACACCCTGGCGAAGGCGCTGCGCGACAAGTACGGCCTGATGCTCGACGAGATCTGGCACGAGGGGCTGACACTGGGCGGACTGTTCCAGCGGGTGCAGCAGGCGCGCGGCAAATCGGCTGCGGCCTGAGCCCACTGCCCGATCCGCAGATTACCCGCCCCGGATAGGGCGGACTCTTGTATTCATGGCAGCACGGTCCCACGTGCCGGCCATGCTCAAGCAAAAACTCAACTGGAAGCGGCCGCTGTTCTACCTGCTGCTGCCGATCTTCCTCGTGATGGTCTTCCTTGGCTTTCCGCTGCCGGTCGCGCCGCCGCCAGCGATCAAGCCGGCGCAGGAGCAGACTGCTGTCGTGAAAAAGAAGAAAAAGCGGCTTGGACCGTTCGTGTCCGAAACCGATCGCAATGGCGCGTGAGTCTCGAAGCGCTGCATTATCGTAGAATGGGCGGCTGTGCCGCCCGCGCGTTCAACCAGCGTAAAAATGGACGATGATCGTCAATTCAGGCGACACCGGCGACACCGGGGTCAGGTCTGACATCTAGACACGAGCTGTGCCTTGACCAAGTCGTTACAGCAGAGGCCGTGTCTGAATGTCAGACCTGACCCCGATGTGAGATGTATTGCCAACGTGGGCGGCCGCTCAGGCCGGCGCCGTCGCCCGCTCCAGCGCGTCCAGCCACCTGATCGCCTGCTCGCGGCTGCTGCCGCACATCTCCATCGAGGGCTGCAGCCCGCCGCAGAAGGCGGGGCGCTCCGGCTTGCCGAAGATGCGGCAGCGGTTGTCCTCGGCCAGCTGCACGCAGCGTACGCCGGCCGGCTTCCCATCGGGCATGCCGGGAATCGGGCTGGTGATCGAGGGCGCGGTGCAGCAGGCGCCGCAGTCGCTGCGGCATTGCATGGAAAGGGAAGGGGCGTTCATAAGCGGGGGAAGTATACCGCTCCCGCGCTTCGAAGCGGGCGCGTCGCCGCTGCATTTCCTGCTACGTTGTGCCTAACGCACAGTGCTTGAGGAGTCCCGCATGTCCAGTCCCCTGAAACCCCTGAACCGCCAGGTCATCGTGATCACCGGCGCCACCAGCGGCATCGGCCTGGCGACCGCCCAGGAAGCGGCGAAGCAGGGTGCGAAGCTGGTGCTGGCGGCGCGCGGCGCCGATGTGCTGGACGCCGTGGTACAAGGGCTGGTGGGCCATGGCACTGAAGCGATTGCGGTGGTGGCCGACGTGGCCGAACGCAGCGATGTCGAGCGCATCGCACGGATCGCGGTCGAGCGTTTCGGGCGCATCGATACCTGGGTCAATAATGCCGGCGGCACCATCTACGGGCGCCTGGACGAGGTGAGCGAGGAAGACAGCCGGCGCCTGTTCGACATCAATTTCTGGGGCATGGTGCATGGCTCGCTGGTGGCGCTTCCCATCCTGAAACGCCAGGGCGGGGCCCTGGTCAACCTCGGCAGCGAGGCGTCCGAGGTGGCGATCCCCATGCAGGGCATGTATTCGGCCAGCAAGCACGCCGTGAAGGGGTTTACCGATGCGCTGCGCATCGAGGTCGAGCATGTAGACCAGGCGCCGGTCTCGATTACCCTGATCGAGCCGACCGCGGTCGATACGCCGCTGCCCCAGCACGCGCGCAACTACATGGACCGCGAGCCGAAGCTGCCCTCCCCCCAGGTGGACCCGCACCAGGTCGCCGCTGCGATCCTGCACGCGGCCGTGGTCCCGATGCGCACCATGCGGGTCGGCATGATGGCCGAGCTCGACGTGATGATGGAAAAGGTCGCGCCAGGCCTGACCGACCGCCTGTCCGTGCTGCAGGTGCCGCGCCAGCAACGCGACGTTCCGCCGCGCGAACCTGCCGGATCGCTGTACGCCTCGCGCGCCANNGGCCGTATTTATGGGCCGGGTGCGGGCTAGCCGTTCNGGTATTGACAGTTCCGTCTAAACAACGTTTCGATTGACTGCTCTACAAGCCCCATCTATATTCTGTGGCTCATCAGTTAGTTTCTAGGCAGAAACATGCAATGCAGCAAGCCTCGCTGGGAACGCCGCAAGGACGCCCGTCCACAGGAGCTCCTTGGGGCCGCGATCGACCTCTTCGTCGANCGGGGCTTCGCCGCCACCCGCCTGGAGGACGTCGCGCGCCANGCCGGCGTGTCCAAGGGCACNCTCTACCTGTATTACACGAACAAGGAAGAATTGTTCAAGGCCGTGGTGCGTGAAAGCATCGTGCCCGTGATCGGCGAGGCCGAGGTCTCGATCACCGAGTTCGACGGCCATAGCGGCGACCTGCTGCGCACCGTGATGCTGAACTGGTGGCGCCGCGTGGGGCAGAGCAAGGTGTCCGGCATCAGCAAGCTGATCATGGCCGAGGCGGGCAATTTCCCCGAACTGGCGAAGTTCTACCAGGAAGAAGTCATCACCCGCGGCACCCGCATGATCTCCTCCATGCTCGAGCGCGGCGTGGCGCGCGGCGAGTTCCGCAACATCGACGTGACCCAGATGACGCAGGTCCTGATCGCGCCCATGATGATGCTGATCACCTGGAAGCACTCGGCGGTGGCGCCCTGCGACTGCGCCGAGCTCCAGCCCCAGGCCTTCCTAGACGCCTTCCTCGACATGGCCCTGCACGGCCTGCTTCCGCCGGCCGGCCAGCAAGCTGGCTGAGTTGCCGTTTGCATCATCGCGCCGTTTTTCAGGCGTTCAACCCCTCCAAACTGCAGACTGTCGCAATTTACCCTGGTCTCGGGGAGCCCATCGCTAAGATGTGCGTCCTGAGGCCGTTCAACGATAAAATATCGGATTATTTATTTTTCCACTGAGAACTCAGATGAATATCGAACAAGCCCGCTTCAACATGATCGAACAGCAGATCCGCCCATGGAACGTCCTCGACCAGGACGTGCTGGACATGCTGCACGTCGTCAAGCGCGAACAGTTCGTGCCGGCGGCCTACCAGAACCTGGCCTTCGCGGACGTCGAGATCCCGCTGCCGGGCGGTGAAGCGATGTTCAACCCGAAGGTCGAAGCACGCATCATGCAGGAACTGGCGGTCAGGAAGCACGAGAACGTCCTCGAAATCGGCACCGGCTCGGGCTATATGGCGGCGCTGCTGGCGCACAAGGCGCGCCACGTGACCACCGTGGAGATCCAGCCGGAAGCGGCCACGCTGGCGCGCGAGAACCTGGCGCACGCGGGCATCACCAACGTGACCGTCGAAGAAGGCAACGGCGCGTCGGGCTGGGAAAAGGGTGCGCCGTACGACGTGATCGTCGTGTCGGGCGCGCTGCCGGTGCTGCCGGAGCAGCTGGTCAAGCAGGTGAAGGTGGGCGGCCGCCTGGCGGTGATCCTGGGCGAAGCCCCGGCGATGACCTTCAACATCGTCACCCGCACCTCGGAAACCGCGATCGATACGGTCAAGATCTTCGAGACCATCGCCAAGCCGCTGACCGGCGCGCAAGCACCGTCGCGCTTCCAGTTCTGAGGCCGCGATGCAGCACGTAACCGCCCCCGAGTTGGCAGCCAGGCTGGCCGACCCGGCGCAGGAACAGCCGCTCTTGCTGGACGTGCGCGAAAACTGGGAATTCGAGACCTGCCATATCGCAGGCTCGACCCAGATACCGATGCACCTGATCCCGCTGCGCGCCGGCGAGCTGCCGGACGGGCGCGAGATCGTGTGCATTTGCCACCATGGAGCGCGCAGCATGCAGGTCGCGAGCTTCCTGGAACGTAACGGATTTGACAACGTAACGAACTTGACGGGCGGTATACACGCCTGGGCCCTGCAGGTCGATCCTTCGATGCCGAAGTACTGACCTGATTCCAAACCTTTGATGACTCCTGTGGAGAATGCAATGCAGAAACCCCTACTTGCCGTGCTGCTCGCCAGCGCATTTTGCTCGCTGAATGCAAGCGCGGCCGACCTGATCCAGGTGTACCAGCAGGCACTGGCCAACGACGCGACCTTCGCCAGCGCGCGTGCGTCGGCAGCCGCCGGCCGCGAGCGGATCAACCAGGGGCGTGCAGGGCTTCTCCCGGTGGTGGGCATCACCGGCAGCAGCATCAAGAACGACCGCGAGGATTCGCCCTGGAACGAAGGCGCCGTGATCAGCAGGGACCCGGTCACCGGCGTCGAAACCCGCGCGCTGGGCGGTGGGTCGAACTTGCGCACCACCCAGTACACGCTGCTGCTGACCCAGCCGCTGTTCCGCTGGGCCAACTGGGAAACCTACCAGCAGAGCAAGCTGCAGCAGGCCGTGGCCGAAGCGCAATTCGCCCAGGCCCAGCAAGACCTGATCACCCGCGTGGCGCAAGCGTATTTCGACGTGCTGGCGGCCCAGGACAAGCTGGAATCGACCCGCGCCCAGAAGACCGCGGTGACCGAGCAGCTGGCATCGGCCAAGCGCAACTTCGAAGT
>JGI24770J26754_10002451_pt1 | contig 12844 bp, 14 predicted proteins | sample LakOneMetagenome_FD_26754 | JGI IMG/M metagenome (IMG submission 26754) | reverse complement strand
TGCCAAAGAAAATAACGGCAAAAATATCCTCAACTGGAATACTGCATCAGAAATCAACAGCGACCATTTTATCATTGAGAGAAGTACAGATGGGCGCAATTACTCTTCCATTGGCCGGGTAAATGCAAATGGTTTTTCTTCAACCGAAATAAAATACAGTTTTACCGATATCAACCCGGCAGATGGTAAAAACTTTTACAGACTGGTTATGACAGACCGTGACGGAAGTTTTGAATACAGCAAAATAGTTTCAGTAACGAATAAGAAAAACCAATCGGTCGGTTTTGGTTATGTGAATCTTTCTGCCGGAACAGCAACTATGACAATAAACAGTTCTAAAATGCAACCGGCCAACCTGTCAATCATTGATGCAACGGGAAGAATAATTTTAACCACGCCTGTACAACTGCAGGCAGGAAACAATAACATTGTAAAGAATAGTCCATCCTTGCCAAATGGAGTTTATTATGTAAGGTTATTTACTGCAGAGGAAACTGTTGTAAATAGTACTATCAGCCATTGATAGCATATCAATTTTAGCAAAACAGCCTTTTCAAGTATAGTTGAAAAGGCTGTTTTTTTTTCTTGATTTTATAAAACTTCCAGCCCCTGCCAAACTTAAGTATCCTGTGTTATAAGCATAGTGATAGACGATGTATTTCAAATTTTAATTACACGCTATCTTCAAAAGATTGATTTTCATTACCATACAAAAAAAATAACAAATGGGTAATGCGAAAATGTGAATTAGTTGTGGATAATACAGATTATAGTTTTATATTGTGCATCCTCTATTCCTTAGTAGAATTTCCAATACCTTTTTTGCAGCATTTGCAGCAGAAGCCGACCAGCCAGTTCCCCTTGCTATAGNTTTTTTGTTAACCAGATTGTTCTGATGAGTACTGTTTTGCCTTATTCAAAAAAATCCGTAAGCAGAATTTTTCTGGTTATGATATTGCTGTACGGCTTTACCATGAACGGATGGGCAACCACGTATTATATAAGTCCGGCAGGAGATGATGCAGTGGGTGACGGAAGTGTTGGCAATCCCTGGAAAACCCTGCACTATGCAACGCAAACGGTTATAACCCCCGGCGATATCATTCATGTAAAAGAAGGCATTTACATGGAAACCGAACAGTGTGTTGTAAGTCCTGAGGTAAGCATTGAAGGTGAGGGCATCGTTTCAGTTATCCAGAGCCTGCTTACCGATTACTTTAAGGAATTGCTGTCGCTTAAATCTCCCGAAGGCACAATGGGCAACCAGCACATAAGCAATTTAAAATTCGATGGGCAAAATCTTGCTACGTATTGGGGAATATGGGTGGCAGGCAGAAGTAATGTGAGTATCTATAACTGCGTAATTGAAAATTTCCGAGACCGGGGTGTGATTTTTAGTGCCCGAAGTGATTTTTATGAGTATCCACCCGAATTCTTTTACTCGGTTGGCAATAAATTCTATAGCAACATTGTAAATAATTGTGCCGAATACTCCGATACAATTGCAGGCACTTATGGCAGAGGCTGCCTCAATATTGGCGGGCAAGACAGCATGCTGATATACGATAATGTCATTACACAAAATCAACGCCTGGAAGGGCACAACGGCTGGCCGATAAAATATGTCAATCATGGCTATTTAAAAAACTGTAAGATCTATAATAATGTCCTCACCAAAATCCCTTACGGGGGAATATACCCGGGCCAGACCGGTTGGGATTTTTGCATTGAACTTTTTAATGTAGAGGGGCTTGAGATATCCGGCAATACCATACATGGCAGCATTGATCTTAATTTTAACTACAAAGGGAATTCAGATTATTCTGTATGGATACATCATAATGTTTTAAGCAGGGATACTTTAAACAGTAAGTACGAGAGCGGGGTCATATTTGAGTTTGGTGCTGAAACAGCCATTGTTGAATACAACATAATGAGGAACATATCCTGCGGCGTTCAATTCAATACAAGGGATTCGTCCATAGTATCAAATTGCAAGGTAAGGAAGAACCTGATGGCAAATCTTGCATCGGGAGAAGGTTCAGGAACTGCAGGAGGTATCATGATAATCAGTGAAGGAACAAACAGTGCTTTAATAGATAGTCTTGAAATTGATAATAATACTATTGTTGCTACCACACTCCCAGACAGGGAGCCCTGGGTAGGGATACATTTTGATGCACTCAGTTATGGCTTTGCCCGGAACGTGAAGATCAGGAATAACATCGTGGTTGGCTTTGCGGGGGCCTGGCTCCAGGGAAGTGATACTGCAACAAACATGGACGAAGTACACATACTCGTTAATGATTCGTATTTGAATGGTAACAATAATTTACCCCTTTGGCCTGCCGGAGCACCTACCAANTATGTAGATACCCCGTATAACCTGCCGGGCATTGATCCAATGTTTGATTCTTCCACAAACAGTTATTCGCTTCAACCCATATCACCGGTAATTGACCTGGGGATCATTATTACCGGAATCCCCTTCCTGGGTTCGGGGCCAGACCTGGGTTATGCAGAATATGGAGGAGGCCCGCCATTGGCGGCTAAACTTTCGGATTTTTATGCCATGGAGCGTAATGGCAGCAACCTGTTGCAATGGTCAACCATTACCGAAACCAATAGTAACTATTTTGATGTGGAGCGAAGCAATGACGCCCGTTATTATCAACCCATTGGCCGCGTAACTGCCCGGGGGAACTCAACCACAGAAGTAAAATATTATTTCACCGATAACTTCCCCCCGGTTGGGAAAAATTATTACAGGCTTGCACAGGTTGATAGAAATAATAAAACAGATTACAGTAAAATTGTTTCAGTTGTTAATAAAGACAATCATACCCTTCGCCTGCTTTATACCAGTTTATCAACTTCAAATAATACCGCTTCGTTTATAATTATTAGTTCAAAAAAGCAGGCTGCTCTGCTCGCTGTTACTGATGTCTCAGGCAGGCTTATTTTCAGTGCAGACATTTCCCTTCTGCAGGGCAATAACAGCATCACGAAGAACATCCCCGCCTTATCAAAAGGAATTTATTATGTAAGGGTTTTTACAAAAAATGAAACATTGGTACGTGATACATTCGTGAGGGAATGATCAGGTCTGTTTTTTATTGAAAGGTCAGCATCCTGTTACGTGGCTAACCGATGCTTGTTGTTGCTTAAAATATTTTCCATCGTCCATTCCACTTTTTTTTCAAACGCATGTTTGCGCACATTACAATCCGTTTTGGTACATATCTGGCATGAAAAATCAAGACAGCCATCCGAATGCACAAACAATTCCACCGACTCCCCGAATTCATTTTTTACCAGCCCGGATAAGGCATCAATTTCCTTGTGCGCCTCATGCACATTTAAATACCAGGGAACAGTAAGATGACAATCAAGATGCAGCCGGCTGCCGTACTTGATGATACGAAGGTTGTGCAGGTCGATCCAGTTCTCTTTTCGGTTTGCATTAAGCATCAGCACCAGTTTATGCAGCAATGCCGTATCCGCTTCATCCATGATACCTGCCACCGAAGTTCTTGTGATCTTATAACCTGTGTAAATAATGAAGCCCGAAAACAGAATGGCTACCACGCTGTCGATCCAGGCCAGCCCGGTAAATAAAAGCAGGATAAGGCCAACAACAATACCCATCGTTGTCCAGGTATCGGATTGCAGGTGCTTACCGCTTGATATCAATGCCAGTGAATTATTTTTTTTCCCTGTTTTGATACATATATACCCAGCAATAAAGTTGATCAGCCCCGTGGCGGCAGTAAGAATGATACCATAATCCAGCTTCTTTATTGTGTGGGGATGAATAAGATTATTCAGTGCTTCATAAATGATGATGAGGCCGGCAATGGTTATCATGGTTCCTTCAATGGCTGCCGAAATGAATTCAGCCTTACCATGGCCATACGGGTGATCGGTATCGATGGGTTTTGCAGAAACATATAAACTGTATACCCCTATAAAGCCGGCAACCACATTTACAATACTTTCAAAGGCATCCGTTAAAATAGCAACCGACCCGGTAAGATACCAGGCAATGGTTTTAATGATGAGTAAGATGACNGAAAGAACGGCGATCCGTTTTTGTATTTTCAGGTTATACTGCGCTGCTTGCAACTTGAGGTTGGTTTTAACTGTTCAGCAATACCTTTTTTTGAGGATTCGCTTCTGCAAATGAATAAATATTATTGCGGATATAATCATTGTCGGCATAGGGATCTAAAAAATTCTTCAACTCAACCGTAGAAGCAATGGGATATGATTTTGGCAGGTAGCCCATTCCCCAGAAACTGCCCCGTTCTATGAGCAGGCATAATTTCTCTCCGGCCGCAATCCCTTCATCCACCAGTGCAAAAGTGGGCAGGTTCTCATTCAGTGCATCAATGGCTTTTTTCATTTTTGTATTATAAACCACCGGCGGGTCCAGTTCACGCTGTTCTCTGGAAGTGAACGGTGTTTTATCCAGGAAACAAAGTTTGGCGTTCAGTTCAAATTCTTCTACCATTTTTTTTACCAGCACCAGGCCTTCGTTGAGCAGGTTAAACGCATACAAAGGCGGCAGGTTCTTTTTCTTCTTGTCGATGGCCAGCCTCATATATCCGCGGTTGTCTTCAAAAGAATAAAGTGCAAAACGCTGAACGGGCTGCTTCTGGCTTTTGTTATACCGGGGCCATAACCGTTTTATCTCCGTGCTTTCCAAAACAATGGCTTCCAGTTCGGTGGCGCATTGCCTGAAAGAAACCTTATGAACATTCCGGATAAAATTCTGCCGCTTGGGATCNGGATCNTTTTGTGTAAAATGGCTGCTTACCCTTTTTTTAAGATTGATGGCCTTGCCNACATAAATGATCTTGTCTTTGCTGTTGTGAAAATAATAAACACCGGGCCGGGATGGCAGTTTATCAATAACAGCCTTNTCCAGGTTTAGCGGCAGCCATTGTTCGGCAGATGTTTTTTTCAGCATCTGGTCAATATANTGCCGGNCGCCGTTTGCAAGCATAAATTCAAAAAGTTTAACCGTTGCTTTTGCATCTCCGCCGGCCCGGTGCCGGTTCTCAATATTGATCTTTAAAGAACGGCACAGATTTCCCAGGCTGTATGAAGGCAGGCCTGGAAATACTTTTCGCCCCAAACGAACNGTACACAATTTCTTTACANCAAGGTCATACCCCGATTGTTTAAGCTGGTGCTTTACAAAAGAATAATCAAAGTTCACATTGTGGGCAACAAACACTGCTTCTTCCAGTATCTCAAAAAGCTTATCGGCGATCTCATCAAATACCGGTGCTTCTTCCACCATCGCATTATCAATCCCGGTAAGCGCCGTGATATACCGGGGAATATGCTGTTGCGGATTGACCAGGGTTTCAAAATGTTTAACCACCCGTTCGCCATCATGCACATACACCGATATTTCCGTAATACCGTTTGCAGAAGCATGGCCGCCGGTTGTTTCTATATCAACAATTGCATAAAGCATGAGTCTTCAAAAATACAAACTTGCCCAGTTAATTAATGTTTTTTCTGAAGGCGGTTTTTGGCAAATTTGAAATTCAAAATTTCCTTATGGATATAAAAGCATTTCCTTTTCAAACGCTGGACTGGTCTACCGTACAAAAAGAAGAACATACAGGGATTACAGGCATTGCTGCCTGGCGGATTTTCAGAATGGGTGATATCCGGGTGCGGATGGTGGAATATTCAGCCAATTACATTGCCGATCACTGGTGTAAGAAAGGTCACATCATTTACTGCATTGAAGGCGAAATGATAACTGAACTGGAAGACGGACGGGAATTTGTTCTGTCGGAAGGAATGACCTATCACGTGGGCGATAACTGTGAAGCACACCGGAGCAGATCGGGAAACGGGTGCAGGTTATTTATTGTGGATTAGGTACCCTCAATCTTATTTATTTTCATCTGCATGGGTGAATTTATGTACCGCATCTTTATGCCGGATCATTTTAATTGCCTGTATGATCGCCGTGAGGGCGAAAATACCTCCGATCACCCAGTTCAGATATTGCTGGCTGTTGGCGATACGCTGAACCAGCCACTTGCCACCAAAAATAAAAACAGCATTGCCCCCCAGGGTGCCTAACCCAATACCCACGATATAAATATTATAATGACTTTGTTTGGGCTCCAGTATCTTTTTTGAAAATAACACCGTACTCCACCCAAACCAGAAAGGGATCTGAACCGGGTTAATGGCACACATGAACATACCCAGCAGGAACCGGTGCATGTTGTTTTGCAGNATCACATTCTTTGCAGTGCCGCTGTCTCTTGTTGCNGCAATAAAACTGCCAACGGCCAGTGCAATAATGATGACCAGGGTGATCCACTCCATGGCCTTCATCAATTTATNCTGCTTGCGTACCCAATCGATGCCTACCAGGGAAATACGTACATAGATCATTTCAACCAATAAAGAACCAAAGGAAAAATACATGGCATTCATAATACTTTCCTGTATACCGATCTGCATGGCAGCCACATTAAGGGTACCAAGTGGAAGCGAACCCAGGAAACTGATGAGAAGACCCCACCAGAAAATACGGAACAGTTTCGGCATCAGGCAAAGATAACAAGCAGATCAACATCATGCCGCCGTTTGAATAACCAGGAAGAAAGAAAATTATTTTCTTGCAAAAACAGATAAAGACACGGTTAAATTATCCGACATGGAAATACTGCTTCCGCCCACTCCAAAATCTCTGCGGTTAATTCCAAACTCGCCTTCAAAAACATATCCCCCATTTTTTGGCGTGGCAGAAAACCCGAATTCAACGGGCTTTGTAACACCCTTTATGGTAACATCGCCAAACATGTAATACCTGCCGGCAACAGATGAAAGAACAACCTTAGTACTTTTAAAATGAATGGTCTTGTAGGTAGTTACATCAAAGTACTCCGCTTTTTTCAGGTGGCCATCGCGGCTTTCATTGTCTGTATTTATTGTAGCGGCATCCACCGTTACATCAAAGCTGCAGACAGCCAGGTTCTCCGGGGCAAATTTTATGTTTCCCTTCAGCCCGGTAAAATCACCACCGGTCTTAATGCCAAAGTTTTTGATCACAAAATGAACCTTGCTGTCGGCATCAACAGGGGTTAGTATTAATTGTGCTTTTGAATGGCTTACAAAACCAAGTAATGAGATAAAAAAAACAATTGATCTTTTCATGTACTAAAATTAATTAAAACAGCCGACGATCCGTCATTTAAAATTGTAGGTAATCCCGATCCCGGCTCCCAGCATTTTCTTCCGGAAGCGGTCATTCATATCTCCGCCGGGTGTGGTCTGTACCTTTGTATCCGTCTTGTATTCGGCAAAATAAAACTGGATGCCGAGTTTCACTCCCCAGGAATCATTCCACTTATACTTTCCAAACAATTCACTGTTCAACGAACCCCTGTCATTATCGCTAATTAACAAAAGGTTAAAAGTGGTCGGTCTTGCACTTACCGGGACGCCGGTTGCAAAATTATTTGCATAGTACGTACCACTTTGCTTTCCCCCAAAGCTGAACCCGATCGCATCAATATTCAATCCGGCTGAGAATTTTTTGCTGAAGTTATAACCAAAGTTCAATGAAATATTAAATGAATTTACCTGTGCTTTTGGAAACAATACTGAATCTATGTTGGCGTCAATATCTTCGGTGAACAATACCGTTGGATCAGTTTTTCCACTGGTTAATTTTGCCGGGGCCGTTCTGAAATAATGATCTCTTCCGAAATAACTGGTGAAACGGGCGCCAAAACCAACTTCCCACTTCTTACGCTTTAATACTTTCCAGTTACGTACATAAGCCAGTGAAACAGCCGCCTGTGAACGGCCAATACCCACACTAAGATCGGCAAACTGGTCAACAGGCCTTCCTGCCTTCTGCTGTGCGGAAGCAGCAGCAGATAAACAAACAATTGAAATGATAAGGATCAGGTTTTTTTTCATAACTAAAAATTGAATGATTTATAGTACTGTTTTTATTTTAGCTCTGCATACCCGAATTGAATACGGTATTGGGCACACCAGATGAGAACGTATTTATAATTAGCGATATCCGGATCGGTGAGCAGTTCATAATTAAAGATGCCGCTGGTATATTTAAGAAAGCCCAGGTCCTGGTATTCTGTTGGCGGCGAAGCATGGTTACCGATCGTTTTTGAGAGATAAACATGTACATCCGGCCCGCTGCTGGAATTGAAATTCCGGAACACCAGGTATTTTTTTGTGCCTACCCTCTCCACCGTCACATCTCCCCTGGCCTGGTCGCCTGCCTCCCCACCGGTTAAGGCCCCACTGTAAAGAATTTGTGTGGTGCTTGTATCGGATGGAGGAACAATAATTTCATTGCCATTGGAAGGAATGCTGTCTTTTTTGCAGGAGACCATCCCTGTCACACAACAAATAATGAACGGAATGAAAATTCTTTTCATAAGTATACAGGTTTGAAAGCAAAGCTAAACCGGGCTGCTTATTGCCTCTGTCGCTTGCACGACACGCCGGTTCTTTTGCAGTTTTTTAACTTTATTACTGCAGCAAACAAATACATACAAAAAAAATAGGATTGTGGATTTAAAAACATGACCGGATTTGCATGTACTTTTAAACAAATTTTCTGAACCCGGCACCTCGAATCACCTATACTGATCTTTTGAAGAGCAATGCAACAGATATCATAATCATTGGTGGCGGACTGGCCGGCCTGGTAAGTGCCATCCACCTATCCAAAGCAGGCCTGGCTGTTATTCTTATTGAAAAAAATGAATACCCGAAACACAAGGTCTGCGGCGAGTATGTTTCTAATGAAGTACTGCCTTACCTGCAACAGCTGGGGGCCGACCCGATGATAACCGGCGCAAAAAGGATCAGCCGGTTCTTATTAAGTACCACCCGTGGTAAAACAACAGAAACAAAACTTCCGCTGGGTGGATTTGGGGTAAGCCGTTACACACTGGATCATTTTNTTTTNCAGAAAGCGCTGCAAAATAACTGCACCATAATGCAGGATACCGTTTCTGATGTTCAGTTCGAAAATGAACTGTTCCGGGTACTGACCAAAGAAGGAAATGAACTGACGGCAAATATTGTAATAGGTGCTTTTGGCAAAAGAAGCAATATCGATGTAAAACTGGAACGGGCCTTTATAAAACACAGGTCTCCCTTTGTGGCAGTCAAAACACATTTGAAAGGCGATTTTCCGGAGGACCTGGTAGCATTGCACAATTTTAAAGGCGGCTATTGCGGCGTATCACAGGTTGAAAACGGGAACCTGAATGTTTGCTACCTGGCTAATTACAAAAGTTTTCAGCAATACAGGAACATTGAAACATTCCGGCAGGAAGTGCTTTGCAGGAATCCGCATCTCAGATCGATTTTCGAAAATTCAATCCCGGTATTCGAACATCCCTTAACGATCAGCCAGGTGTCTTTCTCCAATAAATCAACCGTGGAAGATCATATGCTTATGTGTGGCGATGCGGCCGGCATGATCCATCCCATGTGCGGCAATGGCATGGCCATGGCGATACACAGCGCCAAAATAGCTTCAGAACTCATCATTGATCATTTCAACAAAAAAATAAGATCCAGGCAGGAATTAGAAGCCGCTTACACACAGGCCTGGAACGCTGCCTTCAAATCACGGATAACAACCGGCAGGATCCTGCAACCTTTTTTCGGAAAAGACGGTCTTACAAGAGCGGTCATGTACGGCGTTACACATATCCCGGCAGTATTGCCAGCCATTATCAGGCATACACATGGCAAACCTTTAAAATTAAAGGGTATGAATGTATAAAAATATCATCCCGCAAACCAATTTATAAATGTTCGTGAGTACAGCATACCGCAGCACGGAAGAAGAGATCATGGATGATCTTTCCATGAAAGGCGAAATGCTGCAAAAAACATTGGACCAGATCGCTGCCATAAACAAACGCCTGGGCGGAAACAAAGCAACCATCGGTGGTTTGCATTCGTTATTAAAACCCAGGCCGGCTGGTTCGGTCATTTCAATCGTTGACCTGGGTTGTGGAAGCGGCGATATGCTTCGGGCAGTGGCCGACTATGGAAGAGAAAATAATTACGTTTTTAAGTTAACGGGCATCGATGCCAATGAATTTACCGTAAATTATGCCCGGAAGCTGTCGGCAGATTACCCGGAGATCAGTTATTTGAAAATGGATGTGCTGGCTGCTGAGTTTGCAGAACTGGAATATGACATTGTATTGGCTACTTTATTCCTGCATCATTTTACAAATGAAACGATTGGTAAGATGCTGGATGCATTAACAGGAAAAGCAAAGACCGGGATCGTCATCAACGACCTGCACCGGAGCAGAACAGCCTATTACCTGTTCAGACTTATAAGCCTCTTCATTTCAAACCCCATGGTAAGAAAAGATGGCGCCATCTCTGTGCTGCGTGGATTTAAAAAAAAGGAATTAATAACCCTGGATAAAAAACTACAGGATACAGCCGGTTCAATTCGATGGAAGTGGGCTTTCCGGTACCAGTGGATAATCAAAAAAATATGAGTGTAAAAATAAAAACCGTAGCGAAACAATTACCTGCCCACTCACGCCCTACTACAGAAATACTGCCCTTTATAGAAATATGGCTGCAAGGCCAGGACGAACGGTTCATCCGGAAAGTGATGAAGATATTCGGCAATGCCGGTGTTGATAAACGCTATTCCATCATGGGTCCCGAAGAGGTTTTCAATAACTCTTCGTTTGAAGAAAAGAATAATACCTACATACGCGAATGCACAAAGCTGGCTGAACAATCGCTGCAAAAAGCATTGGACAAAGCCGGGTGGAAAGCAACCGATATTGATTACCTGGTAACCGTAAGCTGCACCGGGATAATGATCCCTTCGGTGGATGCCTGCCTGGTGAACAGCTTAAGGATGAAACAAAACACAGTGCGCCTGCCGGTTACCGAGATGGGTTGTGCCGCCGGCGTTTCAGGCATCATCTATGCAAAGAATTTTTTAAAGGCCAACCCCGGTAAAAGAGCTGCCGTGGTTGCAGTTGAATCTCCTACGGCCACTTTTCAGCTCAATGATTTTTCCATGGCAAATATTGTAAGTGCTGCCATCTTTGGCGATGGTGCTGCAGCCGTATTGTTATCATCCTGCCCAGAAGATGAAGGCCCCGAAATAATCGCAGAGGAAATGTATCATTTTTATGATGCGGAATATATGATGGGTTTTAAACTCACCAATTCGGGCCTGCAGATGATACTGGATGAGACCGTACCGGAAACCATCGCTGAACATTTTCCAAAGATCATTCATCCATTCCTGGAAAGAAATAATACAAACATCGGTGAAGTTGATCACTTTATCTTTCATCCGGGCGGAAGAAAGATATTACAGACCGTGGATGAATTATTTGGTTCACTCGGAAAAAATATTGATGATACCAGGGAAGTACTGAAGCAATATGGGAATATGTCGAGCGCCACCGTACTTTACGTGCTGGAAAGATTTTTAGACCGGAATATTCCGGCCGGAGATAAAGGCCTTATGCTTAGCTTTGGCCCGGGCTTTTCTGCACAAAGCATTTTATTGAAATGGTAAAGGAGTTTGAAAATAAAGATCAATGGGCTCTTATCCTGGGAGGTTCTTCCGGGCTGGGCCTGGCTACTGCCAAAAAACTGGCCATGCATGGATGCAATATCATCATTGTACATCGCAACAGCAAACTGGATATGCCGGCAGTGGAACAGGAGTTTGCACAGATAAAAGCAACCGGCGCCGGGCTTTTAGCATTTAATAAAGATGCTGTTCAGGCAGAAAAAAGGGAGGACATCATAAAGCACATCTGTGAAAAACTGGGTGACCAGGGAAAGATCAGGATACTCATTCACAGTATTGCAAAGGGCAATTTAAAACCGATGACCGGCGATGAACAGTCCTCGCTGCAAAATGATGATTTTCATTTAACGCTTGAATCAATGGCCATCAGTTTGTACGACTGGACAAAACTTCTTTTCAAAAAAAAATTATTTGCAACTGACGCAAGGATCATCAGCTTCACCAGCGAAGGAAATACAAAAGCATTTAAGAGCTATGCGGCAGTATCCGCCGCCAAAGCTGCCCTGGAAGCCATCACCCGGAATATTGCATTGGAATTTGCTCCCCATGGNATNAAAGCAAACTGTGTGCAGGCCGGTGTAACAGATACCGCCTCATTCCGGGCAATACCCGGACATGAGCAGCTGAAAGCACATGCCATGAACCGGAATCCGTTTAAACGGTTAACAACTCCCGGAGATGTGGCGAATGTTGTTTATCTTTTATGTAAGGATGAAGCATCCTGGATAAACGGAACGACCATCATAGCCGATGGAGGTGAACATATCAATTGAACAATGACAACTAAAGAAATATTAAACTTACTGCCCTATTCCCCTCCCTTCTTATTTGCCGATGAATTGCATGAGATAACAGAGAACGGGGCAAAAGGAAGTTATACGTACAAACCCGATGAATATTTTTACCAGGGCCATTTTAAAGATTTTCCTGTAACGCCCGGTGTCATTCTCACCGAAACGATGGCACAGATAGGGGTGGTTTGCCTGGGTGTTTATTTATTGAAAGATAAAATAACAGCAGCGGCAATGCCCGAGATCGCATTCACTTCTGTAGAAGTGGATTTTCTGGCACCCGTTTTTCCGGGCGAAAAAGTGACCGTAACCTCGCAAAAGAAATATTTTCGTTTTAATAAACTCATGTGTGAAGTAGAGATGCGGAACAGCGTTGATAAAATCGTTTGCAGCGGCACTATTTCCGGCATCATAAAATACAACAAGTGAA
>JGI24770J26754_10002444_pt1 | contig 12862 bp, 8 predicted proteins | sample LakOneMetagenome_FD_26754 | JGI IMG/M metagenome (IMG submission 26754) | reverse complement strand
CTTTCTTATGATTGCAAAAAGTGGCCGGTGAGGACACTGGCCACGGCGGCATTTTGCGGTTGTCGTCTTCGCCAACCGCAAAATGCTAAACGAAATTTCCCGGCATCTTCTATAATCAGGTAAAATATTTTTCAGCTACGGCCACACTTTCCGGCTTACCCACATCAACCAGTTTGTCGCCGCTGTGATCATAACCAAGAATGAGGTTATCTTTTGCCAGGTCGAGATAAGTTTCTGTTAAAGAGAATTTGCCGCTTTGTTTTATCAAACCGAATACTTCCGGTTGAAATACCACCACGCAACTGTATGCTTTCTCTGCCGAGGTTGGCGTCCCCGCCAACCGCAAAATGCTAAACGAAATTTCCCGGCATCTTCTATAATCAGGTAAAATATTTTTCAGCTACGGCCACACTTTCCNGCTTACCCACATCAACCAGTTTGTCGCCGCTGTGATCATAACCAAGAATGAGGTTATCTTTTGCCAGGTCGAGATAAGTTTCGGTTAAAGAGAATTTGCCGCTTTGTTTTATCAAACCGAATACTTCCGGTTGAAATACCACCACGCAACTGTATGCTTTCTGAATAAGTGGTTTTGTTCCTCCCCCTTTGGGGGAGGCCAGGTGAGGGCCTTTTTCTTCCCCGGTCTTTGTATTGCGCCAGCCGCAAAGGCGATCCTGGTCATCAAATAAAAAATACCGGGATGTTTGTCGGTTGGTAACCCCGAATGAGATCAGCGGCTTGTGTTGTTTATGAAATGCAAGGAGTTTGTTTATATCAAGATCAGTAAGGATATCTACATTGAGTGTTATAAATGGATCGTTCCCTTCCAGTAATGGCCTTGCTTTTAATAAGCCACCCCCCGTTTCCAGTACTTCATTGGTCTCATCACTTATAATAATAGTACTTCCCCAGCCATCATTTGATTTTACAGCGTTGATGATCTGGTCTGCGAAGTGATGAACATTCACGACCACATTGGTAATGCCATATTGCTGCAGGTATTCAATATTTCTTTGCAGCAAAGATTTACCATTGACCAATGCAAGCGCCTTTGGGTGCCTATCTGTCCAGGGTTTGAACCGGGTGCCAAGTCCGGCGGCGAAGATCATCGCTTTTAGCCCCCCTGCCCCTAAAGGGGAGCCGGAACTCAAACTTTTAAGTTCTTTTATTGTATTTGAGACTGACTGCAAAATAATTTCTGGAGTATTTATAACCTGTTCGTTTGTAAATCTAATTACTTTTATTCCAAAAGATTCAATTTCAACCTGCCGTTTGGCATCATTAATTTTCACATCGGGTTTTTGATGTATCCCGCCATCAATCTCTATTACCAGTTTTAATGAATGACAATAAAAATCTGCTACATATAAATATACCGGGTGTTGTCTCCTGAATTTAACGCCGAGTCGATTTCCTGAAAGATAATTCCAGATGATCTGTTCTTCGTGCGTTGGGAATTTTCTCAACTCTTCTGCCCGTTGAAAAATCAACTTAGGTGCTCCATAGTGCATGTCGGTATTACCACTTTTCATATCTCCTCATCTTACTATTCTTATTCCTGTTTTGAATTTAGGGTTAAGTCCCTTCAGGGGTTTGAGGCTGTACCCAATTTTGCTGATTCGTATGATTCAGATTCACCTTCACTTTGAATTTATTTCGCAGGTGCCTTGCCAATGCTTCTGCCGCATACACGCTGCGATGCTGACCGCCAGTGCAACCAAAGTTTATCATCAGGCTGCCGAAACCTCTTTTTATATAATCCGTTACCGAAATGTCCACCACGCTGAAAACACCGTTTAAAAAGGTGAGCATATCGGTTTGTTGTTCTAAAAAATCCTTTACAGATTTATCTAGTCCGCTTTGTGTTTTGTATACATCGATCCGGCCGGGGTTTAAAATGCCCCGCATGTCAAAAACATAACCTCCGCCGTTCTCTGTAGCGTCTGGCGGTATTCCTTTTTTGTATGAAAAACTGTTGATGGTAATCACCAGGGGTGTTTCTGCCGTTGCCTGCACGGGTGTGAATTCATCGATCACTTCATTGCTCACACATATTTCCAGCACTTTTTTAAACTCGGGTACTGCTATACCCATGGTCTGGTTATTAAAGAACCATTTTAAATTACTCAGCGCCAGTGGTATGCTGGTAAGGAATTGCGCCTTGCGTTCAAACAAGCCTCGAAAACCATAAGCGCCCAATACCTGCAGCAGGCGAATGAGGACATAGCCATTGTATTGGCTGCGGAAAGTCTCCCGGTCGATATTTTCCCCCACGATCTTTTCAAACTCATCCATGTAGTGTTCCAGCAAACCCTGCTTCCATTCATCGGTTAAATTTGCCCGGGCCTGCCATAATAAAGAAGCCACATCGTATTGCGGCGCTCCTTTCATGCCGCCCTGGTAATCGATGAAGTGAACGCTTTCATCGGGTGTTATCATGATGTTCCTGCTTTGAAAATCACGGAACATAAAGTATTTATATTCGGTATGCGACAGGTAATTACTCAGCGCCTCAAAATCATCCAGTAGTTTTTGTTTATCGTAAGGCCTGCGCAGGGCGTCCAGGAAATAGTATTTGAAATACAACAGGTCGGCCAGTATGGCCTGTTTACCGAAAGAAGTATTGGTAAGGCATTTTTTATAATTCAGTTCTTCGTGGCCTTTTACCTGCAGCAATGCCAGCTGGCCCAGGCTTTTTTTATAAAGATCATACACTTCATCTGTAAAGCCCTTTTCTTCCAGCCTGTTCAGCAGCGATACGTCGCCGAAGTCTTCCTGTATGTAAATATTCTTATCCTTGTTGATGCAGAATATTTCCGGCACCGCCAGTCCTTTTTTCTTAAAATGCCCGGAGAAGTAAATGAAGCTTTCATTCTCTTTCAGGTTAGCGCCGTAGGTGGCGATGAATGTTTTATCTGCCGTATGAATACGAAAGTAGTGCCGCTCACTGCCTGCCTGGGGAAGTTTGTCAATGCCTGTGATCGCCGTTTTAAAGTGGGCAGCGAACAGCTCTTTTATTTTTTCAACGTTTAATTGCATCCAGGTTGTTTATCCGGGTAAAATTAGAATAATTATACCAGAGATATTAAAGATGGTAACTAGAGGTAGTGAGTTAGTTTGAAATGCTGTCAGGCTGAGCTTGTCGAAGCCTCTCTCATTAGGATTTGTTATTCCTTACCGCCTTCGACAAGCTCAGCCTGACATTTTATTTCTAAAAGCATTTCAAACTAACGAACTACCTGCTTGCATAAAAAAACTCCGGTATTTTACCGGAGTTCTCATTTTCAAAGGGATCTGTTCACCACTTCACTTCGTTAAGCTCCACCCTTCCATATTGGTTGCTCAAATCAAACAGCTGAACTTCCATTTTCATATTTTCTTTTTGGAAATTTTTGAATGTTATCACCCTGACGAAGGTTGGTATCTTCCCCGGGAAGTAAGAATAATGATCATACGCATCAACTTTTACCCGGTAGCTGCCGAACCAGGCATTCTTTACAGAGTACTCGCCAAGGTCGGTGCCGGATGAGTAATAGTCGCCGCCTGTGAAACGGCCCCCGCTTTTAGTAGCTGGTATATAACTGCTGCATTCTTCGTTACCCGGTTCGGTGATGCGGGCATTATAAATGATACCATAATTGCTTTCGATCGTTATGCGCAGGTCGACCGGCAATGCTTTAACCAGGTTGGGGTTGATGTATGAAATGCTGAATTCATTTTTGTGCTGCAGCAGGATCGCATTCATTTCTGCCAGGGAATATTCCTTTACATGCGTATGTGCATAATAACTGTAGTAATTATCATCCTGGGTTGTGAGGAGGGCATAATAGGTTTTAACCGCCTTTTCAAATTCGTTATTCTGGAAATAGGCCAGTGCAAGGTCTCTTTTTATCATCAGCTGGTTCTCATCCTGGCTCAAAATACTTTTGTAAATGGCGATGGCTTTATCAAAATATTTCCATTTTTCATACATATAGGCTGCCCCGCACAGCCCGTTGCTGCGGCCCTGACTAAGTTCAATGGCATTGTACATTAACTCCTGCGCTTTATCGGTATTCCCTTTCTCAAAAAAGAAGTCTGCCATGTCAAAATAAAAGCCCGCATTATTTTTATACTCTTTTTCCAGCGATAAAAAAATTTCCCATTGTTCATGCCGGGGTGTTTTTTGCATCAATTGCAGGTAATCTTCATCCTCGGCACTGTTTAATTTGTATTCCGTCCATACATATTGTGTGTATTGCCTCTTTCCTTTTTTCAGTGTCATCACAATGGCCCCGTTTGCTCCTTCGGGCCCGAACAGCGCTGCTGCCCTGGGGCCCTGCAATACCGTAATATCTTCTATATCGTCGATATTAATATCGTTTGCATTGGGCAGTATGGTTCCGTCAACAACGTATAAGATCTTTGAGCCGTAATAACCATCCCCATTGCTAAAACCACTTTCGCCACGCAGGCGGATAGTGCTTTGGCGCCCCAGCGCTGCCGAAGATTGGCTGCGTACCTGTAAACCGGCAACCTTACCCGCCAGGGCATCATTTAAATTTGTATTGCGTATGGGGTCAAGCTGGTTGGCGCTTACTACCTGGGCATTAGAAGTGGTACTTCTAGCCGAGCGCTTTATGCTAAATGCGCTGGTAACCACCACTTCTTTTAATTCACTTTGCTGCCCGGCCTTATAATTATTTTGCAAGCCGGCCGTTGAAGCAAAGGCATTATTATTTTGCTGGCCGGCGCCTGTTGCAGCCAGGTCCACATTCTTTTGTTCTGGAACCCGCCTGTTCAGGTCGATCAGGGATTCGTTCCTGCTCCACCAGCTGATCCGTTTGTTATAGTCGTTTACCACCGGCTCCAGCATTTCCTGCTCGGTAAATTCTTTAAGCGCCTGTATCTTATACATGGGTTTGTACACATAGTTCATTTCTGCACATTTTTCTTCCAGTTCTTTAGGAGGCGCAATATTATACCTGATATAGTCTTCCACCCGTTCCAGCACCAGGTAAGATGTTTGCGGGGTAACTACTTTTTCCCGTAACCCGAATGCCACCATATCCCGCCAGTGATAATACCCGTAATATCCATACATTAATGAGTCGTATGCTTTAAGCATGCGTAATTTATCATACGAATCGTCATCGCAGATTTCGTTGTCCTGTAAAAAATAATTCGCTGAGCGCAGCAGTGCGGTATTATTACCGTACAGCAATTCCAGGTTATCGGGCTTATCGATGGTACCGCTCAAAAAAATACTGTTGCCCAGTTTAAGCGGGAATGTTTCATTCATGTGAATATGGGCAGCATTGTACCGGTAGAGGAAATTTTCGGCGGAGTCAATTTTTTTTATGGCAAGCACTACCGCCGTATCGTACAGGTTGATGAAGGAGCCGCCGGTCTTTCCTATTATATTGCTGCTCCGGGTATAATCATACCAGTACGTGGATGTGATAAAATTCACCTGCACGGCTCCCAGCTTAGGCAGGTTGTTGCCGAGGGTATTCTGCCCGTCGGAAAAAAGCAGCACTGCATCAGCAAGCACATTACAAAAATCAAGATTCCCTAAATCCGTTGCACCCGTATATTTATACGTGAGCAGGTAATTGCGTATGTAGGTGAACTTATCGGTTGCGCTGTTGAATTCGATAATGCCCTGTACCTGCTGGTTAAAGAGAATGATGTTGGCTTTGCTGATCTCATTAAGGGAAATATATCTTTCAAGAAAGTCAAGTTCCTTAATTAAATTTCTTTCTTTTCCCGATAAAGAAACATCCCAATAAACATTTACTGTTCTTGCATGGCTTGCATAATGGCTTGGTACATCGGGGTAGAAGCGCATTAAAAAACTGGTCTTTCCATTGTTTTTGTTAATGCAGAACTGTGGCTGGTTAATAAACTGGGCGATGGAAAAAGAAATGGGTTTATTTAAACTGATATTTGCCGACTGCCAGGATAAGGAAGATTCTTCACTGCGCATATCAAACAACTGGCTTTCGAGCAAGCCTTTATTGATATATGGAATGGAGGCAGGCTTATTTATTTTGATATCGAGCTTAAAGTTCTCTGTGAGGCTTTTAAAATTCAGCGGAAGTGTATAAGATAGTTTCTGGTTCTCATCCAGCATCATTTGCACAATGGTGAATTTTATTTTGCGGCTGCTTTTTGCAGCAACCGGGTAAATGTTGAGGCTGTAATGATCCTGCCCGTTCATCTGCAGTAAAGCCGGATCTACCCGTTTGCCTACGATGCTGCTGTAGGCCTGTCTTGCTTTCCATCTTTCTTCAATGCTTCCTTCGCGGTATTTTCCATTTAGTTCAAGTTGCAGGCTGGTGATCACCTGTCCCCGGTTCAACGCAAACTCCTGGCGGGCTTCCACTTCCTGGTCTTTGGGATTATAGAATTCCATTTCAATGACCGTAGTGGCAATAAATGGATTTGCAGTAATGGATATGTTGCAGTTCTTTAATTGTACGGGTTGATCAAATAAACGTTGCTGTGCGTTGCTTTGTATAATGAATGCAAATATAAAAAGCAGGGGTAGAAATCTCTTCTGCATAAACTGTTTTTTACAGGATGCAGGAAGGAAAATATTTACATAAAAAACTTCTGTACCATCTTATGTATACAGAAGTTATTTGTTCCGGTTCATGCATTCACTCACTCTCCTGCAACTTCCTTGTGGCGCTTTCTGGTTTTTTGGGGATCGCTTCCATCCATCTGCACAATGGCCGGGTAAAATTTTCCCAGAACATCAACAAGTACGACCTGGCTTTGCATTACTTCATTAATATCCTTGTAGGCAAAGGGTGCTTCATCCAATCCGCCGCCAATTAATTTTACGCCATGATCTTTCAATTCTTTTTTTAAAGCTTCGTGGGTAATGTTGGCTAAAGCTTTGCTACGACTCATTTTTCTGCCGGCACCATGAGATGCAGAATTTAAAGAAGTCACTTCTCCTTTACCTTTTACAATAAAGCCCGGCGCCGTCATGCTACCTGGTATAATACCAAGTACATCTTTACCGGCTGGTGTTGCACCTTTACGGTGAACGATCACTTCATTTCCATTGTACATTTCCTTCCACGCAAAATTGTGGTGGTTCTCCACCATGGCTAAAGGCTTTTCACCAATTGCTTTTGCAACTTTTAAATGAATAGTATGATGACAGGCGCTTGCATAATCGCCGGCAAGGTTCATCGCTAACCAGTATTCCATTCCTTCTTCTGTACCCAGATCTAACCAAGCTAAATGTTTAGCCTCTTTTGGCAATACTGTTTTTTGCATGGCAATTTGTGTGTAGTGGTTTGCAATATTTGCACCCAATCCACGGCTACCACTATGACTTAGCAAACCAACATAATTACCAACCGGTAAGTTCATCGGGTTTGCAGCATCAGAGATCTCCACTTTACCAAATTCCACAAAATGATTACCGCTACCGGAAGAACCCAACTGCTTTAAAGCCTTGTGCTGCAATGGCTGTAAAAAAGCTATATCACTAAATTCACTTCTATCCAATACTTCATGTTCGGTTCTTTCAGAAAATTCTCTTCCGGCACCAAATAAAGTACTGTCCACCAATTCTCTTTGAAAATTGGCTTCTCTTTTTTTCAACTCATCAGGATTGATAGCAAAAATGCTTAAGCACATTCTGCAACCAATATCTACACCAACCGCATACGGAATGATAGCATTGCTGGTTGCCAGCACACCACCAATCGGCAGGCCATAACCCTGGTGTGCATCGGGCATTAAAGCACCGGCCACCGCCACGGGCAATTTGGCAGCCGTTTTCATTTGCAGCAGGGCCCCTTCTTCAATATGTTTGGCGCCAAATATGTTGTACTCCACACCCGTTTCATTCAGCGGGATAGCCTCCCCAAACCCCTCCAAAGGAGGGGCTTTTGCAGCCATTAATTGTTTGGCAATTTTATCCAATTTTTCATCTACCAAATAATTTTCAGGCGTAGCCAATACATCTTTTAATATCTGCAGCGCCTCTTCTTCTGTATGATGTTTAAAGTGTGTACACATGGTATGCATGGCCACGCTTACCACCGGCCCTTCTTCGTAGCCGATGGCACGGATCTGTTTTCCTGTTAATTTTAATTTGCTCATTTGTTTATTTTTTAACCACGAAGACACTAAGTCACAAAGGTTCACCACGTCTTAGTGCTGCTTCGTGTCTTTGTGATTTTATGGTTCAATTTTTCGCTTCGATAAAAGCCCAATAAAGGTATGCAGTACAAGTGAGTGATACTTCGGCTACGCCAGGATAAACTCCACGATGCTAAGGAGTATTACAAAAGCTTGACCCAAAAAAAAATATTTGTGGCTAAAGCTATTTGCATTTTGATTGAGTTACCCCGGGCTTAAGCCCGGGGCAATTCAATCAATCTCACTTCTGTGCTACAAAGATCTGCTTCAACTGCTCAACCAATGTGTCGTTGCCATTTACGGTGATCTCTCCGATCTTGTCGGCGATCTTCTCCACGTATTCCATCTCTTTCAGTTTCCACAGCATGGCATTGTCTTCCATCAGTTTGGCCGTGTTCAGCAGGCTACGGGTGCTGGCGGTTTCTTCCCTGCGCATGATGCTGTTGGCCTGTGCATTCTTTTCGGCCACCAACACTTTGTTCATGATGTCCTTCACATCGCCCGGCAAAATGATATCACGGATACCGAAACCGTTTACCGAAACACCCAGGTCTTCGGCAGCAACTTTTACTGCATCCAAAATGAATGGCACGATGCCGTCTTTCTTCTCCAGCAATTCATCAAAACCAAGCGCACCAATGTACTCACGCAATGCCAGCTGAAAAGCCACATACAACTGACGTTCATAATCTTTGTTCTGCAACAAAGCTTTTTCAATGTCAGTTACTTTGTACTGGGCATAACCGTTGATACGCAATGCAGCTTTGTCTTTGGTCAGAATTTCCTGGCCATTGATCTCGATCTGCTGCATACGGGTATCGGCCTTGCCAACCACCACAGTGATGTTGTTCTTCCACCAGTAGTACACACCGGCCGGCAGAGTCTGGGCATATTTTCCATCAATGAACAGCACGGCTTTTTCGTAGTTCTCTACCGTGTAGCTACGCACATAAGGCGCCACCAGTTTGTTCTGCAACACAGTGCGGCTGATGTTTTCGCTGATGTCGATCTTGCTGATATCTGCTTTTATGAATTCGTAGTTGTTAACTGCATTGTTCCAGAAAGCATAACGGCCGGCAGTCAATACCTGCTTCAGCAAGCCATCACGGTACTGCAAAACGATCTCGTTATCGCTTACATCAATTACATGCAGGGCGTTGGCCAGTGCTGCATCCCGCAACAAAATGTTCAAATCGGCCGGTGCATTGAACTGGCTGGTGATATCATACCTGATCACATTTTCTCCAAAGCCCAGCCAGTAAGTACCTTCCTGCAACATTTTTTTGTACACGCCGTTCTTAAAAACCAGGGCTGCCTGGTAGGCGTAAATTTTAATTCTTTTCATTTTTTTACTTATTATACCAATTAGACGAATTACACGAATTGTTCTAACCAGCAGGTTTATAAATTCTGTTTCAAAAAAGACGCTGGTTATCTGCCATCGTTTTGTTACGGAGGCTGATGACGGTATTGATTATTATTTCAGTTTGGCAATACGTTGCGACAATTTGTTTACCGCCTGGTATTACCGAAGCGTCATACTTAACAATACTTTGTACCGGCCTGCTGGTAACAACCTGATCGCCTGTTTTCATTGCCTTGCAGCATTACAGCTGTTTGGCTCTTCAACCGGCAGGCAGGTAACCATGCCTTTGGTCTCAGCTTTTTAGAGAAGTGCTGAACTTCTTTCCTCTTCATTAAAAATGAAGTGTTCTACCACTGAACTATCCCGGCTGTAAGCCGGGAGCCGGATTCGAACCGACGCTGCTTTCTGTTGCTCTAACCAGCTGAGCTATCCGTAGCTAAACGGAATGGGAATCGAACCCATGACACACAGTTTGTGGAGGACATTGCGCTATTGCCGCAACAGCATACAGGTAGTTACCACCCCTGCACTATGGTGCTTTTTTAAAACACACATCCGGTTTGCTGCCAACAGGCATATATCCTTTTCCGCGTTGGCGGAACTCTTCTGCCGATGCCTTTGCATCCGCAATATTTTAATTCATCATTACTTCGGGCCGCCTGAACCCTATTACCTGTACCTGTGGCTGCACGGTATCTTTTTCACCAGGGTTTGCTATTTCGGCAATGGTCATGGGTTGTGTAATGCTGTTGCCGAAACCCAGGTGGTCGCTCAGCTTTTGTGCTTTGGCAACACCCAGCTTTCCAAATTCATATTTCGCTATCAGCCTTCCCTTACGCATCAAAGCATTATCTACCAGCGTTAGCGAATTATTGAATGTGCATATCAGCTGTACATTTAAAAAATCGGCCAGTAACCCATCCGAAATATTCAGCAGGTTGGATACGGAAGATCCGCTGTTGAATTTCCTGTCCATGATGATGTTCTCTGCATCTTCAATGATCAATACCGTATTCGGGTTATCGATCAGCAGTTCAACAAACTCAGGGTTCATCAGGTTATCGGCTACGGTTGGTGATAAGAACAATACCCGTTTTTTTATCTTGCCGATCAGGTAGCGCAGGTAGGTGGTCTTTCCGGTACCGGGCAACCCGTGCAGCAAGACAATGCCTTTATCCTTTTTTGTGTTCAGCCTTTTCCGTATCACTTCATCCGTTTGCTTAAAATCATCTTCATAAAAAAGGCCCAGGTCCAGCTTCGTTCTTTTTATTTCCATTGCCTTCAGTTCAAGCCCACGCCCGTTCCTAACTATCAGGTTTATCTCCAGCGGCTGCCGTCTTTGCTTTTCCTTATACTGCTTTACAAAGTCTGTGAACTCCAGTACAAACCCATCCTGCTTTCCATCATGCAGTACCTCGCAGTACCCGTCGTCAAATTCCACCAGGCAGTTATTATGCAGTACCACCACGGTTTTATCAAACTGAAATTTTTGCTGCTTTCGCTTATACCATTTGTGCTGGTGAACCTGGTCTATCAAATGCGGGTATTTTTCCCTGAACATATTGAAAGCCTTTTCCCCATCCAGGGAGTTTATAAAGTTTACGGAAGGCAGGCTGTTAAAGCAATGCATATACAGTATTTTGGTATCCAGGAAATCGGAACTGAATACATTGTTTGCATTGAAGACCTTCTGGTTAAAAACCTTTTCTTCTTTTTTAAAAATATTTTTCATCACTGGTTATTTTATTCTTTTTAAATTTTTATTGCACCACTTTATTGGCACAGCTTGAGCTGGCAAAAGCATCCGGTTTAGCCTTGAAGGCGAATCCCATTCCGAGGATATAGCCCATGGCCTCTTTTAATGCATCGTTGCTTTTAAAAGAAGGGTTGGTGTTGATGTCTGCATGCACTTCCATATCCACGCTGAACCGGCTGAAAATGTTGCACAGTCCATATGCCACGTCAATGCTCTTCGCAACCTCTGCTAACATTCTTTCTTTGATGCTCATCTTTTGCTTTGTTTCTTCGTTGTGTATATACATAAATCCTCCCTTGCCCTTACGTACAAAAACAATTACTGTGGCAAATTCCGTTTTCTTTCCCTTCACCTGGCTGTCTGTGCCGATACAGACCTTCAGTTCGTTACCAGCATTTTTTTCTTTTGTAAGCACAGCCATTACTTCTTCATGAATCGAAGTTTTGACCTGCCGGCCGCTTAAGGTTCTCCATTGCCTGTACTGTTCCATTGTTTTAGTTTTTACTTTTTATTTTAATCCCATGTGGCGCCCCGTGGAATTGAACCACGATCTTCGGGATTTCACCCCGGCGCATATATCCATTCTGCCAAGGCACCTTTTTTAATACCGGGGATGAAGAAAGATTCGAACTTTCATCTCTTCATTCGAGTGAAGTATTCTCATCCGTTGAACTATCCTCCTTTGTTGGCCCGCAGGGATTCGAACCCTGAACTCTCCCGTTAAAGGCGGGATACTCTGTACCAGTTGAGTTACGAACCAATAAATTCCTGTTGGTTTAGAAAGATTCGAACTTTCATCTCTTCATTCGTAGTGAAGTATTCTCATCCGTTGAACTATAAACCAATCTATGTGCGGCTTCCAGATTTGAACTGAAAACGATCCTCTTATGTTTGCCTCTCAGAAAGAAAGGAAGATGACCATGTTGCCGTTACACCAAGCCGCATTGGTTGACTCCGGGACTCGAACCCTGTTCTTCCCGCTCACAACGGGATGCTTTACCGACTAAGCTAAAGCCAACATTTGTTTTCATTACAGGTTTGTACAGGAGGCCAGACTCGAACTGACAACCTCTTGATTCCAGATCAAGTATTCTACCAATTGAAATACTCCTATATCTTCCATCAAAGAGCTTTTAGAAAAGGTGCTCCCGTTGCATCTCACGGGAGCGGCCTGTTTCCTCCTTTATGCATATAATTTCTCTTTCGCAAAAAAAAGCCGGTCGTTTTGTGCGACCGGGTTCTGTTCGTTGAAGCGTATACTGCCTCTATCGTTCTAACCACGGTCGTTCTTTATTATTATCACTCATATTACCTGTTGCAATAAAATCTTTACCTGCCGGCGCATATGAATAGCGTATGGGTAATGATAGCTGCTCATTCCTCATCGTAAATCGTTTATGTTGCAGTTGTTGCATTTGAATTTTATTTATGTGCTGCAAACAAAAAACCCCAACTTTTTAGCCGGGGTTGTTATTAGAATCAGTTGGTTTTGATAACTTATGATACAGCATAACATGCCCCGGAACTGCGATAGCCCCCTTTCGGACTAAAACAATTCACCGCTTCCGTATGTAATTGTATGCGTGACATGT
>JGI24770J26754_10002442_pt1 | contig 12863 bp, 14 predicted proteins | sample LakOneMetagenome_FD_26754 | JGI IMG/M metagenome (IMG submission 26754) | reverse complement strand
CGGTTCCGCAGGCGCGCCATGGGCCCGTCGCCTGCGCGAGGGCGACGTGGCAGCCGCTCCAGGTCGCTCTCATCGGCCGTTGAGCCGAGATAAGCAAGCCCGGTGCGAATGCGCTACCATGTTCGTATTGCAACAGCTTTTACCCCCTCCACTCTATGTTCTCCAACCTGCGCGAAGATATCCACAGCATCATTGAACGCGACCCCGCGGCCCGCAATGGATGGGAAGTATTCACCTGCTACCCCGGGTTCCAGGCCATCATGATGCACCGCTGGGCGCACGCCTGCTGGGTGGCCGAACTCAAATGGATCGGCCGCTTCATCTCTTATCTGGCGCGCATCATCACCGGCATCGAAATCCACCCCGGCGCCACCATTGGCCGGCGCGTGTTCATCGACCACGGTTTTGGCGTGGTCATCGGCGAAACCGCCATCATTGGCGACGACTGCACCATCTACCAGGGCGTCACCCTGGGCGGCACCTCGCTCAACAGCGGCACCAAGCGCCATCCCACGCTCGAGCGCGGGGTCATCATCGGCGCCGGCGCCAAGGTGCTGGGCTCGTTTACGGTGGGCGAATACGCCAAGGTCGGCTCGAACGCGGTCGTCATCAAGCCGGTACCGGCCGGCGCCACCGCCGTCGGCAACCCCGCGCACATCGTGCAAAAGGATGTCGACGCGCGCAGCGCGAACCTGTTTTCCGCCTACGGCGTCACGCCCAACGGCGACGATCCGCTGTCGAAGGCGCTGCACGGCCTGATCAACCACGCCGCCCGCCAGGATGAACAGATCGAGCGCCTGACCGCGCTGATGAAGTCGTCCGGCATCGCCTGCTCCAGCATGCCCGACTGTGATAAATTGAATTCGGTAGAGCTCAACAAGCTCGTCGAGTAAGGAACCCCGCATGACCACCGACACCACGGACGGCGCCGCCGTACTGGACCCGTTCGAAATCCGCGTGCTGGCCGTCCTGGCCGAAAAAGAAGCGCTCACGCCGGACAATTACCCGATGTCGCTCAACGCCATCACTAATGGCTGCAATCAGCTCTCCAGCCGCGACCCCGTCATGCAGCTGTCGGACGAAACGGTGCAGGAAGTCCTGCAAAGCCTCATGCAGCGCAAGTACGTCAACGGCATCACCCAGGCTGGCGCGCGCGTGATCAAGTACGAGCACCGCATGCGCGTCAAGTGGTCGCTGGAGCAGGACAAGCTGGCCGTGCTGACCATCCTGATGTTGCGAGGGCTGCAGACGGCGGGCGAAATCCGCACCCGCAGTGGCCGGCTGCACGAGTTCAAATCGGTCGCCGAGGTCGAGAGCTGCCTGCAGTTCTTGATCGATAAATATCCGCCCATCGTGGCACGCCTGGCGCTCGCGCCCGGCACCAAGGAGCCGCGCTATGGACAGCTGCTTGGCGGCGACGCCGCCCTGGCCCAGCAGGAATCCTCGTTCGGCACCGCTTCGCCATCGGCCCAGGGCAGCCGGGTAGGGCAGCTGGAGCAGGAAGTGGCTGCCTTGCGCAGCGAGGTGGCATCGCTCAAGGCCCAGTTCGACGAATTCAAACAGCAGTTCGAATGAGCCTGGCGCGCAAGCTCGCGCTGATCAAGCGCGCGGCCTCCATTGCGCTGCTGCTGTGTTTCCTGCTGCCCTTGTCCCGATGCGACGGCCATGTCGACCCCGGCACGGGCGTGCAAGGCGCCGACACGGTCACCACCGGTTTTTCCCTGCTGCTTGATTTTGCACACGGCTTGGCGGCCTCGCCGTTCGAGTCGATCCTGTGCATGCTGGCCGTGATCGCCGTGTTCATGGGGCCGCTTTGCACGCTGGCCTTGCGCAAGGGGTGGGAGTTGCTGCTTTGCCTGTGCGGCGCGGTGCTCGCCTGGCATGCGCTGGGGGCCTGGGTGTTCGTGATGGGCCATCCGATGCCGGGCGGCTGGCTGGCCTGCGGCTGCTGGTGCGCGATTGCGCTCGTCAGCCTGGTCGAGCTGGTGGCGTACGGCAGGCGGCGTTTTGCGCCGTCTGCACGCACGGGTTAATCGACGTTCATTGCCTGACGTTCATTCATTGGGCGGGGCATCGGCTTCCAGTTCCAGTTCCAGCAAGCTGTCGTCCGGCCAGGCCGGATCGAGCATCGGCGACTTGTAGCCGTTGACGACCTCGTCGCGCGTGAGTTCGCGGCGCCGATCCTCGAACACCAGGGTCGCCTTGCGCAGCCGCTTGTCCTGCGGCAGCGACAGGAACATCGGCAGCTTGCTGCACCAGTCGCCGGTGAACAGGAAGGTGTTGACCACCGCCCTGGCCAGGAAGGGAATCTCCTTCTTGATCACCGCGAGGTTGACCTTGCACTCGAGGCGCAGGTCACCCAGGCGGCGGGCATTGGCGGGCACGCCAGGGGTGCGGATGTCGGCAATGGTGCTGAGCCGTGCATCGGGCGGCGTGAAAACCAGCTTGGCATTGTCCTCATACGCCGCCTTGCTGCGCGCGATCGCAAAGCTGCCGTCGGCATCGAGGGCAACCGCGACCGGCTCGCCGTCGCCGACGATGCTCAGCGTGACTGCATCGGCGCTGGTGCCGCGCGGCCGCACCCGGAACCGCAGTGCCGCCACGGCGGGCGCCATCTGGTGGTACTGGTCGAAGGCATCGAGGCCGGCGGTCACCGTGCGGAACGAGCGCAGCTGGGGATGATTGACATCCTTGAGCGCGGCTTCCTTCGGTTCATCCTGGGCCACGGCCTGGGCGCTGATTGCGGCGCACAGTGCCATGGCCAGCAGGGACAGGCGAGGGCGGGCCATCATCCCTCATCTTTCCAGCGGCGCAGACGCATGGCCACCACGATCATGGCGACACCGGCAACGGCGCCGATGACGGCCTGCGGGCTTGCCAGCGTCATCCAGGATTCCGTGAACAGATTGCCCGTGGCGACGATGTTATTGTTGCCTGCCAAAGCATGCGGGTTGACATGGGTCAGCGCCAGCCAGTTGCCGGGAATCAGACCTGCCAGGCCGCGGGCGATGACGTTTTGCACCAGCCAATCGATATTGATGCCAGTTTGCAGCAGATAATCTGCCCATTTGACGATCACCACCACGATGACAGGTGCGCCGACAGCCCACAGGAAAACCTTGGAACGGGCCCAGGCCGATACCATGAGCAGCCAGCCAACCGTCGGCAAGGCCCAGACCAGGTAGACCGGCAGCAGGCCGATCAGGCGCAGCGGTGCCAGGTAGAAGTTGGGGTTGGACAGCACCATGCCGAACAGGTTCACGCCATTGACGGCAAACACGATCCCGATGATGGCCAGCAGCAGCAGCGCCACCACGATGCCGGCCGCAATGGCGATCAGCGGGATCACCACGATGGCAGTGACCACTTTCGACAGCACGGTCTGGGTATCGGAGACGGGCAGCGACTTCCAGAACAGGATGCTGCGGTCGCTGCGCTCGCTGTGCAGCGCCGACAGGCAGTAGAAGAAGGCAATCACGCTCATCATCAGGAGCAGTGGCTGGGCCGCCACGATATACATGTCCGACACCGTCACGGCCAGTTGTTGCAACTGTTCCGGCGGAATCGCGTGGCTGATCGTGGTTGCACCGGCATCGTCGCGCACGATGGTGATATTGCCGGTCAACTTGCCCTGGCTCGCACCATACACCGCCATGGTGCCGACCAGCAGCACCATCAGGGCGCCGACAATCAGCGGAGCCCACGCCATGGCACCCTTGTGCTCCCAGAATTCACGCCGGAGCAGCCATTTCATCGTTTTCATGCGTAGGTTCCTTTCATGGTCGCGACGAACAGGTCGGCGACGCTGGGATTGCGGGTTTCACCAAGGGCGGACAGCTGGGCGCGCGACACCCCGTCGAACAGCATGACCGACTTGCCGAACACGGTGCGCTGGTCGATCGGCTGCAGGGCGTTGGCAGCGTTAAGCTTGTCTCCAGCCACCATGACTTCGGTGTAGCGCTCGCCCAGTTCATCCATGCTGGCCGACAGAACGATCTTGCCGTCGCGGATGAACATCAGGTCGGTGAGGATGTGTTCGATTTCCTCGACCTGGTGGGTGGTGATGACGATGGTCTTGTTCTCGTCAAAATAGTCTTCCAGCAGGTTTTGATAGAACTGCTTGCGGTACATGATGTCCAACCCCAGTGTCGGTTCGTCGAGCACGAGCAGCTTGGCGTCAATGGCCATGATCAGGGCCAGGTGCAATTGCACCACCATGCCCTTGGACATTTCCTTGACCTTCATGGATGGCTTGAGCTTGGTATTGGCCAGATAGCGTTCAGCCTTTTCGCGGTTGAAGCGGGGGTGCACGCCCGCAACAAAATCAATCGCATCGCCCACGCGCAGCCAGCGCGGCAAAATCGCCACGTCCGCAATGAAGCACACGTCCTGCATCAGGGCGTCGCGCTGGGTACGCGGATCCATGCCCAGCACGGACAACTGGCCTTCGAACGGGATCAGTCCGAGCGCAGCCTTGAGCGTGGTGGTCTTGCCGGAACCGTTGGGGCCGATCAAGCCGACGATCTTTCCGGCGGGAACAGTGAAACTGATATTGTCGAGTGCCACATGCTTGCCGTAGCGTTTGCTCAAATTGGTGGCGGACAGAACGGCGCTCATGTGGCCGCTCCCGGCGCAGCCGCCTGCAGCAATTGCTCGAGATCGAGGCCAAGGCGGCGGATGCGCTCGAGCATGGCCGGCCATTCTTCGCGCACAAAGCGCTCACGTTCGCTGGCGAGCAGTTTTTCGCTCGCGCCTTCGGTCACATACATGCCAATTCCCCTTCTTTTTTCCACGAGGTTCTCGTCGACCAGTTCCTGGTAAGCGCGCGAGACGGTGATCGGATTGAGTTGATAGTCGGCCGCCACCTGGCGGACCGAGGGCAGGGCGTCGCCGGCCTTGAGCGCGCCGTCGAGCATCATGCCGATGACCCGGTCCTTGAGCTGGCGGTAAATCGGTGTGTTGTCATTCCAGCCGGCAGTCATCGCTTGCACTCCCGGTGTCTTGCTACGTGTTGAAACATACAGCCTCCCTGTTGGTGAGGTATCGAAGTGGTGTTGTAGTGAACTATAACACCAAAATTGTAAGAGTCAACAAGTTTTGGATATGCATGGGACGAACTCGGTGGTCGGGCGCGGGGCGCCCGCGCTCAGACAGGCTTGCCGTCGAGGTCGTGGCGGGTGATGGTGCCGTCGCTGGCGATGCCGATCCAGCCCCCGCGCGGCGGGTCGGCGTCCGGTTCCCAGTCCGGCAGTACGTAGCGGCGCTTGGCGCCGTCCTGGTGCATGGCGGGCCGGTGGGTATGGCCGTGGATGATGATGTCGCTGGCGCTGGCGGCGAACAGGGCGTCGACCGCCGCTGGTGCCACATCCATGATGTGCATGGCTTTACTGGCGTGGGCCTGGCGGCTGCCTTCGCGCATGCCTGCAATGATGCCCTTGCGCTGAGCCAGCGGCATGGCCAGGAACTGCTGTTGCCAGGCGGGGTCGCGCACCTGGGCGCGGAAAGCCATGTACGCGCTGTCGCCGGTGCACTGGGCGTCGCCATGCACGAGCGTCACGCGCTGGCCGGCCGCTTCGATGACATGGGGTTCTTGCAGCAAGGTCAGCCCGGCAGCGGCGGCGAAGCCGTGCGAGACGAGAAAATCGCGGTTGCCCGCAATCCAGTACACCTTGACGCCCGCATCGGCCACCCGGCGCAGGGCATGCACGATCTGTTGATGGAAAGGTTCGGCAAGATCGTCATCGCCGGCCCAGTACTCGAACACGTCGCCGAGCAGGTACAGCGATTGCGCAGCCATGGCCCGTTCTTCGAGAAAGGCGAAGAAGGCAGCCGCGGTGAGCGGCTGAGATGGCTGCAGGTGCAGGTCAGAAATGAAAAGCGCAAGCGTGCGCGCGGGCATCGTCATCGCAGTGTGGCCGAGGTCCGATGCCCGTGACGCATTACAGTACTTCGATCTTTTCGATGATGACTGGTTCGGCAGGCACGTCCGCGAACATGCCGCTGCGGCCGGTCTTGACCTTGCGGATCTTGTCGACCGTATCGGTGCCGTCGACCACCTTGCCGAACACGGCGTAGCCATAGCCATCCTGGCCCGGATAGTCGAGGAAGCTGTTGTTCTTGACGTTGATGAAGAACTGCGCCGATGCCGAGTGCGGGTCCGAGGTGCGCGCCATGGCCAGCGTGTAGGTATCGTTCTTGAGGCCGTTCTTGCCTTCGTTTTCCACGGTCTGGTCGGCAGGCTTTTGCTTCATGCCCGGCTCGAAACCGCCACCCTGGATCATGAAGTCGGCGATGACGCGGTGAAAGATCGTGTTGTTGTAGTGGCCCTTGGCGACATAGTCGAGGAAGTTGGCGACGGTCTTCGGTGCTTTTTCAGCGTCGAGTTCCACTTTCATGGTGCCCATGTTGGTCGTGATCAGTACGGTCATGATGGTATTCCTGTGTGATGAGTGAGAGTCTGGCGATGCGTAATGCAGGCGGCGTTATTTTACCGCCTTGACGACAGTTGCGTTCTTTATATAGATGGGCACGACCGGCACGTTCTGCATGCCCTTGACGTCATCCACGACGACCGCCTTGATCTTGTCGACCACTTCCTGGCCGGACACGACCTTGCCGAACACGGTGTAGCCGTAACCGTCCTGGCCGGGGTAGTCGAGGCCTTCGTTGTTGGCCACGTTAATAAAAAATTGCGAGGTGGCCGAATCCGGATTGGCGGTGCGCGCCATGGCCACCGAGTACGGCACGTTTTTCAGGCCGTTCTTGGCTTCGTTCTTGACGGGTTTGCCGGTCGGCTTGGTCTTGAGCTTGTCGTCGAGGCCGCCGGTCTGGATCATGAAGCCATCGATCACGCGATGGAAAATGGTGCCCTTGTAATGGCCATTCTTGACGTAGCCGAGGAAGTTGGCGACCGTTTTGGGCGCTTTTTCCTGGTCCAGTTCGAGCACGATGTCGCCCATGGTGGTCTTGAGCGTGACTTGCGGCGCCTCGCCCGCCAGCACGGCGTGGCTCAGGGTCAGGCCGCAAAAAACGGTGAGGAAGCGGGCCAGCAGCGGGATACGGTACATGAGCGATTCTTGCATTATGGCTTCCTTGAAGGTAACTGTTTGAGGTAAAGTCGCGAATCGGCTGTCAAGCCTTTGACGCAAAAATAAACCTGTTCCATATGCGGACAGTCGGGATTTTATCAATGCTATACTTTGCGCAGAACGCCCCATTCTATCAAAGAAGAACAAGACAGAGGGCGCTGACGATCTCGCTGCAATTCCCGGTTTCCCAGGTGCGCGCCCACAAGGCGACGGCGCCGGGTTGTCGTATTGCCCGGGCGCGGCGCTGGCTGTAAACAGTAGAAACTCGATGAGCCAACTTAAGATTTACAACACGCTTGCCCGCGACAAGCAGTTATTCGTTCCGATCGAAGCCGGCAAGGTGGGCATGTACGTGTGCGGCATGACCATCTACGATTACTGCCACATCGGCCATGCGCGCATGATGATGGCATTCGACGTGATCTACCGCTGGCTCGGGGCGTCCGGCTATCAGGTGACGTACGTGCGTAACATCACCGATATCGAAGACAAGATCATCAAGCGGGCCGTGGAGAATGGTGAATCGATTTATTCGCTGACCTCGCGTTTTACCCAGTACATGGACGAAGACACCCGCGCGCTCGGCATTTTGCCGCCCACCGTGGTCCCGCGCGCGACCCAGTACGTGCCGCAGATGCTGGGCATTATCGAGCTGCTGGAACAAAAGGGCCTGGCGTACCAGTCCGACGATGGCGACGTCAATTACGCGGTGCGCGGTTTCCCCACTTACGGCAAATTGTCGGGCAAGTCGATCGACGATTTGCGCGCCGGCGAACGCGTCGATGTCAATACGGGCAAGCGCGACCCGCTCGACTTCGTGCTCTGGAAATCGTCCAAGGAATCGGAGCCGGACGAAGTCAAATGGGCCTCCAAATGGGGCAGCGGCCGGCCGGGCTGGCATATCGAATGCTCGGCCATGTCGTGCGCGACGCTGGGCGAACAGTTCGACATCCACGGCGGCGGCGCCGATTTGCAATTCCCGCACCACGAAAATGAAATCGCCCAGTCGGAAGGCGCTTATGGCCACCCGATGACCAATTATTGGGTGCATAACGGCTTCGTGCGCGTCGATGGCGAAAAGATGTCCAAGTCGCTCGGCAACTTCTTCACCATCCGCGACGTGCTCAAGGTGTATGACGCCGAGGTCGTGCGTTTCTTCATCCTGCGCGCCCATTACCGCAGCCCGCTCAATTATTCCGACGTGCACCTGGAAGACGCCAAGGGCGCGCTCACGCGCCTGTACACGGCCCTGGCCGAGATCGACCTGGGCAGCGAACCGGTGGCGGTGGACTGGAACGAAGCGCACGCGATCCGCTTCCGCGACGCCATGGACGACGATTTCAATACCCCGCTAGCCCTGGCTGCGCTGTTCGAGCTGGCCACGGAACTGAACAAGACCAAGTCGGTCGAACACGCACGCCAGTTCAAGGCGCTGGCCGCCGTGATCGGCCTGCTCGAGCGCACGCCCCAGCAATTCCTGCAAGGCGGCGCGGGCGAGGGCGCGCACACGCCGGACGCGATCGAAGCGCAAATCGCGGCCCGCAGCGCTGCCAAAAAGGCGCGCAATTTTGCCGAGTCCGACAAGATCCGCGCCGACCTGCTCGCTGCCGGCATCGTCCTGGAAGACAAGCCGGACGGCACCACCAACTGGCGCCGCGCATGATGGCGCTGCACAAGGACACCGCGGGGACCACCTCGCTGATACTCGAGGTGCCTGCCTACTGGGAAGAAGCAAAAGCCGAACTCATGAAGCGCGACCGCATCATGAAAAAGCTGATCCCGCAATTCGGCGACCTGCACCTGGTCGGCCACGGCGACCCGTTCACCACGCTGGCGCGCTCGGTGGTGGGCCAGCAAGTGACCACCAAGGCGGCCGATCTGGCCTGGAACAAGCTGCTGACGGCGTGCCCCAAGATCACCCCGGCGCAAGTCATCAAGGCGGGCGCCGAGCAGCTGGCCGCCTGCGGCCTGTCCAAGCGCAAGACCGAATACATCCTCGATCTGGCCGACCATTTCAAGGCCAAGCGGGTGCATGCCAACCAGTGGGCGGAGATGGACGACGAAGCCGTCATTGCCGAACTGGTGCAAATTCGCGGCATCGGACGCTGGACAGCGGAGATGTTTCTGATATTTAATCTGCTCCGGCCGAACGTGCTGCCGCTCGACGATCCGGGTCTGATCCAGGGGATCAGCCAGAATTATTTTTCGGGCGAGCCGGTGTCGCGCAGCGATGCGCGCGAAGTGTCGGCCAACTGGGAGCCCTACCGGACGGTGGCCACCTGGTATTTGTGGCGTAGTCTGGACCCGGTCACGCAAGACTGACGCGGGGCAGGGGCGTGGCATGCCGTGCAAGTTTCCTGCCGTACCCTGGTTCCGGTAGAATAGCGCCTGTATCGGCCGCGCGGCAAGTTTTGTTGCGGCTAAAATAACACCCGGAGGTAGAATGATTAAAACAACTTTCCTCAATTTCGAGCAGCCAATTGCTGAGCTCGACTCCAAGATTGAAGAGCTGCGTTTCGTGCAAGACGATTCGGCCGTCGACATTTCGGAAGAAATCGACCGCCTGGCCAAGAAGAGCCAGCAGCTGACCAAGGATATCTACGCCAAGCTCACGCCGTGGCAAGTGTCGCAGATCGCGCGCCACCCGCAGCGCCCGTACACCATGGACTACGTCAACGAAATCTTTACCGATTTCCACGAACTGCACGGCGACCGCTCGTATGCGGACGACCTGTCCATCGTCGGTGGCCTGGCCCGCTTCAATGGCCAGGCCTGCATGGTCATCGGCCACCAGAAGGGCCGCGACACCAAAGAACGCGCCATGCGCAACTTCGGCATGCCCAAGCCGGAAGGCTACCGCAAGGCCATGCGTCTGATGAAGCTGGCTGAAAAATTCGGCTTGCCAATCTTCACCTTCGTCGACACCCCGGGCGCCTTCCCCGGTATCGACGCCGAAGAGCGTGGCCAGTCCGAAGCGATCGGCCACAATCTGTACGTCATGGCCGAACTGAAAGTGCCGCTGATCGCCACCATCATCGGCGAAGGCGGCTCCGGCGGCGCGCTGGCCATTGCCGTGGGCGACGCCGTGCTGATGCTGCAATACGCAACCTACTCGGTGATTTCGCCGGAAGGCTGCGCATCGATCCTCTGGAAAACCTCCGAACGCGCCTCCGACGCGGCCGACGCGCTGGGCCTGACGGCGCACCGCCTCAAGGCGATGGGCTTGATCGACAAGATCATCAACGAGCCGCTGGGCGGCGCCCACCGCGATCCGAAGCAGATGGGCGTCATGCTCAAGCGCGCGCTGGCCGATTCGCTGCGCCAGTTCCAGGGCATGAAAACCAAGGACTTGCTCGAAGCGCGACACCAGAAGCTCATGAGCTACGGCAAGTTTAAAGAAACGACGCCGGCCGAAGAGTGAGCCAGCAGCAAGCCGGCACCCTGCCGGCGCAGTTCGCGCGGGCGCTCGACGCCCTGCGCGGCGCCTCATCCGATCCTATCGCCGTCGCCTACAGCGGCGGCCTCGACTCTTCCGCCTTGCTGCACCTGGCCCATGGCTACGGCCGCCAGCATGGCATTGCCGTGTTCGCCTTTCACGTTCACCATGGGCTGAGCCCGAATGCCGATGCCTGGCTGGCACACTGCGAAAGCCGTTGCGCCACGCTCGGCCTGGCCTTCGAGGCCCGTCGCGTGGTGCTGGAATCGACCAAGTCCGGCGTCGAAGCGGCCGCGCGCAAGCTGCGTTACGCGGCACTTGGCGCGCTTTGTCGCGCGCACGGCGTGCGCCTGATGCTGACCGCCCATCATCTCGATGACCAGGCCGAAACCGTGCTGCTGCAATTGCTGCGCGGCTCGGGCACGGCTGGCTTGTCCGGGATGGACGCGGCCAACGCGGCACCTGAATTGCTGGGCAACCCCGATCTGACGATGGCGCGCCCCTTGCTGCCGGTCTCGCGCGGCGAACTCGAAGCCTACGTCGCTGCGCACGCCATCGCCTACGTCGAAGACGAATCGAACACCCATCCACGCTACGCGCGCAATGCCTTGCGCCACCAGGTGATGCCGGCGCTGGCCCAGGCCTTTCCCGGTTACCAGGAACGGTTCGCGCGCAGCGCCGCCCACGCCCAGTCGGCCCAGCGCCTGCTGACCGAGCTGGCCGAGCAGGATCTGGCGGCTTGCCTGGTCGACGGCTGCGTCGACGTGGCGCAATTGCGGGCCATGAGCCTGGACCGCGCCTATAACATGCTGCGCCACTGGTTCGCCTTGCGCGGCCTGCGCATGCCATCGACCGCCTGGCTGACCGAAATGGTCACCCAGCTGGTGGAGGCGCGGGTCGACGCCCAGTTGCTGGTGACCCATCCCGATTGCCACATCCGGCGCTACCGCGACCGCCTGCATATCACGCCGAAACTGGCCGAGCTGGCGGGGCAACGCGATCCGGACGACGAGGGCGTTCTGGTCAAGGAGGGCGAGCGGTTCCGCTGGAACGGCGAATCGAGCCTGGCGTTTCCAGCCTATGGCGGCATGCTGCATTTCGACGAGGCCGAGCAGGGACTGGATGCCGGCTGGCTGCGCGCCCAACCCCTGCAAATCGACTTCCGCAAGGGGGGAGAGCGCTTGAAGCCGGCGCCAAACCGGCCCACACGGGCGCTCAAATACCATTATCAAGCCTGCGATGTGCCCGCCTGGGAACGCGAACGCTTGCCCATTGTCAGCGCCGGCAAGGACTTGCTGTTTGCCGCCGGAATCGGCATGGATTGCCATCATGTGCAGGCCGGTGCCGGCCCCCACATCGTGCTGCGCTGGACCGCCGAGCCCGCCTGAGCACTGCGCACTGTAGTAATTACCTTATACCAATTCCGTATAGAATTAGCCCGAAGGGCGTATTGTTTTTTTGCAGCGCAGCATGTAGAGTAAAGCTCCTCCTTTTTTCTTCTTGAGCGGAAACTTCACTCTTATGGCTTTAATCGTCCACAAATATGGCGGTACGTCGATGGGCTCGACTGACCGCATCAAGAACGTCGCCACGCGCGTCGCCAAGTGGCATGACGCAGGACACCAGATCATCGTGGTGCCGTCGGCCATGTCGGGCGAGACCAACCGCCTGATCGGCCTGGCCAAACAGATCATGGAGCAGCCGGATCCGCGCGAACTGGACATGATTGCCTCCACCGGAGAACAAGTTTCCGTCGGCTTGCTGTCGATGGCACTGCTGGCCATCGGCAAGAAAGCCGTATCTTATGCCGGCTGGCAAGTTCCCATCAAGACCGATTCGGCCTACACCAAGGCGCGTATCGAATCGATCGACGATCAGCGCGTCAAGGCCGATCTGGCCGACGGCAAGATCGTCATCATCACCGGTTTCCAGGGCGTGGACGCCGCCGGCAACCTGACCACGCTGGGCCGCGGCGGTTCGGACACCTCGGCCGTGGCGATCGCCGCCGCGATGAAGGCGCAAGAGTGCCTGATCTATACCGATGTCGACGGCGTCTACACGACCGACCCGCGCGTGGTATCGGAAGCACGCCGCCTGAAAACCATCACGTTTGAAGAAATGCTGGAACTGGCCTCGCTCGGTTCCAAGGTGCTGCAGAGCCGCTCGGTCGAATTCGCGGGCAACTACCGCGTGCCGACCCGCGTACTGTCGTCGCTGACCGATCCCCTGATGCCGCTGGAAGAAGAAGCCAACTCGGGTACCCTGATTTCGTTTGAGGAAGATACACACATGGAACAAGCCGTCATCTCTGGTATCGCGTTCAATCGCGATGAGGCAAA
>JGI24770J26754_10002436_pt1 | contig 12877 bp, 12 predicted proteins | sample LakOneMetagenome_FD_26754 | JGI IMG/M metagenome (IMG submission 26754) | reverse complement strand
GGCGGGGTCGGTCCCGAGGGACCTTCATTTGTGGGTAGTGGGAGTTCGTCCTCGCCGGGGGCGGGCCCGGTGGTGACGCCGTAGCGGCGGGCGACGTTGTCGCTGTAGCGGGCGATTTCGGCGAGGGCTTCGTCGGGGAGTGCTCCGCCGTACTTGCTGCGCAGGTAGGGGCGAAGGGTCGGTAGCTCGTCGGGTAGGTCGATGCCGGCCAGGGCGTAGAGGTCGGCGGTAGGCACTTCGAGGCCGGCGGCCAGAGCGGCGAGTCGTTCAGGGCGATCAGGCATCTCTATGCCTCGCTCCCAGCGGCTGATCCGCGAGTTGTGCAGCCCAGTGCGCTGTTCGAGTTGTCCGAGACTAATGCCGAGCTCTTGGCGTCTTGTTCGGATGAAGGTGCTGAACTTCGTGATTCGTGGGTTCTGTTGTCTTGCCATTGTTCCAATTATCCACTTCCTTGTTAAGTTGTAGTGGTTCAATTGTCTCATGACGTACTGCGCAAAACCAGCGTGATTGTCTATTCAACAACGCTCACATCCAATAGCTAGTCCGGCCAGAACACATAGACGCAGTTGCGGCCCTCGACCAGCGTGAGCGCGCCGTCGATGCGCAGGTCTCTCAGCCAGGCCTCCATGTCGAAGCTGATGTAGGGCCGCAGCCCTTCCGGCACGTCGGTCAGCTCGTCCATGTCGAAACCGAAGTCGTTCAGGAGCTGTTCGCCGTACTGATCGAACGTCTCGTACTCACCGGCGAACTGCTCCACGAACTGGGTGAAGACATCGCCGCTGTCGTCATCGGCTCGTGCTTCCTGGGTCCACCAGGCACTGAAGGCCTCACCGTAGTTCTGGATGCCTTGGGCCAGACGGCTGATCCCCAGGATCGGCTCCCACTCGCTCAGGTGGGCCTGGCCGAAGCCTTCGTAGTCGTGGATGGCCCATTCTTCGGCGACGTCGCCGTAGCGCTTGGTGGTCGGCGAGTCGGCCAGCATCTCGCTGATCTGCGTCTCGATGTCTTCGGGCTGGGCGGTGGCATCGAGCCATCTGCCGTGCAGGATCCCAGCGTTGTAATCACTGAGCGATGCCACGTAGATGCGTGGCCCCTGGATCTCCTGCCGGGCCTCGCTGGTGCCCGGCACCTCAGCGTTGGGGTCGGTCACTCCATCTGTCTCTCCTCTCGTGTTGTCATGTCCTTGTTCCATATCTCCCTCCTCTCGTTCGTTAGTTGGTGCAGCGGCTCAGGCCGCTGCTGGTTTCTCGTCGGTTGCCACGGCGGTCCGGATCCGCCCCTCGGCGAGGGCGGCAAAGTCCGGGCTCAGCTCGATACCGACCCAGCGCCGGTGCAACCGCTCGGCCACCACGCCGACCGTTCCGGCACCCATGAATGGGTCGAGGACGATGCCAGGTTGCCAGTCCCGGTCCGTGCAGCCACAGGACTTGCGCAGCTCCCCCCGCACCGCCAGCGCACCGAGCCGTTGCGAGATCCGGGATCGCCGCCAGGCCGTCCCACATCTGCGGCAGACCCGCTCCGGGCAAGTGGCCAGCAGTGGTCGTTCGACCAGTGCTTCCGGGAAGGTGGCGAAGTGCGCTCCCCGATAGGCAGCCGTCGGGATGGTCCAGACATCGCCAGGGTTCTTGCCCAGCGGATGCGATGACGCACCTCGGGCCTTCATCTTGTCGAGGCCGGAGTTGGACCCGGCCAGCGGCCCGGACCACGCCGGACGCTGCTTGGACCGCTCCCCGTACTTCGTGTCCTCCCCGACGATGGACGGACCACTGAGCCGGGAGCGGGGCGGCACCCGGATGGCATCCAGGTCGAAGAAGTAGTGCCGGTCGCGGGTGAGCAGGTAGAGCGGTTCCCAGGTCGTGCTCAGCCGATCTCGCACGCTGGCAGGCATCGGGTTGGGCTTGGCCCACACCACCTTGTTTCTCACCATCCACCCCTCGGCCGACAGGGCCAGCACCAGCCGCTCCGGTGCCAGCACCAGACCCTTGGGCAACGCACCGTGGCGCTCGTGCCGGGAGTAGGTGTCCCCCAAGTTCAGCCACAGCGACCCACCAGGCTTGAGCAGCCGGCCCACCTCGCGGACCACGTCGAGAAGGTGGCCAACCCAGTCCTCGACCGAGCCTTCCAGCCCGATCTGTCCTTCAGCGCCGTAGTCGCGGAGCATGAAGTAGGGCGGCGAGGTCACCACGGTGTCGACTGAGCCGGCGGGCAGCTGGCGCAGACGTGTGAGCGCATCGCCGACAAGCACCTGCCGAATCGGCAGCGGCGTCGCGGGAACCGTGTCCCGGATCTGTCCGTTAGTGGTGTCCCGCCCGTGGCGGGACTGGTCCTCTGCTTGGTTGTTCTTGTTCGTCATGGTTGACCTCCTTTCGTGTCTTGGTTGTTGTTGGCGAGCAGCGCTGGGGCCTGCGCAGCGACGGCGACGCGGAAGAGGTCGTCGGTCAGGCCGGGAGCTCGGCTGATTCCCTTGCTGATGGCCGCCGCTCGCTTGGCGCTTGATACCGACCAGCAGACCCGGGGGAAGACCTCGTGGATGGCGGCCTCGTGGCCGGATCGCCAGTACCGTTCGTAGAGCTGGCACTTGGTGAGCACCGTCGGCAGATGTTCGGTGCCGCGGTCGATCTCCACGAACCAGCGCAGCTCCCAGCCGTCGATGGTGGTCAGCTCGACCAGCAGATCCGGTTTGAGTGTCTGCGGCCCGGAAGCCGTGGTGAACCGTCGCCAGATGGCGGGCTCGTGTTCGACCCGCAGCCCAGAGAGGTCGTGTCGGCGTTGGGCCTCGGTCAGCTGGATGTGGAGTTCCAGCACGGCAAGGGCGTGATCCACGAACCGAGCACCTGGCTCCCACGTACGACCTCGACCACTCACACCGACGACCCGCTTGCCTCTCGTCGACAACTGATAGAGCCAGCCACTCGATCCGGCGCGCACCCCACCGAGGCGACGGTCCAGTCGAAGCAGGTAGCCATCTCGGTGGAGTCGAGCCAGTACCCGTCGGCAGCGACGAGCGGAGGACAGTGATGTGGACGATGGATCGGCGAAGGCCCAGCGCTCGATCTGCTGGCTACCGGCCACCCCGGTCAGGGCCACCAGCTCGAGAATCTGACGGTCCCGATCACCCAACTCTGCGCTCGGCCGGCTCATGTCGTGACCCCAACCAGGGCAATCCATTCCCCGACAGATCCGCTTTGAATCTGCAGCTTCACCTGGTCGGATCCCCACGGGTTCAACCACGCGGTCGGTACAGCGACCGGTACACCGCCCTGAGCCCTCACCGGGGGCCTCCCGACGCCGGCCGTCCACCGAGCGGACCGAGATCGGTTGCCTTCGCTCCAGCTCCAGCGACGAGATCTCGCAGGCGCTGCTCAGTTTCGACAGCCGGTACGCCCCACCGCTCTCGGCTCTGCTTCAGCAGAACTTCGGCCGGTCGGATCGGCCGGTCCAGTGGCCGTGTCACCAGCGAGCCGTAGGGAGTCTGTTCGTTGTCCGCCATGACCGAGGCGTAGGCCTCGTAGGCACCGAGCCCGGACAGATCCTCCGGACGAAGCCGCCCACCAGAGCGCTTGGTGATGACCGAGGCGTCGTCGTGATCCAGGTGGAAGGCCACCCGAGATCCGGCGTTGGCGAGCACAGCGGAGCGCACCGCAGCGTCGAGCTGCCCGAGATGTTGATGGGCCAGCACCAGCCCGACGCCAAGGCCACGGGCCTGAACCAGCGCATCGGGCAGGTCCAGCGGCAGCCGCAGAAATTCCTGGAACTCGTCCAGATACAGGAACACCGGATGACGCTGATTCGCTGGCAGCGCGCTGCGCTTGAGGCTGAGTCGCCACAGGTGGGCCACGAGGAGAGAGCCGAGCAGTTGGGCTCCTTCGCCGCCGAGCTGGCCCTTGGGTAGTCGGACCAGCAGGACTCGTCGGTTGGTGAAGACGTCGTTGAGGTCGAACCGGGGCTTGGCCTGTCCAAGGGTGGCCCGCAGTTCTGGTCGCAGCAGAAAGGCCCGGAGCTTGTTCATGACCGGGGCCAGAACCTGGGCCCGGGCATCGTCGGAGAGCGCGTCAAACGCCGGCCAGAAGGTGCCGAGGCCAAGTGGATCTGCAGCGACTGCCCGAGCTACGAGCGGACGGCGGAAGGCGGCGTCGGTCAGAAGGAGTGGCAGCTCCGGCAGGCTGTGCCCACCACCGACAGACAGTGTCAGAAGCCCGGCGTGGAGAACGTCGCCCATCCGTGGACCCCAGGACGTGGCCCAGATGGAGCGCAGCACATGGAGCAGTCCGTCGATACCCAGCGCTGAGGTATCCAGAGGGTTGAACCCGACCGGTGAGGGATCGCTGGGATCCAGGACGACCACCGACTCACGTCGGTTCTCCGGGACGCGTTCCAGCACCTCGGTGACGAGATCGCCTTTCGGATCGATCGCAACCACCCCTCGTCCAGCAGCGATGTCGCTGAGGATGAGGTGGGCCAGCAGCGTGCTCTTACCAACCCCGCTGGGACCAACCACGTGCAGATGACGCAGCCCCTCCTTGGCACCGAGCCGCACGGCCAGCTCGCTCTGGGACGGATACCCACCGACCCCCAAGATCCGGTCCGGTTTCGCCGGGCGATTTGTAAGGCAGCGCTCATCCAGCGCCAGCCGTCGTGAGACCGAGTAGCGCACTCCAGGCAGTGCCGGGTTGCCGACCGGCCAGCCGATGACGCCGGTTAGTTCCGAGGCGGTCAAGCGGATGGCGGGTCCGATCTGGCTCACCCGCCAGACTTCCAAACGCCGGCGTACCCACCATGACGGCAGGCGCCGACGACTCACCCCAACACCCGGTGCGCGGAGCAACTGGTAAGCGTTGATGGTCGAAGCCAGCAGCCCATCTGCTCGCTTGTCGGTGGCGCCGCCGACTGCGACACGACCGACGGCAGCGAAGGTGTGCTCGGCCTGCTTCTTGCGCAGGGCCGTCACCTGTTCGGAGTCTCGGACCGGGTTACCCCACTCGGGCATGTTCCAGATGGTCCGAGGCTCTGCTGCCGCGGCCGGAGGGATGGGGGAGCGGGGAAGCCAAGAGCCGATCTGCCACTGAAGGAGGATGGCCTCCTTCTTGCGGAGGCTGGTGGCCATGCCCAGCAGTCGCTGCACCGTGGTCTCAGCGAGCTCGGCATCGAGCAGGCGGTCCTGGCTGTTGACCCGCAGCTCGACGGCGCGTGACCACTCCAGGTTGGGCCGGTCGGATTCCTCCCACTTCAGGCCGGGGAGCTCGCGCTCCGCGGCAGCCTGAAGATGCCTGGCTCGTTGTTCGTCGACGCTGATCCACCACGACACCTCGCCGTGGCGAACCACGGTCTCGGCCACGATCGGGGGCCTCGGCGACAGGAACCGACCACGAGACTCGGCAGCAGCCACCCGCAGCACGCCAGCCACCGCCTCAGCGGTGACCTCAGCTGGAAAGTGCAGCCGGTAGGTGGTCAAGCGGACTCTTCCCGATGAGCCTCGGACCGGGCCCGGGTCAAGGTCTTGCGGCGCAGCGCATCTTCCTGTTCGAGCGTGTCGGCCAGGGTCTGAGCCTGTTCGGCATCCATCTCAACGGCCAGGCGCACGATGGCTCTCGCCATCCGACGGGCATCCGGCGTCTTGCGGCGCTCCCCGTGAACCTTCAAACGGATTTCCTTCTTCTTTGCCATGGCGTCCCTCCTTTCAGTTTTCTCCATTTGTTGATGTGTTTTGGGGCGCGCTGAACCAGCCTTCATGATGAAGAACTCGTTCGACGTCCCGCCGCACTGCATTCTCGCAGTACTTGTATATGTATTGTCTTACTGCGCGAAACCAGCGTCAATACATCGTGGCAATAACTACAGCATTTATTAGATTAGAAATTGTTGTTAAAGACGCCTGCCTCGAATCGCGAGGCTGAGCACCAGAATTAGCAGCGACACCACCAGCAGCCCTGGCACTAACGGGCCCAGCAACTCCGCGGCCGCCCGCACCGCCACGGCGGTGAGGAGAACGACCAGAGCCGCCTGCCAGATTGTGCTCAGCAGAGATGAACTCGGGCCCGAGCCGGTCACGACGAACTGTCGAGGAGCGAGCACGGCGTCACCCGCACCAGGTCCTCGTCGACGGGCACTGAGGTCAGCAGCTTCAGCAGGTGGTTCCACAGCCGTACCTGATCGTGCAGCCCCTCCCTCTCTGCCCTCGTCGCCTCGAGGTCGACAGACGACACGGCCGACCCGTCGTTGGCGAGGGCCAGGAAGCCGCCTCTCATGACGACCCATCTCGACGTTCGGCCTCCCGGCCAGCTTCGAGCATCTGCCCGAAGGCCCGGGTGGCCTGCTGGTGGATACGGAAGGAGGCCTCCTGGGCCTCCCGCTCCACCCGTTGGCGCTCCATCTCCCGAGACACCGACGGCACGAACGCCACGGCGAACCCGATGATGACCACACCCAGGAACACCACGAGGCCAAGCGCACAGAAGATCGCCTCCAGCCAGTTCACCGGCCGATGGTCCGAACCGAGTCCGCCACCACCTGGGCGATGGACAACGCCGTCATGTCCGCGATGCCCTGCAAGCGGCTCACCGCCAAGGGGCACGCCTGACCCAACTGACCCTCCATCTGGGAGACCATGGTCACCGCCTGCATCGCCTGCTGACCGACGTACCCGATGGCGTGCGCCCGCGCTGCCTCCATCTGGGCCTGCCGTTCGATCCGGGCCAGGCCGAGTTCGGCAGACAGTTCCAGCCGGGCGAGTTCCCGGCCGGCGAAACGCTCCTCGCGCTTCGTGAGCATGCTGGTCGGGCCTGAGCCAAACGACGGCACGAGATTGGACATGGGCTTCCTCCTTCGCTCACGCCCACCCCAGCGGTGGACGACGAAGGCAGCGTGCGGGATGCGTCAGGTGCTGAGATAGGCGATCCGCACCCCAACATCTGGACATACCAGTGGACACAACGAAGCAACCGGATCAGGTCCTGATCGAGCTCAAGAAGCTGCGAGAAGGCCGCGGGCTTTCGGCCGACCGTCTCGCCACATGTCCGGCCGTCCTGTCATCGCTGGCCACCAGCGACCCCGGCGAGGCCTACCAGGCGCTCCAGCGTCTGCTGTGGGACCTGCCCGACAGTGACCAGATGCGCGCCCTCATCGTCGACTACGGGTTCAACCTCGAGGAACTACTCGGCCGTCCACCCACCGGCCGAGAAGTGGACCTTCTCGGCGAACGCCGCGCCACCTACGCGGAACTCGTGCATCGAGACGTCAAGACCGTCACCCGCTGGTCGGACAAGACCTTGGCTGAACTCAGGGGCCAGCTCTTGAACGACTTCTTCGACGGACACGTGATCGTGGCCGCGGGAGTCAAAGCGGGACGATTCACGGGCATCGAAGTGATGCAGTACGACAAGACCGACGAGCACCTCAGCCACGGCACCACGATTGGGTACCAGAACCCTGAGCCCGGACCATCGCTTCCTCTGGTGCTCTACGGCTTTCCTAGAGACTGGCGACCGGCCAGCATCCGAATTGTCGTGTCGTTCCTGGACGACTGGCGGCCAGCTGCCGCTTGGGCTTTTGTGGCAAATACTGTGATGGACGTGTCATTTGGGCACGAACGCACCGCCCTCCAAGTCACCGATGGCCTGGCACGGTGCAGGATCGAGAACCCGAGACGAGATCAGCTCTACGGAGTGGGGTGGTTGCTGCGATGAGGCCCATCGGAGATGTCGCCCTGGAGGTGATGCATGAATGCGCTGATCTGGGCGCTGCCGGAAGCGATAGCGTATCGACGTGGCCGGCCACGCGGGTGCCGAAGGTAAAAGGAGCTTGGTGATGCCAAATCTGCAGGGGAAGTCAGTGCTGCGCATATTCGCTGGCACGGTGCTATTGGCCCTTAGTTGTGCCTCGATGACTTTGCTCGCTCCCGCACAAGCGAGCGCTGCTTCCTGCTTCGGCAACTACTGTTCTGGCAAAGACCCGAAACAGACTCGATGCGGCGAAGACGGTATTACCGTCGCTTCCGCCCAAATACCCGGCACGGAAGGGCCGATAGGGATACTTGAACTACGTTGGTCCAGGAAATGCCAAGCGAACTGGGCGCGGGTGACTGCCTACCCAACGGGTGCAAGGTGCTTCCCACCAGGGTCAATCAGTGCGATCCAGGATACGGGGTACAAGGTCCGGGGTTTCGTACCTATTCGGTGCGCTATTAGTCAACCCGTCACCTATTGGTCGCCAATGATCTACTCACCGAAGCATAAGGTCCGCGCTCAATATTGCAAGATAGATCGATGTGGTGGCTGGGGCGAATACTACAGCACGGGCTGGAGGTAAAAGACAAGCTATGGTAGAATTTGTACATCTGTGAAAATATTTGATCGTCAAAAGATTATCGCACGTTGGGTACTGCATCTCTTCATCGCCTCAGTGTTTGCCATTGTGTGTGTTATGACCGCCATACTCTTGACGAGGATGCATTCGGTTTCAACAAACTATTGGCCAATCTACGGCACAGTAGCCACCGTTAGCTCAGTCCTTGCTGGGGCGGGGGCAGCAAGTGCTCTGCTCTTTCTTCTCTGGCTTATCCACCACGATAACAGACGCCTTTCGCAGATCAGAAGCGTTGCGGCTGGGTCTCTGGCCGCAGGGCTTATTGTCGCAGCAATTCTATCAATCGGGGAGACCACGATCTTTGTTTCGGCCTTTGAACTACTTCTGGCCGCGATGATACTTATCAGCTATTCTGATTCAAGACGGACCATGCCGTGATGATCAGTGACCCACGGAGAACTCCGGTCGACGCTCAGCATCCGCATTTGAGTCGAGCCTGATACCAACTCCCGGAACGACCTAGCGTGTGGTCTACAGCCGCAACGGAGCTTTGGGGTGTAGGCCTCTCCCTGCCGGGCAGCCTCTGGTCAGCCGCAGCCCTCTACTTAGCTTTGGCCTCAGGCGCGCTACCCTGCTTGTCAGCTGATGCCGTCATGCTGGTCCCCCAGTTCCCGCCTCTCGGCTTGGACACCCAATCCTTGGCCGAGTGTTTAGCTAGGGGCCCGCGATCTGGCCCGCGCGATCGCGATCGCGTGTCCCTCGGCGGCGAGCGTTACCATCTGGCGATGGCCACCAAGAAGACCGAAGACGGCATCCGCGCATATCTCGAGACCGTCGGGACAGTGCACAAGCCAGTCGTCGACCGGGAGGCGGTGAAGGCGCTCAAGGCGCAGATCAAGACTGAGGCCGACCCAATCGCCAAGCTTCGGCTGCTTACCGCGCTTGAGGATGAGGAGGCAGGCAAGCTGCCCGACACCGAAGGCGACAAAGCGGTCTTCGTGGCGCAGGCCAAGGAATGGGCCGACGCCGAAGGGATTACCGTTTCCGCCTTCCAAGCCCTGAGGGTCCCCGATGACGTGCTCCGAGAGGCAGGGTTCGATGTCAGTCAGCCGGCCCGCCCCGGCGGGTCCACTGGTGCCTCAGGCGGGGGCAGCCGAGCTCCTCGGATCCCGTTCGACCAAGTGGCGGCCGCAGCCAAGAAGCTCGGCAGTGGCTGGAAACTGACCGACCTCGCCGAGGCACTCGGCAGGGACACCACGACGGTGCGCAATTACGCCAACAAGCTTGTGAGCGAAGGCATCATCACCGTGGTCGGCGACGACCCCAAGCACGACGGGCGTGGGCGAGCGCCGAAGATCTACGCGATCAAGTAACGCGCCTCCACCGGGCCGTCGTATTGGTGTTAGCCGCCATGAGCGGGGCTGATGCGGCGAGGGCGACGACGACGGTCATCATCGTCCAGCTTGGCGGACGATGGTGCGGTAGCTGTACGCGACGTTCATCTCGAACGTGGAGCGCGGGTACCGAGTGCCGTCCCTGCCCACGGTTCTTCGCATCGCCTAGGGTCTGAGGATCTCGGCTTGCCGGCTGGTGGATGATCTCTGACCTGAGATGGACCCACCGCCCCGACCGCCTGTCGGGGGCGAACCGAAGGCGATCGGTGGCGCTCAAGGCGGCAGCGCTGCGCCCCAGTCGAGCGTGCTTGAGCCCAGGGTGCCGGCGCGACTCGTAGCGTCGGGCTCGGTTTGGCGCTGGCAGCCCCTTACCGACCAGCTTTCTAACCCGGACATCCAGATGAGGATGGATGAGCTCGCGGATGTGTGACGAGGCGACGGCTTAGGTCGAGGGTCAATCCTCCTCATCCGACAGTGTCCGCAGATCAGAGCCAGGAGACCTCCTGAATGCCGTGGAGCGCATGCTGGAACGGGGCGGCGCTGCGCCCTGCGCGCAGTCCATCGAGAATTAGCAGGCATCCTGCGCCTCCGATCGACCGGCCGGCGGTTCTAGGGATGTCTCCCAGCGGCGAATTCAGGTCCGCACCGTAGCCCGGGTGTGAGATGGTTGGGACACCATGGCCGAAGCAGCGCATTCCCCTCCGGAGCAGGCTGATACGCAGTCCAGCGACTACGCGATCACCATCACGGATTGCAACAGCATCTCCGAAGCACAGATCAATCTCCGACGCGGGTCACTCAATATCAAGTACGGACCTAACGGCATCGGCAAGAGCACCATCGCCCGTGCGCTCGTTCTCAACGCCCACGATCCCGATGCCCTTCAAGACCTGCTGCCCTTCAAGTACCGTCCGGGCACAGGTGGAAGAATGCCAGCAGTGGTCGGCGCCGACGAGATCAGGAACGTCCTTGTCTTCGATGAGCACTATGTTTCCCAGTTCGTCTTCCAACCCGACGAGGTGGTCAAGAACAGCTTTGAGATCTTTGTGAACACACCGGAGTACGAAAGCGGCATCACGGAGCTGGAGGAGATCTTCGAAGATCTCAAGCGGCTTTTCGTTGACAACGATGCGCTCGACGCCGTGATTGCTAGTTTCACGGAGCTACGCAATGCCTTCACGATCACCAAATCTGGCGGGATTGCGAAGACCAGCAAGGGCTTCAAGGCCCTCAGCGTTGGGGGCAAGCTCGCGGTGATCCCGAAGTCCCTCTCGGGCTTCGAGAGGTTCCTCCATAGCGATGACCCGGCGGGATGGCTGTCGTGGCAGGCAAAGGGCAAGAATTACCTTGAGCTATCCGAGAACTGTCCGTTCTGCTCGATCGCGAACGTCGACAAGACTACTGCCGCCCAGGTGTCGGAGGAGTACGAATCTGCTGCGGTCAAGAATATGGCGGCGCTACGGCTCGCGATCGATAAGCTGGCAGGATTCTTCGTACCTGAACGCCTCGAACAACTTCGGAAGATTACGACGAGTCTAGAGGACCTATCGCCCGAGCAAGACCAATTCCTAGCGACCTTGCGAGGCCAGGTCGAGACACTTCTCGACAAGTTCACGGCATTCAAGGCGCTCTCGTTCGTGTCTCTCCGCGAGGTACCCGACGTGGACAAGGCCTTGCGGAGCCTGAAGATCGATCTGGATCTGCTTGATGCACTGAATTCCGAGGACACTCAGCATGTTGTGGCAGGCATGAACGAAGAGCTTGATCGTGTCGCAGAGCAAATGAATGAGATAAAGCGGCGCGTGGGCATCCAGAAGGCGCAGGTAGCGAAGTCGATTGGGCAAAACCAGGACGAGATCAACGAATATCTTCGATCAGCTGGCTACAAGTACGCGGTGCGCATTGAATCCAGCGGCGAATCGTACCGGATGATCGTCGAACATCAGGATGCGCCGGGCCACCTGGAGGACGCCGGGAGCCACTTGAGCTTTGGCGAGCGCAACGCCTTCGCTCTCGTCTTGTTCATGCATCAGGTCCGCAGCGATGCCCCCGACCTCGTCGTCCTCGACGATCCTGTATCGAGCTTTGACAAGACGAAGAAATTCGCCATCCTCCACAAGCTTTTCCACGGCAAGCAAAGTCTCCGAGGATTTACCACGCTGCTCCTTACCCATGACATCGAGCCTGCAATTGATATCGTTCGAACGACGACATCGGGACAATTCGTAGCGGCAGATCCAGCTGTTCACTTTCTCCAGAGCCGTGGCGGCGTGATCGAGGAGAAGCCCATCCTGCCTGGAGACATCTTGACCTTTTCGCAGGTATGCGACGAGAACATCAGTTCATCAACAGACGCGATAGTGAAGTGCATCTACCTCCGCCGCCGTTATGAGGTACACGGCGAGCGCGGTGGGGAGTACGACGTTCTGTCGAGCCTTCTTCATGTTCGGGATGAGCCCAGCTCGAAGGGTGCCAAGGGCGAGCTGACGCCTATCGGCAAGATGGAGCGCGATCGATCGATCGTCGAAATTCAGAAGGTGATCCCCGGTTTCGACTACGAAAGCCTTCTCGCTCAGCTCAAGGACCTGAAGGCCCTCACGGCGAAGTTCGAGGCCACGGATGTTGGCTACGAGAAGGTACAACTCTTTCGTATAGCGTCGGCGCTTGCTCCACATGCTACCGGGGGTGATGCCGCCTTTAAGAAGTTCGTCAACGAGTCGTACCACATCGAAAACGAGTACGTGATGCAGCTGAACCCGCGATACTTCGACGCCGTCCCTGAGCATGTTGTGGAGGCATGCGCCGAGCTTCTTGCGTAGAAGGCCCTGGTCTAGTGCGTGGACTTCTGGGACCGACTAGCGCGAATGACTGAACTCGTGATTGCGCTGGGAGCGGCACAAATCTGGGCGTCGGCCTGCTGAGGGGAGCAGCCCACTCTCAGGTATGCCGAACCAACAACCGCGTTTGAGAGCGGCGCCCACCAGTGGCAGCCCACAACAGAAGAGAATGCTGAACAGGGGAGAACGTCACCGAGGCCTGACAAAACCGAGGGCCTATTTCTTCGGAGGGGGATCCCACCAGATGCGGATCGGTTCCAGGTCGATGCCAAGACCGTCCGGAAGTGGCGTGACCGGTTCCTCGATGAGGGCGAGGCCGGCCTGCAGGACCGATCCAGTCGACCT
>JGI24770J26754_10002434_pt1 | contig 12894 bp, 14 predicted proteins | sample LakOneMetagenome_FD_26754 | JGI IMG/M metagenome (IMG submission 26754) | reverse complement strand
GGGTCAGTCGGTGAGCACCGGTTCCGCGGGGACGACGGCGGGGACGGACTCCTCGCGGACCTCCACGAGGAGCCAGGTCACGGCGGCAGCGGTCAGGCCGGTGCCGAGCATGTGGAGGCCGACGACCAGCACCGGCAGGCCGCCGAAGTACTGCACGAACCCGATCGCCGCCTGCGCCACCTGGATCCCGAGCAGCGCGTGGGCGGCTCGGTGGGCACCGGGGGAGGCGCCGGTCGCGCGCAGGGCATAGAAGAGGCCGACGGTGAGNCCGACCAGCAGGAAGACCAGGTCGGCGTGCAGCTGGCTCATCTCGAGGGTGTCCAGGCCGTTGCGGGGCGCCTCGGCGTCACCGGCGTGTGGGCCGGCACCCGTCACCANCGTGCCGACATAGAAGACGACCCAGGCGACCGCAAACACCAGCCAGGCGAGCCGGACGACCGCCCCGCGGCGGACGACGGGGGCCGCATGGTCGACGCGCCGCAGGAACAGCACGGCCAGGCANACGATCGCCAGCGACGGCACCATGTGGAGCGAGACGACCCAGGGGTTGAGGTTGGTGAGNACGGTGACTCCGCCGATGAGTGCCTGCGCGGGGATGCCGAGCCCGAGGACGAGGGCGAGTCGGGTGAGGTCGGCGCGGCCCGTCCGGCGGGCGGCCAGGTAGGTCCCGATGGCCACCGCGACGAGCACGAAGGTCAGCATCCGGTTGCCGAACTCGATCAGGGAGTGGAGGTCCGCCGCGCCGTAGGGGGTGAACGACTCCGAGGTGCAGCGCGGCCAGGTCGGGCAGCCGAGGCCGGACCCCGAGAGTCGCACCGCGCCCCCGGTCACGATGATGCCGATGTTGGTGGCCAACGTGGCCCAGCCCATCCGGCGNACCCACAGCAGCCGGTCGGTCTCAGTCATGGCGGTGTGACCTCATTCCCATGTGAAGGTCCGGGCGGTCAGGACGGCCCCGACGAGGGCCCAGACCAGGAGCACCGCGAGGTGTCCCCAGCCGATCCGGCCGTCGAGGAACGCGGCCCGCATGGCGTCGCCCAGCGCTCCTGACGGTAGCAGTGGCAGCAGTCGCCCGAGCCCGCCGTAGGACGTGGTGGGCACGACGACGCCGCCGCCGGCGAGGAGCAGGAGGTAGACCAGGTTGGCCACCGCGAGCGTGGCCTCGGCGCGGAGNACCCCGGCCAGGAAGAGGCCGAGCGACGCGAAGGCGGCCACCCCGAGCACGACGGCCAGCAGCGCGCCGGCCCAGCCGACGACGCCTCCCGTCGCCGGATGCCATCCGAGGGCCGCGCCGACCGCTCCGATGACGACCAGCTGGACGACGAGAACGGCCACGAGGGCGNCCGTCTTGCCGAGGAGCAGCCCATGGCGGGGCAACGGCGAGGCCCCCAGCCGCTTCAGGACGCCGTAGCGGCGCTCGAANCCGGTCATGATCGCCAAGGACGTGAAGGACGACGACATGACCGCGAGGGCGAAGACGCCCGGGGTGAAGAGGTCGACCGGGCGCTCGGCCACCTGGATGCCGAGGCGCTCGGCGCCGTGGACCGCCGCGACCAGGACGATCACGGGGATCACGATCGCCAGGAGGAGCTGCTCGCCGTTGCGGAGCAGCAGTCTNGCCTCCATCCGGGCCTGGGCNACGACCTGCCGACCCAGGGGAGCCGCTCCCGGCCGGGGCGTGAACGGGCCGCTCATGAGTCACTCCCCGGGCGGCCCGGGTCGGTCAGCTCGACGAACACGTCCTCGAGGTCGAGTCGTCCGTGGTCCGTCAGCTCGTCGGGGGTGCCGGAGCGGACCAGCCGCCCGCGGTCGACGATGTGGACGAGGTCGGCCAGCCGCTCGGCCTCGTCCATGTGGTGGGTGGTCAGCACGACCGTGACACCGTCGGAGCGCAGCTCGTGGAGGACCTCCCAGGTCGCGCGGCGGGCGTGGGGGTCCATGCCGGCGGTGGGCTCGTCGACGAAGACGAGCTCGGGCCGGCCGATGAGTGCCATGGCGAGGCCGAGCCGCTGCTGCTGCCCACCGGACAGTCGTCGGTAGGGGGTGTGGCCGCAGTCGGCCAGGCCCAGCCGGGTGACGAGCAGGTCGACGTCCTGGGGGTGCGCGTGCAGCCGGGCGAGGTGCTGCAGCATCTCGAGGGCGCGGGCACCGGACCAGGCGCCGCCCTGCTGGAGCATCACGCCGATCCGCGGAAGCAGCTCCGCACGGTCGGCGATGGGGTCGAGCCCCAGCACCCGCACGCTGCCTTGCTGCGGCCGCCGGTAGCCCTCGCAGGTCTCGAGGGTCGTGGTCTTGCCCGCCCCGTTGGGGCCGAGCACGGCGGTGATCGTCCCCGTGGGCACGGTCAGTGACAGGCCGTCGACCGCCGTNGTGGCGCCGTAGTGCATGACCAGGCCGTCGACGACGACCGCCGCGGCGGGACGNTCATCGGGGGGCACCCGGCCAGTGTAGGAATGCGCCGTGGGGCCCTCCGGCGTGGGGTCGCCGGCCCTGGGACGGCGGTCGTGAGTGACCTCTCAGGTGCGCCTACTTGATCCGAGTTGGGCATTAACGTCACACTGGTGTTGTGGAATTCGCTGCAGCACCCCAGTTCGCCGACCCGGGCGTCGACCCGGTCGCGCCCGTGGGGGAGGCGTCCACCCGGGCGCGCGTCGCGCGATCCATCCTCGAGAACGGCCCGTCCACGGCCGTGGCACTGGCGGAACGCCTCGGCCTCACGCCGGCCGCCGTACGCCGGCACCTCGAGCAGCTGGTGGCGGAGTGTGCGGTCGTCCCGGCCGAACAGCGCGCCCAGGGCTCCCGGGGACGCGGTCGCCCGGCGAAGACCTTCGCACTGACCCAGAGCGGCCGCGACCGCTTCGACCAGCACTACGACGACCTCGCCGCCGAGGCGCTGCGTTTCCTGGCCGAGACCGGTGGCGACCAGGCCGTCACCGAGTTCGCACGGCGTCGGGTCGCGTTCATTGAGCGCGACTTCCGGGCCGTCGCCGACGCCAGCCCGGAGCTCTCGCGGGCCGAGGTGCTCGCCCAGGTGCTGAGCAAGGAGGGCTACGCCGCCAGCGTGCGTGACCTCCCCCTCGTGCACCTCGGGGCCAGCGCGACCGGGAGTGGCGAACAGCTGTGTCAGCAGCACTGCCCGGTGTCCCACGTGGCCCACGAGTTCCCGCAGCTGTGCGAGGCCGAGACCGAGGCGATCAGCAAGGTGCTCGGCACCCACGTCGCCCGCCTGGCGACGATCGCGCACGGCGACGGGGTCTGCACCACCTGCATCCCCGACCCACCGCCGGAGGCCCACGGGCCGTCGACCCCGGCGCACCCGACCACTGACTCCCCGCAGGTCCACCACAAGGATGGAGCGTCACTATGACGAGCATCGACCAGCTCAACCCCGGGCTCGAAGGCATCGGCCGATACGAGTTCGGCTGGCACGACGCCGACGACGCAGGAGCGACCGCCAAGCGCGGCCTCAACGAGGCGGTGGTCCGTGACATCTCGGGTCGCAAGAGCGAGCCCGACTGGATGCTCGACCTGCGCCTCAAGGGGCTCAGGCTCTTCGACCGCAAGCCCATGCCGACGTGGGGGGCCGACCTGAGCGCGATCGACTTCGACAACATCAAGTACTACGTCGAGTCCGCCGAGCGGCAGGCCACCTCGTGGGAGGAGCTGCCCGAGGACATCAAGAACACCTACGACAAGCTGGGGATCCCCGAGGCCGAGAAGCAGCGCCTCGTCGCCGGTGTGGCGGCCCAGTACGAGTCGACCGTGCTCTATCACTCGATCCGCGAGGACCTCGAGGAGCAGGGCGTCATCTTCGTCGACACCGACACCGCGCTGCGCGAGCACGAGGAGCTCTTCAAGGAGTACTTCGGCACGATCATCCCCGTCGGGGACAACAAGTTCGCGTCGCTCAACACCTCCGTGTGGTCGGGTGGCTCGTTCATCTATGTCCCGCCGGGTGTGCACGTCGACATCCCGCTGCAGGCCTACTTCCGGATCAACACCGAGAACATGGGCCAGTTCGAGCGGACGCTGATCATCGTCGACGAGAACGCCTACGTGCACTACGTCGAGGGCTGCACCGCTCCGATCTACTCCTCGGACTCGCTCCACTCCGCCGTGGTCGAGATCATCGTCAAGAAGGGCGGCCGGTGCCGCTACACGACGATCCAGAACTGGTCGAACAACGTCTACAACCTCGTCACCAAGCGAGCCGTCTGCGAGGCGGGCGCCACGATGGAGTGGGTCGACGGCAACATCGGCTCCAAGGTGACCATGAAGTACCCCGCCGTCTACCTGATGGGGGAGCGGGCCCGGGGCGAGACCCTGTCGATCGCGTTCGCGGGCGAGGGGCAGTACCAGGACGCCGGCGCCAAGATGGTGCACGCCGCCCCCAACACCTCGTCGTCGATCCTGTCCAAGTCGGTGGCGCGCGGCGGCGGCCGGACCTCCTACCGCGGCCTCGTGCAGATCAACGAGGGCGCCCACGGGTCCCGGTCNAACGTGCTGTGCGACGCGCTGCTGGTCGACCAGNTCAGCCGGTCCGACACCTACCCCTACGTCGACATCCGCGAGGANGACGTGTCGATGGGCCATGAGGCGAGCGTCTCCAAGGTCAGCGAGGACCAGCTCTTCTACCTGATGAGCCGTGGCNTGGAGGAGCACGAGGCGATGGCGATGATCGTGCGTGGCTTCGTCGAGCCGATCGCGAAGGAGCTCCCGATGGAGTACGCCCTCGAACTGAACCGGCTCATCGAGCTGCAGATGGAAGGAGCTGTCGGCTGATGTCGACCACCACCACGGCGGTCGAGGCCGCCGAGGCCGTTCGTGCTGCCCTTGAGGTCGATCCACCGAAGGACGTCGTGCAGAGTCACCTGCACCCGACCCCGTCCTACGATCTGGCCGACCACCCGATGCCCCTGGGNCGGGAGGAGATCTGGCGGTTCACGCCGCTNAAGCGGCTTGCCGGACTGCTCGANGACCAGCCGTCCGACGGCCACCTGTCCTGGACCACGCACCTGCCGGCGGGGGTGACCCTGACCGAGATCAGCGCCGCCGAGGCCGTCGCGCTCGGTGAGGTGCTGCCGAGCGACCGGCCGGCCGCGCTGGCGGTGGCCCACGGCGGTGGCGCCATGCTGCTGGACATCCCGGCCGAGGCCGAGCTCGACGAGGCGATCCGCGTCGAGCTGCACGGTGACGACCCCGACACCCTCGTGTGGGGCCACCTGGTCGTCCGGGTGGGCGCGCAGGCCCGTGCCACGGTCGTCTTCGAGCACACGGGCAGCGTCCGCTACTCGGCGACGACCTCCGTCCTGGTCGGCGACGGCGCCCAGCTGGTGATGGCGTCGCTCTATGACTGGGCCGACGACACCGCCCACGTCGGGCAGGTCGGCGTACGAGTCGGGCGTGACGCCCACGTCCGGATCGCGGAGGTCACGTTCGGGGGCGACATCGTGCGGACCAGCACCAACGTCGACTACACGGGTCCGGGAGGCGAGGCCGAGGTACTCGGCCTCTACTTCGCGGACGCGGGCCAGCACATCGAGCACCGCCTCTTCGTCGACCACACCGCGCCCAAGACGCGCAGCCATGTCGTCTACAAGGGGGCGCTCCAGGGCGAGAAGGCACACACGGTCTGGGTCGGCAATGTGCTGATCCGCAAGATCGCCGAGGGCATCGAGACCTACGAGGAGAACCGCAACCTCGTCCTCACCGACGGCTGTCAGTCCGACTCGGTGCCCAACCTCGAGATCGAGACCGGCGAGATCGCGGGAGCCGGTCACGCCTCGGCGACCGGCCGGTTCGACGACGAGCAGCTGTTCTATCTCCGCAGCCGCGGCATCAGCGAGGTGGAGGCCCGGCGCCTCGTCGTCTACGGCTTCTTCAACGACCTGATCCGCCGGATCGACGTCCCCGCCATCGAGNCCCAGCTCCACTCCGCCGTCGAGGCCGAGCTGGCCGCCACGATGGGCAGCCTGATCGGGGTGGACGCCTGATGGGCTTCGAACGCGCCTGTGCTGAGGACGAGGTGCCCATCGACGAGGCGATCTCGATCGTCGTCGGGCGCTACACCCTCGCCATCGCCCGCGACGGCGAGGAGTTCTTCGCCCTCCAGGACGAGTGCTCCCANGCCGCCGTACCCCTNAGCGAGGGCGAGGTGCGCGACTGCACCATCGAGTGCTGGCTGCACGGGTCGACCTTCGACCTGCGCACCGGCAAGCCCACCGTTCTTCCCGCCACCGAAGCCGTGGCGACGTTCCCCGTCGAGCTCCGCGACGGTGACGTCTATGTCGACACCACCCGGACGCTCAACGGCGTCAACCCCAGCTAGAGAAGAGACNCAGCACATGAGCACCCTGGTCATCAAGGACCTGCACGCGTCGATCGAGGCCGACGACGGTGCCAAGGAGATCCTCAAGGGCGTCACCTTGACCATCAAGGACGGTGAGACGCACGCCATCATGGGGCCGAACGGCTCCGGGAAGTCCACGCTGGCCTACTCGATCGCCGGGCACCCGAAGTACACCATCACCAGCGGTGAGGTCACCCTCGACGGCGCCGACGTGCTCGCCATGAGCGTCGACGAGCGCGCGCGGGCCGGGCTCTACCTGGCCATGCAGTACCCCGTCGAGGTCCCGGGCGTCTCGGTGGCCAACTTCCTGCGCACCGCCAAGACCGCCATCGACGGCGAGGCGCCCAAGCTGCGCACGTGGGTCAAGGAGGTCAACGCCGCGCTCGACCGCACCGGNCTCGACCCGGAGTTCTCCCAGCGCAGCATCAACGAGGGCTTCTCCGGGGGTGAGAAGAAGCGGCACGAGATCGCCCAGCTCGAGCTGCTCAACCCCAAGGTCGCGATCCTCGACGAGACCGACTCCGGGCTCGACATCGACGCGCTCAAGGTCGTCGCCGACGGCGTCAACCGCTTCACCGCGGCGGGCGACAAGGGCGTCCTGCTGATCACCCACTACTCCCGGATCCTGCGCTACATCAAGCCCGACTACGTGCACGTCTTCGTCAACGGCCGGGTGGTCGAGGAGGGTGGTCCCGAGCTCGCCGAGCTGCTCGAGGCCGAGGGCTACGACCGCTTCATCCGGGCCGCGGTGTGACGATGAGCCACGACCTCCCGGGCCTGCTGCCCGAGCTCGAGGTGGTCCGCAAGGACTTCCCGATCCTGTCCCGCATCCTGGCGGGGGGTCAGCCGCTGGTCTATCTCGACAGCGCCAACACCTCCCAGAAGCCCCAGGTCGTCGTGGACGCGATGGTCGACCACCTCGAGCGCCACAACGCCAACGTCGCTCGCGCCATGCATCAGCTGGGCGCCGAGACGACCGCGGCGTTCGAACGGGCACGCGACCGGGTGGCCTCCTTCGTCGGGGGCCGCGACAACGAGGTCGTCTTCACCAAGAACGCCTCCGAGGCGCTCAACCTCGTGGCCAACACGCTGGCGTGGGCCGAGGGCGACTGGTCGGCGCGCGTCGGCAAACTGGGGCCCGGTGACGAGGTCCTCATCACCGAGATGGAGCACCACTCCAACATCGTGCCGTGGCAGCTGCTCACCCAGCGCACCGGCGCNACCCTGCGCTGGTTCGGTCTCACCGACGACGGACACCTCGACCTGTCCACCATCGACGACCTGATCAACGAGCGCACCCGCGTCGTGTCGCTCACCTGGGTCTCCAACGTGCTGGGCACCATCAACCCGGTCGCCGACATCGCCCGCCGCGCCCACGAGGTCGGCGCGCTGGTGGTCGTCGACGCGTCGCAGGCGGCCCCGCAGATGCCGGTCGACGTCACCGAGTCGGGCGCGGACCTGCTGGTCTTCACCGGCCACAAGACCGTCGGCCCGACCGGCATCGGCGTTCTCTGGGGACACCACGGCGTGCTCGACCAGCTGCCGCCNTTCCTCGGCGGAGGCGAGATGATCGAGACCGTCGCCATGGACCGCTCCACCTACGCCGAGGTGCCCCGCAAGTTCGAGGCCGGCACCCCGCCCATCGTCGAGGCCATCGGCCTCGGCGTGGCGCTCGACTACCTGTCGGGTCTCGGGATGGAGCGNGTGCACGCCCACGAGCAGGCCATCACCGGCTATGCCCTCGAGGGGTTGTCCACCGTCCCCGGCCTCACCATCCTCGGCCCGACNTCGGCGGCCGAGCGTGGCGGTGCGGTCGCGTTCCAGCTCGACGGTGTGCATCCCCACGACATCGCCACGGTGCTCGACACGCGGGGAGTCGCCGTCCGCGCTGGTCACCACTGCGCCAAGCCGCTGCATGCCCGGTTCGGGGTGCAGGCGTCGACGCGGATGTCGTCGTACCTCTACACGACACCGGGTGAGATCGACGCGCTGGTCGAGGCGCTGCACTACACCCGCGACTACTTCAAGGTTGGCTGACCCATGACTGCCGAGCTCGACAGCCTCTACCAGGAGATCATCCTGGACCACTACAAGCACCCTCACCACAAGGGACTGAGGGAGCCGTTCGAGGCCGAGGTGCACCACGTCAACCCCACGTGCGGTGACGAGGTCACCCTGCGGGTACACCTCGAGCAGGAGGGAGGTGACACCGTGGTGAGGGACGTGTCCTACGACTCCCTCGGCTGCTCCATCTCCCAGGCCTCCGCCTCGGTGATGACCGACCTCGTCATCGGCAAGACCGTGACCGAGGCGATGGCGATCCAGGACGAGTTCCTCAGCCTGATGCAGGGCAAGGGCCAGATCGAGCCGGACGAGGAGGTGCTGGAGGACGGCATCGCCTTCGCCGGCGTCGCCAAGTTCCCCGCTCGCGTCAAGTGCGCCCTGCTGGCCTGGATGGCCTGGAAGGACGCGACCGCCGTCGCCTTTGCCGCCCCCCTCACGGAGGAGAACTCGTGACCGACAGCGACCACCTGCCCCACGTCCACCCGACCAGCGTCGGCTCCGGGTCCGGCGCGGCTACCGTCCCGGCCGGCGCCGCGGCCGGTCTGCCCGCCGGGGTTCCGTCCCCGGCCGGAGTGGCGACGGCCGACGACGTCACCGAGGCGATGAAGGACGTCGTCGACCCGGAGCTCGGGATCAACGTCGTCGACCTCGGCCTGGTCTATGGCGTCCACGTCGACAGTGACAGCAACGTCGTCATCGACATGACGTTGACCTCGGCGGCGTGCCCGCTGACCGACGTGATCAGCGACCAGACCAACGCCGCGCTCGAAGGCATGGTCAAGGACGTCGCCATCAACTGGGTCTGGATGCCACCCTGGGGCCCCGACAAGATCACCCCCGACGGCCGCGAGCAGCTCAGGGCACTCGGCTTCAACGTCTGAGGTCGCGTGGGCTGCCGGCCGATCGACTAGCGTCAGCCGCGTGACACAGGTGCTGGTGCCCGGCGAGCGGTTCGAGCGCTGGGTCGCCAACTTCACCGNCCGGCACGGTCCGACCGGGCTCACCGTNGCGGACGGCGCCCTGTCTGGCGCCGCCGAGGACGGCTCGACGTTCGTCGCGCGGCTGCCCTTCGGTCACGCGTACGGCGGCCGGGCGGACGCCGCGGACGTGGTGGCGGCCGCGCTGCCTCCCGAGCGCTGGGGGGTGCTCCTGGTCCGCAAGGGCGGGTTCGCGATCGCGCGGCTGGCGCAGGGGCGGCTCGAGGAGCACAAGATCGGTCAGCGCCACGTCCAGGGGCGCACGAAGGCCGGCGGGCAGAGCCAACAGCGGTTCGCCCGGCGGCGGGACAACCAGGCCCGCCAGGCCTTCGAGGCCGCAGCGGACCACGCGGCCCGGATCCTCGGCGGGACCCGCACGGTCGTCGCCGGAGGTGACCGCGCGGCCCTGTCGGAGGTGCTCGCCGACCAGCGCCTGCGATCTGTGGAGATCGTCGGTCCGTGGCTCGCCGTACCCGACCCACGCCGCAAGGAGCTGGACGCNGCCGTCCTCGACGCGCAGGCGATCCTGGTCGAGGTGACCAACGCCTGATCCACCCNGGTGCCGGGCCTAGAGTGAAGGCGTGGACGCAGTCATCGAGACGCGTGGTCTTGTGAAGCGGTTCGGCAGCGTGGTCGCCCTCGACGGGCTCGACCTGACCGTGTCGGCGGGGGAGGTGCATGGCTTCCTGGGCCCCAACGGCGCCGGCAAGTCGACCACGATCCGAAGCCTCCTGGGCCTGTTGCGGACCCACGGTGGGACAGCCCGGGTGTTCGGGCTGGATCCCTGGTCCGANGCCGTGGCGATCCACCGGCGGATCGCCTANGTGCCCGGAGACGTGAGCCTGTGGCCCAACCTGTCCGGCGGGGAGACCATCGACCTGCTGCTCCGCATGCGCAAGGCGGCGGCGGACCCGGNGCGCCGCGCGGAGCTGCTCGAGCGGTTCGAGCTCGACCCCACCAAGAAGGGCCGGGCCTACTCCAAGGGCAACCGCCAGAAGGTCGCCCTGGTCGCNGCCTTCGCGGCGCCCTCCGACCTGCTGATCCTGGACGAGCCCACCTCGGGNCTGGACCCGCTCATGGAGCAGGTGTTCAACCAGTGCCTGGCCGAGCACAAGGCCGCCGGGGCGACGGTGCTGCTGTCGAGCCACATCCTGAGCGAGGTCGAGCTGCTGGCCGACCGGGTCACGATCATCCGCGACGGCAAGGCCGTCGAGACGGGCAGCCTCGCGTCCCTGCGCCACCTGCGCCGCAACCGGGTGCACGCCGAGGTGGCCGGAGCCCTGCCGGACCTCNGTGCGCTCGTCGGCATCCACGACCTGGCGGTCACCGACCACACGGTCACGTGCACGGTCGAACCGGAGGGTCTGGTGTCCCTGCTGACCGCGTTGACCGGCGCCGGCGTACGGAGCCTCACCAGCACGCCGCCCACGCTCGAGGAGCTCTTCCTCGACCTCTACCGAACCCCGGGGAGAGAGGCGGGGTCGTGAGTGACACGCTGACCGGGACCTGGGGACTCGCCCGCTTCGAGCTGCGGCGAGACCGGGTCCTGGCGTCGGTCTGGCTCTTCCTGCTGTTCATGATGTGTTATGCCTCGGCGGCCGCGACCGACACGCTCTATCCGTCCGACGCCCAGCGCGCCACGGCTGCCGAGCTGATCAACAGCAGCCCGGTGACCGTGGCCATCTATGGCCCGATCCTCGACGTGCACAGCCTCGGCGAGATCGCGATGACCAAGACCACGGTCCTCTACGCGATGTTCGTGATGGGGCTCGGGCTGGTGCTGGTCCGTCGCCACACCCGGACCGAGGAGGAGAGCGGGCGTCAGGAGCTGCTCGCGGCAACCCTGGTCGGACGGGACGCCCCGCTGGCCTCGGCCCTCGTGGAGGCCACCATCGTGATGCTCGCGCTGGGGCTGCTGGCCGCGGTGGGCAACATCGCCGGCGGCCTCCCGGTCGGCGGCTCCCTGCTCTTCGGCGCCTNCTGGTTCGGNAGCGGCCTGGTCGGCATCGGCATCGCCGCCGTCGCGGTCCAGCTGGCGGCGAGCACGCGCACCTGCGCCATGATCGGCTCNGCGGCCATCGGTGTCGTNTTCTTGACCCGAGCCGTCGGCGACACGGCCGTGCCCTGGTTGAGCTGGCTGTCGCCGCTGGGCTGGAACACCCAGCTCCGGGCCTGGTCCGACCCGCGGTGGTGGGTGCTGCTGCTCTATCCCGCGCTGACCGCGGCCCTGCTCTGCCTGGCCGTCGCCCTCCGGGCCCGGCGTGACCTGGCCGGCGGCCTGGTCGCCGAGCGTCCCGGCCCGGCGGTCGGCAGTCCGCGGCTGCGCGACGTCCTCGCCCTGACCTTCCGGCTCCACACGCATGCGCTGCTCGGGTGGACCATCGGCGCCGCGGTCATGGGTGGGGTCTTCGGGTCGATCGTGCCCAACCTGGGCTCGCTCTTCGAGTCCGCGACCGGCAAGCGACTGCTGGCGCTCCTGGGCGGAAACGGGGCCATCGAGGACGCGATGCTGGCCGGGATCATGTCCGTGGTCGCGTTCGTGATCACCGGCTTCGCGATCACCGTCACCGTCCACGGGGGCACCGACGAGGCCGACGGGCGCACCGACGAGGTGCTTGCCACGGCCACGCCCCGGTCGCTGTCCTTCGCCGCGGTGGCGATCGTGGCCTTGGCCGGGGCGACCTGGCTGCTGCTCGTCACCGGTGTCGCGGCCGGGCTGGGGTACGGCGCCGGGGGAGGCGGGCTCGACAACACCTTCGGGCGGACGCTCGGAGCCGCGCTGGCTCCGGCACCCGCCCTGTGGCTCACCGCCGCCCTCGCCCTGCTCTGCCTCGCCTTCGGCAGCAGGTGGGCACTCATCGGATGGGGAGTGCTCGCCTTCTTCGTGACGGTCGGGCTGGTCGGTGAGCTGCTCAGCCTTCCGGGTTGGGTGGTCGGGCTGTCGCCGTACCAGCACGCCCCGCTGGTCCCCAGCGAGCCGATCGACTGGGGCGCCGAGCTCACCCTGGCGGGGATGGCCCTGCTGGTCACGGCCCTGGCGTGGTTGACCTACCGCAACCGCGACATCGGCTAGCGTGCCCCTGAGCGACCAGGAGGGACCATGTGGCAGCCCGAGCCGGGGTGGCAACAGTTGCCCGGCGGAGCGAGCACGTCGACCGTCGGCGTCTGGCTGGCCCAGGAGGCCGGGCGTGAGGTCGTGGTCAAGCGCCTCGGTGTCCCCGACCCCCACGACCCTCCCGAGCTGCTCGATCCGCGCCACTTCGCCTACTGGCGTCGGGTCGCCGACGTGGCCCTCGACGGGGTCGTCGCCGACACTCCCGGGCTGCGTGCCGCGCGGGTGCTCCGGGTCGAGGAGGACCCGGCCGGGGTGACCGTGGTCCACGAGCGGGTCCCGACGGTCGACAATCCCGGACTCTTCGTGGCGCGAGCCCTCGGACGGTTCGCCGGGGTCGATCTGCCCAAGCGTCCGTGGCTCGCCCGCCACCAGCTGCACGACCGGCTCCC